>OLQK01000164.1_pt1 | contig 85118 bp, 69 predicted proteins | sample 1672501 | NCBI WGS metagenome assembly OLQK01 (sample SAMEA3136693, study PRJEB25190) | human gut metagenome | biome: human gut; feature: human-associated habitat; material: faeces | place: Austria | collected 2013
ATCTGAAGGGGATGGGAACAACGGTTGTTGCCGCTACTGTGAAAGAACAGATGCTATATTTCGCCAATGTGGGAGACAGCCGTCTGTATCTGATCAATCAGGGAATCCAACAGCTAAGTAAGGATCATTCTCTTGTAGAAGAGATGGTTCGTCTCGGTGGAATTAAGCCGGAAGAAGCGAAGCATCATCCGGATAAGAATATTATCACAAGAGCGATCGGCGCAAAAGCTGATGTGGATGTGGACTTTTATGAACACCGTCTGAAACGGGGAGACATCATTCTGATGTGTACAGACGGATTAAGTAATATGGTGGAAGATGAAGAACTTTTCCATATTGTGCAGGGAAGCCGGGATATCGTCGAGGCAGGTGAGATGCTGGTGGAAGCAGCAAAAGAGAATGGAGGAACAGATAACATCGGAGTGGTATTGTTTGAGCCATTTGCAGATGAGGTGAGTGTATGATTAAAGAAGGAGTATTTTTAGGGAAACGATACGAGATACTTGGCCGTATCGGTTCTGGCGGAATGGCAGATGTCTATAAAGGCAAGGACCATAAGCTGAATCGTTTTGTTGCGATCAAGGTGTTGAAGAGCACATATCGTTCGGATGAGACGTTTATTAAGAAGTTTTTAAGCGAAGCTCAGGCAGCAGCAGGATTGATGCATCCAAACGTAGTCAATGTCTATGATGTAGGACAGGATCGTGGCCTTTATTATATGGTCATGGAGCTTGTAGAAGGAATTACGCTGAAGGATTACATCGAGAAGAAAGGAAAGCTTTCAGCAAAAGAGACGATCAGTATTTCCATTCAGATGGTGACAGGCATTCAGGCAGCACATAACTGCCATATCATTCACCGGGATATTAAGCCGCAGAATATTATTATTTCCAAAGATGGAAAGGTTAAGGTTACTGATTTCGGAATCGCGCGGGCTACGACATCAACGGCAACGCAGGCAGTAACAACAACGGTGATGGGATCTGTACATTACACATCTCCGGAACAGGCCAGAGGCGGTATTGTAGATGAGAAGAGTGATATCTATTCAGCAGGTATCACGATGTATGAGATGATCACCGGGCATGTTCCATTTGACGGAGATTCGACAGTGACGGTTGCTTTGAAACATTTGAATGAAGTGATCAAGTCTCCTGCAGAAGAAGTACCGGATATTCCGTACAGTCTGGAGTGCATTATTATGAAATGTACACAGAAACTGCCGAATAAACGATATATGAGTTGTGAGGAACTGCTTCAGGATCTGAAGCACTCACTGGTAGATCCGGATGGAGATTTTGTAGTTCTTGATGGTGTGACAAAACGTATGCCGGCAGCATCCCAGGATACAGGACGGACTACGGTTGTTATGTCACAGGATGAACTAAATCGTATGAAGAATCGTCAGAATTATAATGATGATTATGACGACGATTACGAGGATGACTATGACGATGATTATGACGATTACGATGACCGCCGCAGAAGCCGTTATGATGATGACGATGACTACGACGACCGCCGCAGAAGCCGTTATGATGATGACGATGATTATGATGATCGTCGCAGAAGCCGCTATGATGATGATGATTACGACGACCGCCGCAAAGACCGTTATGATGATCGCCGTAAGAAGAATGAAGTGAATAAAGACACGAAGAAGATCATGAAGATTCTTATGGTTGTTGCCGGTGTTGTAATCGCACTTTTGATCATGTTTCTTGTAGGAAATGCAGTGGGCGTATTTAAAGGTGGAAAAGGAACGACTACACAGCAAACAGATTCAGAGATGGTAAAAGTACCGGATGTGACAGGCAAGACATATGAGGAAGCACAGAAAGAACTGAACAAATATGATCTCGGAATCCATAAGTCAACTGCGCCTTCCGATACTGTTGCAAAAGGAAAGATCATCAGCCAGGATCCTGCTGATGGAAAGAAAGTAAAGAAGCATACAACAGTCAATGTTGTGATTAGTTCCGGTGAGGAAGCAAAGACAACAACCATTCCAAATGTTGTTGGAATGTCGGAAGCTGATGCGGAAAAAGCACTTCAGGATAAGAATCTTGTTGTGAAGAAAGGTGATCCGGTCTACAGTGATAATGTGGAACAGGGAGAAGTTGTTTCAGTCAGTCCGAGTGAAGGTGCAGAAGTAAAAGAAGGAACAACGGTTACGCTTGTAATAAGCAAAGGAAATCAGCCGGCAACAGTTCCTAAACTTACCGGAAAGTCCCAGTCGGATGCTGAAGCAGCACTTTCACAGGCTGGCTTGTCCGGAAATGCAACGGAAGATTACAGTGATACTGTAGAAGAAGGAGTTATTATCTCACAGGATACAGATGCCGGAAAAGAAGTATCCAAGGGCACAACAATTGGATATGTGGTAAGCAAAGGACCAAAGATGACAGTGGTTACTGTACCAAGCATATTATCCTTTGATAAGAATGCAGCAGAGAAAAAGCTGAAAGAAGCTGGTTTAGTACCAGAATATCTAGGTGAAGATGATAGTGTTAATGAATATGGCCAAGGACAAGTGAGTTACCAATCAATTAGCGCTGGTACGCAGGTGGAAAAAGGAACAACTGTCCAGTATAAGGTCAGCAAAGGATCTCAACCATCAGCCCCGGATAGTGGAAATTCCGGAAATGATTCCGGAACAGAAGAGAACACGAATCAATGATAACAGAGAGCAAGTATATGCAGGGAAAGATAATAAAAGGGATTGCCGGATTCTACTACGTGAATGTAGTAGAATCCGGAATTTTTGAATGTAAAGCAAAGGGTGCTTTTCGAAAAGATGGGATCAAGCCGTTAGTCGGTGATGATGCTGTGATCGAGGTACTTGATGAAAAAGAAATGACAGGAAATATTATAGAGATCCTGCCGCGTAAGAATGAGTTGATTCGTCCGGCAGTAGCCAATATTGATCAGGCACTGGTTGTGTTTGCGGTGACAAAACCGAAACCACATTATAATCTGTTGGATCGTTTTCTTGTCATGATGGAACGAAAAGAGATACCTGTCGTATTATGTTTTAATAAGACAGATATTGCAAGCCATCCTGAAATTGCAGAATTGAAAGAAGTTTATACCGGATGCGGATATCCGGTAATCTTCACAAGTGCGAAGGAAGAAGAAAATATCAGTGAGTTAAAATCACTTTTAAAAGGAAAGACAACTTCGATTGCAGGTCCTTCCGGTGTTGGAAAATCATCCCTGATCAATCTTCTGCAGTCTGAAGTGAAGATGGAGACAGGAAGTATCAGTAAGAAGATTGACCGAGGGAAACATACAACAAGACATTCCGAACTGATCGTGATTGGAGAAGATTCTTATATTATGGATACTCCGGGATTCAGTTCTCTTTACGTCAATGATTTCGAAAAAGAAGATTTAAAATATTATTTTCCGGAATTCACACCATTTGAAGGACAGTGCAAGTTCAATGGCTGTGACCATATACATGAACCCGGATGCGCTGTAAAAGAGGCAGTTGAAGAAGGGAAGATCCATAAGATCAGATATGAAGATTATACGGAGATGTACCGTGAACTAAAGGAAAGAAAGAGGTATTAAGTTTATGAAAAATATTTTGGCACCATCTATTCTCTCAGCAGATTTCAAAATTTTAGGAGAACAGTTGAAATTAACAGAAGAAGCAGGCGCAGAGTATATTCATTTTGATGTGATGGACGGAATGTTCGTTCCAAGCATTTCCTTTGGAATGCCTGTTCTCGCATCAATCAAGGGAGCAACAACACAGACACTGGATGTTCATCTCATGGTGACAGAACCGATCCGTTATGTGGAAGAATTCGTGAAAGCAGGAGCAGATATCGTTACAGTTCATTATGAAGCATGTGAAGATCTGCAGGCAACAATTGATAAAATCCATGCAGCAGGAGCGAAAGTGGGAATTTCTATTAAACCAAAGACACCGGTTGATGTACTGCTTCCATATCTGGATCAGGCAGAGATGTTTCTGATCATGTCTGTAGAACCGGGATTCGGCGGACAGGCATTTATTCCGGAATCACTGGAGCGTATCAGTGAATTGAGAAACCTTCTGAATGAAAAAGGACTTACAACTGATATTGAAGTAGATGGTGGAATATATCATAAAAACGTGGCAGAAGTACTTGCAGCCGGAGCGAATGTAATGGTCTCAGGCTCAGGAGTTTTTAAAGGTGATATCAAAGATAATACAGCAAAGTTTATGGAGATTTTAAACGGCAATGTGTAAGAGAACAGTTATTGTGAGCGGGGGAATGCTGGAAGAAGATTTTGTCTTTCCAATTCTTGAGGCAGAAGAGACAGAATTTATTATCGGAGTAGATAAAGGACTCGCATTTCTTTATGAACATAAGATCAAGCCGGATTACATTGTGGGAGATTTTGACAGTGTACCGGAAGAAGTGATCGATTATTATAGAAAAGAAGCAAGTGTACCGATCCGGGAGTTCAATCCGGTAAAGGATGCGTCTGATACGGAGATTGCACTTCGTATGTGTCTCGGACTCAGAAGAAAAGAAATCTGGATTCTTGGAGGAACAGGAAATCGTCTGGATCATTTCTGGGCTAATGTTCAGTGCCTGAATATTGCACTTGAAGCAGGATCTCAGGCGATGATCTTAGACAGTCATAATAGAATTCGTCTGCTTGATCATGGAATCGCAATTCGCAGAGAAGAAGCTTTCGGAAAGTATTTTTCAGTATTTCCGATGCAACTTCCAGTTGAGGATTTCTGTATCAGCGGTGCAAAATATCCATTGCAGAATCATTTGCTCTCATCAGGAGACAGCTTGTGTGTGAGTAATGAGTTTGCAGAAGGTGAAGATGAAGTGAAGATCTCTTTCGTGTTTGGAAAAGTGATTTTGATGGAGACGAGAGATTGAAATTCAAGCCCCATTATAGTATAATATTAGATGCTATTTTGGGGCTTCTTTTTGTGAAGGAGTCACATAACAGAAAATAAGAGAAATAGACCTTGTGGATTTAGCTTTAGAAATCAAGGTTTTAAGGAGGAAATAGAGAAAATGAAACTTGGTATTGTGGGATTACCGAACGTAGGAAAAAGTACACTGTTCAATTCACTGACAAAGGCCGGTGCAGAATCTGCAAACTATCCATTCTGTACAATTGACCCAAATGTCGGTGTCGTAACAGTTCCGGATAAGAGACTGGATGTGCTTGGAGAGATGTATCATACAAAGAAGATCATTCCGGCAGCAATCGAGTTTGTTGATATTGCAGGACTTGTGAAGGGAGCATCAAAAGGAGAAGGACTTGGAAACCAGTTTCTTGCCAACATCCGTGAGGTTGATGCAATCGTTCATGTAGTAAGATGCTTTGAGAATACTAATATTGTCCACGTAGACGGAAGCATTGATCCGCTGCGTGACATTGAGACAATCAACCTTGAGTTGATCTTCTCGGATCTTGAAGTTCTTGAAAGAAGAATCTCCAAGACAGTGAAGCTTTCAAGAAACGATAAGATGGCGGCGAAAGAGCTGGATCTTCAGAACCGTCTGAAAGCGCATCTGGAAGAGAATAAGATGGCGAAGAGCTTTGTGACAGAGGATGAAGATGAGCAGGCATGGCTTGCAGAGTATAATCTTCTGACAGCAAAACCGGTAATCTTTGCAGCAAATGTATCTGAGGATGATCTTGCGGATGATGGTGCGAATAATGAAGGCGTTAAAGCTGTTCGTGAGTATGCAAAAAAAGAAAACTGCGAAGTGTTTGTTGTATGTGCTGAGATTGAAGAGGAAATTTCTCAGTTAGATGATGATGAGAAGGCTATGTTCCTTGAAGATCTTGGATTGGAAGAATCCGGACTTGAGAAGCTGATCAAGGCAAGCTATCATCTTCTTGGACTGATCAGTTATTTGACAGCAGGTGAGCCGGAAGTTCGTGCATGGACAATCAAGAAGGGAACTAAGGCACCACAGGCAGCTGGTAAGATCCATACAGACTTTGAACGTGGATTTATCCGTGCGGAAGTAGTAAGTTATGATGATCTGATGGCATGTGGAACTCATGCGGCAGCGAAAGAAAAAGGATTAGTTCGTCTGGAAGGAAAAGATTATGTCGTTCAGGACGGAGATATCATGCTGTTCAGATTTAACGTTTAACAGATATAGGGAATATGATTAAAAACCGGTTAGATTCATTGTTTTCTAATTGGAAAAGCAGTAAAAACAGGAATCAGGGACAACTAGATTTGTTCCTGATTTCTGTGGATATGAAAGGAAATAACATAATATGCATTACAATATCAGCTTTCCGAATTTAGGGATTTATCTGGATCATGTAGGAAAAAGCATCAGCATCTTTGGTTTTTCCATTGCTTACTACGGCATGATCATCGGTGCAGCAATTTTGATGGGATTTCTGATTGCCACAGCGGAGGCAAAAAGAACAGGACAAAATCCGGAAGACTATCTGGATATGGGAATTGTCGGAGTGATCGCAGGAATTGCGGGTGCAAGAATCTATTACGTGATTTTCTCCTGGGATTTATATAAAGATAATCTTTTGTCTATCTTTAATCTCAGAGAAGGTGGTCTGGCAATTTATGGCGGCGTGATCGGAGCAGTGATCGCAGTTTTTGTGATGGCTGCTGTTAAGAAAAAATCACCATTTCAGATTTTGGATACAATTGCACTGGCGCTTCTGAATGGTCAGATGCTTGGACGTTGGGGGAATTTCTTTAACAGGGAAGCATTTGGAGAATATACGGATTGTCTGTTTGCGATGAGGCTTCCGGTTGATGCAGTAAGGCCGGGAGATATCACAGAACTTATGCGCGAGAACATGCAGAGAATTGACGGAGTCAGTTATATTCAGGTACATCCGACATTTTTGTATGAATCATTATGGTGTGCCGGACTTCTTATCATATTGTTTTTGTATAGGAAGCATAAGAAATATGAAGGTGAACTTTTTCTCATGTACCTGTTTGGATATGGGGCAGGACGTGTATGGATTGAGCGGCTTAGAACGGATCAGCTTGTTCTTCCGGGAATCGGATTTCCGGTGTCAGAACTTCTGGCAGGTTGCCTGGTGATTGTGACAGGAATTATGCTGATCTATTGCAGAAGGCATTGTAGAAAAAGAAATGAGAAGAAAAAAGTGGATCAGTATGAGCCGGTGCCAACAAAGATTAAAGGGAAAAAACCACCGAAGTGGGATGACCGGTTGTTTAAAAACAGATAGAATGATAAGAAAAAAGTATAGTGATTCATAAGCCAGAAGAGTTAATGTTCAACAGAAAGTACTCTTCTGGCTTTTTCCATTTCTGCCTGTTTTAGTTAATAATCCCCAATAACAGCACTGATAACTATTCTCAAAACACTGTGCTGTACACGAAAATATACAAAAGAGGATATTTATAACTCTAGACTTTTGTGACTTTTGGAGATATAATGAAATTACATGTGAATTAATTATACTTAACTCAGTGTAAAACCTATGTAACACCTAAGGAGGAATAAAAATGGCAAGAAAAATGAAGACCATGGACGGTAATCAGGCAGCAGCTCACGTTTCTTATGCATATACAGAAGTAGCAGCTATCTACCCGATTACGCCTTCATCCGTTATGCCGGAGCATATCGATGAGTGGGCTACTGAAGGAAGGGAGAACATTTTCGGACAGACTGTACAGGTTACAGAGATGCAGTCCGAGGCCGGAGCAGCAGGTGCTGTTCACGGATCATTAGCAGCAGGTGCTCTTACAACAACATTTACTGCTTCTCAGGGACTCCTTCTTATGATTCCTAACTTATATAAGGTTGCTGGTGAGCAGCTTCCGGGAGTATTCAACGTATCTGCCCGTGCACTTGCAAGCCACGCACTGTCAATTTTTGGAGATCATTCTGACGTTTATGCATGTCGTCAGACAGGAGCAGCTATGCTCTGTGAATCCAGCGTACAGGAAGTAATGGACCTTACTCCGGTTGCTCATTGTGCAGCACTTGAAGGAAAGATTCCATTCATCAACTTCTTTGATGGATTCAGAACATCACACGAGATTCAGAAAATCGAGACATGGGATTATGAAGATCTGAAAGACATGGTAAGCATGGAAGCAATCGACGAGTTCCGCGCACATGCACTTAACCCGAACCACCCATGCCAGAGAGGTTCAGCTCAGAACCCGGATATCTTCTTCCAGGCTAGAGAGGCTTGTAACCCATTCTATGATGCACTTCCGGGAATCGTTCAGAAGTACATGGATAAGGTTAATGAGAAGATCGGAACAGACTACAAACTGTTCAACTACTATGGAGCAGAAGACGCAGAGCACGTGATCGTAGCTATGGGATCTGTATGTGATACAATCGAGGAGACAATCGATTACCTGACAGCTGCAGGAGAGAAAGTCGGAGTTGTTAAAGTTCGTCTTTACAGACCATTCAGCGCAGAAGCTCTGATCGACGCTATCCCGGATACAGTTAAGAAGATTTCTGTTCTTGACAGAACAAAAGAGCCAGGAGCACTTGGCGAGCCACTGTACCTGGATGTTGTTGCAGCACTTAAAGGATCTAAGTTCGATGCAGTTCCGGTTTACACAGGACGTTATGGACTTGGTTCTAAAGATACAACACCTGCTCAGATCGTTGCTGTATACCACAACGATGAGAAAGCTAAATTCACAATCGGTATTGAAGATGATGTTACACATCTTTCACTTGATGCTGGTAAGCCACTTGTTACAACACCAGAAGGAACAATCAACTGTAAGTTCTGGGGACTTGGAGCAGATGGTACTGTTGGAGCAAACAAGAACTCCATCAAGATCATTGGTGATAACACAGACATGTATGCACAGGCTTACTTTGATTATGACTCTAAGAAGTCCGGTGGTGTTACAATGTCTCACCTTCGTTTCGGTAAGAAACCGATTAAATCAACATACCTGATCCATCAGGCTAACTTTGTTGCATGTCATAACCCGTCTTATGTTAACAAATACAACATGGTTCAGGAACTTGTTGATGGAGGAACATTCCTTCTGAACTGCCCATGGGATATGGAAGGACTTGAGGAGCATCTTCCGGGACAGGTAAAAGCTTATATCGCTAACCACGGAATTAAATTCTACACAATCGATGGTATCAAGATTGGTAAAGAGATCGGACTTGGCGGACGTATCAATACAGTTCTTCAGTCTGCATTCTTCAAACTTGCAGCTATCATTCCGGAAGAAGAGGCTATTGACCTTATGAAAGCAGCTGCTAAGGCTACTTACGGAAGAAAAGGTGACAAGATCGTTCAGATGAACTACGATGCAATCGATGCTGGTGCAAAACAGGTCGTAGAAGTAGAAGTTCCGGAAAGCTGGAAAGATGCAGCTGATGAAGGACTTGCTACACCACACATCGCAGACGGCGGAAGAACTGATGCAGTTGCATTTGCTAAGAATATCCAGGCAAAGGTTAACGCTCAGGAAGGAAATACACTCCCTGTATCTGCATTCAATGATTATGTTGATGGATCTACACCGTCAGGAACATCTGCATATGAGAAACGTGGTATCGCAGTAGATATTCCGGTTTGGAATCCAAATCAGTGTATCCAGTGTAACCGTTGTGCATATGTATGTCCGCACGCAGTTATCCGTCCGGTAGCTCTGACAGAGGAAGAAGTTGCTCAGGCTCCAGAAGGACTTAAGACACTTGATATGATCGGAATGCCGGGAATGAAGTTCACAATGACAGTATCCGCTTACGACTGTACAGGATGTGGATCTTGTGTGAATGTCTGCCCGGGCAAGAAGAATAAAGAGACAGGCGAAGTTGAGAAGGCTCTTACAATGGCTAACATGGAAGCTAATGCAGGAGAGCAGACATTCTTCGACTTTGGTAGAGAGATTCCGGTTAAACCAGAAGTTGTTGCTAAATTCAAAGAGACAACAGTTAAGGGAAGCCAGTTCAAACAGCCACTCCTTGAGTTCTCAGGAGCTTGTGCAGGATGTGGTGAGACACCATACGCTAAGCTGATCACACAGCTGTTTGGTGATAGAATGTATATTGCAAATGCAACAGGATGTTCTTCTATTTGGGGTAACTCTTCACCGTCTACACCTTACACAGTAACACCGGAAGGTAAAGGACCTGCATGGAGCAACTCCCTGTTTGAAGACAACGCTGAGTTTGGATACGGTATGCTGCTTGCACAGAATACAATCAGAGACAGACTGAAAGCAAAAGTTGAGAAGATCGCAGAGAAGACTACAGATGAGGCAGTTAAGGCTGCAGCAGCTGAGTATCTTGAGACATATACAGTAGGCGCTACAAATGGAACAGCTACAGACAAACTTGTTGCAGCTCTTGAAGCACTCGATTGCGATTGCGAAGAGAGAGCAGAAGTTCTGAAGAACAAAGATTTCCTTGCTAAGAAATCCCAGTGGATCTTCGGAGGAGACGGATGGGCTTACGATATCGGATACGGCGGAGTTGACCACGTTCTTGCAAGCAAGAAAGATATCAACATTATGGTATTCGATACAGAGGTTTACTCCAACACAGGTGGACAGTCCTCTAAGGCTACTAAGACTGGTGCTACAGCTCAGTTCGCAGCAGGCGGAAAAGAGACTAAGAAGAAAGACCTTGCAGGAATGGCTATGACATACGGATACGTATACGTAGCTCAGATCGCTATGGGTGCTGACTTCAACCAGACAGTTAAGGCAATCGCTGAGGCTGAGGCTTATCCGGGACCATCACTGATCATCGCTTACGCTCCATGTATCAACCATGGTATCAAGAAGGGTATGAGCAAAGCTCAGACAGAGGAACAGCTGGCAGTAGAGTGTGGATACTGGAATAACTTCCGTTACAACCCGGCTGCAGAGGGAGACAAGTTCTCACTTGACAGCAAGGCTCCGAAGGCAGAAGGATACCAGGACTTCCTGAATGGTGAAGTACGTTACAATGCACTGAAGAGAGCTAACCCGGCTAAGGCTGACAAGCTCTTCGCTCTCAATGAGCAGGAAGCTATGGAGAGATACGATTACCTGAACAAACTGGTAACTGTATACGCTGCAGAAAAAGAAGATAAATAAGGATATTTCATGAGTGAATGAGATATGAAAAGAGGAGATCTCCGTAAGGGGATCTCCTTTTGCGTGAAAAAATGATGGGGTTGACCTGTTTCGCAATTTTTGATTACAGTGGTGCGCGAAGATATTTCTTCGGTGTCATTCCTTTGTATTTCTTGAATGTCTTAATAAAATAACTCACATCATTGAAACCACAGCTTAATCCGATGTCAGCAATAGATTCATTTGAAGTTACAAGTTTGAAACAGGCTTGCTCAATCCGATAATAATTCAGATAGTCAACAGGGGTCCTGTGGGTCATATCCTTAAAGTAACGGCAGAAATATTTTGAATTCATGCCGGCTGCCTGAGCCAGATCTTCCAGTGTGATACAGTCAGCATAATGGTTTTCAATCACTTCAAGAGCTTTCTTTAAATGTTCTATTTTTCGGCTATCCTTCTGACTGATGATTCGAACGTTTTCGAACAATTTATTTTCCAAAATGTAGCCTAAAAATTGGTACAGAGTACCAATCACCATAAGCTCGTGCCCTTCGGTACGCTTTTTGATATGTTCAAACATCATGGAAGTAATATGTTCTAAATTCTTTACAGGTGCTTTGATGAGGGCAGGGATAGTCAGAGTGTCACTTCCGATCTTCTTAAGCAGACGTTCGCTGGCATGGTTTACTGCCATGAGCGATTCAAGATTAAAAACAAGACATTCATAGACACAATCCTTAGGAGTTCCGCCATGAAGAAGCCCTCCTTTTATAAAAATAAGGTCTCCGGCTTCTGCAGTGAATTCATTTTCACCAATTGACATAAGTAAGTTCCCTTTTAAAACACGAATAAGTTCGTATTCGATGTGCCAGTGATAAGACATATCATACCGTGGATGATTTGGCGTAACATGATAAAATTCAATTGGAAAATCAATGGTTCCGTGATTACGCTCTTCTTTGTAATTGATGTATTTCATGCAATAATCTCCTTTGAAAATCTAAATAGTGTAAATACAAACATAAATATGAAGATATATGCTTGTAAATTGTACTTTGTTGTATAAAAGGTGAATATCTTTATATTTTTATTCTAGTATACCACAAGACAAAAAGAAAGGAAAGAACTATAATGATACTTAAAGAAGCGGTTCTGCGAAGGAAGATAAGCAGAGCAAGGCAAACAATTAAGGAGGAATGTAATTATGGCAGAAAGAAGATTAGTAGGATCTTATCCAGTAATTGGTATCAGACCGACAATTGATGGACGTAGAGGAGCTCTTGACGTAAGAGGATCTCTTGAAGAGCAGACAATGAACATGGCAAAATCTGCAGCAAAACTGTTTGAGGAGAACTTAAGATATTCAAATGGCGAGCCGGTTAAAGTTGTTATCGCTGACACAACAATCGGACGTGTAGGTGAGAGTGCTGCTTGTGCTGATAAGTTCAGAAGAGAAGGCGTAGATATCACAGTTACAGTTACACCTTGCTGGTGCTATGGAGCTGAGACAATGGATATGGATCCACAGACAATCAAAGCTGTATGGGGATTCAACGGAACAGAGAGACCGGGAGCTGTATACCTTGCATCTGTACTTGCTACACATGCACAGAAGGGACTTCCGGCATTCGGAATTTACGGACATGACGTTCAGGAAGCTGATGACACAACAATTCCGGAAGACGTTAAAGAGAAACTTCTTAGATTCGGACGTGCAGCTGTTGCAGCAGCATCCATGAGAGGAACATCTTACCTTCAGATCGGATCTGTTACAATGGGTATCGGTGGATCTATCATTGATTCTGATTTCATCGAGTCTTACCTTGGAATGCGTGTAGAGTCTGTTGATGAGGTAGAAATCATCCGTCGTATGTCAGAAGAGATCTATGACAAGGCTGAGTTCGAGAAAGCTCTGAAATGGGCAAAAGAGACTTGCAAGATTGGTTGGGACAAGAACCCAGAAGAGCTTCAGGCTACTCCAGAGGAGAAAGAGGAGCAGTTCGAGTTCGTTGTTAAGATGGCAGTTATCATCAAAGACCTTATGAATGGAAATAAGAATCTTGACGAGAAGTTCTCAGAGGAAGCAATCGGACACAACGCTCTGGCAGCTGGATTCCAGGGACAGAGACAGTGGACAGACTTCTATCCGAACGGAGACTTCGCAGAGGCAGTTCTGAATACATCTTTCGACTGGAACGGAGCTCGTGAGCCATACATCCTTGCTACAGAGAACGACGTTCTCAACGGACTTGGAATGATGTTCATGAAACTTCTTACAGGACGTGCTCAGATCTTCGCTGATGTTCGTACATACTGGAGCCCAGAGGCAGTTAAGAAAGCTACAGGATATGACCTCGAGGGTGTTGCTAAAGAGAACGGTGGATTCCTTCACCTGATCAACTCTGGAGCAGCTTGCCTTGATGCATCTGGTGTTGCTAAAGACGAGAACGGTAACGGCGTTATGAAAGAATGGTGGAACGTTACAGAAGAAGACCAGAAAGCAATCATGGATGCTACAGAGTGGTGCATGGCTGACAACGGATACTTCCGTGGAGGCGGATACTCAAGCCGTTACGAGACACGCGCTCAGATGCCAGCTACAATGATCCGTCTTAACCTTGTAAAAGGACTTGGACCGGTTCTTCAGATTGCAGAAGGATGGACACTTGAACTTCCAGAAGAAGTATCTGATAAGCTTTGGAAACGTACAGACTACACATGGCCATGTACATGGTTTGCTCCAAGATGTGATGGTAAAGAGGGAGCATTCAAGACAGCTTATGATGTAATGAACAACTGGGGAGCTAACCACGGTGCTATCTCCTACGGACACATCGGAGCTGACCTGATCACAATGTGTTCAATGCTTCGTATTCCAGTATCTATGCACAACGTACCGGAGAAAGATATCTACCGTCCGGCAGCATGGAATGCATTTGGAATGGATAAAGAAGGCGCTGACTTCAGAGCTTGTAAGAACTACGGACCGCTTTACAAATAAGAAGGAGTCCTTTTGTTAGGAAATGTAAAAAGACTGTAAATGCAGTTTCGATACAGAACTAGAACAAAGAATGCGGGGGTGCTGCCTATGCAGGGCCCCTGTTTTAATACCGAGTAAAAGAGTATTAAGAAAAGAGGAAGATTATGGAGAAAAAAGTATTAGCATTTGACTTTGGTGCTTCAGGCGGAAGAGCAATGTGCGGAACTTTTGATGGTGACAAGATCAGCATTGAAGAACTTCACCGTTTTTCTAACGATCCGGTTATCCTGAATGGATCAATGTACTGGGATGTACTGAGATTATTTTTTGAGATCAAACAGGGTCTGATCAAAGCAAAAAAATGTGGAAAAATCGAAAGTATCGGTATCGACACATGGGGAGTTGATTTTGGACTGATCGACGAGGAAGGAAGACTTCTTGAGAACCCTGTACATTACCGTGATGCACGTACAGAAGGAATGATCGAAGAAAGTTTCAAACTGATCGATAAAGAGAAATTCTACCAGATCACAGGAAATCAGTTCATGGATCTCAACACAGCATTCCAGCTCCTTTCTCTTGTAAAGACAAGAAAAGAGCTTCTTGAGAAAGCTGACAAGATGATTTTGATGCCAGACCTTTTCAACTACTTCCTTACAGGGGAGAAAAAAGCTGAGTATTCTATCGCTTCTACAACACAGCTTCTTGATGCGAAAAAGGGCGAGTGGTCAGACGAAGTGATCGAAGCACTGGGAATTCCGAAACATATTTTCCCGGAAATCGTACCTACAGGTACAAAGATCGGTACTCTTACAGATGAAATCTGTACAGAGCTTGGTCTGGATAAGATTGATGTTATGGCTGTTGCAGGACATGATACGCAGAGTGCGCTTGTATCTGTACCAACATCAGAAGAAGATTTTATCTTCCTGAGTTGCGGAACATGGTCACTGCTTGGAACAGAGCTTGCAGAACCTATTATCAATGAGAAATCTGAGCATTACAACATCACGAATGAAGGTGGATATGGAAGAAAGATTTCCTTCCTTAAGAATATCATCGGATTGTGGTGTATTCAGGAAAGCCGTCGTCAGTGGATCCGTGAAGGAAATGAGTATGGATTTGGCGAGCTTGAGATTATGGCAAAAGAAGCTCCGGCACTCCAGAGCTTTATTGATCCGGATGCACCGGAATTCACACCAGCCGGAGATATTCCGACAAGAATCCGTGAATTCTGCAAGAAGACAGGACAGCCTGTTCCGGAAACAGTCGGAGAAGTTGTTCGTTGCATCAACCAGAGTCTTGCAATGAAATATCGTCATGCGATGGAAGAGATTAAAGAGTGTACAGGTAAAGATTATAAGACAGTCTACATGGTAGGCGGTGGAACACAGAGTGCTCTTCTTTGCCAGTTCACAGCAAATGCATGTGGATGCAGAGTAAGTGCAGGTCCGATCGAGGCGACTGTTCTCGGAAATATTGCACTGCAGCTCATGGCTTCCGGAGATATCAAATCTATCGAAGAAGCAAGAGAAATTATCAAACGTTCTCAGGACATCAAGATCTACGAGCCACAGGACAAAGAAGCATGGGACGAAGCATACGAGAGATTTAAGAAAATTTTAGTATAGTGCTTTGAACTAAGGGGGAATGGGTTGCCAGTTGTAATAATTATGGCTGGCAACGTAATAAAAAAGAATTCTTCAGAAACACTTGACTGTCAATCTGCTGTATGATTTAATGGGATAAGCAGTTAAGTTGGGCAAAATGCATAACGGTTCGCTAATTGGCCTGGGAGGAGAAGATTATGGCTGCTACTATTCGCGATATCAAGAAAAGGACAGGATTGTCCCTTGCAACGATATCGAAGTATTTGAATGGCGGTAATGTATTGCCGGAAAATCGTATCTTGATTGAGGAGGCAATCAACGAACTGCATTATGAAGTGAACGAGCTCGCAAGAGGGCTTGTTACCCACAAGACAAAGACGATTGGAGTTCTGGTTTATGATATACAGTGTCTTTTTGTAGGAAGTATGCTGCATTATCTGGGAATGGAACTTCATAAAAAGGGATATGGAATGTTGATCTGTGATTCCTGCAATGACGAGAAGCTACAGAAAGAAAATCTGCAGTTTCTTCTGAGCAGGAAAGTAGATGGAATATTGGTATTTGCTGTAGGTATGCATGGAAAGTTTCTTCATGCTGCGAAAAAAGCAAATGTTCCGGTTGTTCTGGTTGACAGATCATTCCAGGATGAAGAATATGATTGCGTTGAGGTTGATAACCGGACAGCAATCTATCGTGCAACGAATAAATTAATTGAGAACCATCACAAGAAAATAGCTGTGATTGCCTCTAATATTGAATATACCGGAAGGGAACGTGTGAAAGGATATTCTGATGCGATGAACCAGGCAGGACTGGAGATTCCAAAGGAATACTGTAAGCTGGGAGGGCATTCTTTTGAACATGGGTACAGAGGAATGAAAGAACTTTTGGAGCTTGAAGACCGTCCGACCGGTGTGATCTTAGGAAACTATAACACCATGCTTGGTGGAATTATGGCATTGAACGAATCAGGACTCTCCTGTCCGCAAGATGTCTCGCTCATCGGAGTGGATAATCTTCCGATGACCCAGGTGCTGCGCCCTAAATTATGGCTGATTGTCCAGCCAATGGAAACGATGTGCGAGAAGGCTGTAGCTATGCTCCTGGAGCGAGTAAATGGAGAGCAAAACGGTATGCCGGTAAAAATTAGTTTCAGTACCTCTGTAAGAGAGGGAGACTCAATACGAGACCTTGGATAGTGCATAAGCAAAATGCACAGAAAAGCGTGGTTTTTGTTGTGAGAATGGATAAAAAAATAGTGAAAACAAACAAAAACGAACCGTTTCGCTCTAAAAACGGTGGGAAATCTTGACAAAATATGAAAACAAGGCTATAATTTATTCATGTATTAAAGGTGTGCGGAAAAATGGAAAACACACTTTGAAAAACAAAAAAATCTTAAAGCTTTGAAAGCGAACCGTTACGCTGAGGTTAAGAGGAATGGGGGTATCGTAAGAGTTAATCGACAATCCAGTCAACACCAGCAAAGTAAAAGATGGGAGGAAGAAAATTGGAAAAAATTAAACAAAATCCTTTTGTAAAAAAGGTAGGATTTAACAGAATTGTTTTGTGCTGTGTCCTTCTTCTGATGTACGGACTCTTCTGTGCACTGACCGGAGGAAGCTTCGCAGGAATGAACCGAATCATGAGCGCACTCAATTATGCTTATTTCCTTGGATTTTTATCACTGGGTGTTACATTTGTAATTGCTACAGGAGAGATCGACTTCTCTATTGGACCGGTTATGTTCTGTTGTGCACTTATCTCAGGTTATACACTGACAACACATGGAATTTCCATGCCGGTTGCAATCCTGATCAGTATCCTTGTGGGATTTGCTTTTGGTCTCTTTAATGGATACCTGGTAGCTTACTGGTCAGTACCTTCATTCATCACTTCAATGGCAAGTATGAATATTGCAAAAGGTCTTGCGTCAGTTTACACAAAGACACAGTCAGTCAGCTGGCCGCAGGCAGCAGATCCGGACAACGGATGGTTCAGAAATCTTGTAAGATATAACGGGTTCCCGGTTGGACTTGTTATTCTTCTGGTAGCTGCAGTTATCTGTGCGATTATCCTGAACAAGACAAGAATCGGACGTTACATCCTTTGCCTTGGTAGTAACAAAGAAGCTGTTAGACTTTCAGGTGTAGATGTTAAGAAATGGGAAATGCTTGCATTCATTATCTGTGGAGTTCTCGTTGGAATGGGCGCTATCTTCTATGTATCTGCATATACAACAGTACAGCCTGGTTATGGAGATCAGTACAACAACGAAGCAATCGCCGGATGTGTAATGGGTGGTACATCCATGGCAGGTGGACTTGCATCCATCAGCGGTACAATCATTGGTGTGTTTATCATCGCTCTTCTTCAGGAAGGAATTCTGGCTCTTGGCTTTACAAAAGATTATCAGCTTATCATTACAGGTGTTATTGTTATCGTCGCAGTATTCAGTGACGTACTTGCAAGACGCAGAAAGAACTAATTTCTCTTCTATATTAAGAGATCAGCTTTATGAATGATGAACGAAATGTTTGATTGAAAGAAAGGCAAGGGTAATAAAATGGGCGAAGTTATATTGGAAATGAAAGGGATTGATAAATCTTTCCCAGGTGTTCACGCACTTGACCATGTAGATCTTGAGATCAGAAAAGGCGAAGTTCTTGCTCTTATGGGAGAGAATGGTGCCGGAAAATCAACTCTGATGAAAGTTCTCACAGGTATTTATACAAAAGATTCAGGAACAATTACATATGAAGGTAAAGAAGTTGAGTTCCACAGTGCTCGTGAAGCACAGGACAATGGTGTTATCATCGTACACCAGGAGCTGAACATGCTTGGTCATCTGACAGTTGCTCAGAACATCTTCATCGGAAGAGAGTTCAAGAAGGGTATCAAGATCGATGACAAGAAGATGAACGAAGAAGCACAGAAACTGTTCGACAGAATGAATGTTGATATTGATCCGAGAGAGACAATGTCAAAACTTACAGTAGGTAAGCAGCAGATGTGTGAGATCGCAAAAGCAATTTCACATGATGCAAAGATCATCATCTTTGACGAGCCATCAGCAGCTCTGACAGAGGCAGAGATTGAACAGTTGTTCAAGATCATCCGTGATCTGAAAAGTCAGGGAATGGGAATTGTTTACATCTCCCACCGTATGGATGAGATTAAAGTGATCACAGACCGTGTTACAGTCATGAGAGATGGTACTTATGTTGGAACATTGATCACAAAAGAAAGTACAAAAGACGACATCATCAACATGATGGTTGGACGTGTTATTTACGAAGATCCGAAGGAGAAGAACATGACACCTCCGGGAGCACCGGTAGTTCTTAAAGTTGAACACCTGAACGCTGGTAAGATGGTACAGGATGTAAGCTTCGAACTTCACAAAGGTGAGATCCTTGGATTCTCCGGACTGATGGGAGCTGGACGTACAGAGACAGCCAGAGCACTCTTTGGAGCTGACCCGATCGACAGCGGTGATATTTATATCAACGGTAAGAAGGTTACAATCAAGAGCCCACAGGATGCTGTTAAGTGCGGTATCGGTTATCTGTCAGAGGACAGAAAGAGATATGGTATTGTTGTACAGAAATCAGTTGCTGAGAATACAACAATGGCAACACTTGAAAAATTCATGAGCGGTCCTTTTATCGATAAGAAGAAAGAGAACAAGATTGCTCAGGAATATGTTGAGCAGCTTGCAACAAAGACTCCTGGTACAGATCAGCTGGTAGTTAACCTGTCAGGTGGTAACCAGCAGAAAGTCGTTATTGCAAAATGGCTGACAAGAGACTGTGACATCCTTATCTTCGATGAGCCTACAAGAGGTATCGACGTTGGAGCTAAGAATGAGATTTACAAGCTGATGAATCAGCTGGCAGCAGAAGGAAAAGCCATTATTATGATTTCCTCCGAGATGACAGAGATCCTTCGTATGAGTGACAGAATCGTTGTTATGTGCGAAGGTAAGAAGACAGGTGAGCTGGATATTTCCGAAGCTACACAGGAAAATATCATGAACATGGCTACACGTGAGATTGAGTAGGGAGGGAAAAAGTAATGGCAAATAATACAACAAAGAAGGCCGGCTCTAATAAGTCATTTATTGACAGAATGGGAGGACAGAAATTCATCGTCCTGCTCGTTGTTATTGCACTGTTTATCTTCTTCTGTGCAATGAGCCCTAACTTCAGAAAATATACAACATTTATTAACATTCTGGACTTCTCCTATTATATTGTCCTGATGGCAATTGGAGTAGCCTTTCCACTGATGACAGGTGGTGTTGACCTGTCAATCGGTACTGGACTTGTATGTTATTCACTCGTTGGTGGATATCTGATCGTTCACAAAGGAATGCCTACAATCGTTGGTATCCTTGCAGCAATTATTCTTGGAATGCTGATTGGTGTTCTGAATGGTGTACTGGTAGCAATCATGGACCTGCCGGCATTCCTGGCAACACTTTGTACTTGTATGATTACTCGTGGACTTGGTTCCATTATCGTAGGTGGATTCGGAATCTCATGGCCGGCAGCAGCAGCACCGGGCGGATGGTTCAGAAGTATCTTCAAGATTCAGTCCGGCGGACAGAATATCCCGATCGGTTTCTTATGGGTAATTCTTCTGGTTGTTGTTATGACATTTGTACTGAATCATACAAGAATTGGACGTTATACACTTGCAATCGGAAGTAACAAAGAAGCAACAAGACTTTCCGGAGTTAATGTAAGATTCTATCATATTGCAGCATATGTAATCTGTGGATTCTTCGCAGGACTTGCTTCTATCGCATACTCCGCTATCTTCGCTACAGTTCAGCCAGGAAGTGGTGCTGGATTCGAGCTTGAGGCTATCGGTGGAGCAATCATCGGTGGTGTATCCATGACAGGTGGTGTAGGAAGCATCACAGGAACACTGTTTGGTGTATTCGTTATCTGTCTTCTGAAGACTGGTCTTCCATTCATCGGACTGACAGCTAACTGGCAGCAGATCATTACAGGATTTGTCCTGATCGCAGCCGTACTTGTTGATATTCTTAAGAGAAAAGCAGGAAAAGAGTAATTTTTTCCACTTAAATTTAGAATTTGTGAAAAATCACGAAAAAGCAATAATTAATTGCAAAACCATTGGTAATGTGTTATATTATTAATGTGTGCGGATAGATAGCAGCGGGGAAACGTGCTGAAAAAAGCGTGAAAAAGAAAGCTGTTACTATAGAAGCTAAACGAAACAGACTGTATAAAGAGTTTTCGGACAAAGAAGCCTGGGCAAACTACTTCTGCAGAGCGATTTAAGAAATGCACGAAAGAGGCTCTGCCAGAGAGGCCTGGCATTAGGGAGAGGAAAACTGGAAGAAAACTCAGACAAGCAGTCACAAATTTATTTTGTCAGGAGGACATAATTATGAAAAAGAAAGTTTTAGCAGTTTTACTTGGTGGATGTATGGTAGTTGGAATGCTCGCAGGATGTGGATCCAAGGCAGATGACACTAAGAAAGCAGATGGCGATACTAAGACAGATGGATCAGGAGATTCCAAGGGATATCATTTCGAAGTTGTTGTAAAGAGCTTCCAGTCTTCATACTGGCAGGCAGCTGTACAGGGAATCAATCAGGCTTGTGATGAGCTCGGTGTTACAGCTAACACAACAGGACCGAACGCAGAGTCCGATATCGCTGACCAGGTTAACATGCTGAACAACGCAATCAACAAAAATCCAGACGGAATCGCTCTTGCAGCTTGTGACCAGAACTCAGTTCTTGATTCACTGCAGTCAGCACTTGACAAGAAGATTCCGGTTGTATGTTTCGACTCAGGTGTTCCGGACGCTCCAGAAGGATCTGTATACGCAACAGTTGTAACAGACAACGAGCAGGCTGGTGGAATCGCAGCAGAGCATATTTATGAAGCAATCAAAGACAGAATCGGAAACGGACAGGTTCGTGTTGGTGAAGTTAACCAGGATGCAACATCTGCTAACATTTCTGAGCGTGGTATGGGATTCATCAACAAGTTCATCGAGCTTGCTAAAGCTGATGGAAAGACAGTAGCAGTTGTAGGAAATGACTTCTATGTAAACCAGGTAAAAGACAATGGCGATCAGGCATCTGCTGACGTAGTTCTCGAAGTTGCAGTTCCGGCACAGACAACAGTTGAGCTGTGTGCTACAGAGGCTTCTAACATCATGAACAAAGACGATACAATCGCTATGTTCGGATCAAACCAGGTATCTGCAGAGGGTGTTCTCACAGCTAACCAGAACCTGAACAAACTTGGAACAGATGATGATAAGATCGTTGCAGCTGGATTCGATGCTGGATCAGTTATCAAAGCCGCTGTTAAAGATGGTACATTACTTGGTGCTGTTACACAGTCTCCTCTGATGCAGGGTAAAATCTCCATCGAGACTCTTGCTAAGATCTGTGATGGTGAGTCTGTAGAAGACGTTACAACAGATGGTTACTGGTATGATTCTACAAACATGGATGATGAGGATATCTCTCCAAACCTGTATGACTAATTCATATCTGTAAAGAGAAGCTGAATTATTAAAGTGAAAAGAAAGGAATCGGGAAATTCCCGGTTCCTTTTTTAAAATAATATGTTATTATATCAAGGAGGAAGATAATATGTTAAAAGGAATTCCAAAAATTTTATCACCAGAACTGTTGAAAGTACTTGCTGAGATGGGACACAGTGACAGACTGGTTATCTCTGATGGAAACTTCCCAGCTGAATCAATGGGAAAAGACGCGATTGTGATCCGTTGCGACGGACACGGAGTACCGGAGATTCTTGATGCGATTCTTCAGGTGTTCCCTCTGGACAGCTATGTGGAGCATCCGGTAAATCTTATGGAAGTTATGCCTGGAGATACTGTGGAGACACCAATCTGGGATACATATAAAGAGATTATCCGTAAATATGATGACAGAGGTGATGCTGTTGTTGGAAACATTGAGCGTTTTGCATTCTATGATGAAGCTAAGACAGCTTATGCGATCATTGCAACAGGTGAATCAGCACTTTATGCGAATGTAATGCTTCAGAAGGGTGTTGTAACAGACTAGTCACATTTTTTAACGTAATGGAGGAACAATATGCTTGATCATGTAGAAAAAATATTTGCAGATATGAAGCCGATGATGAAAAAGTTGAAGAAGGCTTCTTATAAAGTAAATATGGAGGCTTTTATAGAGAATCATGGACATTATTTCCGTGAGATGACAGAATATACGGAGAATGCTTCTGATAAAGAGACGGCAGCCAAAGAGCTTGCAGTAGACTTTACAGATAAGGTTTATGATGCATATGTTTCTCCGAAAAAAGGAAAAATAGACAGTGCAATTCAGACAGATCTGAATTTCTTTATGATCTATTATGTATTTCCGGCAATTCTTTTGACAGAGCATGACGCTGCGAAACTGATCGCAGATCATCTTTGCAGCAGATGGGGAGAAAAGTTTAAGAACAGTAAGATTCAGTATACAGATTATGATTCCCTATATGTTTCATTCCGTGAGAAGATATTTGGAATCTTTTAATACTTGCAAATCAACCTTACTTGTGATAGAATAATTAAGATTCATGTAATGGCATGAGAAGATTTTAGAAGCTATATTTTATGGTTTAATAAGTGTGCTGTTACGTTAGTGTGTAGGAGGTCATAGAAGATGGACATTTTGAAGATTGTTTTATACATTATCTTTGTTATAGACTGTATCGCATTATCAGCGATTATTCTTTTGCAGGAAGGAAAGTCAGCTGGATTGGGAACGATTGGCGGTATGGCGGATACTTACTGGGGACAGAACAAGGGACGTTCTATGGAAGGTGCACTTGTAAAGTCTACAAAGTTTCTTGCTATTCTTTTCCTGGTGCTTGCAGTAGTACTGAACCTTAAGGTTTTTAATTAATAACAGATGATGAAGTAAGTATAAGACATTCTATAATAAGACTATAGAATGTCTTTTTTTACTTTGAGTAAAGATGAAAGGAAACAGAATGGATCAGACATTTGAAAAGAGAAAAAAAGTGATTTATGACTTTATTTGTGATGATTTTTATATCCCAATGAAAGTCAAAGAGATTGCGACAGTTCTTCAGGTATCGAAAGAACAGAGAAGAGAGCTTCAGGAAGTGTTGGATGCGCTCGTTGAAGAAGGAAAGATTACACTTTCTAAAAGAGGGAAATACAGTAAAGGGCAGACGAAGCGTATCACAGGAACCTTCCAGGCGAATATCCGTGGATTTGGATTTGTTATGCTAGAGGGTGAAGATGAGGATATCTTTATTCCGGGAGAGAATGTGAACGGTGCATTCCAGGGAGATGAAGTGGAATGTATTATTACAGGTGCGCCGGGCGGTAAGAGAAAAGAAGGAAAAATCGTAAGAATCGTGTCGCATCAGGTGAAGAAGATTGTCGGATTGTATGAGAAGAGTAAGAATTTTGGATTTGTACGTCCGGATAATCAGAGATATCTGAAAGATATTTATATTCCGGCCGGAAAAGAGATGGGTGCCATGGACGGTCATAAGGTTGTGGTAGAACTGACATCTTATGGACAGGAACATGCTAAGCCGGAAGGAAAGATTGTTGAGATCATCGGTCATGTGAATGATCCGGGAGCAGATATTTTATCTATTGTAAAGGATTATGATCTTCCTACAGAATTTCCGGAGAAGGTATTGAATCAGGCGGTTCGTGTTGGGAAAGATGTATCAGAAGCAGATTGTGCCGGAAGATTGGATTTACGTAACTGGCAGATGGTTACGATCGACGGTGAAGATGCGAAGGATCTGGATGATGCGGTTTCTCTGACAATGAAGGATGAGAATTATCAGCTGGGAGTTCATATTGCGGATGTTACCAATTATGTACAGGAGAAAAGTGCTCTGGATCGAGAAGCACTGAAGCGTGGGACGAGTGTTTATCTTGCTGACCGTGTCATACCGATGCTGCCGCATGTGTTGTCGAATGGCATCTGTTCTCTGAATGCAGGGGAAGACCGTCTGGCATTATCCTGTATTATGACAGTGTCTCCAAAGGGCGAGGTGATCGATCATCAGATCGCGGAGACTGTGATCCGGGTAGACAAGCGTATGAGTTATACAGGTGTATCTAAGGTGCTGGCAGAAGAACCGGAAGCACTGGAAGAAGATAAGGATTTTGTTCCGATGATTCAGAAGATGCAGGAACTTTCAACGATTCTCAGAGAACGACGTGGCAAGAGAGGTTCGATTGATTTTGATTTTCCAGAGACAAAGATTGAATTGGATGAGAAAGGGAAACCAATTAATATCAAACCTTATGAGAGAAACAGTGCAACGAAGATCATCGAAGATTTTATGCTTCTTGCCAATGAGACGGTGGCAGAAGAATATTTTTGGAGAGAGGTTCCATTTCTCTACAGAACGCATGAAGTTCCAGACGAAGAGAAGATAAAGAAACTGAGTACATTTATCAATAATTTCGGTTATCATATTCATGTTCATGATGAAGTAAAGCCAAAGGAGATTCAGAAACTTCTTAGTCAGGTGGAAGGAACCCCGGAAGAAGCTCTGATCAGCAGACTTACATTACGCTCCATGTGTCAGGCAAAATACACAACAGAGAATACAGGACACTTTGGATTGGCAGCGAAGTATTATACACATTTCACTTCTCCGATCCGCCGTTATCCGGATCTCCAGATTCACAGAATCATTAAGGAGAATCTGCGTGGACGATTGAATGAGAATCGTATAGAACATTATGACAAGATCCTCCCGGAAGTAGCGAAACAGTGTAGTGACAGAGAACGACTGGCAGAAGAGACAGAACGTGAAGTTGTGAAGATGAAGAAAGCAGAGTATATGCGCATGCATATTGGGGAAGAGTACGAAGGTGTCATTTCCGGTGTTACAAAATGGGGAATCTATGTAGAACTTCCTAATACAGTGGAAGGTCTTGTCCATGTCGTGGATCTGCGGGACGATCATTATAATTTTATAGAGCAGACATATGAAATGGTCGGAGAGCATACAGGAAAGACATATAAACTTGGTGAAAAGGTGCGTGTCCGCGTAAGTGATGCAGATAAGCTGCTCCGGACGATTAATTTCGAGCTGGCATAATACTTGCAGGAGTGCGGTTAAAATAGATGAGTTAGAGGTTGGAATCAGATGGCAAAGACAGAGAAAAAACTTATTGCGAATAATAAAAAAGCATATCATGACTATTTTATTCTTGAGAAATATGAAGCAGGACTTGTGCTGCATGGCACAGAAGTAAAGTCTCTTCGTATGGGAAAGTGTAGTATCAAAGAAGCATTTATCCGTGTGGAAGACGGGGAGATGTATATCTATGGTATGCATATCAGTCCTTATGAGAAGGGGAATATCTTTAACAAAGATCCGCTTCGCGTGAGAAAGCTGCTTCTTCATAAGAAGGAGATACTGAAAATATTTGGTAAGATGAAAGAACAGGGAATTACAGTTGTTCCGCTGCAGGTTTATTTCAGCGGAAGTCTTGTAAAGATTGAGATTGGACTTGCCAAAGGTAAGAAATTATATGACAAGCGTGAGACGATCGCAAAGAAAGATCAGAAGCGTGAAGCACAGAGAGAATTCAAAGCGTTCAATCGATAGAGGATAAAGGCAGGAGCAAATAGAAAAAGCAATTGGATCAGAAACCAATTGCTTTTTTTACTTCATTGATATCGCCAGTAAATACAAGTCCACCCATTCCGGCTTCTTTTGCTGCATTGATGTTTGGCTCAAGATCATCAATAAAGAAACATTCTTCTGCCTTTAAATCAAATTTCCTGAGAAAATGACTGTAGATTTCAGGAGACGGCTTTGCAAGTCTGATCGGTCCGGAAAATAAGATTCCGTCAAAGTGAGAAAGAAGTTCACTTCCTTCATAGTATTCTGCAAAATAGGTTGGAGCATTAGACAGCAGATAGATTGGTATATTGCGCTCTTTTAATTCATGGATAAATGTAATGGTATCCGGAAGTAAAGTAGTGCAGCGTGGCCATTCTTTTGCAAACCGGCGGATGCAGTCCTTCAAATGTTCCGGAACCTGATCGATGACTTCATTTATGTAACTATCATAATCAAGTGTGCCGGCGTCAAGTTCTGCCCAGCGTTTATAAACGATTTCGGATAAATAATCCAGTTCTTCTTCATATGGGCAGAATTCTGAGAGGATCGCTTTTCCATCAAAACGTCCGATGACATTTCCAAAGTCAAAAACAATATTCTTGTATTTCATGACAAATTTCCTTTCTGAACAGTTACGTTTATTTTATTATACTGCGCAGAAAAGACAGATTCAAATAAAATATGCATTGATGTTCACACGATGTGCGAACAGTAACTAATAGACAAAAAGAGAAAATCTGTCTAAAAATTATCTTGACATCTATTTTATTTATGATATACTTTGATAGTCAAAGTATTTAAAGGTCAAAACAATTATGGTTCAGATCTGGAAAGAATCATACTGTGAAGAGTGACAATTATTTTGACAGAGTTGGAGAAGAGATATGATAGGAAGAATATGCGGGACAGGATCGTACATACCGTCCCATCGAATGGACAACGTGGAATTGTCCTCTCTGGTCGACACAAGTGATGAATGGATCCGGGAACGCACAGGAATTCAAAGCCGACATCTCGCAAAACAGGAGACGGTATCTTTTATGGCTGCAAAAGCAGCAGAAGAAGCTCTTGCAGACAGCGGGCTGAAAGCAGAAGAGATTGACCTGATCCTTGTAGCGACGTCTTCTTCAGAAACAGTATTTCCGAATACTTCCTGTGAAGTGCAGAAAGCAATCGGTGCAGTTCATGCATGGGGATACGATCTGAATGCAGCCTGTTCGGGATTTATTCTCGCATTGAATACGGCGCAGTCTTATATCCGTTCGGGTCTTATTAAGACTGCACTGGTGATCGGTGCAGAGAAGATGAGCAGAATTGTAGACTGGAAAGACCGTGGAACTTGCATTTTATTCGGAGATGGTGCAGGTGCAGTGGTTCTCCGGGGAGAAGAAAGTGAAAGTGCAGAAGCAGTCTACACGGCCATGGCACATTCGGCAGGAGACAAGGGAGAGGCATTGACCTTACAATATGGAACAGAAGAAACGTCGGTAATTCGGATGGATGGACAGGCAGTTTTTAAGTTCGCTGTGAGAAAAGTACCGGAAATCATCGAAGAAATGTTGAAAAAAGCAGATGTTTCAAGAGAAGATGTGGATTACTTTGTTTTGCATCAGGCAAACAGAAGAATCATTGAAGCGGCTGCAAAGAGGGTTGGCGTAGAAATTGAGAAGTTCCCAATGAATCTTGGTGAATATGCGAATACGTCGGCGGCATCAGTTCCAATCCTTTTAAATGAAATGAATCGGGATGGAAAGCTGAAAAGAGGTCAGAAAATTATACTTGCCGGATTTGGGGCAGGACTTACATGGGCAGGATGCCTGATGGAATGGTAAATTCAAGAAAGGAAAACAAAATCATGTTAGAAAAAGTAAAAGAAATCGTAGCAGAGTCATTAAACGTAGAGGAAAGCACATTAAGTGAGACAACATCTTTCAAAGAGGATCTTGGAGCAGATTCCCTGGATCTTTTTGAGATGGTAATGGCATTTGAGGAAGCTTTTGAAGTAGAGATCCCATCTGAAGATCTGGAGCAGATCACAACAGTGGGTGACGTTGTAAAATATATCGAATCACACAAGTAGAAGTATAGAACAAGTAGAAAACGAAGCATTTCGGTTCCTTTTCGGCAGCCGATCCGAGAGAACCGTTGATAGAGAAGTGATCAAGAAGGGAGTTCTTATGAGAACGAGAATAACAGAATTACTTGGAATTGAGTACCCGATCATTCAGGGCGGTATGGCATGGGTTGCAGAATATCATCTGGCGGCAGCAGTTTCAAATGCCGGTGGACTTGGACTGATCGGAACAGCAAGTGCACCGGCCGAGTGGGTCAGAGAACAGATCCGTGAGGCAAAGAAGCTGACAGATAAGCCGTTTGGAATCAATATTATGATGATCAGTCCTTATGCAGATGAAGTTGCAAAGGTGGCTGTCGAAGAAGGTGTCGCAGTTGTCACGACCGGTGCAGGATCTCCGGAAAAATATGTAAAGATGTGGAAGGAAGCCGGAATCAAAGTAATCCCTGTAGTTGCTTCTGTAGCGATGGCGAAGAGAATGCAGCGTTGTGGAGCAGATGCTCTGGTGGCAGAAGGAACAGAAGCAGGCGGACACATCGGTGAGAATACAACGATGGTTCTCGTTCCGCAGGTTGTAGATGCAGTTGAAATCCCGGTGATCGCAGCCGGAGGAATTGCAGATGGAAGAGGAATTGCAGCGGCATTTATGCTCGGAGCAGAGGGTGTCCAGATCGGAACACGTTTTGTTGTGACAGAAGAAGCACAGGTGCATGAGAATTATAAAGAATGCATTTTGAAAGCAAGGGATATTGATTCTCGCGTGACAGGAAGATCTACAGGTCATCCGGTTCGTGCTCTTCGTAATAAAATGACGAAAGAGTATCTTGAGAAAGAACAGGCAGGAGCAACATTCGAAGAACTTGAACATCTGACACTAGGAGGACTCAGGAGAGCTGTTGTTGATGGAGATGTTCAGAGCGGAAGCGTGATGGCAGGGCAGATCGCAGGTATGATCAAGGAGAAGCTTACCTGTCAGGAAGTGATCCAGAAGCTTGTCTCACAGACAGATGAACTGATCGGAGGAAAAGGATTCTATGAGTAAGATCGCATTTATTTTCCCGGGACAGGGAGCACAGAAAGCCGGAATGGGAAAAGATTTCTATGAAAACAGTAAGACGGCAGCAGAGGTGATCGACCGTGCAAGTGAACTGCTTGGACTGGATATGAAAGCACTCTGTTTTGAAGAAAATGATCTTCTGGATCAGACAGAATATACACAGGCAGCACTTGTGACTGTCTGTATGGCAATGGAGAAGGTATTAAGAGAACGGGGATTCGCCCCGGATGTCACAGCAGGCTTAAGCCTGGGTGAATATTGTGCGATTGCTTCAGCAGGAGGAATGAGCACAGAAAATGCAATCACAACAGTAAGAAAACGCGGTATTTTGATGCAGAATGCAGTACCGGGTGGTCAGGGAGCCATGGCAGCGGTTCTCGGACTGGATGCCGGAAAGATTGAGGAAGTGCTGGCAGATCGAAGTGGTGTAATGATCGCCAACTACAATTGTCCGGGACAGATTGTGATTACAGGATGGAAGGAAGATGTGGAACAGGCAGCAGATGCACTGAAGGAAGCCGGAGCAAAGAGAGTCCTTCCGCTTAATGTCAGTGGACCGTTCCATTCTTCCCTTCTGGAACAGGCCGGAGAAGAACTTGGAAGAGAACTGGAACAGGTAGATTTTTCTGATCTTCAGATCCCATATGTGACGAATGTGACAGCAGAATATGTAACTGATATTACAAAGACAAAAGAACTGCTCGCACGTCAGGTAGCATCTTCCGTACGCTGGCAGCAGAGTATGGAACTTCTGATCGCGGATGGTGTAGATACATTTGTCGAGATTGGGCCTGGAAGAACACTGGCTGGTTTCTTGAGAAAGATAAACCGTGAGGTGAAAGTGTATAACGTCGGAACCTGGGAAGATGTAGATAAGGTGGTAAATGAATTATGTTAGACAGACTGACAGGGAAAGTTGCGGTAGTGACAGGTGCTTCCAGAGGAATCGGAAGAGCGATCGCACTGCGTCTGGCACAGGAGGGCGCAGCAGTAGTGATCAATTATAATGGATCGAAAGAGCGCGCGCAGGAAGTGAAAACAGAGATTGAATCTGCAGGCGGAATAGCACAGATCATGCAGTGTGATGTGGCAGATGCAGCATCTTGTGATGAGATGTTTCAGACAATCATGAAAGAATTCGGAAGAATAGATATCCTTGTGAACAACGCGGGAATTACAAGAGACGGACTGCTTATGAAAATGGCAGAAGAGGATTTTGATGCTGTGATCGATACGAATCTGAAGGGAACTTTTCATTGTATCCGTGCAGTCTCAAGACAGATGCTACGTCAGAGATCAGGAAGAATTATTAACCTGTCTTCTGTATCAGGAGTTCTTGGAAATGCAGGACAGGCTAATTATTCTGCATCAAAGGCTGGTGTGATCGGACTCACAAAGAGTGCGGCAAGAGAACTGGCTTCTAGGGGAATTACTGTAAATGCGATCGCTCCGGGATTTATTAACACAGAGATGACAGAAGTACTTTCAGAGAAGGTGAAAGAAGGAGCAACAGCCCAGATCCCTCTTGGAAAGTTTGGAGAGACAGAAGATATTGCGAATGCGGCGGCATTTCTTGCTTCTGATGAAGCACGTTATATCACAGGCCAGACGCTGCATGTCGACGGCGGAATGGCGATGTAAGAATAGAAGGAGTAGGAAAATGAAGAGACGAGTTGTTGTAACCGGAATGGGTGCGGTGACACCGATTGGAAATACAGTAGAAGAATTCTGGAACGGAATCAAAACAGGTAAAGTGGGAATTGGTCCAATCACAAAATTCGATACAACAGATTATAAGGTTAAGCTGGCAGCAGAAGTGAAAGATTTCGTTGGAAAAGAACGAATGGATTTCAAGGCAGCAAAGAGAATGGAATTGTTCTCCCAGTATGCGGTTGCAGCAGCAAAGGAAGCATTTGCGGATGCGGGACTTGATATGGAGCAGGAAGATCCTTACCGTGTGGGAACGATCATCGGTTCAGGTATCGGAAGTCTCAGCTGTGTAGAGCAGAATTACGACAAGATCCAGACAAAAGGACCAGCGCGTGTAAATCCATTGATGGTTCCGTTGATGATCTCCAATATGGCAGCAGGAAATGTATCCATCCAGCTTGGACTGAAAGGAAAATGTACAGATGTCGTGACAGCATGTGCATCAGGATCTAACAGTATCGGAGATGCACTCCGTGCGATTCAGTATGGTGACTTGGATGTCTGTGTTGCAGGGGGGACAGAGAGCTGTATCTGTCCGACTGGAATTGCAGGATTTACTGCGTTGACAGCACTGTCTACAAATGAAGATCCAATGACAGCTTCCCGTCCGTTTGATCAGGACAGGGATGGATTTGTCCTCGGAGAAGGAGCCGGAATCGTAGTTCTGGAAGAACTTGAACACGCGAAAGCGAGAGGCGCGAAGATTTACGCAGAACTCGCTGGATACGGCTCTACAGGAGATGCTTATCATATTACATCTCCGGCAGAAAATGGAGAAGGAGCCGGAATGGCGATGAAACTTGCAATGAAAGAGGCTGGTGTGGCACCGGAAGAAGTGGATTATATCAATGCCCATGGAACAAGTACACATCACAATGACCTCTTTGAGACGCGTGCGATCTGTTATGCATTAGGAGATGCAGCCGAAAATGTAGTTGTCAATTCAACAAAATCTATGATCGGTCATCTTCTTGGAGCAGCAGGAGCAGTAGAATTTGTTGTCTGCGTAAAGAGTATTCTGGATAATTTCATCCATCAGACAGTTGGTACAAAGAATGTAGATCCGGAATGTGGATTGAATTATGCAGTAGGCGCACCGGTAGAGAAAGAAGTGAATTGTGTAATTTCTAATTCTCTTGGGTTTGGTGGGCACAATGTGTCTCTTCTTGTAAAACGTTTCGAAGAGTAAGGAGAAGCGAAGATGAAGATGGAAGAAATATTGAAGCTGATCGAAGCAGTCTCTGCTTCTGAGCTTACAGATTTTAAATATGAAGAAAATGGAACAAAGCTGAATCTGAAGAAAGAACAGCAGAAGGTGGAGATTATACAGAGTCCGGGAGTAGTTCCGGTGACAGGAACTGTCACAGCAGGTCTTCAGACAGCAGAAATTCTGCAAAATCCAGGAAATGAAGCGGATCACACACAGGAAGAGCATCAGGAAGTGATAAAAGAAACAGAAGGTGAACTGATCGTTTCACCTCTGGTTGGAACTTTCTACGCAGCACCGGCAGAGGATGCACCGAGTTTTGTTAAGGTTGGTGACAAGGTCGAAGCCGGACAGGTTGTCGGAATCATAGAAGCGATGAAACTTATGAATGAGATTGAGAGTGAATGTGCCGGTACAGTTGCAGAAGTTCTTGTAGAGAACGGAGAACCGGTAGAATACGGCCAGCCGATTTTTAGAATTGTTTAAGAAAGGAATTCAGATATGAATAGTTTAAATGTAGAACAGATTCAGGAAATCATTCCGCACAGACATCCATTTCTTTTGATTGATAAGATTGAAGATTATGTTCCGGGAGAATATGCAATTGGATACAAAGGTGTTTCTTATCATGAGGATTTCTTTCGTGGACATTTCCCACAGAAAGCAGTAATGCCTGGAGTTCTGATTCTTGAGGCACTTGCTCAGACAGGAGCTGTGGCAATCTTAAGTGTACCGGAGAATCAGGGAAAGATTGCATTCTTCGGTGGTGTACAAAAATGTCGCTTCAAAGGAATGGTATTTCCGGGAGATCAGTTGAAATTAGAGACAAAGATTATTAAAAGAAAAGGACCGGTAGGCGTAGGAGAAGCTGTGGCAACAGTTAACGGAAAGGTCGTTGTTACGGCAGAACTTACATTTATGGTTGGAGAATAAAAAAATCAGGAGCAGAAGAAATGATAGAGAAGATTTTAATTGCGAACAGAGGGGAGATTGCAGTCCGGGTGATCCGCGCCTGCAGAGAAATGGGAATCCGTACGGTTGCTGTTTACTCTGAGGCAGATAAAGATGCGCTGCATACCCAGCTCGCAGATGAAGCAGTCTGTATAGGTCCTGCTCCATCCGCAGAAAGTTATCTGAATATGCAGAATATCATCAGTGCAACACTTGTGTCCGGCGCAGATGCAATCCATCCGGGATTTGGATTCCTTTCTGAAAACAGCAAATTTGCAGAACTGTGTGAACAGTGCAAGATCACATATATCGGACCGGATTCAAAGGTGATCAGTGCTCTTGGAAATAAATCCGTTGCAAGAAATACGATGGTGGAAGCAGGTGTTCCGGTTATTCCGGGAAGCAAGGAGCCTGTCTATACCGTAGAAGAAGGCGAGAAGATCGCTGGTGAGATTGGTTATCCAATCATCGTTAAGGCAGCACTTGGCGGTGGAGGAAAAGGAATGCGTGTCGCACAGACACCGGACGAGTTCCAGGCAAGTTTCCAGACAGCACAGAAAGAAGCGCAGATGGCATTCGGAGACGGAACAATGTATCTGGAACATTTTGTAGAACATCCGCGTCATATAGAATTTCAGATTCTTGCAGATAAGTATGGAAATGTGGTCCATCTTGGAGAAAGAGACTGTTCCATTCAGAGAAATCATCAGAAGATGATCGAGGAATCTCCGTCAGAAGCACTGACACCGGAATTGAGACAGAAGATGGGAGAAGCGGCTGTGAAAGCGGCGAAGGCAGCTCATTATACGAATGCCGGAACGATTGAATTTCTCTTAGAAAAGAGTGGAGCCTTTTACTTTATGGAAATGAATACAAGAATCCAGGTAGAACATCCGGTGACAGAATGGGTGACAGGAATCGATCTGATCAAAGAGCAGATTAAGATTGCAGACGGACAGAGACTAAAACTTCAGCAGAAAGACATCAAGATCACAGGTCACGCGATCGAATGTAGGATCAATGCAGAGAACCCGGAAAAGAATTTCCGCCCGTCTCCTGGAAAAATCACAGATGTACATTTCCCGGGTGGTGAAGGCGTACGTGTAGACAGTGCGATTTACACAGGATATGAAGTTCCGCCTTATTATGATTCCATGCTTGCAAAACTGATCGTACATGCTGACGACAGAGAAGAGGCTATCCGTAAAATGAGAAGCGCACTTGGCGAAGTTATTATTGAAGGTGTGGATACAAATATTGATTATCAGTATGAGATTTTGAATCATAAAAAATTCATATCTGGAGATATTGATGTGGAGTTTATCGGAGGAATGATGAATGAGACTGCATAATATGTTTAAAAAGACCGGAGAGAAGATCACTTCGATTCATTCACGAAACAGAAGAAAGCCGGAAGCACCGGAAGGAATCTTGAAAAAATGTAATAAATGCGGTGCGGCAATCTTGACAGATGAAGTAATCAACGGAAAATATATTTGTCCTAAATGTCATGGATACTTTCGTATTCCGGCATATAAGAGAATTGAGCTTGTGACAGACGCAGGCTCTTTTGAAGAATGGGATGCAAAGATCGATGAAGGGGAAAGACCGGAGAATCCGTTGGATTTCCGGGGGTATACAGAAAAAGTCGAAGCTTTAAGAGTAAAGACAGGACTTGATGAAGCGGTTGTTACAGGAAAAGCAACAATCTGTGGATATCCGGTTGTGATCGGGGTCTGTGACGGAAGATTTATGATGGCCAGTATGGGACATGCGGTAGGAGAAAAGATTACCCGTGCAGTCGAGCGTGCAACAGAGGAGAGGCTTCCTGTTGTTCTTTTTACCTGTTCCGGAGGCGCACGTATGCAGGAGGGAATCATTTCCCTGATGCAGATGGCAAAGACTTCAGCAGCACTGAAACGCCACAGTGATGCAGGCCTTCTTTATATTCCGGTATTGACTGATCCAACTACGGGAGGTGTCACAGCAAGCTTTGCTATGCTTGGAGATATCATTCTTGCAGAACCGGGAGCACTGATCGGATTCGCCGGTCCGCGTGTGATCGAGCAGACGATCGGACAGAAATTGCCGGAAGGATTCCAGAGAGCTGAATTCCTTCTTGAGCATGGATTTGTTGATCAGATCGTAACCAGGGATGAGATGAAGGAAGTACTGGGGCAGATTCTGAAAATGCATACGTTTACAGATGAAAAGAAAGAAGAATGTCCGGAAAAGAAAAAAGAGAACAGAAAAAACATATCTGCAGTAAAAGAAAATGTGTCAGCCTGGGAGCGTGTTCTGAAATCCAGGGAAAAAGAACGCCCGGTCGGTAAGGATTATATTGACAGATTGTTTACAGATTTTGTAGAATTACATGGAGACAGATATTATAAGGATGATCCGGCAGTAGTAGGAGGAATTGCGTATTTTCATGGAAAAGCAGTTACTGTAATCGCCCAGTGCAAAGGAAAGACAACGAAAGAGAATCTGGAACGGAATTTTGCAATGCCGTCTCCGGAAGGTTACAGAAAAGCACTGCGTCTGATGAAACAGGCAGAGAAGTTCCAGCGTCCGGTCATCTGTTTTGTAGATACTCCGGGGGCTTTCTGCGGAATGGAGGCAGAAGAGCGTGGACAGGGTGAGGCAATTGCCCGGAATCTGTATGAGATGTCAGCTTTGAAAGTGCCGGTTCTTTCAATTGTAATCGGAGAAGGTGGAAGCGGCGGTGCGCTTGCACTTGCAGTTGCAGATGAAGTGTGGATGATGGAGAATGCAGTGTATTCAGTACTTTCACCGGAAGGGTTTGCAAGCATTTTGTGGAAAGACAGCAAGAGAGCGTCAGAGGCGGCAGGAGTGATGCGTCTGACAGCAGCAGATCTTAAGGAACTTAAGGTGATCGAAGAAATAATTTGCGAGCCTGAAGTGTACCGGGAAGATACGATGGTTCCTGTGCTCTGTGAACTGGAAGAGAAGATGGAACATTTCCTTGAACAATATGGAAGCCTTTCAGAAAAACAACTGACAGATAGAAGATACGACAGATTTCGTCGAATGTAAGAGATAGAAAACATGGTATTGTCTGAATTAAGATAGCAGACCAGAATGAAAGTGATCCCGGAAGATTCAATAGAGAAGAGCTGTTTGAAGAGATCAGAGAACAGTAGAAGACGAGGAGGAAAAAAGATGGATGCGTATAATACCATCAATGACATTCTGGTACATTTATTTAATGAAATCTGGGAGCTGGAGAAAAAGGCAATCATTACAGAGGAGTTTAAAGACATCACAAACAACGATATGCATATAATAGAAGCAATCGGTGTTTCAGGAAAGACAACGATGTCTGTAGTGGCAAAGAAGATGAAGATTACGGCAGGGTCTCTGACCACAGCGGTGAATGGGCTGGTAAACAAGAAGTATGTAATGCGTGCCCGCGGTGAAGAGGATCGAAGAGTGGTGTATATCTGGCTGACAGAAAAAGGGGAGAAGGCTTACTATCATCACGAGGAGTTTCACAGGGAGATGACAAATGCTGTGCTGAACAGACTGGATGAAAAAGAGATTCCGGTTCTTATGAAGACATTGGACGGACTTTCAGAATTTTTCAGGGGATATTCTTCAGAGGAATAAAATGATAATTATTAAGGAAAATTTGACGTTTTGTCAAAAATGAGTTACAATAATCTGTATCGTGAATAATTTATCATTACGGACAAAAGTTCTTGTTATTATTTCGCGTTAAGAATAACATTGTAATGAGGTAGTGCCAATATACTTGGGTGTATATTTTAGGAGGGAAACAAGTATGGTAACAAAGAAGACATCTTCAACAACAAAAGCTGAAACAGCAACAGTAAAGGCAGAGAAGAAAGAGACAGCAGCTGCGAAAGCAATCGAGACAAAGAAAGACACAACAAAGAAACTTGAAACAAAGGCAGCAGTGCTGGTAGATACACCAGAAGTTCAGGCAGAAGAAGTGAAAGAGACAGTGAAGAAGGCAGCTAAGAAGGTTGCAGCAAAAGCAGAAGATACAGCTGAAAAGGCTGTAAAGACTGTAAAGAAAGCAGCAGCTAAGAAGACAGCAACTAAGACTACAAAGAAAGCTGATCTGAAGACAGAATTCTTCCTTCAGTTCTCTGGTAAAGAGTATACAGAGAAAGAGATCCTTAAGAAAGTCAAAGATGTATGGACAAAGGATTTGAAGAATAAAGTCGGAGACATGAAAGATGTTAAGATTTATCTGAAACCGGAAGAGTCAGCAGCATATTATGTTGTTAATGGAGATACAACAGGAAAAATCGATCTGTAAGATATAAATAAAAGATATAAGATCGCTTTCCGGACGTACCGGGAACAGGTTTACTTAAGAAAAGACAGGGAGTCAGACACAGCTGAATGCAGGTGAAGGACGGACCTGTCTTTTTAATATATTAGGAAAGTGCTTTCCTAATATATTAAAAACGCTCCGCTAAGGATGCGCACTGCGGCGTACAAGGTAGGTGTCGCAAGCGACCGCCGCAGGCGCAAGAATGTGCCTTTGCACATTCTTTGTTCTATATTAGGAAAGTCCTTGTAAACATTTCGCCGGTACAGAAGGCAGTGTGCCTTAAGGTGACAGGAATCTGGCAAGTGTGGTTTGAGAAAGGAGTATGCAAGATGTACGAGAAAGAGATTGAGCAGCTGCAGGCAATGATTGATGAGAGTAACCGGATCGTGTTTTTCGGAGGAGCCGGTGTATCAACAGAAAGTAATATTCCGGATTTTCGAAGTGCAACAGGAATTTATCATCAGAAATATAAGTATTCACCGGAACAGGTGGTCAGTCATAGCTTTTTTATGAAATATCCGGAAGCATTCTATGAGTTTTATAAAGAGAAGATGATGATTTTGGATGCGAAGCCAAATGCTGCCCATCTGAAACTGGCAGAATTGGAGCAGGCCGGAAAATTGCAGGCTGTTGTGACACAGAATATTGATGGACTGCATCAGGCGGCAGGAAGCAGAAAAGTCTATGAACTTCATGGAAGCATCCACAGAAATTACTGTATGAAATGTGGGAAGTTCTATGATGCGGAATATGTGAAGAATTCAGAAGGAATTCCGAGATGCAGCTGCGGCGGGATGATTAAGCCGGACGTAGTACTTTATGAAGAGGGACTTGACCAGAAGACGATCCAAGGGGCAGTCGAAGCAATTTCATCAGCCGACATGCTGATCATCGGAGGTACTTCCCTTGTTGTTTATCCGGCAGCCGGTTTTATTGATTATTTTCACGGAAAACACCTTGTTGTGATTAATAAATCAGAAACAGCCAGAACTGTCCGGGCAGAGCTTGTAATATCGGCTTCGATCGGAGAGGTTCTTGGTGCGATTCATGTAAGTGGCGAATAAAATTTCTTTTCCTGTAAATACTTCTGAAAAGGAGGATGCTGTATGCAGCAATAAGAAGTATGGGAAGAAAAAAGGAAAAGACAATCAATCTTACAGAACTTGAACCGGAAGAAAAACTGAAGTATGAGATAGCAGAAGAATTAGGCCTTTTAGATCGCGTGATGCAGGATGGGTGGAAGTCATTAACATCAAAAGAGACAGGACGAATTGGCGGAATGGTCACCGGAAGAAGACGAGAGATAAAAAAACAGACAAAAATTGCGGATAAAAATGATGAAAGATAAACAAAAGTAAAATTTTGAATGACACAGCTTTTGACAAATCAGGATAAATTTGGTAAAATAGACAGAATGGGGAGAAATTATTTTGCGTTAGAATTCGCAGAGCTTTTGGAAAGTGATAACTTTGGTGGCATAAATGACAGAAAAAATTTCAATATTTGATGTGGAGATTTCCTGTATCAAGGCAAAAGAAGCGATGATGCAGGCAATCGAATTCATGAAAGGTGATTCCGTCAATACCATTGAGCTTGTATCGATGGAATCGCTGATGAAAGAACATGAGAATCCGGAGTGGAAAAAAAAGGTTTCAATGCAGGATCTTGTCCTTCCGGGAAGTGTAGAGATTCTTGAGGCAGCGAAAACGGATGATGCAAGATTGCTGCGTGAGACGGATAATAAATTATTCTTAAGAATGTTTTTGAAATATTTACAGAAGAACCATCATAAGATCTATCTTCTGGCAGCCAGTCAGGAGGAACTGGTAAAAGCAGAGGAAGCTCTTGCAAGGTATAATCAGGGAATCCGTGTGGTAGGAGATGCCGTGATCCATCTGGAAGACGGAGAGTTGACAGATGCAGACAGGATCCATGGAATAGTGAATGCAGTCAATGGCTCAGAGGCAGATTGTATTTTATCAGTCCTTCCATCGCCGGCGCAGGAAGATTTTATTGAACAGAACCGGGCATTGATCGACACAAGAGTCTGGATTGGCTGTGGATCAGTTCTGATGCGCAGCTTTGACGACAGAAAGATGACAAGCCGGATAAAGAGAATGTTAGTAAAGAAAGTATTTCGCTATAAAGTAGAGAAGCAGAATTAGTCTTTGTGAAGAATGCTAAAAGATAAAAATGTGAATATTTCATAGATTCGACTAAGAAATGCATAAAAAAGATGGATTTCCTCTTTCTTTTTTTGCTGTTTTGCCTTAATATAATATAAGGGTATGTGTACGGATAAATAATGCATACAAAAAAATTGTGGAATATGCACATGCGTGTTACTACTTACAGTTTGCTGTAATCAGCAATACATCGTACAGAGTGGAGGAAAAAAGGATGATTTCGAATCAGATACTTCAAAACACTATTGAAGGATTAAAGGGAATATCAAGGGTTGATTTCTGTGTACTCGACACAGAAGGCAAGGAACTTGCAGCAACATTTGATATGGCAAAAGATTGTGGGGAAGCGGTTCTTTCTTTTGTTGAATCCCCGGCAGACAGCCAGGTGATCCAGGGATGCCAGTTCTTTAAGATCTTTGACGAACAGCGTTTGGAATATGTTTTGCTTGCAGATGGCGAGACAGAAGATGTGTATATGCTCGGTAAGATTGCGGCATTTCAGATCCAGAGTCTGCTTGTAGCCTATAAGGAGCGTTTTGACAAAGATAACTTTATCAAAAATCTTCTTTTAGACAACCTTCTTTTGGTTGATATTTACAATCGTGCAAAGAAATTACATATTGACACAGAAGTAAAACGTGTTATCTTTATTATTGAAACATCGCACGAGAAAGACAGTGCTGCACTTGATAATGTGAGAAATCTTCTGGGAGGAAAGTCAAGAGACTTTATCACAGCTGTTGATGAGAAGAATATTATTGTTGTGAAAGAACTCTCAGATAAGGACGGCAATAAGGAACTTGAGAAGATGGCGAAAGAGATGCTGGATACGCTCCAGGCAGAGGGAGGCGACGAGCAGATCCATATTGCATACGGAACCATCGTAAGTGATATCAAGGAAGTATCCAAGTCATACAAAGAGGCGAAGCTTGCACTTGATGTAGGTAAGATTTTCTTTGATGAGAAGGATATCGTTGCTTATACAACACTTGGAATCGGTCGTCTGATCTATCAGCTGCCGCTGCCACTTTGTAAGATGTTTATTAAAGAGATTTTCGAAGCAAAATCTCCGGATGACTTTGATGAAGAGACATTGACAACGATCAATAAGTTCTTTGAGAACAGCCTTAATGTATCAGAGACATCCAGACAGCTCTATATCCACAGAAATACACTGGTATACAGACTGGATAAGCTTCAGAAGAGTACCGGTCTGGATCTGCGTGTGTTTGAGGATGCCATTACTTTCAAGATTGCCTTAATGGTAGTAAAGTATATGAAGTATATGGAGACATTAGAGTACTAGAACCGTAGGAGTATAGATAAGTTTTAGGAGGAACATATGATTGAATTAAGGAATGTGACGAAGGAGTATTCCAAAGGTCACGCAGCCTTGAATGGAGTTTCCGTGAAGATTGAGCGCGGAGAATTTGTATTCATCGTTGGTGACAGTGGATCAGGTAAGTCTACATTGATCAAATTGATCATGAAAGAGTTGAATCCGACCGAGGGTACAATTATCGTCAACGGCCAGAATTTGAACCGTATGAAACACAGAAACATTGCTAAATACAGAAGAGGACTTGGAGTTGTGTTCCAGGATTTCCGTCTTCTGAAGGATCGTAATATTTATGAGAATATTGCATTCGCTTTGCGCGTGACTGAGACACCGACCCGTGTGATCAAGAAGAAGGTACCGGCAGCTCTGTCACTGGTAGGACTTGCACAGAAATACAAGTCATTCCCAAAGGAACTCTCAGGTGGAGAGCAGCAGCGAGTAGCGATTGCAAGAGCAATTGTAAATGAACCTGCCATTCTGCTGGCGGATGAGCCGACAGGAAACCTCGACCCGACAAACTCATGGGAGATCATGAGTCTGCTGAAAGAGGCGAATGAGCGTGGAACAACAGTACTTGTTGTTACACATAACCAGGAGATCGTAAACGAGATGAACGAGCGCGTCATTACTATGAAGCAGGGCGTAATCGTCAGTGATGAGAAAAAAGGTGGGTATATAAATGAGGATTAGTACATTTGGATACGTTGGAAAACAGGGCGTTAAGAATATCTGGAGAAACAAGATGTTTTCACTCGCATCCATAGCGACGATGTCAGCATGTATTTTCCTGTTTGGATTGTTTTTCTCGATACTTGTTAACTTCCAGTATATTATCAAAAGTGCAGAAGAAGGTGTTGCGATCACCGTCTTCTTTAATGATGACGCAACAGAGGAACAGAAGAAAGAGATTGGCGAACAGCTTGAGTCCCGTGATGATGTTTCAGAAGTGAAGTATGTGTCATCAGATGATGCATGGGCAGAATTCCAGAAAGAGTATTTTGGAGACAACCCGGAACTTGCAGAAGGTTTTAAGGATGATAACCCGCTGGCAGGTTCGGATAACTATGAAGTCTACATGAAGACGGTAAAAGGTGATAATAAGGATCTGATCGCGAAGAGTAAGTCTCTTTCAGCTACGCAGCAGGATCTGGTTAAATTTGCACAGAGTCTGGACGGAGTCAGACAGGTCAATAAGTCAGATGTTGTAGCGAACACACTTTCCAGTGTGAATATGCTTGTTGCATATGTTTCAATTGCAATTATCGCAATTCTTCTCGGAGTATCGATCTTCCTGATCAGTAATACGGTAACAACAGGTATTACAGTCAGAAAAGAAGAGATTGCAATCATGAAATATATCGGAGCGAAGGACTTTGTAGTAAGATCACCATTCGTGATCGAAGGTCTGATCATCGGATTATTCGGTGCAGTTATTCCGCTTGCTCTGTTATATTTCCTTTATGACAAGGCTGTAGTATATATTATGGAGAAGTTTAGCATTCTGAAGAATATCATTACATTCCTTCCGGTTGGAAATGTATATATCTATTTGTTGCCAATCGGGCTTGCAATGGGAATTGGAATTGGATTCCTCGGAAGTTACTTCACTGTTCGTAAGCACTTAAGAGTGTAATAGGAGATACCTATGAAAAGACGGATGAGAAAGGTGACAGCACTGCTTCTGTCAGTCGGAATGATGCTGTCAATGACAATTACTTCCGGTGCTGTGACAATTGATGAAGCGCAGAAAAAAGCAGATGAGCTGCAATCACAGAAGAGTGCAGCTCAGGCCGAAAAAGATACACTTGCTGCGAAACTTAATTCCATCATTGACCAGATGAACAAGACGCAGGAAGAATTAAGTGCCAAGGAAACTGAAATTTCAACAGCTGAGGAAGAGCTTGTACAGGCGAAGGTTGATGAGGATGATCAGTATAACAGCATGAAGAAGAGAATCAAATTCATGTATGAGGGTGGTAATACCCAGTTTCTTGAGATTCTGATGTCCAGTAGCAATATTGGTGATCTTCTTAATAAGGCAGAGTATGTATCGAAGCTCTCTTCTTATGACAGAGATATGCTTACAGCTTTTCAGGATACAGTAAAGGCTGTAGAAGAGAAAGAAGCAAAACTGCAGGATGAGTATGAAAAACTCAATACATTGCAGAGCAGTCTGGTGAGTCAGCAGACAGAGGCGCAGACACTGATCAGCAGCAAGGAAGCACAGATTGCTGAGATTCAGGATCAGATTACAGATAATGCAAATCTTCTTGCAGATCTTAAGGCGAAAGCAGAAGAAGCAAAACGTCTTCAGGAAGAGCAGGCAGCGGCGGCTGCTGCAGCTGCTGCGGCGGCAAAGAAGAACAATAGCGGAAGCAGTAGTAGTAATGGAAGCAGTAGTTCCAGACCGGCTTCCAGCGGAAACGTGGTGAGCGGAAGTGGATATTTTACACATCCATGTCCGGGAATGACGTACCAGTCCAGTTATTTTGGAGAGGTTCGATCTTTTGATTCAAGACCACATAAAGGAAATGATTATGCCGCACCGACAGGAACACCTACATATGCAGCAGCAGCCGGAACAGTCATTACGGCAGGCTGGAGCAACAGTGCGGGAAACTGGGTTGTTATAAGCCATGGAAATGGATTGGTGACAAAGTATATGCATCACAGCTCAATTTGTGTGAGTGCCGGTCAGAGAGTAGCAAAAGGACAACAGATTGGATATGTTGGTTCTACAGGATATTCAACCGGAGCACATTTACATTTCCAGGTGGAGCTTAACGGAACACCAGTGAATCCAAATAATTATATGTAAGACAAAGGGATTCAAAATCTTCCTTTCATATTTACATGAAAGTGATTCAAAGAATAAAGGGGGACAAAGTGGAAGATTCTGCTTTGTCCTTTTCTTTAAATAACAGCGAAAGGGACAGACAATGGAACAGAAAAAGAAAAAGGGATATGGAGCCGGGATTGTTACCGGAATTCTTGCAACAGTTCTTGTCAGCCTGCTTCTCCTTGGGGGATTCAGGGTCATTACGAACACAGCCGGCAGTTATGTATCCGGTAAAGTGACAGAAAAAGAGGTATCAAAAAAACTGAATAAGCTGAATGCTTTGATTGATAAATATTATCTGTATGAAGATGAAATTGATACAGATAAGCTGGCAGAAGGAATTTATTCCGGATATACGAGTGCATTGGGAGATAAGTACACTGTTTATTATGATGAAGATGAGACAAAAGCTCTGATGGAATCAACAAGCGGAACATTTTCAGGTGTGGGTGCAACGCTGACAAAAGATGCGGATACGGGCTATGCGACAATTGTAAATGTCTATGAAGGCTCTCCGGCAGAGAAAGCAGGACTGAAAGCAGGAGATATCCTGGAGAAAATCGATGACCACGAGGTTGGTGATGAGCAGCTTGATACGGTGGTGTCCTGGATCAAAGGGGAAAAGGGAACAGATGTAAAGATTACAGTTCTCAGAGACGGAGAAGAACTGGAACTGACTGCCACACGAGATACGATCGAAGTGAAGACAGTTTCGTATGAGATGAAGGAGAACCAGATTGGCTATATCAGAGTGTCTGAGTTTGACACAGTAACTTATGACCAGTTTAAAGAAGCGTTGGACGATCTTGAAAAGCAGGGAATGCAGGGTCTTATTGTCGACCTGAGAAACAACCCGGGCGGAAGTCTTGATACAGTTACAAATATGCTGCGTCTGCTTCTTCCGGAAGGTACAATTGTATCAACAAAGGACAAGAATGGAAAGACAGACGAAATCACTTGTGACGGAACTCATGAATTTAAGAAACCAATGGCAGTTCTTGTAAACCAGTACAGTGCCAGCGCATCTGAAATCTTCAGCGGTGCAGTACAGGATTATGGAACAGCGAAGATTGTCGGAGTGACAACGTATGGAAAAGGTGTTGTGCAGCAATTGATGGATCTGGGAGATGGAACCTGTCTGAAAGTGACGATTGCAGAGTATTATACTCCAGATGGAAGAAGCATCAATGGAAAAGGTGTTGAACCGGATGTGAAAGTTGAATACCAGTATGATGAGGAGAATCCAAAAGCAGATAACCAGCTGGATCAGGCATTAAGCACAGTACAGGAAGAAATTAGTGAAAGTACACAAAACCGATAGGTTGAAAAAGCCTCATTCTGATAAAATGTTAAAATGTGTGACAATTCAGATAAAAACTCTTGAAAATCAAAAAATGATGTGCTAATATTGGAAACAAGTTTTAGCAGACTAAAGTGCTGAACTAGAAAAAGGCTAAGAACAAGACTCTGATTCACAGAAACTGACAGGAAGTTGGCGTCACCGACTGAGAGCGCCGGACAGCGGAGCGAATCAAGGGAACACTTGGGAGCTGGCTGTCTGAACAGATGAAGTAGGGCAGCACGTGGAGCATACGTTACATGCAAAGAGTGGAATCTGGCTTACACAGGGATAAGATTTGAAATGTGAAGACTGAGATTCAATGCGGGTGGTACCGCGGATATTATGATTGTAATTTCCGTCCCGGGATACTGATGTATCCCGGGGCTTTTTTATTTAGAAAGCTTCTTCCCGGGATGCTGGAATCTGAAAGGAGAAGAATTATGGAATTTGTAACAGGTGTAAAAAAGAAGGAAACATTGGAACTGAGTGAACTTCTCGAAGAGGGAAGAATTGGAACCGAAGTGAAAGTAAATGGTGCGATCCATACGATCCGTGATATGGGAACAATTGCATTCATTATTCTCAGAAAAAGAGAAGGACTTGTTCAGTGTGTATATGAAGAAAATATTTCCAAATTTGACTTGAAAGATGTGAAGGAAGCAGATACAGTAGAGGTAACAGGTGTGCTTGCAGAGTCTGCGAAAGCTCCGAATGGGATTGAGATTCGCCTTGGTGAATTGAAGATCTTAAGTGAGCCGGCAGAGCCAATGCCGCTTCCGATTGCAAAGTGGAAGCTGAACACATCTCTGGAAGCAAAATTAAACTACAGACCGATTTCTCTGAGAAATATCAGAGAGCGTGCGAAGTTCAGAATTCAGGAAGGAATCGTAAGAGGGTTCCGTGATTTCCTTTATAAAGAAGGATTTACAGAGATCCATACTCCGAAAATCGGTGCCAAGAGTGCAGAGGGCGGTGCGAACCTTTTCCGTCTGGAGTATTTCCACAGACCGGCGATCCTTCAGCAAAGCCCACAGTTCTATAAGCAGATGATGGTCGGAGTATTCGACAGAGTCTTTGAGACAGCGCCAGTATTCCGTGCAGAGAAACACAACACAAAGCGTCATCTGAATGAGTACACAAGCCTTGATTTCGAGATGGGATATATTGATGGATTTGAAGATATCATGGCAATGGAAACGGGATTTCTTCAGTATACGATGGAGCTGTTGAAGAAAGAGTATGCAAGAGAACTTCAGATTCTGAATATCGAAGTACCGAAGACAGATAATATTCCGGCAGTAAGATTCGACGAGATCAAACGACTGGTATCCGAGAAGTATGACAGAAAGATCAAGAACCCATTTGACCTGGAACCAGAGGAAGAGACATTGATCAGCCGTTATGCGAAGGAAGAATGGGATGCAGATTTTGTATTCGTTACTCATTACCCATCAAAGAAACGTCCATTCTATGCAATGGATGATCCGGAGGATCCGACTTACACGCTCAGTTTTGACCTGCTTTTCAGAGGAATGGAGATCACAACCGGCGGACAGCGTATTCATGATTATCATGAACTTCTTGCGAAGATGGAGAAGCGAGGTATGACAGATGAAGGCATGGAGCAGTATTTAAGTGCATTTAAGCATGGAATGCCACCACACGGAGGTCTTGGAATAGGTATGGAACGTCTGACAATGAAGATGATGAACGAAGACAATGTAAGAGAAACAACATTATTCCCAAGAGACTTAAGTCGTCTGGAACCATAAGAAGAAAATACAAAAAACGGGTCAATCCCCCTGGATTGAACGAAAAAACTGTTGGATGTGAAGGTCTGAACTGAGAAAGAGAACTGCCCACAGGATGTTGTGGTCAGAAACTTAAGGAGTAGAAACGAGGGAGGATCTTTATGTTTAAGAAAAAAGAATGTTATCTTTGCGGAGGTAAATTGATTGATGGCCGTTGCAGTTCCTGCGGGCTGGATAACACAAAGCTGGAGAAAAAGAATTACAGGCTGAATGAGAGCAGCTTTGATCGCAAGAAAAAAATGACATATTCCCAGAAACGACAGAATGAGACTGGAGAGACAAAAAAACGGGAGAAAAAGCAGGATGCGGGACATCTCTGTGAGAGTCATAACGGACGGAAAAGAACGCAGACAGAATATCAGCAAAAAGAGAATCCGCGGATGGAAATCCCACAGACAGGGCAGATGCAGCTGGGTGGGCCGACGATATTTAATCCGGCAAGGAAGGTTCATGCAGGATCTTACGAGGAACAGAAAAAGGCAAGGAAAATCAGTGGAATTCTTGCGGGAATCATCGTAGCAATCGTAGCATTTACAAGCATTGCAGGTTCCGTTGGTGATTTCATTTCCTCATTTGGGGATGATTTTCATTCCTCAGATTATGACTGGAATGATGATGGCAGCGAAGTGGATTCTGAGTATGATCCATATATGAATACAACGAGAGAACTTTCTGAGACAGGAGCAACTTATGATTGTGTATTAGGATATGGGGAGTATGAGATCGGAGCACAGATCCCGGAAGGAACTTATGAAGTGGAGCTTGTCTCAGGAGAAGGCTCCATGCAGCAGGATGATCCTGAGAATTCGATTTATTACTATTCTTATTTTAGTGAAGATGAGTCAGATACGGATGCAGGAGATTATCTGGATGATGTGAGACTGTATACAGGAGGTCATCTGAAGATTGATACAGGACTGGTTGTCCAGTTTCATTCTGAGAATGCACAGACGGAACAGATGCAGCTGGAAGAAAATCCGCTGACGGAACAGGTAACATTGAAAGCCGGAAACACTTATACGGCGGGAACAGATTTCCCGGCAGGATGGTATGATGTGACCGAGGCATCAGGAGTCGACTGGGCGGAGCTTCATTACAAGATTTATCTTGGTGATTTTTATGATAAGGAAAATGAAAATCTCAATTATGAAAATTATGGACTCTGGTTTTATGATACAGATGGATCAGAATCTTATAGAAATGCAGTTTTCCCGGAAGGAACGGAGCTGGAAGTGGATGATGGGGACTTAATCTTGACGCCGTCCGGCTCAGTAAAAAACCAGAATTATGACAGTTTCTATGATATGTACCGCTACAGGTCGCAATAAGCTGAGAAATTTATGATACTGATTTTGGAAATTGTCAGGATTAGCAAAGACAGAGTAGAAAGAAAGGATGATTAAATTGGCAAATAAAATATCCGATGAAACAATCGAGTATGTAGGAATCCTTGCAAAGCTGGAACTTTCAGAGGAAGAGAAAGAAGCAGCGAAAAAAGACATGGAGCAGATGCTGGATTATATAGATACATTAAATGAACTTGATACAACAGGGATTGAACCAATGTCTCATGTATTTCCGGTACAGAATGTGTTCCGTGAAGATGTTGTGACAAACGGAGATAACAAAGAAGCGACACTTGCGAATGCACCACTTCGTAAAGAGGACAGTTTTGAAGTGCCGAAGACAATTGGTTAAGGGAGTGAGAGCAGATGGATTTATTAAAACTTACAGCCCTTGAACTGGGCGAGAAGATCAAAGCAAAAGAAGTAACTGTACGAGAAGCAGTCGATGCAGTTATTGGACAGATCAAAGAAGCAGAGTCAGAGATTCATAGCTTTGTGACGATAGATGAAGAAGGTGCTTATGCACAAGCGGAGGAAATTCAGAAGAAAATAGATGTGGGCGAACTGACAGGTCCACTTGCAGGAGTTCCGGTTGCAGTAAAAGATAATATGTGTATCGAGGGACAGCTTACCACATGTAGTTCAAAGATTCTTTCCAACTTCAAACCGACCTATACGGCAGAGGCAGTTGAGAACCTCAGAAAAGCAGGAGCGGTTATCATTGGTAAGACAAACATGGATGAATTTGCCATGGGAAGTACAACAGAGACGTCGTATTACGGACCGACACGCAATCCGCACAACACAGCGCATGTTCCGGGAGGTTCTTCCGGTGGTTCCTGTGCGGCAGTGGCAGCATCCGAATGTTATTATGCACTTGGATCTGATACCGGCGGATCCATTCGTCAGCCGAGTTCTTTCTGTGGAGTTGTCGGACTAAAACCAACTTATGGAACTGTTTCCCGATATGGACTTATTGCATATGGATCTTCTTTAGATCAGATTGGACCGGTAGCGAAAGATGTATCGGATTGTGCGGCAATTCTTGAAACAATTGCATCCCATGATCCGAAGGACAGCACTTCCATGGATCGTGATGATTGTGATTTCACAGAAGCACTTGTAGATGATGTGAAAGGACTCCGTATTGGAATCCCAAGAGACTATATGGGAGAAGGTCTGGATCCTGAAGTAAATGATGCTGTGATGAAGGCAGCAAAAGTACTCGAAGAAAAGGGTGCGATTGTTGAGGCGTTTGATCTGCGACTTGTAAAATATGCAATCCCTGCTTATTATACGATCGCAGATGCAGAGGCAAGTTCTAACCTGGAACGTTTTGATGGTGTGAAATATGGTTATCGTACGAAAGATTACGATGGACTTCATAACATGTACAAGAAAACACGTTCAGAAGGATTTGGTCCTGAAGTAAAGAGAAGAATCATGCTTGGATCTTTTGTCTTAAGTTCAGGATATTATGATGCTTACTATCTGAAGGCACTTAGAACAAAAGCTTTAATCAAGAAAGAGTTTGACCGTGCATTCCGTAATTATGACATCATTCTCGGACCGGCAGCACCGACAACTGCTCCGGAGCTTGGAAAGAGCTTAAGTGATCCGATGAAGATGTATTTGGGAGATATTTATACAATCTCAGTCAATCTTGCAGGTCTTCCGGGAATGAGCGTTCCGGTTGGAAAAGACGGCAAAGGACTTCCAATCGGTATGCAACTGATCGGAAATGTATTTGAAGAAAAAACTTTGATCCGTGCAGCATATACCTATGAGTGTGCGACAAAGAAGATGCATGAAACACCGGCATCTGTCGGTCTTATGTCAGAAAAGGAGGTGCGTTAACAATGACAAAGCAGTATGAAACAGTCATTGGACTGGAAGTGCATATTGAGCTGGCTACAAAGACAAAGATCTTCTGTGGATGCAGCACAGAATTCGGTGGCGCACCGAATACACATACTTGTCCGGTATGTACCGGTATGCCGGGATCGCTTCCGGTGTTGAATAAACAAGTTGTAGAATATGCTATGGCGATTGGTCTTGCAACAAACTGTAAGATTACACAGGTATGCAAATTTGACCGTAAAAACTATTTCTACCCAGATAACCCACAGAACTATCAGATTTCCCAGCTGTATCTCCCGATTGCCAGAGATGGATATGTAGAGATCGAGAGTGGTTCAGGAAAGAAGAAAGTAAGAATCCACGAGATGCATATGGAAGAAGATGCAGGTAAGCTGGTTCATGATGAGTGGGACGATACGTCACTTGTCGATTATAACCGAAGCGGTGTGCCACTTGTAGAGATCGTATCTGAACCGGATATGCGTTCCGCAGAAGAAGTTATTTCCTATCTTGAGAAGCTTCGTATGATCGTGCAGTATTTAGGCGCATCAGATTGTAAGCTTCAGGAAGGTTCTATGCGTGCTGATGTCAACCTGTCTGTCCGTGAAGTCGGATCCGATCAGTTTGGTACAAGAACAGAGATGAAGAATCTGAACTCATTTAAGGCAATCGCACATGCAATTGAAGGCGAGCGTCAGAGACAGATTGAGTTGATCGAAGAAGGAAAACAGGTTGTACAGGAGACAAGACGCTGGGATGACAACAAAGAGCATTCTTATGCAATGCGTTCCAAAGAGGATGCACAGGATTATCGTTATTTCCCGGAACCAGACCTTGTTCCGATCGTGATCAGTGATGAATGGATCGAGAAAATCAAATCTCAGCAGCCAGAACTTCGTACGGAGAAGCTGGAGCGTTACAAGGAACAGTTTGATATTCCGCAGTATGACGCAGAGATCATCACAGGTTCTAAGAAAATGGCCGATCTTTTTGAGGCAACAACAGCAATCTGTGAGAAACCGAAGAAAGTTGCAAACTGGCTGATCGGAGAGACCTTCCGTCTGATGAAAGACAATGGAATGGAGCCGGAAGATTTAACATTCTCTCCGGAGAACCTGGCAAAATTAATTGATCTTGCGGAGGCAGGAACCATTAACAGTTCTGTGGCAAAAGATGTATTCAAGCAGATTTTCCATGAGGATATAGATCCTGAGAAATATGTCGAAGAACACGGGCTTAAGATGGTGAACGATGAAGGTGCACTCCGTGAGACAGCTGCTAAAGTGATCTCAGATAACCCACAGGCAGTCGCAGACTTCAAAGGCGGTAAAGAGAAAGCAATCGGAGCACTGCTTGGACAGACAATGCGCGCCATGAAGGGGAAAGCAAACCCTGGAATGGTGAACCAGGTGCTGCGAGAGTTGTTAAAATAAAATTTGATTTGTCTGTTAGGATTCCTGTAAATGGAACAGATACATTTATTGACCTAATATTGAAATTAAGATTGATATATTGACAGTCTGAAAAATGTCTGCTATATTACAAGTAGAACACATAGAAATAATAAACTATATATGTTCAAAACAATAAGAGATTCGGAAGGATGTGGAAAGAATGAAACGAGATTATTATGAAGTGCTTGGGCTGTCAAAGGGCGCAGAGGATAAAGAAATAAAGAGAGCATATCGTAAGCTGGCGAAGAAGTATCATCCGGACACGAATCCTGGGGATAAAGAAGCGGAGAAGAAATTCAAAGAAGTGACGGAGGCGTACTCTGTACTGAGTGATCCGGAGAAGAAGAAACTGTATGACCAGTTCGGTCATGCTGCATTTGATCAGAGCGGTGCTGCAGGTTCCGGATACGGAAATGCCGGTACAGGTGGCTTTGGAGGATTCGGCGGAAACGGCGGATTCAAAGGCGGTACTTACCGTAGTTATGGTGGACCGGGAAGTGGATATCAGGAGTATCATTTCGAAGGTGGCGACATGGATGATATGTTTGATGACATTTTCGGAAATATGTTCCATGGAGGAAGTGCTTCAGGTCGCAGCAGAAGGACATCAGGATTTACCGGAGGATTTGGAGGTGAAAGCTTTAGATCAAAAGGTTCTGATATCAAGGCAGGTATCACTGTAGGATTTGATGAGGCTGCATTTGGTGGAGATAAGGTTATTACACTGAGTAATCCGGAAAATCCGGGACAACCGGGACAGTCACTGAAGGTTCATATTCCAGCAGGTATTGATAACGGAAAGTCAATCCGTTTAAGAGGAAAGGGAATGCCGGGAACCGGTGGTGGTGAAGCCGGAGATCTTCTGTTGAAAGTAACAGTTGCTCCGAAACCTGGATATGAGCGGAAAGGTATGGATGTATATACAACCGTATCTGTTCCGTATACAACAGCTGTGTTCGGAGGTGAGGCATTGGTCCATACACTGTATGGAGATGTTATGTGTAAGATTAAAGAGGGAACACAATCGGGTTCCAAGATTCGTCTGAGAGGTAAGGGAATTGTTTCGATGAAAGATTCATCCGTTCACGGAGACCAGTATGTGACGATTCAGATTGAAGTGCCAAGAAACTTAAGTTTGCAGGCAAGACAGAAATTAAAAGAGTTTGAAGAAATCTGTCAGGGGAGTTCAAGAACAGCATAAATAAATGAAAAGACCAGAGGCTTGTTTTACAAATTGAAACAAGAACCTCTGGTCTTTTCTGCTGTTTAGAATATTGCTGTAGCTGTTTAGAAGTTACTGTGAGCAGTAACGTTTTGCACAGGTACAATTTATAGCCACTGACTCAGAAATTTGAAGCCAGTAACAAACGAATTATAATTGGGATTCTGCTAGTCACGTTCCCAACGACCGGAAGCACCACATGGAAGAACCAATCCTGAATCTGTAACAGGAAGTCCGATCTCCTGAGAATCTACATGTCCGTTCCAAGGTTTTAATTCAGTTGAGATCATGTAGGTAAGTACGGCAGGAGCAAGTCCTGTTGTATAAGAATTCACAAGGAAGAACAGTGCATCCTTGGAAAGAATCTTTGTACAAAGCTTGATGAGTGGATGGATCATATCTTCAATCTTCCAGATCTCGCCTTTTGGTCCACGCCCATATGACGGCGGATCCATAATGATTGCATCATAAGTGTTGCCACGGCGGATCTCGCGTTCAACGAACTTCACACAGTCATCGACAAGCCAGCGGATCGGTGCATCTCCCAGACCGGAAGAAACCGCATTCTCCTTTGCCCATGTCACCATACCCTTAGATGCATCTACATGAGTAACCTGCGCTCCGGCAGCTGCCGCTGCAAGTGTAGCACCTCCGGTATAAGCAAAAAGGTTCAGCACCTTGACCGGACGTCCAGCATTCTTAATCTTCTCAGAGAACCAGTCCCAGTTAGTTGCCTGCTCTGGGAAGAGTCCTGTGTGCTTGAAACTAAATGGTTTTAAATTAAATGTGAGAGAACCGTAATGGATCTGCCACTGCTGTGGGAGACTAAAAAACTCCCATTCACCGCCACCCTTTTTGCTACGGTGATAATGTCCGTTCATCTCTTTCCAACCGCGGTTCTTCTTAGGAGTATCCCAGATGACCTGCGGGTCCGGACGGACAAGAAGATAATTTCCCCAACGCTCAAGCTTTTCGCCACCTGAGCAGTCAAGAATTTCGTAATCTTTCCAACTATCTGCAATCCACATGAATTAGTTAATCCTTTCTACAAAAAATACTTGTAATCATACAGAGACAATCTCAAAAAACGATACATTTTTGAAATTGTTTCGTTTTATATCGTCTATAACATTTCTATTATAATAGAAAGTCCTATGGTAATGCAATGAAAATTTTCAGATTCAGAGATCAGGTATTGTCAACCGGTATTATTCACACTCTGTGTGACCTGCATTCTTATAATACGACTGGTTAAAATGCACTAATAACCCACTAAACAGATAGGAATATGAAAACAAAACGCCGAAAACATATAAAACCTATTGACGTAGTAGGTTAATAAGGTGTATCATACGCCTATCGAATCTGAGATGCGAAAAAGTAACAGTGTTACATCAAATGATAGATGGAGTGATGAGTATGATAAAAGTAGAACATGCAAACAAAACATTTTCCGGGAAATACGGTACGGTACATGCGTTGCAGGATGTCAGCATTCATGTAGAGAAAGGTGACATCTACGGAATTATCGGATTTTCCGGAGCAGGTAAATCAACTTTGATCCGGTTGGTAAATGGATTAGAGACACCGGATACGGGAAATGTTATAGTCCAGGGAGAAAATCTTGGGAATCTGAAAAAAACGCAGCTTCGCAAGCTTAGAAGAAAAATCGGAATGGTTTTTCAGCAATTTAATCTTCTTGAATCAAAAACAGTGTATCACAACATTGCATTGCCATTGATTCTTGAAAAGGCACCAAAGGAAGAGATTGATAAGAAAGTAAAAGAAGTACTCCGGTTTGTAGAACTGGAAGATAAGAAAGATGTTTATGTAAGCCAGCTTTCGGGAGGACAGAAACAGAGAGTGGGAATCGCAAGGGCACTGACAACAACACCGGACATTCTGCTCTGTGACGAGGCAACAAGTGCACTGGATCCGCAAACTACAGAATCCATTCTAAAACTGCTTAAGAAGATTAACCGGGAGATGGGAGTTACAATCCTTCTGATCACACATCAGATGCAGGTCGTTCAGATGATCTGTAATAAAGTAGCAGTTATGGAGAACGGACAAGTAGTAGAGTCCGGAAGTGTGCTTGATGTATTCGGAAAGCCACAGGCACCTGTTACAAGAAGATTCGTTCAGACTGTAGTAAATGATCAGATTCCGGAAAGCATTCTAAGTCTTGTGAAAGAACAGAAAGAACATTTCCGGGTAGAGAGGCTTAAGTTTATCGGAAGCAGTGTAAAACGACCTGTGATTTCAGATATCTGTCATGTGGATGGAATTGTAGTAAATATTCTGGGAGCAACCGTGCAGGAATTGCAGGAGAATGTAATGTGTGTGTTCATTTTGCAGCTGATCGGAACGGAAGAGAAAATATTAGAAGCTGAGAAACAGATTGATGAGAATGGAGTAATCAGAGAAAGAGTGGAGGCGATTTAATGGAACAAGAGTATTTTGGAGTATCCCTTGAAAAGTTATTGACCAGTGGGGGACAGACATTATATATGGTTGCATGGTCACTGATCATTGGAACAATCATAGGAATTATTTTGGCACTGATCCTTGTACTTTGCCGTAAGGGAGGACTGATAGAGAATCTGATCCTTTACAATATTGTAAGTATCTACATTAATATAGTAAGAAGTATTCCATTTGTGATCTTACTGGTAGCGATCATGCCGTTGACAAGGGCAATTGTTGGAACGACCATCGGGAGTACAGCATCACTTGTCCCGCTTGTTATTTATATCAGTCCATATCTTGCACGTTTGATGGAAAATAGCTTACTGGAGATTAATCCGGGTATTCTGGAAGCGGCTGAAGCAATGGGGGCATCTACCTGGCAGACGATTCGTTATTTTCTGCTTCCGGAAACACTTGGATCTATCGTACTCGCATTGACAACAGGTACGATCGGGTTGCTTGGAGCATCAGCAATGGCTGGATATGTAGGCGGAGGAGGTGTCGGAGACCTGGCACTGACTTATGGATATCAGAGGATGAATACACCATTGATGATCTTTACTGTAGTTGTACTGGTTGTATTTGTACAGATCCTTCAGCTTGCAGGAAATACAATTTCAAGAAAACTCAGACAACATAGATAATTGATTAAGAAAGAACGAGGAAAATTATATTATGAAAATCAAGAAAATTATTGCAGGATTATTAGTAGCGACAACAGCATTCAGCCTGGCGGCATGCGGAAATTCAGGTTCAGGAGATACGAAGAAAAGTGACGCGGATACATCAGAGAAAAAGGAAATCGTCTATGGAAAATCCCAGGGACCATATACAGAACTTTTCGAAGATGCAATCGTTCCAATTCTTGAGAAAGAAGGATATACTCTGAAAGCTGTTGACCTCTCAGATCTTCAGACAGCAGATGTTGCACTGAATGATGGAGATGTAGATGTCAATGTAGAACAGCATACAGCATACATGGACAATTTCAATCAGAGTTATAACGCAGATCTGGTTGCAATCAGTCCGATTCCAACTGTTCCGGCAGGAGTTTATTCAGAAAAATACGATTCTGTAGATGAAATCCCGGATGGTGCGAAGGTTGCAGTCCCAAATGATGCGTCCAACACAGCACGCTGCTATCTGATGCTTCAGAAAATCGGCTGGATCAAGCTTGACGAGAATGCTGATCCATCCACAGTTACACAGGATGATATTGTAGAGAACCCACATAATATTGAATTTACAGAAATGAACAGCATGACAATTCCGGCAGCAGAATCTGATTTTGATTATATTGCAATCACAGGAAGTGTTGTATATAATGCAGGCATTGATGCTTCTACAGCACTGGCCAATGAAGATATTTCAGATTATCTTGTACTTCAGGTTGTTGTAAAAGAAGAGAACAAAGATGCAGATTGGGCACAGGCAATCGTGGACGCATACCACTCAGATGAATTCAAACAGTATATGAAAGAAAACAATGATGGATTATGGTGGATCCCGGAGGAGCTTCAATAATTAAGAAAGGCAGTGATGAAAATGGATCAGACAGAAAAATTAATCCTAGAAGCAATCGATCAGCACAGAGATGAGATCATTGAATTTGCCAGAGATATATACGATCATGGAGAACTTGGATATAAAGAATTCAATACAGCAGAAAAATTCATAAAGAAGATGAAAGAATTAGGTCTGCGCACAGAAACCGGACTTGCAATTACAGGAACAAAAGCGTATTTAAATGAAGAAAAGAAAGATACAGCAAGCCTTGCACTTCTTGGAGAACTTGATGCACTTAGGATTCCGGAGCATGCTCATGCGAATCCAGAGACAGATGCGGCACATTGCTGCGGACATCATGCACAGATGGCTGGAATCTTTGGTGCGGCACTGGCTCTTACAGTTCCGGAGATCGCGGAAAAACTGGATGGACAGGTGGTGTTTTTTGCAACACCGGCGGAAGAGTATGGTGAAATTGGATTCAAAAATGAGCTGCGTGCACAGGGAAAAATAAAATATGGCGGTGGAAAATGTGAGCTGCTTCGTATCGGCGCATTTGATGATATTGATCTTTGTATTACACATCACATTGCACCGGGGGATGACATCATAGTAGGAAGTGGAACCGGAAATGGGTTTGTGTCTAAAGTGATCCGTTGTTTAGGTAAGGCAGCCCATGCGGCAGGAACACCGGAACAAGGTGTAAATGCTCTGTCGGCGGCGTCACTTGGTCTGCAGGCACTTGGTCTGAATCGAGAGACATTCCGTGATGAGGATTGTGTCCGTGTCCATCCGATCATTACAAAGGGTGGCAACCTGGTAAATGTAGTGCCTGATGAAGTTGTAGTAGAGACATTGGTAAGAGCTAAAACAATCGAGGCATTTACAGATGCAGCGAAGAAAACAGACCGATCCTTTCACGCAGGGGCTACTGCAATGGGAGCGAAGGTTGAAATCACAACACTTCCGGGGTATCTTCCGACACTTGCGGAAGAAGCACTCCCAGAATTAAAAAGAGCAGCAGAACTTTCTGCACCGGAAATAAATGTAATCGAGGCCTCGGGACATACGGGAGGATCTACAGATGTCGGTGATGTCCAGCACTTAATGCCTGTATATACATTTAATACAGGTGGTGTAAAGGGTGGACTCCATCAGGTAGAATTTGAAGTGACAGATGAGGAAGAAGCATATATTGTCACTGCGAAGATGTTTGCACTTGGAGCCTATGGGCTTTTGAAAGAAAAAGCAGCAAGAAGCCGGGAACTTGTTAAAAATTATAAGCCGGTATTTGAAAATTCAGCAAAGTATGCAGAGTTTATGGATCAGTTTGATTCGAAAGAAGTGTTAGAATAATTCTATACATTTTCCTACTTTTATGATATAATTTAAAAGTTATTTTAATGATTTATCAATTTAATGTGATGAATAGTCGACCTAATAATATCATAAGAGAAAGGAATTAGAGATGTATGTTATCTACGATAGAATCAGTAAATAGTGCAGTGAACAACTTTATCTGGGGTGTTCCGGCAATGATCTGCATTATTGGAGTCGGACTCTACTTAAGTATCCGGACCGGCTTCCTTCAGATCAGAAAATTTCCGTATGCGATGAAAGTGACGATCGGAAGAATGCTCCGCAAAAGAGATGCATCTGACGGTGCACTGACTCCGTTCCAGGCAGTTTGTACCGCACTGGCGGCAACGGTCGGAACAGGAAATATCGCCGGAGTCGCAGGAGCAATCGCAATCGGAGGCCCGGGAGCAGTATTCTGGATGTGGATCTCAGCACTGCTTGGAATGTGTACAAAGTTTTCGGAAGTTACTCTTGCAGTTCATTTTCATGAATTAAATGCGCAGGGCGAGCGTGTCGGTGGACCGATGTATTATATTAAAAATGGTCTGAAAAAGCATTGGCACTGGCTGGCTTATCTGTTCGCTGCATTTGGAGTTCTGACTGTATTTGGAACAGGAAATGCAACACAGGTGAATACAATTACAACAGCAATCGATTCTGCACTCTTTAATTATGGAATCATAGAGAAGGATTCTGTTGGAACATTGAATCTGATCATCGGAATTGTACTTGCTATCCTGATCGGCATGATCCTTCTTGGAGGAATCAAGAGAATCGGTCAGGTTACAGAAAAGCTTGTTCCATTTATGGCAGCAATTTATGTGATTCTGGCACTTGGCGTTGTTGTTCTGAATTTCCAGAACATTCCGAGTGTATTTGGATCCATTTTCGAAGGAGCATTTTCACCGGCATCTGTGACAGGAGGAGCCGTGGGATCTTTCTTTATGAGTATGAAGAAAGGTGTTTCAAGGGGAATCTTCTCTAATGAGGCAGGTCTTGGTACAGGTTCTATCGCACATGCGTGTGCTGATACCAAAAAGCCTGTAAAGCAGGGATTCTTCGGAATCTTCGAAGTGTTTGTTGATACCATTGTAATCTGTACATTAACTGCACTGGTTATCCTGTGCAGTGGTGTTCCGGTCGGATACGGAGAGGCAGCTGGAGCAGAACTTACCATTCTTGGATTTACATCCACTTATGGAAACTGGGTATCTATCTTCACAGCAGTAGCAATGTGTTGCTTCGCATTTTCTACGATTATCGGATGGGGATTATATGGAACAAGATGTGTGGAATTCCTTCTTGGTACAAAAGCGAATAAGCCATTTATGGTACTGTATGCACTTGTTGCGATTGTAGGTGCAACAATGGAACTTGGTCTGATGTGGAATATCGCAGAGACATTTAATGGTCTGATGGCAATCCCGAACCTGATCGCGGTGTTCTTGTTATCAGGTGTTGTCGTGAAGCTTGTGAAAGAATACTTTGCGGGGGAAGGCAAAGAAAGTTAAAAACAGAATAGAAATAAAAATTCAAAGCTTTGATGATTAAAAAAATCATCAGAGCTTTTTTTACGCGAACAACGAGCCAAAGTCCGTGCTTGCACGAGACCTTGGCGACTGTCGCGATAACTTGAGAAACTCGCAGAGCGTGTTTCTCATAGTTAAGTGCATAAATATACAATGTGATTTATAAAAATACCATAGAAATTTTCACATATTAGCAAATGAAACAAAAAATATAAGAAATGAAAAAGAAATTAACGAAAAAATAAACAAGAATATAAGCAGGATAAAGAAAGAAAATGTACAATTTTACGGAAAAGTGAAAATCATTATATTTTTTGTCCTGTTTCGTCCAAGATTTTATTCAACGACTATGATATGATTCTTAGACAGTCAAATGTAAAAAATATATGTTTGAAATGTGATGAAAAAGTGTATATTCTGTGAACTGCATAAATAAACAATGTGGGTAATATATGTTATGCAACTAACGCAAACAACAGAGGTTATAGGAGCTGTTGAAATATAAAGAATGGATAGGAGGTTTCTGCAGGCAGTAATGTCTGTAAGGTTGAAATACACAGGGAACTGTGAAAACAACATAAGGACAGGAAGGGAAAACTGTTCAGTTAAGTAACTAGGAGGTAAAAGAATGAGGAAGAAGTTTAAAAAGCTTGTCGGATTTACAACAGCAGTGGCAATGGCTGTTTCATTAGTTCCGACAAACGTTTTTGCAGAAGAACCAGAAGTGGCAGTAGCGGAAGAATCTGCAAAGAACGATAATCTTTTAAGAGTCTGGTATGATGAACCGGCAACAGACTGGCAGACACAGTCACTGGCAATTGGAAATGGTTATATGGGAGGTCTTGTATTCGGTGGTATTAATAATGACAAGATCCACATTAATGAGAAAACAGTCTGGGAAGGTGGACCGGCTGATTCTTATGATTATACCTATGGTACAACAAATCCAATTGATACAGATGCGGATCTTCAGAAAATCAAAGACAATCTGAATGCATTGCGTGAAAAATTAGATGATAAATCTGAGTTCGTATTTGGTTTTGATGAGGATTCCTATCAGGCAAGCGGAACCGACACAAAAGGTGAAGCAATGGATGAATTGAATAAGCTGATGGGAGATTTGACAGGATATGATGCACCGACAGATTATGCAAACTTATTTATTTCCAACAATCAGGATGAAAAAAAGGTATCCAATTATGTCAGAGATCTGGATATGCGTACAGCTCTGGCAACAGTAAATTACGATTACGAAGGTGTTCATTACACAAGAGAATACTTCAACAGTTATCCGGATAACATCATGGCAGTACGTTTGAGTGCTGATCAGGCTGGAAAGATCAGCTTTGATACAAATCTGGAGAACTTAATTAACGGAACGGCTTATACAAACACAGTTGATGGCGATACAATCACAATGCGTGATGCATTGTCAACGAATGGTTTAAATGTAGAAGCACAGCTGAAAGTGATCAATGAAGGCGGAAGTCTTTCTACCGGTACAAATGGTGGAAATCCAGCAATCACTGTATCCGGTGCAGACGCAGTTACATTGATCTTCGCATGTGGAACAGACTACAAGATGGAACTTCCAAACTTCCGTGGTGAGGATCCGCATAAAGCAGTTACAGCAAGAATTGATGCTGCAGCAAAGAAGGGATATGAAGCACTGAAAGCAGATCATATAGCAGATCATTCCGCATTGTTCTCACGTGTGGAATTGGGATTTGACGAAGAGATTCCACAGATTCCAACAGATGAACTGATCAAAAAATATCGCAACATGATAGAAAACAATGGTGGCGATATTCCTACTTCAGCAGAACAGAGAGCTTTGGAAATTATGTGTTACCAGTTTGGTCGTTATCTGACAATTGCTGGTTCCAGAGATGGTGCTCTTCCGACAAATCTTCAGGGTGTTTGGGGAGAAGGATGGTTCACATGGTATGGAGATTATCATTTCAATATCAATGTTCAGATGAACTATTGGCCAACAATGGCAAGTAATTTAAGTGAATGTATGAAACCATACAATGATCTTTTGAATGTACTGAAACAAGCAGGTCGTAATGCGGCAGCTGCATCATTTGGCATCAAGAGTAACCCGGGTGAAGAAAATGGATGGCTTGTAGGCTGCTTTAGTACACCGTATATGTTCTCTGCATTGGGACAGAAAGATAATGCAGCCGGATGGAACCCGATTGGTTCTGCATGGGCACTTCTTAACTCTTATGAGTACTATCTGTATACAGGAGATACACAGTACTTGAAAGACGAGTTATATCCGTCTATGAAAGAAGTTGCAAACTTCTGGAATGAAGCTCTTTACTGGAGTGAGTATCAGCAGCGTTATGTATCTGCTCCTTCTTACTCACCAGAGAACGGACCGATTGTGAATGGTGCATCTTATGATCAGCAGTTTATCTGGCAGCATTTTGAAAATACAATTCAGGCAGCAGAGACATTAGGAGTTGATGCTGATCTGGTTGCAGAGTGGAAAGATAAGCAGTCAAAACTGGATCCAGTATTAGTTGGTGATGACGGACAGGTGAAGGAATGGTTTGAAGAGACATCTATCGGAAAAGCACAGGCAGGAGATCTTGAGGAAATTGATATTCCACAGTGGAGACAGAGCCTTGGTGCACAGAATTCAGGAGTGCAGCCACCGCACCGTCATTTGTCACATCTGATGGCATTATATCCATGTAATCTGATCAACAAAGATAATCCGGAATATATGGATGCAGCAATTGTATCTCTGCAGGAAAGAGGACTTGATGCAACAGGTTGGTCAAAGGCTCACAAACTGAATCTTTGGGCTCGTACAGGACATGCTGAAGAAGCATTCCAGCTTGTACAGTCAGATGTTGGAGGAGGAAATTCAGGATTCTTAACAAACCTTTTCTGTTCTCATGGTGCAGGAGCAAACTATAAAGAAAAACCAATCTTCCAGATTGATGGAAACTTTGGTTATACAGCCGGCGTTAATGAAATGCTTCTTCAGAGTCAGCTTGGATATGTACAGTTCCTTCCAGCTATTCCAGAGCAGTGGAACACAGGTCATGTAGAAGGTATTGTTGCAAGAGGCAATTTTGATATTGATATGAAATGGTCTAACGGAAAAGCAGACCGTTTTGCAATTACTTCAAACAATGGAAATACTTTTACAGGTGAATATGACAATATTGCAGCTTATACAGTAAAGAAATCTGATGGAACAAAGGTTGATGTAGATGTTATTTCAGACAACAAGATCTCTTTCCCAACAGTGGCAGGAGAAACTTATACAATTGACTTTAATGCATCACCAGATAAACTTCAGGGTGTAATCGATGCAGCAAAAGAAATTTCAGCACAGATGACAGATGAACTTCTTGCTGAACAGAAAGCACATTTAGATGAACTCATCCAGACAGCTGAAAAAGCAATCGCAGAAGAAAAATCTGACGAATATGAGAATCAGTCACAGATTCTCAGCAAAGCAATTCAGGTTGCAAAAGCTGCAATGACATTAAAAGATTCCTATTATCCTGCAAAGGAAGTATATGATGGAAGAGATCTGGAAGAAGACTGGGCAAGTTATATTAAGACAGCAGCAGATTTAAACAATCAGTTATCTGCAGCCGCAGAACTTCTGAAAGATACAGAAGCAACAGTAAGTGAATTAGAACTGATGAAAGAAAGTGTTGATCATGCGAAAGATGCTCTTCCGGAGCTTTGGAACAGACTGACACTGAAAATCACACCAGATAATCAGCTGACACTTGGAGAAAACGATTTAGTTGAGATTACAAGTGAGTTTGATGATCTTCAGATCAGATATACAACAGATGGAAATGATCCGATGTGGTTCTCTGATGAGTATAAAGCCCCATTTGCTGTTACAAAATCAAAACAGAAAATTAAAGCTGCTCTGTTCCTTGGAAGACGTCAGATGAGTGAAGTATTTGAAGCAGAATATCTCAGCGAAGAAGGATTAAATTCCGCAGAAGGCATTGAAGAGAATTACATTGCTGCTACAGATAACGGAACATCAGGAGATAGTGAAGGGATTGCAAATGCATTGGATGGAAAGAATGGTACAGCATGGTATCCGTCAACTTTCCCAACGGTGCTTGAAGTTGAGTTTGAAAAACCGGTTAAGGTAAATACAGCAGAAGTTGCATTAGACTGGTTCTATGAGAACTATTATGACATTACAGATATGGATATCGAATATTGGAATGGAGATGCATGGGTTCCGGCAGTTGAGGGAGCTTCATTGGGAGATATTTCCAAGGTATTTACATTTGATGAATTTGAGTCCAACAAAGTAAGACTTAAGATTAACGAAGCATGGAAATATGCTTATTATGGTTATATCGGTATTGATGCATTCAGACTGTTTAACCTGAACGATAAAGTAACAACAGACAAGAGTCTTTTGGATCAGGTAATCTCTGTTGCACAGAAATGTGTGGACAATGGAGAAGTAGATGAAGCAATCGAGAGTGTACAGGAGAGCTTTAACAAGGTATTTGCTTATGCAAAATCAGTCAGTGCAAATATCCAGTCCAGTCAGAGCACAATTGATGGCACGAGAGATGCATTGATTGAAGAAATCCAAAAACTTGGATTTAAAGCAGGAGATAAGACAAATCTGCAGAATCACTATACATTATACAGTGCATTAGATCTTGATCAGTATATTGATGGAGAAGAAAAAGATGCATTTGTAGAAGCACTTGAGAATGCGAAAGCAGTGATTGAAGATGGTGATGCAATGGAGGCAGATGTTGTAGAGGCAGATCAGCAGCTTCTTCGTGCAGCAGATGCATTGATCAAGAAAGGAGATAAGACATCTCTTCAGGCACTGGTAGATTCCACAGCTGACTATAAGAAAGAGAATTATCTCAGTGCAGGATGGAACACATTCGAAGCAGCACTTGACGCTGCAAAGAAAGTGCTTGCAGATGAGTCTGCAACACAGGAAGACGTAGACAAGGCAAAAGAAGTTCTTACATCAGCAATGACAGGACTTCGTTACAAAGCAGACAAGTCCGTATTAGAAGAAATCATTGGAAAAGCAAAAGCAATGGATCTGACAGGATACAGCGCAGAAAATGTTGCACTGTTCAATGCGGCTCTTGCTAAAGCAGAAGCAGTTATGGCAAACGAGGAACTTTCCGTTTACGAACAGCCAATCGTTGACGCAGCAGTTCTTGATCTGCAGAACGCAATTAAAGCTTTGAATGATGAGAAAGATAATGCATCAAAACCATCCGACTCATCGAAACCGTCGAACCCATCTAAACCGGGAAGTGGAAATGGAAACGGTGCTACAGGATCTGACAAGAATAATGGATCAGGTTCTGATGGAAAACATCAGGCGACAACAGCAGGTAAGCAGAACGGTGGAAACACAGTGAACGGAACAAGCGGAAAAGCAACTAAGACAGGTGATGTCACACCGATCATTCCGGCGGCAGCAGGTGTTATTCTTTCAATGGCAGCAATCGTTGTTGTACTGAAAAAGAGAAAAAGATAATAAAAAAGAATCAGGAAGTGGAACAGAAACCGGGAATGGTGAAATTCAGAAAACAGTAACACGGAAGGATTCATGAGAGACAGAGAGGACTTTTTAGACGAAGTCCTCTCTTTTTCGAGTGAAGAAAAAAGTTTTATATCCCCCCACCTGGCTTGTGGGTTTATTCTGTTTCTTATACAATAAATTGCATTGACAGAAAATAGACAGCATGAGGAGAAAACGATGAAACGAAGAAAACTATCACAGGTGATCGCGGTAACATTAGCAGTCTGCATGTTGGCAGGTTGTGTACTTACAGGCTGTGGAAGCAAATCAGATAATGCAAATAAAGAGACTACACAAAGCGGATCTACATTAATCTATGGAAGTAATGATTACACAAGGATCAATCCGGCTATTGATGAGCATGGAGAGATTAATCTGCTTCTGTTTGACGGTCTGACAGCACATGATGAGAATAATGAGATAGTACCGGGACTGGCAGAATCATGGGAGCTGGATGACGCGACAAATACTTATACATTCCATCTTAGGGATGATGTAAATTGGCATGATGGAGAGAAATTTACAGCAGATGATGTTGAGTTTACGATCAAAGCAATCATGGATCCGGACAATGAATCAGAGATTGCTTCTAATTATGAGGATGTTACAGCAATCAATGTGATCGATGATAAGACGATTTCTTTTACACTTCGGGATAAGAATGTGGCATTTCTCGACTATATGACAATTGGTATCCTTCCGAAACACTTACTGGAAGGCAAGGATATGCAGACAGATGAATATTTCCATAATCCGATCGGAACGGGTCCGTATAAGATTCAGGAGTGGGATGAAGGACAGAGTATTACACTTGTAAAGAATGAGAATTATTATAAAGGAGCTCCGAAGATTGATACAATCGTGTTCAAGATTGTACCGGATGATAATGCAAAGGCACTTCAGTTAAAATCCGGTGAGATCAACCTGGCAAAGGTGACACCGAAGGATGCACAGAATTTCACAGATGATGATACTTTTACAGTATATGATATGAAGACAGCAGATTACAGAGGTATCCTTTATAACTTTAATAATGAGTTCTGGCAGAGAAACAAAGATGCAATTCCTGCAATCAGTTATGCAATCGATCGTCAGAAGATGGTAGACAGTGTTCTTCTGGGAGAAGGAATTGTAGCTTATGGTCCGCTTCAGAGAAATAAATATAATAATGAAGGTGTAGAGAAATACTCTTATGATCCGGCAAAAGCAAAAGAAGTGTTAGAAGCAGCCGGCTGGACGTTGGGAGATGACGGAATCTATGAGAGAAACGGAGAGAAGCTTTCTTTTACAATTAATGTGATGGAAGGTGATCAGGTGCGCGCAGATCTTGCGGCTATCGCATGTCAGCAGCTGAAAGAAGTTGGAGTTGATGCAAAAGCACAGGTTCAGTCAGAAATCGACTGGGCAAATCAGGAAGCATTTTTGATCGGATGGGGAAGCCCGTTTGATGCTGATGACCATACATATAAAGTGTTTGGTACAGATAAAGGAAGTAATTACAGTGGATATTCCAATGAACAAGTAGACACTTATCTGACACAGGCAAGACAGACAAGTGATGAGAATGAGCGTAAAGAAGCATATGCAAAGTTTCAGGTTGCACTTGCAGAAGATCCGGCATATACATTCTTCTGTTATTGCGATGTAGATTATGTGACGAATAAGAAGATCCAGGGAATTACAAAGGATACAGTTCTTGGCCATCATGGTGTTGGAATTTTCTGGAATGTAGAGGATTGGACAATCGAATGAAAATAGAAGAAATACTGGCAGTGAAGCATTTGTCAGTTGAATTTCAAACTTCAGATGGAAAGAAACAAGTAGTAAAGGACGTCTCCTTGTCGTTAAGACAAGGGGAGGTCCTTGCTCTTGTTGGAGAGTCAGGATGTGGAAAGACTGTATTGTGCCGATCAATTTTGAAATTACTGCCAAAGAGTGCCTCTGTGACAGGCGAAGCCATTCAATATAAAGATCAGAACCTGATCGCATATAATGAAAAAGAGATGCAGCAGATCCGAGGACAGGGAATCGCGATGGTCTTTCAGGATCCACAGAGTACGTTAAACCCGACGATGACAGTTGGAAGTCAGATAGAAGAGGCTATTTTGCTGCATGAAAAAGCTTTAAAGCAGAATAAAAAGGAATCAGCAAAAGAGCGGGCAATTGAACTGATGAAGCTCGTTGGGATCAAAGACGCAGAGCAGCGTTATGATCTATATCCGTATCATTTTTCAGGTGGAATGCGTCAGAGATGTGTGCTTGCAATAGCACTTGCCTCAAATCCAAAGCTTTTAATTGCGGATGAACCGACAACAGCGCTGGATGTGACAATCCAGGCGGAGATTCTGAAACTGTTGAAAAAATTACAGAAAGAATTGAATTTAAGTATTCTGTTTATCACACATGATCTCGGAGTTGTTGCTCAGATCGCAGACCGGGTTGCTGTAATGCAGGATGGAAATATCGTGGAATTGGAAGAAGCAAAACAGCTTTTCACAGCTCCAAAACATTCTTATACAAAGAAATTGCTTCATGATCATCCTTATTATATGCATAGAAATGAATCAAAATTAATAAGTGAATCAGAATTGCATGAAAAACTGGTAGAAATCTCACATTTGTCCTACTTCTATCCTTTAGATAGAAAAAGGGTGTTTCAAGCGGTGAAAGATGTGTCCTTTGAGATAAGAAGAGACGAGATTTTTGGACTGGTAGGTGAGTCAGGATCTGGAAAGTCAACGGTTGGAAAATGTCTGATGGGAATTCTAAATCCGGAAGCAGAAACATTTTCTTATGATGGGATAAATCTTCTTGATAAAAAAGCAAAAAAGAAAAATGCGAGAAGACTGCAAAAAGAGCGGCAGATGATCTTTCAGGATTCAACATCTTCCTTAAACCAGAAAATGAAGGTAGAGAAGATCCTTGCAGAGCCATTGGAAATACATAAAGTATTTTCTGACAAGAAAGAACAACATGATTTTTTATGTGAAATGATGGAAGAAGTGGAATTGCAGGAAGAACAGCTTCACGTGTGGCCACCGGAGTTGTCAGGCGGACAAAGACAGAGAGTTGCAATCGCAAGAGCATTTGCAATGAAGCCGAAGCTCTTGATCGCAGATGAACCAATCGCTTCGTTGGATGTAACTACACAGGCACAGATGGTGAAGCTGTTTCGGCATTTACAAAGAGAACATGACTGTGCAATCCTTTTTATTGCGCATGATCTTTCAATGGTGCGTCTGTTGTGCGACCGTGTCGGAGTGATGAAGGATGGAAAACTTGTGGAGATAGGAGAAACCGAGCAGGTGTTTGAACATCCACAGCATTTATATACGAAGAAACTTTTGGAGGCGATTCCGATTCCGGAGATTTCAGGAGAGGAGCAGAGTGATGAAGAAACAATGGCTTAAAAAAATCGGACTGATCTTGCTATCTGTTTTTGTGCTCTCACTTCTTGTGTTTGTAATGTCGCGGCTGGCACCCGGGGATCCGCTGGTTTCTTATTATGGAGAACGTGCGGAGAGAATGTCGGTGGAAGAACATGAGCATGCAATGGAACGACTTGGATTAAACGAACCTATCCCTGTTCAGTATGTGAAATGGCTTGGAAATGCATTTCGGGGGGACTTCGGAATCTCTTATAAATATAAACAAGACGTTCTTACAGTAATCGAGGGACGTTTAGTCAATACATTATTGCTTGGCGGAATTGGTTTTATCCTGACATTTGGACTGGCACTTTTGCTTGGAATTTTCTGTGTGTATTATGAAAATCAGCTTCCAGACCGGATTTTGCGTAAGGTGGGAACAATCACAAGCTGTATTCCGGAATTCTGGTTGTCACTTATATTGATTTTGATTTTTAGTGTGAATCTAAAGCTCCTTCCGGGAAGTGGGGCATATGATCTTGGCCAATCGGCAAATCCGTTGAGCAGATTGACTCATCTGATTCTTCCGCTGACAGTTGTTGTGCTGAGCCACCTTTGGTATTATGCGTATCTGATCCGTAACCGATTGTTGGAAGAAACTAGAAAAGACTATGTTTTACTGGCAAAGGCAAAAGGAATGTCGCGAAAAAGAGTATTGTTCTTTCACTGTGTGAAAAATATTATGCCATCGTTCATCAGTCTGATGGCAATTTCACTTCAGCATGTGATCGAAGGGACGTATATCGTGGAAATGGTATTTTCCTATCCGGGAATCGGAACGCTTTCTTTTGAAAGTGCAAAATATCATGACTATAATATGCTGATGGTGCTTTGCGTATTTACCGGTATTTTTGTTATTGCAGGAAATGTGATCGGACAGTCTGTCAGTGAATGGATCGATCCAAGAATGAAAGAACTTAAAATGACAGGAAAGGCAAGTCAAATATAAGGTGGAGAAGATGAGAAAAGCTGAGAAGAATAATAGTTCATCCGAAAATAGAATAAGGACATTCAAAATGAATGATTTTGGAAAAAACAAGTCTTCTGTAATTGCCGGAAGTATTCTTGCAGTCATCATATTTGCCTGTGTTTTCTGTCGTTTCTTTATGACGAAAGACCCTACATACATGGATCTGGAGAACTGCAACATTTCACCGAATAAAGAGTTCTTTTTTGGAACGGATACGATGGGAAGAGATATTTTTTCAATGATTTTATACGGTGGTAGAATCTCGTTGTTTATCGGGTTGATATCCACCGTGTTATCGACTACGATTGCGGTGATCTACGGATCCTTCAGTGGAATCGCACCGGAGTGGATTGATGAACTGATGATGCGTTTTACAGAAATTTTATTGAGTATTCCTTCAATTCTGTTAATTATCTTTCTTCAGGCACTGGCAGGAAAGAACTCAGTTGTTGCAATCACCGTAGTGATTGGGTTTACCAGTTGGATGAATATTGCAAAAATGGTACGCACTGAGGTACGACAGCTCCGTGAGAGTGAATATCTGATTGCTGCAAAATGTATGGGTGGAAGTTTCTGGCATATTTTACGTGTGCATTTGCTGCCGAATTTTGTTTCATCGATTATGTTTATGGTCGTGATGAACATCAGAAGTGCAATCATAGCAGAGTCAACATTGAGCTTTCTTGGGATTGGTCTTCCGATGGAAATCATTTCCTGGGGGAGTATGCTCTCGCTTTCTGAAAAGGCATTGATGACAAACTCCTGGTGGATCATTCTGATTCCGGGAATCGTGCTTGTAATCACATTACTGTGTATTACGGAACTGGGAGAAGCTTTGCGTAAAAATGTGAATCAGAAAGAAGGCAATTTATAGAAAATTTCTATAGAAAAGTTTGATAACCCATGGTAAAAATGTTATACTGAAAAACAGAAGCCTGGAGGTTAAAATACCTGAACGAATAGGTAAAGGAGAGCGATAGAATGGTAACAGTAAATGCTATGGGAGACAAATGCCCACTTCCGGTAATTAAGACAAAGAAAGCATTAGATGCTTTGACAGCTCCGGAGACAATAGAAGTTCTCGTTGATAATGAGACAGCAGTGGCTAATGTGACAAAGATGGCACAGAGTACAGGCGCAACAGTAACACAGGAGAAGCTTGGAGAGGATGAATATAAAGTGACAATCCAGGCGCTTGCAGGAGAAGGAACTCAGACAGCACCGGCGGGTGCGGTTTGCGATTGTGTTCCGACAGGGGATACGGTAGTTGTGATTTCTTCTGACAAGATGGGAAGTGGAAATGATGAGCTCGGAAAAGTGCTGATCAAAGGTTGCATCTTTGCAATCACACAGCTTGATGAGCTTCCAAAGAAGATGATCTTCTACAACGGTGGCGCTAAGATCACATGTGAAGGATCTGACTCTCTGGAGGATCTGAAGAATCTGGAAAGCCAGGGCGTTGAGATTGTGACTTGCGGAACATGTCTGGATTATTATGGAATGAAAGACAAGCTTGCAGTAGGAACAGTTACAAATATGTATGACATTGTCGAGTCTATGAATAATGCAGGTAAGATTGTGAAACCTTGTTAGAAACATAGGAACAGTTACAGTAATTTGAAAATGTGATGGAAAAGCTGCTGCAACAGCTTTTTCGTATACCGAGGGAATTATTATGAAAAAATATTCGAAAGGAAGTGGGCGAAATGAGTAAGGGACTCAAAGAGATTCATCTGACACAGATGACAAAGACAGCTGGTTGAGCGGCCAAAATCGGTCCTGAGACCCTTGCCCAGGTTCTGGGTAAGCTGCCTAAATTTTCCGATGAGCGTCTGCTTGTCGGTGTTGAGACATCAGATGATGCCGCAATTTATAAAATATCGGATGAGACTGCCATGATACAGACACTGGATTTTTTCACACCGGTTGTGGACGATCCGTATCTGTTCGGACAGATTGCAGCGGCGAACTCCTTAAGCGATGTATATGCAATGGGAGGAGAGCCGAAGGTTGCATTGAATATTGTATGTTTTCCAAATTGTCTGGATCCGGAGATCTTAGGGGAGATCTTGCGAGGCGGAGCAGACAAGGTGTTAGAAGCAGGAGCCGTTCTGGTCGGAGGTCATTCGGTGCAGGATGATGAACCGAAATACGGACTCTCGGTAACAGGCTTCGTTCACCCGGATAAGATTTATAAGAATTACGGGTGTCAGCCGGGAGATGTGCTGGTTCTGACCAAACAGCTTGGAAGTGGTATCGTGAATACAACAGTGAAAGCACAGATGGCTTCCGAAGCAGCCGCAGATGAAGCTGCGAAAGTAATGGCTTCATTGAATCAGAGAGCGAAAAGAGCAATTGAGAAACACACGATCCACGCATGTACAGATGTGACGGGATTTGGATTGCTAGGACATTGTACAGAGATGGCTGAGGCAAGTGACATGACTCTGGAATTATATCCGGAGCAGATTGAATATATGACAGAAGCGATTGCATATGCAAGGATGGGACTCGTTCCGGCAGGAGCATATAAGAACCGGGAGTTTGCAGCAGAAGGACTGGATGCAGGAGATATAGAAGAGGTCTATTTAGATCTGATCAGCGATCCGCAGACTTCAGGAGGACTTCTTGTCAGTGTCCCAAGAGAAGAATTAGATTGTCTGTTAGCAGACTTTGAGGCAGTGGGAATGGAAACGAAAGTTTCAGTTGTAGGCTGCGTCAAAGAGCGGCAGGAAAAACTCATCCAACTAAAAAAAGGAAAAATGGAAATGCTGTAAGAGATTTCTTGTTACTGTTCACAGTGCTCTGTGAGCAGTAACGGTTTCTTGCGGCATTTCGCTGTAGAAAGAGAAAATAAGGAGCAGCAGTAGTTGGAACAGTTAGATCAGAATAAGAAAAGAGAAAATTTACAGAAAGAAAAGAATCAGATCTTCCGCCTGCTTCCGCGAGTAGATGACTTGATGAAGAAAGAAAATGTTCAGAGACTGGCAGAGAAAGAAGGATATGAGCGTGTTCTCGGAGCAGTCAGAGATTCTGTGGAGAATCTGAGAAATGAAATCTCACAAGGAATCAAAAAGGGAATCAGTGAGCATGAAGCAAAAGAAATGATTCAGAAATTTCTGTATGAGATAGAATCAAGTTCAAAGAAATCAGAAGTGAACCATCTTTTGGAACAAGAACAGAAAAAGGAGATCCGACCAGTTTATAACGGAACAGGAGTAATCCTTCATACAGGGCTTGGACGTGCAACGCTTAGTCATGAGATTGCGGAAAAACTGAAAGCAGTTGCAGAGAATTATTCCAGTCTGGAATATGATTTACAGACTGGAAAACGTGGAAACAGGACCGGATATGCAGAAGAATTGCTTTGTCAGATCACGGGAGCAGAAGCGGCAATTGTTGTGAATAACAATGCCGGAGCTGTACTTCTTGCCTTGAGTGCATTGACAAAAGGCGGAGAAGTGATCGTCTCCAGAGGAGAACTTGTTGAAATCGGCGGGAAATTCCGTATTCCGGAAGTTCTTGAATTAAGCGGTGCTATTTTGAAAGAAGTCGGGACAACCAATCGTACAAGGATAGAAGATTATAGAGCAGCAGTCAGTGAAAAGACGAAAGCATTTTTGAAAGTCCACACAAGTAATTACAGAATTGTCGGGTTTACAGAATCGGTAAGTGCAGAAGAATTGTATGAATTAAGTACTGGTCTGATAGAGTGCACGCAGGAATTGACGCCTGAAAATTTCGAGAATCATACGGAACGAAGCGGAATTCTAGTGATTGAAGATCTGGGCAGTGGTGTACTTATAAATCTGGAGGAATATGGTTTATCCAAAGAACCAACCGTACAGGAAGAAGTAAAGGCCGGTGCAGATGTTGTTTGTTTTAGTGGTGATAAACTATTTGGTGGAGCACAGGCCGGAGTCCTTGTAGGAAAGAAAAAATATATTGATCAGATGCGTAATCATCCATTGCTTCGGGCTCTTCGAGCAGATAAATTTACAATGACAGCAATAGAAGAAGTGTTGAAATGTTATCTGGATCAGAAAGAAGCGGTTCAAAAGATTCCAACATTGAGAATGCTGACAAGACCTGTGGAGGAAATAAAAGAGAAAGCAATGGTCTGTGCTGATAGATGGAATCAAGAGGGAGCGTCCGTTCAGATTCAAGTGGAAAAATGTATTTCTAAGGCTGGTGGCGGTGCACTTCCTGAGACGGAGATTCCAAGTTATGGAGTAGCATTGGAATCAACTGAGATCACCGTTGAAGAAATAGAAAGCAGGATGAGAAATCTTTCAGTTCCGGTAATTGGAAGAATAAAGGAAGGGCGTTTCCTTCTGGATATGAGAACTTTCTCGGAAGAAGGAATCGAATATCTGGCGACACAAATCAGACATGTTATGGAAAGAAAGCATAACTAAGAAAGAAAAACAGCATTAAGAAAGGGACTGCATTAGATGGAAAGACATGTGATCATCGGAACTGCCGGACATATCGATCATGGTAAGACGACACTGATCAAGGCATTAACGGGAAGAGATACAGACCGTCTGAAAGAAGAGAAAGCACGTGGAATCACAATTGATCTAGGGTTTACATGGATGGATTTGACAGACGGAGAGCGTGTCGGAATCATTGATGTTCCCGGGCATGAAAAGTTCATTTCTAATATGACTGCGGGTGTGGTAGGAATGGATCTTGTTCTTCTTGTAATTGCTGCAGATGAGGGAGTTATGCCACAGACAAGAGAACATCTTGCGATTTTACGCCTTCTCGGTGTTGAGAATATCCTTGTTGTTTTGAATAAATGTGACCTTGTGGATGAGGAATGGCTGGAGATGGTAGAACAGCAGATCTGTGAAGAAATGCAACAGTTGCTTACAGTAGGTCAGAGAAATGATCAGGTAGAAGATAAGCTGGAATATAATGTGGACATTGTACGTGTTTCAGCAAAATCAGGAGCCGGAATAGAAGAATTAAGAAGTCAAATCCTGAAATGTGTAAAAAAGCAGAAAGAAATGTGGAAAACTCCTGCATTTCCAAGACTTCCTGTGGACAGAGTATTTTCAATTAAAGGAAGCGGAACAGTTGTGACGGGAACACTTCTTGACGGGAAAATTCATTCGGGAGATCAGGTGATGATCTATCCACAACAAACTTCGTGCAGAGTTCGTGGAGTTCAGGTGCATGAGCAGGAGGCAGAAGCTTGTGAAGCAGGTCAGCGAAGCGCACTGAACCTGGTTCAGACGGACCGAAGACAGAGCAGTGATGGGAAGTTTGTGTATCGAGGAAATGTGATCGCACCGGAAGGAAGTATGAAAGTCAGCCGCTATGTGAATGCAAAACTGACACTTCTTCCACAAAGTAAAAGAAGTATTGAACATCAGACTCGATTACATTTTTATAACGGAACAACAGAAGTTCTGTGCAGAGTAGTTCCGTTGTCTTGTGAGAAGGTTGAGCCGGGGGAATCAGCCTATGTCCAATTAAGATTAGAAGAACCTGCTGCGTTTTGTCCGGGGGACAGGTTTATTGTCCGATTTTATTCACCACTCGAGACAATCGGTGGAGGAATTATCCTTGAAATGGGAGAAAAAAAAGAGCGAAAATATCATGATGGGGTTTTACAAAGACTGGAACTGTTGGAAAACAATCTTTGGAATCAAGAAAATAAGTGTTCAAAGGAAATCCCAGATCGAGAAAAGAGCCTGCAGGAACAGATTTCTTTAGAAAAGAGAATTATGGATGAATTGGAAAGCTGGTTGTCTGCTCATCCATATCGAAGAGGAATGCCAAAGACAGTTCTTTTCAATCGGATCAGCAAAGGGAAAAAGGAACAGAATCGGGAAATTCAGAAATGTCTTATACTATTGGAGGAACATGGAAATGTCGGTTGTATAAGGTTGCAACAGGAAAATTCTAGTATAGAGCTGATTTCTCCGGAGGGATATAAAGTAAAAGAGACGGAAGAAGTTTCTAAATTAAGAGAAATCTTTGCCAGTCAATCAGATGAGAATAAAGTTTTCTTTTTGAACAAAGTGGAATTGGAAACATTTTTTGAGTCAGCAAGAAAAACGAAAAAGAAAAGTGGAATAAAAAGTCAAGATGAATTGATGGAAATTCTGAATTATATGCAGGAAGAAAACGAAATTACAGAGGTTTGTGAGAGTGTTTATACAACAACAGAGATTACGTTTAAAATTAGAACAGAAGTAAGCCGTATGTTATCTGTATCTAAAGTGATTACACTGAGTCAGGTGAAAGAAGTATTTCAGACAAGCAGAAAAAATGCCAGATTGATTTTTGAATATACAGATCGAATCGGATTTACAGCAAAAGAAGGTGCACAGACAGAACGCTCCGCAGGAAATAAATTGCAAAGAGAACAAATCAGAGGAAAGTAAGGGGAGAGTGGATGAACTTAAAACAACTGGAAGCATTTGTGAAAGTAGCAGAAACAAAAAGTTTTTCGGAAGCGGCAAAGCAGTTATTCCTTACGCAGCCAACTATCAGTGCACATGTGTCTGCATTAGAAAAAGAACTGAATACCTGTTTCCTTATAAGAAATACAAGAGGAGTTGAGCTGTCAGAGAGTGGAAAAGAGCTTTATGCTTATGCGGTACAAATGCTTGAAATCGAAAAGACAATAAAAGGACGGTTTGGAAAAGAAATGAAACCGGAGGGAAATGTACTTCGTATTGCTGCTTCAACCGTACCGGCGCAATATATTCTTCCAAATGTAATGTCTACATTTCATGCAGAATATCCTGGTGAAAAATTGAAGCTTTTTGAGACAGACAGTAAAGGAGTTATCGATATGATTCTTTCCCATCATATTGATATTGGATTTACAGGAACCGTGATTGAGAAAGGAAACTGTAAATATCTTCCATTTTATGAAGACGAATTAGTTGTGCTTACTCCGTCAAATGAGAAATTTGTTGAAAAGCTTTGTGGTGGACAAATATTGGCGGATTGGATCATGGACGAGCCGGTGATCTTAAGAGAAGAAGGATCCGGAACAAAGAAAGAAGCAGAAAAAATGCTGGCAGAACAAAGGATTGATATGAAGAAACTGAAGCTTGCAGCATTGATGGAGAATCAGGAGACAATCAAAAGATCTGTAAGTAAAGGGATGGGAGTTACAATTTTGTCTAAACTTGCGGCAGAAGAGGAATTGAAAAATGGAACACTTCTGGCTTTTCCACTGGGCAGTCAAGGTGGAAAGAGAATGATCAACCTTGTCTATGATGCAGAATATCCGTTGCTTCCGGCAGCAGAGCGTTTTATAAAGATGATAAAGAGAATGTATTTGAAGAAAGAAAATACAGGGATAGGTGAATGCAAATAACACGCCCTATTTATAGAAAAAGCCTATAAATAGGGCAGATCCATTACGGATTCCTATTAGACGGAAACAGAAAAGAGAAGTATACTATAACTAGTGATTTGTATCTAAAAAGTAAACGATATAAACACATACAGAAAGGAAAAGAAGCCCTATGATCTACATGGATAATGCGGCAACTACATTACAGAAACCGGAAGAAGTAAAACAGGCGATTCTCTATGCTCTCGAGCATATGGGTAATGCAGGGAGAGGCGGAACAGAAGCTGCACTGGATGCTTCGAGAAGTATCTATGCAGTAAGGGAAAAGCTTGCAGATTTTTTTCATGCAGAAAGTCCGACAAGAATTGCATTTACTGCAAATTCTACAGAGAGTCTTAATATTGCATTAAAAGGTTTGTTTCAACCGGGCGATCATGTGATCACAACAGTGCTGGAACATAATTCAGTATTGCGTCCTCTGTATTGGTGTCAGGAACAGGGAGTAGAGCTTACAATTCTAAACTGTGACGAAAAGGGAAATCTGTCATATGAAGAGATGGAGAATGCGGTGCGGGAAAACACAAAAGCAATTGTGTGTACGCATGCTTCGAATCTGACAGGAAATATGATCAATTTGAAACGGGTAGGACAGATTGCATCGAAGAAGCATATTTTGTTTGTTGTGGATGCTTCTCAGACAGCAGGCGTTTATCCAATTGATGTGCAGGAACTTGGGGTTGATGTATTGTGCTTCACAGGACATAAAGGTCTGCTTGGACCGCAGGGAACCGGAGGGCTTTATGTTAGGGAAGGTGTGGAAATTCGTCCGCTTCTGTGTGGAGGAAGTGGCGTGGATACTTATAACATGCATCATCCGTCCCAGATGCCGACGGCACTTGAGGCCGGAACTCTTAATGGGCATGGGATTGCAGGACTTGGCGCAGCGATTGATTATCTGAACCGTACAGGAATTGATGTGATCCGTGAGAAAGAACTTCATCTGATGCGCAGGTTCTATGATGGGATTTCTCAGATCCCGGATGTGAAAGTCTATGGAGATTTTACAGCAGAGGAAAGAGCTCCGATCGTGACTTTCAATCTGGGAGATTATGACTCTTCTGAAGTCAGTGATGAATTAAATGAAGTTTATGGAATTGCGACCAGACCGGGAGCACATTGTGCACCACTGATGCACAAAGCACTCGGTACAGTAGAACAGGGAGCTGTCCGATTCAGTTTTTCTCATTACAATACAGAAGAAGAGGTCGATTTTGCAATTCGTGCAATAAAAGAGTTGTAGAGAAAGAGAGGAAAAGGAAATGAATTTGTTTGATTCAAAGAAGAAACTGGGAATCGCCGGTGTCGTAATGGGTCTGGTAGCAGCAACACTTGCTTATTTTGGTAACCCAGCGAACATGGCAATCTGTATTGCGTGTTTTGTACGTGATACAGCAGGAGCACTTGGACTTCATTCCGCAGAGCCGGTACAGTATGCAAGACCGGAAATCATCGGAATCGTCCTCGGTGCATTTATTATTTCAATTGCGACAAAAGAATATCGTGCAACAGCAGGATCTTCCACAATCGTACGTTTTGTACTCGGAATGATTCTTGTGATCGGAGCACTTGTATTCCTTGGATGTCCGCTTCGTATGGTGATACGTATGTCAGCCGGAGATCTGAATGCATGGGTAGCACTGATCGGATTTGCTCTTGGTGTTGCTACAGGCGTGTTTGCACTGAAGAAAGGTTTCAGCCTTGGGCGTGCACATGTGACAAATAAAGTGAGCGGAAGTGTACTTCCACTTCTTATGATTGGAGTACTTGTACTTGCACTTGGAACAAATCTTTTAAAGAGTAGTACAGCAGGTCCTGGAAGTATGCATGCACCAATCATTATTTCTCTGATCGGTGGACTTCTCTTTGGAGCATTTGCTCAGAAATCAAGAATGTGTTTCGCAGGAAGTATCCGTGATATCATTCTTATGAAGAACTTTGACCTGATCACAATCGTTGTAGGATTCTTCGCAGTTATGCTTGTATATAATGTTGCAACAGGACATTTTGTTCTTGCATTCAATACACCTGGAGTGATCGCTCACTCCCAGCACCTGTGGAGCATTCTTGGAATGTATGCAGTAGGATTTGCAGCAGTTCTTGCAGGAGGATGCCCGCTGCGTCAGCTTGTACTTGCAGGTCAGGGATCATCTGATGCAGGAGTAACAGTGATCGGTATGTTTGCAGGTGGAGCACTTGCACATAACCTTGGCCTGGCAGCAAGTGGAACAGCACTGAATGCTGAGACAGGTGAGATCGTAGCCGGAGCTGTTCCGCCAGCAGGTAAGATCGCAGCAATTATTTGTATTATTGTATGTTTTGTAATCGCATTTACAAACAAGAGAAGCGAAGCAAAATAAGGAGAAAATAGTTATGAGAGAAGTAGATGCAAGAGGATTATCTTGTCCAGAACCATTGATGCTGACAGCAGAAGCGATTAAAAGTGACAATAGTCCGGTAAAGGTTCTTGTGACAGAACCACATCAGAAAACAAATGTGGAGAAATTTGCAAAGGATCACGGAAAGAAAACAACAGTAGAAGAAATCGAAGATGGATTTGCTGTTGTGATCGAGTAAAATGAAATAGTAAAAAGCCCTGCTCCCTTTACTGGATGTGAATTTGGTAAAGGGAGCATTTTAGTAATGAAAAATGTTTTCTATTTGTCTGGTTTCGGTTATAATAAGAGAGTTGAGAAAAAGGAAAGTGTGAGGATAACAGCATGTATATTTCAACAAAATATCTGCATGTATTTCTTGATATCGGAGATGCGCTGCTTTCAAGTGGGGCGGAGATATTTCGTGTAGAAGATACATTGAACCGTATGGGATATGCATGCGGTGCAACGCAGATGAATGTGTTCGTGATCACATCGAGTATTGTTATTACAATGGAATTTCCAGAAGAAAATGTGCGAACTCAGACAAGGAGAATCCGAAAGACCGGAGGAAATGATTTTGAGAAGCTGGAGAAATTGAATAATTTGAGTAGACAGTTTTGCCAGAATCCTATGTCTCCTGAAGAACTCAGGAAAGTCTTCGATCAGATTGACAAAGTTGTTCCGACACAGACAGGAAAACTCGCAGGGAGTATTCTGGCAGCTTTTAGTTTTGCGCTTTTCTATGGAGGAAATCTTTGGGATGCATTACTGGCCGGATTAGCAGGCATCTTAATCTGGGGAGCACAGAGACATATAAGAAAGTATTGCATGAATGAAGTGACGTTTCAATTTGTGGCATCATTTCTTACGGGATGTTTTGTTTGTGTTATGGCGAGGCTTTTTCCGGATCTGCACGTGGATAAGATTATGATTGGTGATATTATGTTATTGATCCCGGGATTGATGGCAACCAATGCAATTCGTGATATATTGATTGGAGATACGATATCCGGGGTTATGCGTTTTATAGAGGCAATGCTTCTTGCAGCAGTGCTTGCACTTGGATTTATCGGAGCAATATTTCTGATTGGGAGGATTGGTTGATGACGTATATTGTTCAATTATTTACAGGTGCAGCGGGTTCGGTTGCATTTGGCATATTGTTTCATATGAAGAAGAAACACCTTCCATTGGCGGCACTTGGCGGTTTTCTGGGCTGGCTGTTATTTATCATCTGCAGAGGATTCTGGGGAGGTGTGTTCTTCCCGACATTGGCAGCAGCTTTTGGAATCGACTTATATGCGGAGATACTTGCGCGTAGTTGCAGGAGTACTTCGACTTCATTTTTTGTAACATCGGTGATTCCACTGATTCCAGGAAGCACGCTTTATTATTGTATGAGAAGTGTTGTTGAAGGAAATTTACATCAGGCATGGAATTATGGACGAGATACATTTTTATATGCATTGGGGATTGCGGCAGGTATGAGTATTGCCTGGGCAATCTGTGATTTTTTAAGAAAGATAAGAGGAAAACAGGAGATCTCATAAATGAGAAAGAAAGAATTAAAACTTGTGGTGACATTTCACACAACTGCGGATGCGATGGCGATGGAAAAAGCGTGCAAGGCAGAGGAGGTACCGGGCAGACTGATTCCGGTGCCTAGAGTAATCTCGGCCGGTTGTGGACTTGCCTGGGCAGCACCGCTTGAGGCGGTAGAACAGATCAAGCATGTAATGCAGGAAAAGGGGATTGAGAGAGAAGAACTTCATGAGTGCATGGTCTAATCTTTGGATTCAAGGCAAAATGCGCATATTCTGCGTTGAACAGTGGAGCGATAGATATGGAAGTGAAAAGTAATCATGTTTCCAAAAAAGAAACGAGAATATGAGAATGAACGTTGATTCTGAGGGCGGTTTGCGCTATACTCTATTCAGTAATAAAAGAAAAAGGTTACTGTTCACGCGAGAGTGTACAGTAACGAAAAAAGTGCTGCTCACAGATCAGTGGGAGCGGTAATGAAAAGACTGCTGATAGTTCGGCAGAGAAGGAGCATAATATGAGAATTACAGATGACATTTTATATGTAGGTGTAAATGATCACAACATTGATTTATTCGAGGGTCAGTATATCGTGCCGAATGGCATGGCTTACAATTCCTATGTGATCAATGATGAGAAAATTGCGGTTATGGATACAGTGGATGCAGCTTTTGGCGATGAGTGGCTGAAGAATATTGCAGATGTATTGAATGGAGCAACACCTGATTACCTGATCATTCAGCACATGGAGCCGGATCATTCAGCAAATATTCAGAAATTTCTGGAAGTATATCCGAATATAAAGGTGGTTGGAAATGCAAAGACATTTACAATGATCGGAAACTTCTTCCGTGACCTGAAACTTGCAGACGAGAACAAGCTGGAAGTGAAGAATAAAGATACACTGACACTTGGAAAACATGAGCTTACATTTGTATTTGCACCGATGGTACATTGGCCGGAGGTAATGGTAACATACGATAGCAAGGATAAGGTTCTTTTCTCTGCGGATGGATTCGGTAAGTTCGGAGCGCTTGATGCAGAGGAAGACTGGGATTGCGAAGCACGCCGTTACTATGTCGGAATTGTTGGAAAATACGGAGCACAGGTTCAGAATCTTTTGAAGGTTGCAGCAACACTGGATATTCAGACAATCTGCCCGCTGCATGGACCGGTTCTTACAGAGAATCTGGAGCACTACATTGGACAGTATAATACATGGTCTTCTTATGGAACAGAATCTGAAGGTGTTATGATCGCGTACACATCTGTTTATGGAAATACAAAGAAGGCAGTTGAACTTCTTGCTGAGAAGCTGAAAGAAAAAGGATGCCCTAAGGTCGTAGTAACAGACCTTGCCCGTGAGGATATGGCAGAGGCTGTAGAAGATGCGTTCCGTTACGGTAAGATCGTTCTTGCTTCAACAACTTATAACGGAGATGTATTCCCGCTCATGAAGACATTTATCGAGCACTTGACAGAGCGTAACTATCAGAATAAGACAATTGGTCTGATTGAGAACGGATCCTGGGCTTCTATGGCTGGTAAAGTGATGAGAGGCATGTTTGAGAAGAGCAAGAATATCACATGGCTTGAGACTTCAGTAAAGATTATGTCTTCTATGGATGAGCAGAATAAAGCGGACATCGAGAAGATGGCAGAGGAACTGATGTAAGCAATTGTGATTTACAGGAAAGAAAGATTCTGTTAGGATAGAATCAGATGGCGGAGCGGATGACCAGATATCAGCTGGCGTTTGCTCCGTTTCTTAATAAATACATCAATGATGAATTGTCTAAGCATTATGGAGGCAGAAGAGTAACTGGTGTGCTTCCTGGTCTTCAAAACCAGTGTGGGGCGTGGTACGTCCCGGGTGGGTTCGATTCCCACATGTCTCCGCCAAAAGAAAGGAAAAAGAATATGGGTATGAATCAGACGCCGGTGTCCGAACGAGTGCACATCGGCTTTTTTGGTAAGCGCAATGCTGGAAAATCAAGCGTGATGAATGCGGTAACAGGACAGGATCTTGCGGTAGTTTCTGATGTGAAAGGAACAACAACGGATCCGGTTTATAAGACAATGGAACTTCTTCCGTTGGGTCCTGTTGTGATGATGGATACTCCTGGAATTGATGATGAAGGTGAACTGGGTGAACTTCGTGTGAAGAAGAGCTATCAGGTGTTGAATAAGACAGACATTGCAGTTGTTGTGATTGATGGAATGTGTGGCGTCAGTGAAGAAGATCTCAAGATAACAGAGCGGATTCAGAAAAAGAACATACCTTATATAATAGTACTGAATAAATGTGAACGGTTTACACAAGAAGATGAGAGATTGCGGGTACAGGAAAATACCGCAAGTTATTTGAAAACAGAGAAAGAGAAGATTCTTCTTGTAAGTGCAGCGGATAAAAGCGGAATTTATGAGCTGAAGGAAGAACTTGGAGCATTGAAAGGAAAGGAAGAGGAAGAACGAAAGATTGTTGGAGATCTTCTTGAAGCATCCGATTTTGTAGTGCTTGTTGTGCCGATTGACAGTGCGGCACCAAAGGGACGCCTGATTTTGCCACAGCAGCAGACGATTCGTGACATTTTGGATGCAGATGCATCCGCTATTGTTGTAAAAGAAACAGAACTTGCAGGAACATTAGCTTCACTTGGAAAAAAGCCGAAGATGGTTATTACAGACAGTCAGGTGTTTGGTAGAGTGTCAAAAGATACACCAAAGGATATCTTATTAACTTCCTTTTCGATTCTATTTGCAAGATATAAAGGAAATCTGGAAACAATGGTACACGGAGTAAAGGCACTGGATATTCTGGAAGACGGTGATAAAGTACTGATCAGTGAAGGGTGCACACATCACAGACAGTGTGATGATATTGGTACGGTGAAGATTCCACGCTGGCTGAAAGAGTATACAGGGAAAGAACTTATAATAGAGACTTCTTCAGGAACAGAATTCCCAGATGACCTTGGTTCATACAAAATGATCATTCATTGTGGAGGGTGTATGTTGAATGAACGCGAAATGAAATACAGGATCAGTTGTGCACAGGATCAGGGGATCCCGATTGCAAACTATGGAATGGTGATCGCATATATTCATGGAATATTGAAAAGGAGTCTGATTCCATTTCCGGAGATAGAAAAACTCTTATAAAAGTAAAGAATGCATTACTGTTCACTCCCGTGTCAATCACTTTGCTGATTGACACGGAGGATGCGTGTTTTGACTTGAATGCATTATAACGGAAATGACGCCGCTTTGCTGGATCTGCAACTCCAGCAGGCGGCGTCATTTCTATGGTATGTAATTGAGAGGATCCTTTAGTTACCAGACAGAAACATCTGCACACGAAACTGGGGAATTCCTACAAAGAGGCTGTGCGCTGACGGTACTGCTGCGGCAGGGATATTCTTGGGGAAAACATCCGGCGTTAGCGTACTGCATGATAACTGAAGTATCTGACCTGTAAAAACGAATAAAAAAAGACAGTTTCTCCTCGGTAAATAGGAAAACCGCCTTTGGTCTTACAAGTCGAGATAATAATATCATTCGAACAGAGTGATGTCAAGTATTTGAAAAGAAAAATTATGAGAATCTTAATTGGGATCCAGTTTAAACACATCATGTGAAAAGGGGAAATAATGATATAAAACGAGTTTCTTCTATATATAATAGGGAATGAAACGGAAAATATAATAGGAAGTGAATCGATCAATAATCAAATATATATACATGAGAAAACACAAGAATAAAGAAGAAAAAATTGTACTCGAAAAAAAACAAAAAAAGTACTTGCAATTTTGCACTCTCTCGGATATACTAAGAGAGCTGTGACATGATAGCAATGAAGCGCGAGGTTGCTGCCCGGCAAATGAATAAGCTGGTGCAGGTTTTCCGTGGAGCGAATGTCAAGTTAGGAAACTGGCGACAAGTCACTGTA
>OLQK01000165.1_pt1 | contig 85112 bp, 79 predicted proteins | sample 1672501 | NCBI WGS metagenome assembly OLQK01 (sample SAMEA3136693, study PRJEB25190) | human gut metagenome | biome: human gut; feature: human-associated habitat; material: faeces | place: Austria | collected 2013
AAAATAAAGTATGCCCGACCTGCGGTTCCTGTTCCGGTATGTATACAGCCAACAGTATGAACTGCCTGACCGAGGTATTGGGTATGGGACTTCGTGGAAACGGAACCATCCCGGCTGTATATTCCGAACGTATCAAACTGGCAAAACATGCCGGCATGCAGGTTATGGAAATGTACAGAAAGAATATCCGTCCGAGAGATATCATGACAAAAGAAGCAGTCATGAATGCACTGACTGTAGATATGGCACTGGGATGTTCTACTAACAGTATGCTGCATCTGCCGGCAATCGCACATGAAATCGGATTTGACTTCGATATCACTCTGGCAAATGAAGTAAGTGCTAAAACACCAAACCTGTGTCATCTGGCACCGGCAGGACCGACTTACATGGAAGACCTGAACGAAGCAGGCGGTGTGTATGCTGTCATGAATGAATTATCAAAGAAAAACCTGCTGAATCTGGACTGCATGACAGTAACCGGAAAAACAGTAGGAGAAAATATTGCAAACTGCGTTAACCGGAATCCGGAAGTTATCCGACCGTTAGACAATCCATACAGCCAGACCGGAGGACTTGCTGTTCTGACAGGTAATCTGGCACCGGACGGTGGTGTTGTAAAACGCAGTGCTGTCTGCGAAGAAATGATGGTACACGAAGGACCGGCTCGTGTATTTGAATGCGAAGAAGATGCTATTGCCGCCATCAAAGGCGGAAAAATTGTTGCGGGTGATGTTGTTGTGATCCGTTACGAAGGACCAAAAGGTGGTCCCGGCATGAGAGAAATGCTGAACCCGACTTCTGCAATCGCAGGTATGGGACTGGGATCTTCCGTAGCACTGATCACAGACGGACGATTCTCCGGAGCATCCAGAGGAGCTTCTATCGGACACGTATCACCGGAAGCAGCCGTCGGCGGACCAATCGCACTGGTAGAAGAAGGCGACATGATCCGTATTAATATTCCGGAAACCAGTCTGGAACTGCTGGTATCTGACGAGGAACTGGCAAAGAGAAAAGCAAACTGGCAGCCGCGTGAGCCGAAAGTAACGACCGGATATCTGGCACGTTATGCAGCTATGGTAACCAGCGGTAACCGTGGTGCCATTCTCGAAGTACCGAAGAAATAATTTAGGAGGAAAGACTGATGCAGCTTACAGGATCAGAAATTATTATTGAATGCCTGAAAGAACAGGGCGTAGACACTGTATTCGGATATCCGGGAGGAACGATTCTGAATGTCTATGATGCTTTATATAAACACAGCGATGAGATCCACCATGTACTCACATCTCATGAGCAGGGTGCTTCCCATGCTGCTGACGGATATGCCCGTGCTACCGGAAAAGTAGGTGTATGTATGGCAACCTCCGGTCCGGGAGCAACCAATCTGGTAACCGGTATCGCGACAGCCCATATGGATTCTATCCCGATGGTAGCGATCACAGCTAACGTGGCAACAGGACTTCTCGGACGTGACAGCTTCCAGGAGGTTGATATCGCCGGCGTTGTTATGCCAATCACCAAATATAGTATGATCGTAAAAGATATCCATGACCTTGCACCTGCGATCCGACGTGCATTTACCATTGCACAGAGCGGAAGACCGGGTCCGGTACTTGTAGATGTGACAAAAGATGTGACAGCAGCTGTTACAGAATATACTTATCAGGAGCCGACACCGATCGCTCCGTATACTGCCGAGATGCTGGAATCTGACCTGGATCAGGCAGCAAAACTGATCAGCGAGGCAGAAAAACCATTCATTTTCGTGGGCGGTGGTGCGATCACTTCCGGAGCAGCAGAAGAACTGCGCAAATTTGCACACACCATCAATTCGCCGGTAACGGATTCTCTGATGGGAAAAGGCGCATTTTCCGGAGAAGACGAACTGTATACCGGTATGCTTGGTATGCACGGAACCAAAACATCCAACCTGGGTGTGACAAAGTGTGATCTCCTGATCACTGTGGGAGCACGTTTTTCTGACCGAGTAACCGGTAACACTGCAAAATTTGCACAGAATGCAAAGATCATCCAGATCGATGTGGATGCCGCAGAGATCAACAAAAACATTAAAGTAGACTGCAGTATCATCGGCGATGTCAAAGAAGTATTAAAAGAATTAAACAAAAAGATCCATCCGAAGAATCACGATGCCTGGGTGAAAGAAGTGGAAGATATGAAAGCAAAATATCCGCTGAAATATAACCAGGAAGGTCTGACCGGACCGTATGTCATCGAAGAACTGTATCGTGTGACAAAAGGTGATGCGATCGTCGTTACCGATGTGGGACAGCACCAGATGTGGGCTGCCCAGTATTACAAATACAAAGAACCGCGTACTCTGATCACTTCCGGCGGACTGGGAACCATGGGTTATGGTCTTGGAGCAGCAATCGGTGCAAAATTCGGTCGTCCGGACAAAGTGGTAGTCAATATCGCAGGCGACGGATGCTTCCGTATGAACATGAACGAAGTTGCTACGGCAGCAAGAAATAACCTGCCGCTTATTGAGATCGTTATTAACAATCACGTACTGGGCATGGTGCGTCAGTGGCAGACTCTGTTCTACGATCACCGTTATTCAAGCACCATACTGGATGACAAAGTAGATTTTGTAAAATTTGCAGAATCCATGGGTGCAGTTGGCATCCGTGTGACCAAAAAAGAAGAAGTGGGTCCGGCGATCGAAAAAGCAATCGCACTGAACACAACTGTTGTGCTGGACTGCCAGATCGACTGTGATGACAAAGTATTCCCGATGGTTCCTGCAGGAGCTCCTATCGAGGAAGTCTTTGATGCTGAGGATCTTGCGAAGAAAGAAAAATAGGAATTAATAAATAAAGCAAACCTGATACATTAAAATATATATCTGGTTTGCTTTATTGCTATAAAAATATATTTAACAGAATTTTGATATTGACAATAATTTATCAGAGGTGTATAGTGTTTCATATGTTAGCACACTAAAGTGCTGACGGGAAAGAAGAAAAAGGATAGCTGTTTAGCTGGCATATGCGAAGGTGCTGAACAGTTATGAAAATGTGAGAAAGAGGAGGAAACTAAGGTGAGTAGAGTTTACAATTTTTCAGCAGGTCCTGCTGTACTGCCGGAAGAAGTGCTGAAAGAAGCACAGGCAGAGATGTTAGATTATAAGGGTACAGGAATGTCTGTGATGGAGATGAGTCACCGTTCCAAAGCTTTTGATCAGATTATTCAGGAAGCAGAAAAAGATCTGAGAGACCTGATGCACATCCCGGATAATTATAAAGTGTTATTCCTTCAGGGCGGAGCATCTCTGCAGTTTGCCATGATCCCGATGAACCTGATGAAAAACAAGGTTGCCGATTATATCGTAACCGGTCAGTGGGCAAAGAAAGCATGGCAGGAAGCACAGAAGTACGGAAAAGCAAACAAGATTGCCACTTCCGAAGACAAGACATTCTCTTATATCCCGGACTGTTCCGATCTTCCGATCAGCGAAGATGCAGATTATGTATACATCTGTGAGAATAACACGATCTATGGAACAAAATTCAAAAAACTGCCAAATACCAAAGGAAAAGATCTGGTGGCAGATGTTTCCTCCTGTTTCCTGTCTGAACCGGTAGATGTAAGCAAATATGCAATCATCTACGGTGGTGTACAGAAAAATATCGGACCGGCCGGTATGGTCATCGCAATCGTAAGAGATGACCTGATTACAGACGATGTATTGCCGGGAACTCCGACCATGATGAAATATAAGACACATGCTGATGCAAATTCTCTTTATAATACACCAAACTGTTACTGCATCTACATCTGTGGTAAAGTATTCAAATGGCTGAAAAAACAGGGCGGTCTGGAAGCAATGAAAGAGCGCAATGAAAAGAAAGCCAAGATCCTGTATGATTATCTGGATGAAAGTAAACTGTTCAAGGGAACCGTAGAAAAAGCTTCCCGTTCTCTGATGAACGTTCCTTTCGTAACAGGAGACCCGGATCTGGATGCAAAGTTTGTAAAAGAAGCGAAAGAAGCAGGTCTGGAGAATCTGAAAGGACACAGAACTGTCGGTGGTATGCGGGCAAGTATCTACAATGCTATGCCGATTGAAGGTGTGGAAAAATTAGTAGAGTTCATGAAAAAATTTGAGAAGGAGAATCTGTAAGATGTTTCAGTATCAATGTCTGAATCCGATCTCCAAAGTGGGACTGGATGGATTTACAAATGATTACACAAAAACTGAAGAAATAGAAAAAGCCGATGCGATTCTGGTAAGAAGTGCTTCGATGCATGAGATGAAATTACCGGAAAACATTCAGGCTATTGCCCGTGCCGGAGCCGGTGTCAACAACATTCCGTTACAGGATTGTGCAGAGCAGGGTATCGTCGTATTCAATACACCGGGAGCCAACGCAAACGGTGTCAAAGAAATGGTAATCGCCGGCATGCTCCTTGCATCCCGTGATATCGTAGGCGGTGTGGAATGGGTAAAACAGGAAAAAGATAACGAAAATGTTGGAAAACTGGCAGAAAAACAGAAAAAACAGTTTGCCGGCTGCGAGATCAAAGGAAAGAAACTCGGTGTCATCGGTCTGGGAGCCATCGGAGCAATGGTTGCCAATACTGCGATTTATCTTGGTATGGAAGTATACGGATATGATCCATATATTTCTGTAGATACCGCATGGAAGCTTTCCAGAGAGATTAAACATATCGCCAATGTGGAAGATATTTTCAAAGAGTGTGATTACATTACCCTTCATGTGCCGCTTCTTGACAGCACAAAGGGCATGATCAGCAAAGACAGCATCGCAATGATGAAAGACGGTGTGGTTCTGTTAAACTTCTCCAGAGACCTTCTGGTGGATGAAACTGCTCTGATAGACGCGCTGGAAACAGGAAAAGTGAAAAAATATGTCACAGATTTTGCAAACCCCACCGTTGCAGGCGTAAAAAATACACTGGTAACACCACATCTGGGAGCATCCACAGCTGAATCCGAAGACAACTGTGCATGCATGGCAGTCAAAGAACTGAGAGATTATCTGGAAAATGGTAATATCCATAATTCTGTCAACTATCCAAACTGTGATATGGGTATCTGTGGTGTGGCCGGAAGAATCGCCATCAACCATAAAAATGTAGTAAACATGATCAGCCAGTTCGCAACAGTCCTGGGTGGAGCAGGTATGAATATCTCTGATATGACCAACAAGAGCAAAGGAGATTATGCATATACCCTGATCGATCTGGAGACGCCGGCAACACAGGAGATCATCGACAAATTAGACGAGATCGAGGGCGTTCTGAAAGTCAGGATAATAAAATAAATAGAAAATAAAACATGCTGGAGCGTGTCTGAAAAATCATTTCCGCAATCTGCAAGCCCCACTTTGCGGTATATTTTACCCTCATTCGGTTGCCGTAGCCCGCTACGTCGCCCTCATTCGGATAAAATCTCCCACAAACTGGGTCTCGCAGCTCACGAAAAGCCTTTTTCAGACACGCTCTAGCGCAGGAAGAAGAAAGGAGAGTCGTTACATCCGAAAGGACGAAACGGCTCTCTTTTCATGATGAAGAATTACTTAAGATTCAGTGCAATATATATTCCGATTACTTCTTCTTCCGATTGTATTTCAAGTATGAAAATGGTATGATAGATTTAATACATGAAAAATTGTAACTGTGAAGGTACTGAACGGTTACGAAATCGCAGGAGGTAGGGGTTTATGTCTGACAAATTATATGAATTGATGGATTGGCCGGAAATTGAGGCAGTTGTATATTCTGAAGAATATGCGCCGAGAGAGATCCTCGGACCACATGTAACCGGTGACGGAGTGCTGGTACAGTGCTTTTTTCCGGGGGCGGACAAAGTAACGGTGAAAATGACAAAAGACGGCAGAGAGTATCCGATGAGTAAAGAGGACGATGCAGGATATTTTGCTGTATTACTGAGCGGGAGAAAGATTCCGGAGTATACCTATCTGGTGGAGCAGGAGGGGGAGCAGATCGAATGCTATGATGCATATGCGTTTCCCTGTCAGATCACACTGGAAGAGGAACAGAAGTTTATCAATGGTATCTGCTATGATATTTACGAAAAACTGGGTGCACATCCGATGACTGTCAATGGTGTGGATGGTGTGTATTTTGCAGTCTGGGCACCGAATGCGGCCCGTGTCAGTGTGGTTGGAGATTTTAACCACTGGGATGGCAGAGTATACCAGATGCAGCGTCTTTCAGTATCGGGAATCTATGAGCTGTTTATCCCACAGATTCCGGTAGGGTCTCTGTATAAGTATGAACTGAAATTAAAAGACGGTCTGACTTACCTGAAAGCCGATCCTTATGCAAACCAGGCAGAACTTCGCCCGGCAACTGCTTCGGTGGTGGCAGATCTTACACAGTATGTCTGGAAAGATCAGACATGGATGAAGGAACGAAAAAAGATTCAGACAGAGGATGCCCCGATGTTCGTCTATGAGATGCATCTGGCATCCTGGAAAAAACCGGAAGACGGAAGAGAATTCTATAATTACCGGGAACTTGCACCGATGATCGTGGCTTATGTCAAAGAGATGGGATATACACATGTGGAACTGATGCCGGTGATGGAACATCCGTTTGATGCCTCCTGGGGCTATCAGGTGACCGGCTATTATGCACCGACCAGCCGCTACGGCTCACCGGAAGATTTTATGTATTTTGTGGATACGCTCCATCAGGCGGGTATCGGTGTGATTCTGGACTGGGTACCGGCGCATTTCCCACGGGATACCTTCGGACTTGCCAACTTTGACGGAACCTGTCTGTATGAGCATCTCGATCCGAGACAGGGGTATCATCCACACTGGGGCACACTGATCTACAATTATGGAAGACCGCAGGTGAAAAACTTCCTGATTGCCAACGCACTGTTCTGGACAGAAAAATTCCATGCAGACGGTATCCGCTTTGATGCAGTGGCTTCCATGTTGTATCTGGACTATGGAAAGAACGATGGGGAATGGATTGCAAACATCTACGGCGGCAATGAAAATCTGGATGCTGTGGAATTGTTAAAACATCTGAATTCTATCTTTAAAAGGAAACATCCGGATGCTCTTCTGATAGCAGAAGAGTCCACAGCATGGCCGAGAGTGACAGGAAGTGTGGACACGGAAGATGGTCTGGGATTTGATTACAAATGGAATATGGGATGGATGAATGATTTCGTCGGCTATATGAGTAATGATCCGTATTTTCGTGGTGCACACCATAACGAACTGACATTCAGTATGGTTTATGCTTACAGTGAACGGTTCATGTTGAGCTTATCCCATGATGAAGTGGTACACCAGAAAGGATCGCTGTTGGAGAAGATGCCTGGAACCGAGGATAAAAAGTTCGCAAATCTGCGTGCAGCGTATGGCTTTTTTATGACACACCCGGGTAAAAAACTTTTGTTTATGGGACAGGAATATGGTCAGGTACATGAATGGGCAGAAAATAAAGCTCTTGACTGGGAAGACCTGGAAAAACCGGCACACAGACAGATGCAGAACTATACGAAAGCCCTGATTCAGCTTTATAAGACGCATCCGGCACTGTGGAAACTGGACTATGATCCCGATGGATTTGAATGGATCAACTGCGTGGAATGGGAAAAGAGTATGGTGACTTTCCTTCGAAAGTCCAAAAAACAGGAAGATACACTTGTTGTTATCTGTAATTTCTCGGATGTTGCTTATGAGGAGGAACTGGTAGGTGTTCCGTATGCAGGAAAATACAAAGAAATCCTGAACAGTGATGCAAAAGAATACGGTGGAACCGGTGTGGTCAATCCACGTGTAAAGATTGCGAAGAAAGAAGAGACGGATGATCGTCCGTATACGATCAAAGTAAAAGTTGCACCGTTAAGCGTAGCAATTTACAGCTTTACAAAAACAGCAGCAAAGACATCTACCAACAGAACGGCAAAAACAGCGAAAAAGACAGCCGGAAAAGCAGAAAGAAAGATGCTGTCTGCAAGTGAGAAAAAAGAAGGACTTCGTAAAGTCATCCAGCAGAAGCTGGAGACGGCTGAGAAGAAAGGTGCAGAAGAGAAAGAAAAACGCACAGCAAAAGAAGCAGAAGCTGCGAAGAAGCCAAAAGAGAAAAAGACGGAAACAGCTAAAAAGGAGACTAAGACAGAATGACGAATGCAATAAAGGCGCTGGCTCAGTGGAAGGAGAGTATTCCACAGGACGGACTTCTTGATTTTGTGCTGAAAGTCATCCTGGCGCTGATCGTTTATTTTATCGGAACAAAACTGATCGGATGGCTCTGCAAAAATCTGCGGAAACATCTGGTAAAATTCGGAAGTGATGAGGCAGCAAAAAGCTTTCTTTTATCAGGAATTAAGATTGGGCTGCATCTGATCCTGATCCTGACGATTGCCGGAAATCTTGGCGTGGACAAGACTTCGGTGGCTGCACTTGTAGGTTCTGCCGGCGTGGCGATCAGTTTGGCTTTGCAGGGTGGCTTATCCAATTTTGCAGGCGGACTGATCATCATGTTCCTGCGCCCGTTTTCCGTTGGCGATTACATCATCGAAAATGGGGAAAAGACCGAGGGAACGGTACAGAAGATCGAGCTGTACTACACTACGCTGATGACCATCGACAGCCGTCGGATCGTGATCCCCAATTCTGTGCTGACAAACGACAGTATCACGAATGTAACGGCGATGGAAAAAAGAAGACTGGAGATCAAAGTGGGAATTTCCTATGAATCCGACCTGCTTTTGGCAAAACAGATTCTCCGGGAACTGATCGAAAAAGATCCGGAACTTCTGGATCGGGAAGAAACTCAGGTTTTTGTGGATGAACTGGGGGACAGTGCAGTGATCTTAGGGCTTCGTGCCTGGGTAAAAACAGAAGAATTCTGGAATACCAAGTGGCGTATGAATGAACAGATCAAACTGGAATTTGATAAGAGGGGCATTCGGATTCCGTATCCGCAGATGGATGTGCATATGCACCGGTGAAAGGGAAATATAAGAGTTTACAAAGTGTAAAAAAATATTAAGAGAATTGAAATTGTATTCTTCGACAAATAGTATATAATTATCCAGAAAAAGGATATACTTGCAAAACGCAGACAGAGCGCGGTGTGTATACAGAAAGGGAGTAAAAGAATAAAGGGGAATCATGGCACAAAAGAAGGGTAAAAAAAGAAAAAAGAAGAAACAGAAAAAAGTAATCATCAGCGTATATCTTTGCCTGATCCTGTTGCTTGGAGTGGCAGCAGCGTATATATGGAGAAGTAATTATTACAAAATCCATTTTTATAAAGATACGTGGATCAACGGACAGGACTGCAGCGATAAGACAGCTTCGGAAGTAAAGGAGCTTCTGCAGGAAAAAATCAGTGAATATACACTGAACATCACCACGAAAGAAGGAGAAACATATACTGTTACCGGACCACAGTTTCATCTGACGTATGTGGATGACAATGGTGTGGATCAGTTACTGACAGATCAGAAACCACTGGAGTGGATTCTCCATGCGTTCCGGGGAGGTAAGTATGAAGTATCGGCGAATACCACCTACGAAGAAGATGCGGTGGAACCGATTTTAAAAAGCCTTCCGTTTATGAGCCAGGCAAATATGGTACAGCCCCGGGATGCGGCACTACAGGAAACTGCAGATGGGTATAGGATAGCCCCTGAGGTGGAAGGTAATGCGGTGGATGAAGAAAAAGTTATTTCTCTGGTACAGGATGCCATACAAAACGGCACGACAGAACTTTCTCTGGTGGATCAGGACTGTTATCTGAAACCGGCAGTGTATCAGAATGATGAATCTCTGAACGAACAGATGAATACGCTGAATTCGCTGACCGGTGCAAAACTGACTTATACAGTGAAAGGTACCGTATCCACGATTGATCATGAGGTGTTAAAATCCTGGCTTGTACAGGACGAAAACGGCAATTATTCTATTGATGAATCGAAGGAAAAGGCGTTTATTGAGCAACTTGCGGATCAGATTGATACCTATGGAAAATCCAGAAAATTTACAACTCACGACGGTGCACAGATCACACTGGCAACCAACAGATACGGCTGGCAGGTAGACCGGGAAAAATCCCTGGAAAACCTGAAAACGGCACTGGCTGAAGGAAAAGAGCAGGAGATGGAACTTTCTTACAGCCATAAGGCAAAAGGAACAAGTGATAACGATCTTGGCGATGTCTATGTAGAAATCAGCATCGACAGGCAGACAATGTGGTGCTACAAAAACGGACAACTTGTGGTGGAGACTCCGGTGGTTACCGGTGATATATCAAAAGAAGGAAGAGCCACTCCGAAAAACGGGTGCTGGCCAATCTTCTGGAAGACCACAGAATACACCATGAAGGGGCCAAAAGATGCGAACGGACAACCGGAATATACGGCTTTCGTTCATTACTGGATGCCATTTAACGGTGGCGTCGGTATTCATGATCTGGCGAGTCGTGGTAATAATTTTGGCGGTGATATATATAAAACCAATGGCTCCCACGGATGTATCAATACTCCGCTGGAAGCTGCAAAAACTATCTACGAGACAGTATCGGTGGGAACACCGGTAATTGTATATTAAGCATAAGGAAAAGCAGGTTTCTGAACGATAAGAAAAAAAGGATTGGAAACCTGGACAGAAAGTAAGGAGACCAACTATGATTGCACAGGAATATAAAAAGATGTTAGGAGCAAAATCCGTAATCCGTGAGATGTTTACTTACGGAACCGAACGGGCAAAAGAGATCGGAAAAGAGAATGTATTTGACTACAGTCTCGGTAATCCGTCTGTGCCGGTTCCGGAAAAATTTACAAAGAAAATGATCGAACTGCTGGAGACGGAAAGCCCGGTAGCCCTTCATGGATACAGCCCGAGCCTCGGTATCGACAGTGTGCGTGAGGCGGTAGCGGTATCTCTGGAAAAACGTTTCGGTCTGCCATATAAAAAAGAACATATTTTCATGTGCTCCGGTGCTGCAGCAGCTCTGGCACATGCATTCCGTGCAGTAACTGTCCCGGGAGATTCCATCCTTACTTTTGCACCGTTTTTCCCGGAATACAACCCGTATGTCAATCTGACAGGAGCAAAGCTGAAAGTTGTTCCGCCGGATCTGAAAGGATTCCAGATTGACTTTGAAAAATTCGAGACCATGCTGACAAACGATGTTACCGCAGTTCTGATCAATACGCCGAATAATCCGTCCGGTATTGTATACACCACCGATACAGTCAGAGAACTGGCGCGGATCATGGAGAAAAAAGCAGCAGAATACGGTCATGAGATATATCTGATCTCAGATGAGCCGTACCGTGAGATTGTTTTTGAGGGTGTGGACGCACCGTTTATCGCGAAGTATTATCCGAATACCATCACCTGTTACTCCTTCAGCAAATCGCTGTCCCTTCCTGGAGAGAGAATCGGTTATGTGGCAGTGTCACCGAGCTGTAATGAGGCGGAAACCATCGTAGATATGTGCGGACAGATTTCCCGTGGTATCGGGCATAACTGCCCGGCATCCCTGATCCAGCTTGCAGTGGCAGATTGTCTGTACGATACCGCAGAACTGTCAGTATATGAGAAAAATGCAAATATTCTTTATGATGCCCTGACCGGTATGGGATTTGAGATCGTACGCCCGGGCGGAACCTTCTACATGTTCCCGAAAGCTCCGGAACCGGATGCGGTTGCATTCTGTAAGAGAGCAATGAAGCAGGATCTGCTGTTAGTGCCGGGTGATACCTTCGGCTGCCCGGGATATTTCCGTATGGCTTACTGCATCGAGACGGAGAAGGTAGAACGTTCTCTGTATGCATTCCGAAAACTGTAAAAGAAATAAGAGAAGATATAGCAAAAGAAAAGGTGGTGGAACAGAGAAGTTCCATCACCTTTTCTTAAAAGTCAGTGACTGTTCAGCAGTTACATAACGAAAAAACGCCCACCACCTGAAAATAAATGGCGAACGTTTCTGAAAAGCTGAAAATGGGACTTGAACCCACGACCCCTTCATTACGAGTGAAGTGCTCTACCAACTGAGCTATTTCAGCCTGTGAATCAACACAAAAGATATTATATATGATTTGTATGGAAAAGGCAAGACTTTTTGTGCGTTTTCATGGAACTTTTTGAAAAACAGGAAAACTTGTTAAAATCAGAAGGGAATGAGAGGATACCGGAACCGGGGTTGGACTTTGAAATCTGGGAAAGAGTATGCTATAATGCCAGAGTGAAAAATAAAGAATAAGAAGGATGTCGGAACAGACAGAAATGAGGATAAAAATGAAAACCTTAGTATTGGCAGAAAAACCTTCTGTGGGAAGGGACATTGGCCGGGTGCTTCACTGTACCCCGCAGGGAAACGGTTTTTTGGAAGGAAAGGATTATATCGTTACCTGGGGACTGGGACATCTGGTAACCCTAAAAGACCCGGAAGGATACGATAAAAAATATAAAGAATGGAAGATGGAAGAACTTCCGATTATGCCGAAAAAACTGGAAACGGAAGTGATCCGACAGACGGCAAAACAGTTCCAGACAGTGAAAAAACTGGTACAGCGACAGGATGTCAAAGAAATCGTGATCGCGACGGATGCCGGAAGAGAGGGAGAACTGGTGGCACGCTGGATCTTAAAAGAAGCAAGAAACCAGAAACCGTGCCGGAGACTGTGGGTGTCTTCCGTGACAGACAAGGCGATCCGGGATGGGTTTGCCCATCTGAAAAACAGCAAAGAGTACGACCCCTTATATCGGGCGGCGGTGTCCCGTGCGGAAGCGGATTGGCTGGTCGGAATCAACGCCACCAGAGCACTGACCTGTAAATATAACGCACAGTTATCCTGTGGTCGGGTACAGACTCCTACGCTTGCGATGATCCAGGCGAGAGAAAATGAGATTCGACGGTTTGTACCGGAAAGTTATTATATGATCACAGCAAAAGCAGACGGTATTACTTTTACCTGGAAAGAAGGAAAAACAGGCAGCCTTCGTACCTATCAGAAGGAGCGTGCCCAGGAGATAAAAAAGGAATGTGAGAAGCACAGTCTGATCATCAGAAAGACAGAAAAGAAAGAGAAAAAAGTTTATCCACCGCTGCTTTATGATCTGACCGAACTGCAGAGGGATGCGAACAAACGGTTTGGATTGTCTGCAAAGGAAACTCTGAATATTATGCAGTGTCTCTATGAAAATCATAAAGTACTTACTTATCCAAGAACAGACTCCAGATATCTGACTTCGGATGTCGTCGGAACCTTATCCGAGCGTCTGGATGCCTGTGCGGTCGGTCCGTACCGGAAGATGGCACTGACAGTAAAAGCACAGCACCCGGAGACGAAAAAATGGTCTTTTGTGGACAATAAAAAAGTATCCGATCATCATGCTATCATCCCGACAGAACAGTTTGTGGATCTGACACATATGACAAATGAGGAACGAAAAATCTATGATCTTGTGGTGCGCCGCTTTTTAAGTGCGTTCTGTCCGCCGTGCAGATACGAAGAGACAGTTATTTATGCAGAGAGTGGAAGAGAACAGTTCGTTGCCAGAGGAAAAGTCATGATAGACGAAGGATTCCGTCAGGTACAGGAGATGAACTGTGAGGATGAGGATGAGTCCTCCCGTGATATGAAAGATCAGACCCTTCCGAAAATCAGTCAGGGTATGGAGTTTAAACAGGTGCAGGTGGATATCCGGGAAGGAAAAACCACGCCGCCGTCACGATTTACTGAGGCAACACTGCTTTCGGCAATGGAAAATCCGGTAAAATACATGGAGAACAAAGACCGTGAGATGGTAAAAACCATAGGAGAAACCGGAGGGCTGGGAACGGTTGCCACGAGAGCGGATATTATTGAGAAATTGTTTCACACCTTTTTGCTGGAAAAGAAAGGAAATGAGATTCATATTACATCTAAGGCAAAACAGCTTCTGGAGTTAGTGCCGGAGGATCTGAAAAAACCGGAACTGACTGCAGAGTGGGAGATGAAGCTTTCAAAAATCGCAAAAGGAGAGCTGGATGACCGTGCATTTATGAGTGAGATCCGCGGCTATACAAAAGAGCTGCTGCAGGAGATCCGCAGGGAAGAGGGAACCTTCCGTCATGAAAACATGACAAATAAAAAATGTCCGAATTGCGGGAAACGATTACTTGCCGTCAATGGAAAGAATGCGAAACTTTTGGTGTGCCAGGATCGTGCCTGCGGATACCGCGAAACTGTATCCCGGACAACGAACGCCAGATGCCCGATTTGCCACAAACGGATGGAAATGATCGGAAAAGGGGACGACAGTATGTTTGTTTGCTCCTGCGGACACAAAGAACGTCTTTCCAAATTCCAGGAGCGACGGAAAAAAGAGGGCGGAGGTGTATCCAAACGGGATGTGCATGCGTATATGAAGAAACAGCAGAAAGAGGCAAAAGAACCGGTGAATTCCGCATTTGCCGATGCACTGAAGAATATCCGGCTGAACTAGGAGGGAAAGATGCAAAAAGAAGATATTCGGTTACGACAGGTGATCATACATATTATGGATTCTACGATGGGGATGCCGGTTCTGTCTGATCAGGTGATTGATTTCGGATCAGATTTCGGGGATTTTCTGCGGGCGCATATTTTCCGGCTGTTAGAGAGCGATGATATGAAAAAATGTTCTTTTGATGAAGATTCTAAGGTGCAGGCAGAACTGGAAGCGTACAACGAAGAAAACTTTATCCCGGTCAGTCAGAAACTGGGGGAACTGCTTTACGGTGTTATGAATAAAAATATTGACATTCCGCCGGCGGATCTTCTGGTGGTAGAATATGAGGTGGAACAGCAGCATTTTCTGGCCCTGTTAAAGATGAACTATAAAACGTATTATACCCACATGACGGACTCTGATCCATGGGGAAACAGCAATTCTGTCATCAAACAGAAGGCGATCCTGCCGGGAGAAAATCAGAAACTGGCAGAGGCGGCACTGATTGATATGACAGATAAAAATCTGAAGATCATCGAGAAAAAATATGATGTCAACGGAGTAAAAACAAATTATTTTTCTCAGCTGTTTTTACAGTGCCACGGTTCTTTGTCACCAAAATCCAAACTGGCGATCGTGGCAAAAGCAGTGGACGATGTGCAGAAAAAGTTTTATCATGAGTCCGAGCAGTTTGAGGTGCAGATGGAGACAAAAAGTATCATCAATCAGGCACTGGAAGAAGATGGGGGCTTTGCTGTGCCGGTACTGATCGATAAGATTTTCAAAGAACAGGAAGAGATGAAGGAACAGGTGATTGAAAAGCTGGATAAGTATCATCTGACGGAGACGGAAGTGGAACCGCAGAATCCGGCGACAACCAGAAAATACGGAAAACAGAACCTGATCACCGATACCGGTATTGAGATCCGGATCCCGATGGAACAGTATCAGAACAAAGATAAAGTTGATTTTATCACGAATCCGGACGGAACAATCTCGGTATTAATAAAAAATGTAGGAAGTATTATTAGTAAATAAATGTAACTATTCAGTAGTCACTGTCCCGCGAAATGTTTTGGCATGACTATGCCAAAACATTGAGACATGCAAGCCAAAATGCCATCACCGAAGGCGATTTTCAATGCATTTTGGCTCGTAACTGTGAAGATACTGAACAGTTACAATAAAAGAATAAATAAGAGACAAAGAGGGTTATGAGTGTGAAGAAAAAAACAGTGTTGCTGGCGCTTATGCTGGCGGGAGTCATGGGACTGTCCGGCTGCAAAACCTGGGATGTGGTCTGTGATATACTGGCTGTCGGAACGACAAAAGTGGAGAAGGATGACGGACCGAAAGTAGATCTTGAGGGAGAGACACCGGAGGTAAAAGATGATGACAGTACGGATCTGGAAACGGTAGACAGTAAAACAACTTTCGGAAATGACGAAAAAAAGAAAGACACAAAAAAGAATACTACAAAAGGCAGTGATAGGACGGATAAAAAGAGAGTGACGATGCCTTCCGGGACACCGGAACCAAGTCATACAACGACGCCGACACCAACACCGACACCGTCCGGAATAGAAAAGAAAGAGAAAAGCGGTCATATGATCACCTGCACCTCTCCGGTCAACGTCCGTGATGCGGCAAGCAGTCAGAGCCGTGTGATCGGTGAACTTGCCAAGGGAGATCAGGTAGAAAAACTTGGTGAGGACGGCGGCTGGGTAAAGATCCGCTATCAGGGTCAGGAAGCCTGGGTATACGAAGATTATATGTCAGAGAAGAATAGCAGGAAAGAAGAAACAAAGACAGAAAAATCGAAACAGACAGATCATTCTGCCGATAAAAAATCAGAAACCTACAGTTTTGAAAGTGATGAGAAGGTACAGACGGATTGACAGGTTTATCATAAGAATTTACGGAGGGCATGCTTTTTGGCATGGAAAAGACTATGGCGAAAAAGAGAATGACAAAAAAGGAAAGAATGCGTCAGAGAAGACGGAGACAGAGAATGATGTTTGGCGGTGGATTACTGCTTGTGGCGGTTGTGTTTACTGTGATCCTGCTTCTGCTCGGTTCTAAAGGATGCGGAACATCAAAAGCAGAGGGAGATGAGGTTGAAGCCGTACCGTCTGCGGAGGCCACTGAGGCGCCGACGGCCGAACCGACACCGACGCCAGAGCCGGTACCATCGGTCGACATCAGCGATATCAACAGTCGGTCCGGGATTCTGGTAAGACTTTCTGACGGCAAAGTGGTGGCAGAAAAAGATGCAGATGCAAAGATTTATCCGGCATCCATGACGAAGATCATGACAGCAGTTGTCGGTCTGGAAAATCTGTCGGATCAGAATGAGACGATCACGATCGACAGGGATACTTATGACCGGTTGTATACCGAAGGAGCTTCTCTGGCAGGCTTCGGAGCTGGAGATGAGGTAAAGGCAATCGATATCCTTTATGGTGTGATGCTTCCTTCCGGCGCGGAGTGCTGTGTGGGGCTGGCTCAGCATCTGTTTGGCTCTGAGGAAAACTTTGTGGCAAAGATGAATGAAAAAGCGGCAGAACTTGGCATGGACAGTACGCATTTTGTAACCTGTACCGGACTGCATGATGAAAATCATTATACAACAGTGCGTGATCTGACCAAGCTGTTAAGCTACGCACTGCAGAATGATACATTCCGACAGATCTACTGCACCTCAGAATATACGACAAGTGCTACAGCATCCGCACCGGAAGGTCTGCATTTTCTGAGTACGATGTTCAAGAAGATGGATTCTCCGGAGGTAAATGGCGGAGAGATCGAAGGCGGTAAGACCGGATATACCGGCGAAGCAGGACAGTGTCTGGCAAGTCTTGCCAAAGTAGATGATGTAGAATACATCCTGGTGACTGCAGGAGCCCCGGGAGGACCTTCCACCGAGCCATACCATATCGAGGATGCAAAAACTGTCTATAATCGTATACAGGCAGGAGAACAGGGATCTGCAGCAGACACGGCCGCTGATTCACAGGATGACCAGGCAATGACAGAGACGGACGGAGCTGCCTGAGAGATTTTAAGGAAAAGTTAAGAAAAAAGAAGAAAGATTCGTCAGAAGTGTATGGTATGATAAGATCATCAAAAGAGATCTTACTATACTAACAGATTTGAATAGACAGAAGCGTTTTCCGTGCGGCCGCATGGTAAACGCTTCTTTTGTGTATACTTTTTGTGTACACACAAAAAAAGACCCGAAAGCGTCAGCCTCCAGGTCTTTTTCTCAAGTTAAGGGATGCAAATATTATGCTCTTTCAACTTTGCCGGATCTCAGGCAAGAAGTACAAACGTACATTTTCTTAGCTCCACCGTCTACCTTAACCTTTACAGATTTTACATTGGATTTCCACATTTTGCTAGATCTTCTATGGGAATGGCTCACGTTGTTTCCGAAATGAGCACCTTTTTCACAGATCGCACACTTTGCCATGACTGCACCTCCTTAACACTATTTATCGTAATCGTTCGTAATCATAGATTCGCAACACTAGATATTCTAACAGAAGAATTATCATTTTGCAAGCAAAAATATAAATTTTTCAAAAATTATATTTCTTTTTCTACAAAAACAGGTTATAATACATACAGTATAATTCATCAGCGAGGGAATTTCCACCCCAAAATGAGTTATAAAGTTGTTGAGAACGGAGTGAACAGCAGCGCTATAAAATGAGAAAAGAGCAGGTTATTGTAAACAAATAAAATACGTCAGCACAGCAATACCGGGAGGAACCGGGGAATGAAGAAGACGGACAGAACAATAACCGGGAATGGAGGTTGACCTATGAAAGGGCGTATGAACACGGGAATGGGAGAAATTACCATCAACACAGATGTGATCGCCACTTATGCAGGCAGTGTGGCTGTGGAGTGTTTTGGTATTGTAGGTATGGCTGCAGTAAATATGAAAGACGGTCTGGTAAAACTCTTGAAGAAAGACAGTCTGAAACATGGAATCAATGTTACATTAAATGAAAATAAGATTTCCCTGGATTTCCATGTCATTGTAGCTTACGGAGTAAGTATCCGTGCGGTTTCTGACAACCTGATTGCCAATGTAAAATATAAAGTGGAAGCGTTTACCGGTATTGAAGTGGAAAACATCAATATTCTGGTAGAAGGCGTTCGCGTAATTGATTAATGAAGGAGGAGCTTTAGAAAGCGATGAATACAATAGATGCCAAACTGCTTGCCAGGATGTTTCTGGCAGGAGCTAAGAATCTGGAAGTGAAAAAAGAGTGGATCAATGAGTTAAACGTGTTTCCGGTACCGGATGGTGATACTGGAACCAACATGACTCTGACGATCATGTCAGCGGTAAAAGAAGTCAATAATCTGGAAGATGTACAGATGACATCCCTGGCAAAGGCTATTTCCTCAGGATCTTTACGTGGTGCAAGAGGAAACTCCGGTGTTATTCTTTCTCAGCTTCTTCGTGGATTTACCAAAGGAATCCGTGATCTGGAGGAACTGGATGCTGTGGCACTGGCACGTGCCGTAGATAAAGGCGTGGAGACTGCATACAAGGCAGTTATGAAACCAAAAGAAGGAACAATCCTTACTGTAGCAAGAGGTGTTGCAGACAAGGCACTGGAACTGGCTGAGGATGCGGAAGATCTGCAGACATTCCTGGAAGATGTACTGGAAGAAGGACGCAGAGTTCTTGCGAAAACTCCGGATATGCTGCCGGTACTGAAAGAAGCAGGTGTTGTGGATTCCGGCGGACAGGGTCTGATGGTTGTCCTGGAAGGTGCCTTTGACGCGTTTATGGGAAAAGAAGTGGATCTGACTTTTGACGGAGGAGAAAGCGCAAAAGTTGTAAAAATTACTCCGCAGGCAGAAGCAGATATCAAGTTTGGATACTGTACGGAATTTATCATTGTATTAAATAAAGAATTTACTGCAGAAGATGAGGTGGACTTTAAGGCATATCTCAGCTCTCTGGGTGATTCTATCGTGTGCGTGGCTGACGATGAAGTGGTTAAGATTCACGTACATACCAATGATCCGGGACTGGCGATCCAGCGTGCTCTTACCTATGGTTCTCTGTCCAGAATCAAGATCGATAACATGCGTGAAGAACACCAGGAAAAACTGATTAAAGATGCGGAAAAAATTGCTGCACAGCAGGCAGAAGAGGCAGCAAAAGCACCGAAGAAAGAAGTAGGATTTATTTCTGTGTCCATTGGCGAAGGTTTCGGACAGATTTTCCGTGATCTTGGTGTGGATTACCTGATCGAGGGTGGACAGACGATGAATCCGAGTACGGAAGACATGCTGAATGCGATCGGTAAAGTGAATGCAGAGCATATCTTTATCCTGCCAAATAATAAAAATATTATTCTGGCAGCAAATCAGGCAAAAGCACTGACGAAAGACAAAGATATCATTGTTATTCCTACCAAGACTGTACCACAGGGTATTACAGCAGTGATCAATTATGTACCGGAAAAATCTGTGGAAGACAATGAAAAAGATATGACAGAAGAAATTACCCGCGTAAAGACCGGTCAGATCACATATGCGGTAAGAGATACTCATATTGATGATAAAGAGATCCATGAAGGTGATATCATGGGTATCGGAGATCATGGTATGCTGGCCGTCGGAAAAGAAGTGGCAGCAGTAGCAAAAGAAACTGTAGAACAGATGGTGGATGATGAGACGGAACTGATCAGCATCTATTACGGAGAAGGTTTTACAGAAGAAGAGGCAGAGAAACTGGCAGGAGAACTGGAAGAACAGTATGATTACTGTGATGTGGAAGTGAATTGCGGAGGTCAGCCAATCTACTACTGTATTATTTCTGTAGAATAAAAATTGTCCGGTTTTATGGGACGTTTGAAAAGGATGTCTGTTCAAAGTTCTGACGGTGAGACAGGGTGAAAATAGAAAAAGATGCTGGACAGTATTAAGAGTTCAGCATCTTTTTCTGTCAGCAGAGAAAGAAAAGAAAGAAAAATCTGATCGGGAAGAAAACAGGAATATTGGATCTGCGGAGAGGTGAGAAGGAAGGATGAAAGAAAAGGAATCTATCCGAACACTGAAAGGTGTGGGAGAAAAGACAGAGAAATTATTTCAGAAAGTGGGGATTTCTACGGTGGGGCAACTTCTTCGGTATTATCCAAGAGATTATGATATTTACCGGGAGCCGGTGACCGTGGAGAGCCTGAATGATCAGGAGACTGGTGCAGTGCTAGCAACACTGACATCATCGCTGGATATGAAAAAAGTGCGGAATCTGACTGTAATCTCCGGAACCATTGCCGATGCAAGCGGGCGATGCAGGGTGACTTGGTTTAATCAGCCTTATCTTCGGAATCAGCTGCGGCGGGGCATGACTTTTGTTTTTCGCGGAAAAATCAGTAAAAAGGGAAACCTGTCTGTGATGGAACAACCTGAGGTCTGTACACCGGCGGCGTATGAAGAAAAACTGAACAGTATGCAGCCCAAATATGCACTTACCGCAGGTCTCAGCAACAATATGGTAACAAAAATGGTAAGGGCTGCTCTGGAACAGCTGGATCTGTCACAGGATTATCTGCCGGAGGAGATTCGTCTGGAGTATGAACTGGCAGAATATAATTTTGCGGCGGTACAGATTCATTTTCCATCCGGTCAGGAACAGTATCTGGAAGCGAGAAAACGACTGGCATTTGATGAGTTTTTACTTTTTATTATGGGTCTGAAACAGCTAAAGGAACAGAACGCAGCGGATAAAAACCATTACCGGATGAAAGAAGTCTGGAAGACGGAGGAAGTGATGGAAAATCTGCCATATCAGCTGACCGGGGCGCAGAAGAATGTCTGGTATGAGATTGAACAGGATCTGCGGGGGGAAAAACTGATGACCCGTCTGGTACAGGGAGACGTGGGCAGCGGTAAGACTATCGTGGCATTCCTTGCGATGATCATGACAGCAGAAAACGGCTATCAGAGCGCCATCATGGTCCCCACAGAAGTGCTCGCCAGACAGCATTATGAAGCTCTGACAAAGCTTCTGGAAGAAAATGAGCTGCTGGAACAATATCGGCCGGTGCTTCTGACAGGATCCAATACAGCAAAAGAAAAACGTCAGATCTATGAAGCAATCGCATCCGGAACGACAAGGATGATTGTAGGAACACATGCGTTGATTCAGGAAAAGGTCACATATGAAAGTCTGGGTCTGGTTATCACGGATGAACAGCATCGATTTGGTGTGCGTCAGAGAGAAGAATTTTCATCCAAAGGACAAAAACCGAATATTCTGGTTATGAGTGCTACTCCGATTCCACGAACTCTCGGAATTATTCTTTATGGAGATCTGGATATCTCAATCATCGATGAACTGCCTGCGCAGAGACTGCCAATAAAAAATTGTGTTGTGGACACGAATTACCGGAACAAGGCTTACCGCTTTATCGAAAAACAGGTGCAGGAAGGTCATCAGGTTTATGTGATCTGTCCGATGGTGGAAGAGAGTGAGGGAATGGACGGAGAAAACGTCATCGATTATGCCGAACGGCTGCGCCATGAACTTTCATCTTTTGTTACTGTTGGGATTCTTCACGGAAAGATGAAACCGAAAGAAAAGAATGAGATCATGGAAGCGTTCAGTGAGAACAGGATCCAGGTGCTGGTTTCCACGACCGTTGTGGAAGTTGGTGTCAATGTGCCCAATGCCACGGTGATGATGGTAGAAAATGCCGAACGGTTTGGTCTTGCCCAGTTGCATCAGCTGCGCGGCCGTGTAGGGCGTGGACAGTGGCAGTCGTATTGTATTTTTATTCATGGCAAAAATCAGGCGGAAAAATCAAAGAGGCTTCAGATCCTGAATAAGTCAAATGATGGTTTCTATATTGCGCAGGAAGATCTGAAACTGCGGGGGCCGGGTGATCTGTTTGGTGTACGTCAGAGCGGAGATCTGAACTTTGAAATCGCTGATATCTTCCGGGATGCATCGATCCTGAAAAAAGCCAGTGATGCAGCCGGATATATCCTGTCACTGGATGGTACACTGGAACTTCCACAGCATCGTCTGCTGAAAGAAAAACTGGAAGAATATGCCGGAAGACAGATAGAAGATCCGGGCCTGTAAGTTGTGTTTTTGAAGAAAAACTTGCAAAATGTGGAAAGATGGGGTAAACTAACTGCTGTAGTTGGCTATTACTTACAGAAGATATTCTGTGAAGCAGATGGCCGGTAACGAAGGAAACGGTAACGTTAACTTGAGTGTGATTTTGAGGAGGATTATGAATATGGCAGTTAAGAAAACAGTTACGAAAGCAGCAAAGCCGGCAGTTGAAACAAAGGAAGTAAAAGCTGAAGAGACAAAAACAGTGAAAGCGGAGACAGCAAAAGCCGAAGTGAAAGCTGAAGAAGCAAAAGCAGCTAAAACTACCGCGAAAGCAGCAGAAGCAAAGACAACTGAAACTGCAAAGAAAGCACCTGCGAAGAAGACAACCGCAAGAAAAACACCGGCAAAGAGAACGACAACAAAGAAAGCGGCTGTAGTGACAGAAGAAGTATATCTGCAGTATGCGGGAAAAGAATTCTCATCCGCAGATCTGACCGCAAAAGTAAAAGAGATCTGGAAAGAGATGGGTAAAAAAGCAGCAGACTTAAAGGACATCAAAGTATATGTAAAACCGGAAGAGAATGCAGCTTATTATGTGATCAACAATGAAGAGACTGGAAGTTTTGGCTTATAATAGAGACTGAAAAACAATGCAACGAAAAATCTCCCGGGGAGAGCATTTTCCCGGGAGATTTTGTGCGTTCAGGAAGTCAGCAATCGATTACTGCATGTTTCCGCCTGTATAACCGGATCCCTGGCTCATCTGTTTTTCCTGAGCTTCGATCATTTTCTTGACCATATAGCCACCGACAGATCCGTTCTGCTTTGAGGTCAGGTTTCCGTTATACCCGTCAGAAAGGGGTACACCCAGTTCGTTTGCTACTTCAAATTTGAAACGGTCTAACGCACCTTTTGCTTCCGGTACTGCTGCTGTGTTAGTAGAAGTTTTGGACATGATTGGTTTCCTCCTTGACTTGTTTTTGGGTAACTGTGATAGTATGAAACAGTTACGTGTGTGTAACTTGTTGTTACGCTGTTAGTATGTGACAGGAGAAAAAAATAACACTAGAAGTTTTTGCAAATACTGGATAACCTTAGATTTTTTGGTACAAACTTACAAAAACAATTGCAGATAACCAGGTGATTTGATATAATAAAGCTAAATTTGGATGAGAGGGCGGGTTAGAGCATGAACATTGGCATTATTGCGCATAACAGCAAAAAAACATTGATTGAAGATTTTTGTATTGCGTATAAAGGGATTTTGGGAAAACATGAAATATACGCAACGGGCACTACCGGCCGGCGAATTGAGGAAGTTACTAATCTGAGAGTGCATAAGTTCCTGGCAGGGTCTGTGGGCGGAGATAAACAGTTTATGGCGATGATCGAGAGAAACGCCATGGATCTGGTGATTTTATTTCACAATCCGAACATGACAAGTCCGAAGGAACCGAACGTGTACCAGATTGCAAGCTGTTGTGATCAGTACAATATCCCGGTAGCAACCAATATTGCAACGGCAGAGTCACTGATTCTGGGACTTGACAGAGGCGACCTTGACTGGAGAAACCAGATATAAGGTAACGATTCGGCAGGCAGTATCCCGCGAGGGCGCTGAACAGTTACAAGATAAGAAGATGTAAGAAAGAAAATAAAACGATATGAGAGTAATTGCGGGAAAAGCACGTAGTCTGCGTCTTAAAACCATAGAGGGTATGGACACCAGACCGACTACCGATCGAATTAAAGAGACATTATTTAATATGATTCAGCCATCCATAGCAGACAGCAGATTTCTGGATTTGTTTGCGGGAAGCGGTGGCATTGGTATCGAGGCGTTAAGCCGCGGTGCCTCCTGGTGTGTGTTTGTGGAGCAACAGAGGAAAGCAGCAGAGTGTATCCGGGAGAATCTGGCATTTACCAGATTGAAAGAGGATGCCACTCTGTTGGTGACGGATGCGGTGTCTGCGGTGAACAAGCTGGATGGAGAGGATGCCTTTTCCTGGATCTTTATGGATCCGCCATATGGAAAAGGGCTGGAATTTCAGGTTCTGGAAGCGTTACAGGGAACTACTCTGGTTGATGAAGATACACAGATCATCATCGAGGAGTCACTGGATGTTACCTGGGAGCGGGCGGAAGAACTTGGTTATGAAATCATAAAAGTGAAGAAATACAAGACAAATCAGCACGTATTTCTGAAAAAAAGAGGAGAATTATGACAACTGCTGTTTATCCCGGTTCGTTTGATCCGGTTACAAATGGACATTTAGATGTAATATCACGGGGCGCAGAGCTTTTTGATAAAGTGATTGTGGGCGTTTTACACAATTCTACAAAAAGTCCGTTGTTTTCTGTGGAAGAACGTGTTAGAATATTAAACGAGGCGACCAAAGATCTGCCCAATGTGGAGATCGTCGCATTTAGTGGACTGTCTGTGGATTTTGCCAGACAGTGTAAAGCGAAAGTGATTATCCGTGGCCTTCGGGCAATCACAGATTTTGAATATGAACTGCAGATGGCGCAGACCAACCGCGTGCTGGCACCGGATGTGGATACAATGTTTCTGACAACCAGTCTGGAGTATGCTTATCTCAGTTCAACAACAGTAAAGGAAGTGGCAGCGTTCGGCGGTGATATTTCCAAATTTGTACCTGGATTTGTGATGGATGAGGTACATAAAAAATTAAAAAAATAGTAAAGCAGGAACTTATCGATAAGGAGAGAAGAAAGATGAGCAGCAGAATTGAACAGATTATTGAAGAAATCGAAGAATTTGTAGAAAGCTGTAAATATCAGCCATTATCTACAACAAAGATTGTTGTCAATAAAGAAGAACTGGAAGAACTGTTAAGAGAACTTCGTCTGAAAACACCAGATGAGATCAAAAGATATCAGAAGATCATCAGCAATAAAGATGCGATACTGGCTGATGCACAGGCAAAAGCAGACAGCCTGATCGCAGAAGCACAGGCTAAGACCAAAGAGATGGTCAGCCAGCATGAAGTAATGCAGCAGGCATATGCACAGGCAAATGAGACTATTGCCAATGCAAACAAACAGGCACAGCAGATTCTGGATGAAGCAACAATGGATGCAAATAATATTCGTCTGAGTGCTATTTCATATACCGATGATATGATGGCAAACATGGAACAGATTCTTGCTACTGCAATCAATGAATCAGGAGAAAAGTACAAAAATTATCTTACATCCATTCAGAGCTGCTATGATGTAGTAAGACAGAACAGATCCGAACTGGCACCACAGGTATCCGGTGCGGAGACAACAGAAACAGAAGAAACTGCAGAAGCAGATGCTTCACTGGAAGGTCTGGACGAAGAGTAAGAGCCAGCCAACCAGCAGGGTACAGATTCCATGAACTGTTTTTCCTGCAATATAAGTACGAATCGAGAGGGGAGTGCCGCAGAGCATTCCCCTTGTTTGTGCTATACAGGACAATCCACCAAAAGAGGCAAAAGTCAGGGAAAGAAGGTAACGGAGGGGCAAGTGCATAGAAGAAGCACCAACAAGGGCGATTCCGGTAGTCATTTCCGTGAATCCGGTGAGAAATAACGATAGTACAGGCACGGGAGCAGTGAGATGCACCACCAGAGATGCCAGAATAGAAAACAGGATGATATAGCCTCCCAGTTTGGTGACAGATTCAAATGCGTGCATGATGGAAGCATCGACCATATGGCTGAGAGAATGGCGGAGTGTCTGTGCCGACGGAGAATCCGAGGGGACAGTAACATCACGACAGTCCGGCCGGAGGATCAGACGGAAAATCAGCGAAGTAAGATATAAAGAAAGATACAAAATGAAAAAGGTATATCCGGAGGCGTGAGAAAGATGGAGGGTGTCTGTGAGAATATAGGAGCTGATAAACACAGGTCCCGGATTGTTACAGAATGTCAGCAGATACTGCGCTTCACTTTTGGTGATTTTTCCCTCACGGAACAGATCAGCAGTCAGTTTTGCGCCCATAGGATACCCACAGATAAGGCCAAGCAGGAGTGCATAGGAGCCGTACATAGAAAGCCCGAATAAAAAGCGGAAGACAGTTTTGATCTTTCGAAGCAATACAGAGACCAGACCGGTATGAATGAAAAAGTCCGAGAAAATCATAAAGGGAAGCAGAGAAGGAAGCACATGAAAAAACCAGAGTGTTACTCCGGAGACAGAGGACTGAAAAGCTTCCTGGGGAAAACACAGCAGATAAATAAAAACGAAAAAGAAAAGGATACACAGAATTACAGAACGCATGGACATCTCCTTACAGTGGATATTACAGTGGCGGCTGGTTATATATATGCCTTGATTTTTGAATGTATTTATTCTAAAATAAATGTATTGTGGCCGGAGGGTAAGGTATGCGGCTCAAAAACTGACGATGTGAACGGAGTACGTCAGATTACAGGAGGTTATAGCAAATGACAGTATTAGAAGGATTAAAACCGGAAAAAGTATTTTATTTTTTTGAAAAACTGTGTGAGATTCCACATGGCTCCACCAACATGAAAGAAATCAGTGATTATCTTGTTTCCTTTGCGAAAGAAAGAAATCTGAAATATTATCAGGATGAGGCGTACAATGTAGTGATCTATAAAGAGGCATCTGCCGGTTATGAAGATGCTCCGATTACTATTTTACAGGGACATTGTGATATGGTTGCAGAAAAGACACCGGATTCAGATCATGATTTTACAAAAGATGGTCTGAAACTGAAAGTGGAAGGAGACTATCTGACAGCAGAGGGAACAACCCTTGGCGGTGATGACGGAATCGCTGTTGCCTATATGCTGGCAATTCTGGATGATGATACATTAAAACATCCGGCACTTGAGTGTGTGATTACCACAGACGAAGAAATCGGACTTCTGGGAGCAAAGGCACTGGATACTTCCGTACTGAAAGGAACACATATGATCAACATGGATTCTGAGGAAGAAGGATATCTGTGGATCAGCTGTGCCGGAGGATTAAGTGGAACCAGCCGGATCCCTGTAGAATATCAGGAAATGGAAGGAGTAGTAACAGAAGTTTTGATCGATGGTCTTAACGGTGGACATTCCGGAGCAGAAATCGATAAAAATCGTGCAAATGCCAATAAACTGATGGGTCTTTTCCTGTATGAACTGGGACAGAAGACTGCATACAGCATCAAAGATCTGTCCGGCGGAACGAAAGATAATGCAATTACAAGAAGTTGTAAGGCAACACTGGTTCTTGGTGAGGAAGACCTGGCGGAAGCGAAAATCACAGCTGAAAAACTGCAGAAAGATCTTCGCACTGAGTATGCAGGAAGTGATGAAGGAATCACTATTTCCGTAACAACGGGAAAAGAAGAAACTGTGCAGGCACTTTCTATGGTCAGTAAAGAAAAAGTTGTATTTTATCTTGTACATGTACCGTTTGGCATTGAGAAGATGAGCGGAGAAATCGAAGGACTGGTAGAAACCTCCAGTAATCTTGGCATCCTGAAACTGGGAAAAGATGCGTTATATTCCACCAGCAGTGTGAGAAGTTCTGTGGGAAGCGCAAAAGAGCATCTGTCTGCAAAATTACAGTATCTGACAGAATTCCTGGGAGGATCTTATGAAGAACAGGGTGATTATCCGGCATGGGAGTACAGGAAAGATTCCAGGATGAGAGATCTGATGGCAGATGTATATGAAGAACTTTTTGGTGAGAAACCGGTAGTGAAAGCGATTCATGCAGGCCTGGAATGTGGTCTGTTTTATGACAAAATCCCAGGTCTGGACTGTGTATCTTTCGGACCGACCATGATTGATATTCATACAACGGAAGAAAAACTGTCCATTCCGTCAACGGAAAAAATGTGGAAGTATTTGGTACACACTCTGGAGAAAATGAATACGATCAGATAAATGAAAATACAAAAAAAGTGAAAAAGAGGGCTGTCGCGGCGCGGCAGCCTTTTTCTCTGGAAAACATTAAAATTGCAGTTCTGAAAAGGCAGGGAAAAGCATAGGATATATAGGATGAGGAAAGTTACTGACCAGCGAAGTGTTTTCCTGACTGGCAAAGTATGTTATAATGTACGAAAGAGACTAGATTATGACGACAGAATAAGGAGAGGTTAACATGGAAATACAATTATGGCGTGAAATACTCAGTCCCTACGAGCAGGCTGTTACAGAACTGGTAGAAAAGTTCCAACATCTGAGCCTGGAACACAGGGAACGGGGATTGTATTCTCCCATCGAACAGGTCACAGGACGTGTAAAAAGCATTACCAGTATTCTGGAAAAAATGAAACGAAAGAACATTCCGTTTGAGGAAATGGAAGAACAGGTAGAAGATATTGCAGGCATCAGGATCATCTGTCAGTTTGTGGAAGATATTCAAAGAGTGTCGGATCTGATCGCCGGGCGTTCCGATATGGAAATCAAATGTATCAAAGATTATATTGCACATCAGAAAGAGAGTGGTTACCGAAGCTATCATCTGGTTATTTACTATCATGTAGAGACATTAAATGGCCCGAAAAAGATCCAGGCAGAGATTCAGATACGAACGATGGCAATGAATTTCTGGGCAACCATCGAGCATTCTCTGCAGTATAAATATAAGACGAATATTCCACCATATGTCAAAGAACGGCTTGCCAATGCGGCACAGGCGATCATTGCACTGGACGGTGAGATGTCTTCGGTGCGAAATGAAATTATGAATGCACAGAATTCTTCTCTGATGCAGCGTAATCTGGTGATGGATATTTTACAGAATATTGAGAATTTGTATCAGAAGTCCAATCGCAGAGAGGTGGAGAAGATACAGGATGAGTTTTACCGGATCTATGCATCCAACGATCTGCAGCAGCTCAAGCGGTTTCATCAACAACTTGATATTATTGCGGAAGGGTATTGTGCCCAGGCGGTGACGAGCGAGGGATGGGATCAGAACCTGTAGAACAGAGAAATTGTTTTATGACATTTACTATGAAAAAAAGGAAGAATACAGATGCACTTACCTGAGAAATTCCAGAAGGAGATGAAAATCCTTCTGGGGGACGAATATCAAGCATTTAAAGAAAGCTATGACAGACAGCCGGAAAACGGTCTGCGTCTGAACCGAAGAAAGGTGACGGGAGAGGAGTTCCTGACCCGTACACCTTTCTTGTTGAAAAAAATACCCTGGATCGACAACGGATATACGTACGGGACCGGTACACCGGCGAAAGATCCGTATTATTATGCGGGATTGTATTATCTGCAGGAACCGAGTGCAATGACACCTGCTAACCGTCTGTCGCCGGAACCGGGTGATTATGTGCTGGATCTGTGCGCGGCACCGGGAGGAAAAGCGACCGAGCTTGGTGCAAAACTGAACGGGGAAGGACTGCTTCTTGCTAATGATATCAGTAACAGCAGGGCAAAAGCGCTGTTAAAGAATCTGGAACTGATGGGAATTCCCAATATTTATGTAACCAGTGAAACATCGGAGAAACTGGCGAAGATACTGCCGGAGTTTTTTGATAAGATTCTGGTAGACGCACCGTGTTCCGGGGAAGGAATGTTCCGCAAGGAGCCGCGGATGATGGCAGACTGGGAACAGCAGGGACCGGAATATTATAGTAAGCTTCAGAGAGAGATTATTCTGGATGCGGCAGATATGCTGCGGCCGGGAGGAAAACTTCTCTATTCCACCTGTACGTTCAGTGAGTTGGAAAATGAGGGAACGATCCAGTATCTTCTGGAACAGCGCCCGGATATGAAACTCATCCCCTGTGCACCATATGAGGGATTTGCAAAAGGCCGCAGAGGTCTGGAAGCTTGTGTGAGGATCTTTCCGCATCGTATGAACGGGGAAGGCCATTTTCTGGCGTTGCTGGAAAAACAGGGTGAGCCGAGAAACCGAAAAAAAGCCACAGGAAAAAACTCAGTGATCCCCACAGAAGCAAAAGAATTCCTGGAGAACTGGGGCATGTATAAGAGGGAATGGCAGTATTATCTGCGGGACGAACGTCTGTATGCCCTTGGGAAAAAGGATGGTATGCCGGAAAATCTGCGATATCTTCGTACGGGGCTGTATCTTGGTGAGTGTAAGAAAAAACGGTTTGAGCCGTCTCAGGCACTGGCGATGGTGCTTGACGGAGAGGGAGAGAACCGGATTCATCTGAACCGGGACGATCCACGGGTGATCCGTTATCTGAAAGGGGAAACTCTGGATGTATCGGATCTGGATCTGAAAAAGAGAAAGGGCTGGCAGTTAGTCTGTGTAGATGAATATCCGCTTGGCTGGGGAAAACTTGCCGGCGGAAGTTTAAAGAATAAATATTATGCAGGCTGGCGCTGGCAGTGATAAGGAGATGGAGATGAGCGAAATCATTCGTTTGGATAAATATCTGGCAGATATGGGCTGTGGGACCCGAAGTCAGGTGAAGCAGCTGATCCGCAAAGGGCAGGTGGAGATCAACGGAGAAAAGATAAAAAAACCGGAACAGAAGATCACTACTGCTCAGGATCGTGTATGCGTGGCAGGAAAAGAAATCCGTTATGAAAAATATCGTTATTATCTGCTTCATAAACCGGCCGGTTATGTGTCGGCAACCACAGATAACCGGGATAAAACAGTACTGGAACTGTTGCCTGAGAATATTCGCAGGGAACTGTTTCCGGTGGGACGACTGGATAAAGATACAGAGGGACTGCTGCTGTTAACGAATGACGGTGAACTTGCCCACCGGCTGTTATCCCCGAAGAAACATGTGGACAAGACCTATTATGCTAGAATCGACGGAAAGGTAGACGAAGAGGATCAGAGAGCTTTTTTGCAGGGGGTAGATATCGGGGATGAGACAAAGACGGCTCCGGCAAAACTTGAGATCTTAAAGAGTGCGGATATTTCCGAGATTTTGCTGACGATACAGGAAGGGCGTTTCCATCAGGTGAAACGGATGTTTCAGGCAAGGGACAAACAGGTGATCTATCTGAAACGGATGACTATGGGTCCACTTGTGCTCGGTGATGATCTGCCGAAAGGCAATTACCGGGAGTTGTGTGAAGAGGAGCGGAAAGCTCTAGAGCGTGTCTGAAAAAGCTTTTTGTAAGCTGCGAGTCCCAGTTTGTGGGAGATTTTATCCGAATGAGGGCGGCGTAGCGGGCTACGGCAATCGAATAAGGGTAAAATATACCGCAAAGTGGGGCTTGCAGATTGCGGAAATGATTTTCAGACACGCTCTAGGAACAGATACAGAAAGATAAAGGATAAATATATATGTTAGAAAATATCAAAGCAGTGTTGTTTGATCTGGATGGTACTCTGGTGGATTCCATGTGGATGTGGGAAGACATCGATATCGAATATCTGGGACGGTACGGATATGAACTGCCGCCCGAACTGCAAAAAGACATCGAGGGTATGAGCCTCTCGGAGACAGCTGTGTACTTTAAAGAACGGTTTTCTATCCCGGAGAGTCTGGAAGAAATTAAGAGTACCTGGATGGATATGGCAAGGGATAAATATACCAACAAGGTGCCGCTGAAGCCCGGAGCGAGAGAGTTTCTGGTATGGCTGAGACAGCAGGGAATCCGGACGGGGATTGCAAGCTCTAACGGGATTGAACTGGTAGAGACGGTTTTAAAGGCACAGGGAATCCAGGAATACCTGGAATCCGTACATACCTGCTGTGAAGTTCCGAAAGGAAAACCCGCCCCGGATATTTATCTTCTGGTGGCGGAGACACTGGGGGTAAAACCGGAGGAATGTCTGGTTTTTGAGGATGTTCCTATGGGAATTCTGGCAGGAAAAAATGCCGGTATGCGAGTCTGTGCGGTGGAAGATACGTTCAGTGCCAGCCAGAGAGAAGAAAAAAAAGAGCTTGCAGATTACTACATAGAAAGTTATGATGAGATACCAAGAGAAAGGATGCAGCCATGAGCGGAGAGTTTTTGCCGGTGACAATGGAAGAGTGCCGGGAGAGAGGAATAGAACAGCCGGATTTTGTCTATGTATGTGGAGATGCGTATGTGGATCATTCTTCTTTCGGGGCGGCGATCATCTGCCGTCTTCTGGAAAGCAGGGGCTATTCGGTGGGAATGATAGCTCAGCCGGACTGGAAAGATCCGGAAAGCATCCAGGTGTTTGGTGAACCGCGTCTGGGCTTTCTGATATCTGCCGGAAATATGGATTCTATGGTTAATCATTATACAGTGTCTAAAAAACACAGGCAGAAAGATGCCTATTCTCCTGGTGGAGAGATGGGACATCGACCGGACCGGGCGGTGATCGTCTATGGAAATCTGATTCGAAGAACGTATAAAAAAACACCGATCATCCTGGGAGGTATCGAGGCAAGTCTTCGGAGAATGGGACATTACGATTACTGGTCTGATCAGGTGAAACGAAGTGTACTTCTTGACTCCGGGGCAGATATGATCTCATATGGAATGGGAGAACATTCCATCGTTGAGATTGCAGATGCGCTGGCTTCCGGGCTGGATGTAAAAGATATTACCTTTATCCGGGGAACGGTATACCGCTGTAAAAGTGTGGAACATATACCGGAACCGCTGTATCTTCCTTCTTTCGAAGAGATAAAAGAGAAGAAAGAACAGTATGCAAGAAGCTTCGGGATCCAGCATCAGAATACGGATCCATATCAGGCGAAGGTTCTGATAGAAGATTATGGCAATCAGGGCTATGTGGTGCAGAATCCACCGGCATATCCACTGACAGAGCAGGAGATGGATGATGTGTATCATCTTCCGTTTATGCGGACCTATCATCCGATGTATGAGAAGAAAGGTGGCATTCCGGCGATTGAGGAGATCAGATTCAGTCTTACCAGTAATCGCGGATGTTTTGGCGGCTGTAATTTCTGTGCGCTGACCTTTCATCAGGGACGGATCGTACAGGTCCGCAGCCATGAATCATTGTTAGAAGAAGCTGTTGAGATGACGAAAGATCCTGATTTTAAAGGATACATTCATGATGTGGGTGGTCCTACGGCAGATTTTCGACAGCCGGCCTGTAAAAAGCAGCTGACAAAGGGTGCATGTACCAATCGGCAGTGCCTGTTCCCGACACCCTGCAAAAATCTGATCGCGGATCATTCGGATTATCTTGCGCTGCTTCGAAAACTCCGTAAGATTCCGAAAGTAAAGAAAGTATTTATTCGTTCGGGCATCCGCTTTGATTATGTGCTGGAAGATACGAAGAGCCATTTTTTACAGGAACTGGCAGATTACCATGTGAGCGGACAGTTGAGGGTAGCTCCAGAGCATGTGGCCGATAAAGTTCTGGAAAAGATGGGAAAACCGTCCCATAAGGTTTATCTGGAATTTTTAAAACAATATTATGCCTGCTGTAAAAAAAGTGGCAAAGAACAGTATGCAGTGCCTTATTTTATGTCTTCTCATCCGGGATGTGGACTGAAAGAGGCAGTGGAACTGGCAGAATATATCCGGGATATGGGATTTATGCCGGAACAGGTACAGGATTTTTATCCGACACCGTCGACAATATCTACCTGTATGTATTATACGGGACTGGATCCGCGGACGATGGAAAAAGTGTATGTACCGGTCAATCCCCATGAGAAAAATATGCAGAGAGCCCTGATTCAGTATCGAAGGCCAGAGAATCGGAAACTGGTGGAAGAAGCACTGGTCAGAGCAGGAAGACAGGATCTTATCGGATTTGGCCCGAAGTGTCTGATTCGTCCGTATGACGGCAGAAGGACTCAGAAGGCAGAAAATCTGAAAACGCAGAAAGGACATATCGGAAATAACGGAAAAAATGAAAGAGGGAATCAGAATCAACAATCGAACGGCCGTCAGCAAAAACAGCATATGGGTAAGAAAAAGACTATCCGTAACGTGCATAAAAAACGGTAACAGAAAGGATACAGCATGAAAAAAGTAAATAAAGGTGATTATGGATATATTCGATATGAGAAGAAAAAACGACTGCTGATTACAGTTGCACTGTTTCTGATTCCTCTGGCAGCATTTCTGGCAGCGTTTCTGATTACAGGAACCAAGAAAAATATTATTACGGTAATTGCTATGGTCGGCTGCCTTCCGGCGTGCCGTGCCCTGGTAAATATGATCATGATGTGGATGCAGAAACCGATGGATGAGAAAGTATACAAAAAGATTCGGGAACACGAGGGTGAGCTGGAAGTAACTTATGAAACGTATCTGACGACCTATGAAAAAAGTGTATTTGTGGAAAGCTTTGCAATCTGCGGAAACAAGGTGATCGGTTATACCAGCCATATGGACGGATCCACACAGTTTATCGAAGATCATGTGCGGGGGATCCTGAAACAGAACGGTTATAAAGTAGAAGTAAAAGTCTTCAAAGAACTGAAGACCTATCTGGAACGGATGGATTATCTGAATGCACACAAACAGGAACTGGAGCAGAATATTTCTTTTAAGCCGGATGAACGATATCCGGATCTGTCCAGAGATCAGCTGATCAAACATACGATCCTGGCGATTTCTTTGTAAGGTAAAAGGGAAAAACATGAGAGATCTGACAATCGGAAAAAATGAAGCCGGCCAGCGGATGGATAAGTATCTGAAAAAGTACTTTCCGGAAGCCGGATCCGGATTCTTATATAAAATGCTTCGAAAGAAAAATATTCTGTTAAACGAAAAAAAAGCAGACGGAAAGGAAATGTTGAAGCCGGGAGACCGCATCCGGCTGTATCTGGCGGAGGAGACGATTGAAAAGTTCCGTGGGGAACAGATGAAACCGGCAGTTTCCGGCAGGAAAACGCCTGACATAAAACTGGAGGTGATCTATGAAGATGACCATGTGGCAATAGTCAATAAACCGGCAGGCATGCTGTCACAGAAAGCAAAACCGTCGGATCTGTCGCTGGTGGAGTATTTTCAGCGATATCTGCTGGAGACGGGAGCAATCAGCGAACAAGAGTTAGAGACTTTTCATCCGGCACCCTGTAACCGGTTGGACCGCAATACCAGTGGTCTGGTGCTGTGCGGAAAGAGTCTGGCAGGGCTGCAGGCACTGTCGGAAGCACTGAAACTGCGAACGCTGAAAAAATATTATCTGGCGCTGGTGCTTGGAAAAGCAGACAGGCCGGGACATCAGAAAGCCTGGCTGAGCAAAGATACAAAAACCAATCAGGTAAAAGTGAGCACTGGTCAGGGGCCTGAAAGTTCTCCGATCGAGACCGCCTGGGAGCCGGTCTGGAGCAATGGAGAGGAAACGCTTTTAAAGGTGGAACTGATCACCGGAAAATCTCATCAGATCCGCTGTCATCTGGCCAGTCTGGGATATCCGCTGGCAGGAGATCCGAAGTACGGGAATGCCCGCTGGAATAGGAGACTGAAACAGGAATATGGTCTGAAACGTCAGTTCCTGCATGCATGGCAGGTGGAATTCCCACGAATGTCCGGTGCGCTGGAAGCTTTGTCGGGAAAATGTTTTACCGCACCGCTTCCGCATGAACTGGAACGGATTACAGAGGGTGAGAGAAAGAAGGGTAAATTATGACAGAAGAGAGAATAGACGGAGAAGAAACGAAAGAAAAGAAGAAACCGAAAAAGAGTCTGAAAAGGGAGCTTATGGAAGACGTAATCATGATCGTGTTTGTTCTGGTAACGGTCTGGGTGATGAAAAATTATGTACTGATCAATGCAGTTATTCCTTCGGCATCGATGGAAGATACGATCATGACGGGCGACCGGATCTTTGGAAGCAGGCTGTCATATGAATTCGGCGAGCCGCAGAGAGGAGACATTGCCATCTTTAAGTTCCCGGACGATGAGAGCCAGTTGTATATCAAGCGAGTGATTGGACTTCCGGGAGATAAAGTGCAGATTATTGATGGAAAGGTTTATATTAACGATTCTGAAACACCGTTAGATGAGCCTTACCTGCCGGAACCACCGGAAGGCGATTATGGACCGTATTATGTGCCGGAAGACAGCTACTTTATGCTGGGAGATAACCGAAACTGGTCGAAAGACTCCCGGTTCTGGACAAATACTTATGTGAAAAAAGAAAAAGTTCTCGCAAAAGCGATCTTCCGTTATTACCCGTTTAACAAGATCGGTGTGATCGAAAAGGACTGATGGGAGGAAAATATGGCAACCTGGAATTCAAGAGGACTCAGGGGTTCTACACTGGAAGAACTGATCAACCGGAGCAATGAACAGTACCGTGAAAAGGGGCTGGCACTGATTCAGAAAGTGCCGACACCGATCACGCCGGTTCGGATCGCCAAGGATACCAGACAGATCACCCTGGCGTATTTTGAACAGAAAAGTACGGTGGATTATATCGGGGCAGTGCAGGGGATTCCTGTATGCTTCGATGCGAAAGAGTGCAAAGAAACAGTCTTTCCCCTTGCCAATATCCATGAGCATCAGGTGCGGTTTATGAGAGAGTTTGAACAGCAGGAGGGGATTTCTTTCCTGCTGATTTATTTTTCGGGAAGAAATGAATTCTATTATCTGACATTTCGAGATCTGTGGTGGTTCTGGGAACGGGCGCAGAATGGCGGGAGAAAAAGTTTTCTTTACGAAGAACTGAATCCTTCTTATTTTCTTACGAACCACGGTGGGATTCTGGTGCCGTATCTGGACGGAATCCAGAAAGATTTGCAGGACAGGGATTGACAAGTGTGCTGTCTTCACATATAATGTATTAGCATAGTAACACATTAGCATACTAAAGTGAAAGAGGATTAACTGTCCAGATACTGCACAGTTACAAAGTTACATAACAAGATTAAAGAAGAGGATAGAACCATGAGACAATTATTTCATACCCCGGAAGGAGTCCGGGATGTTTACGGAACCGAATGTGCAAAAAAACTGTATCTTCAGAGAAAAATGGAGAAAATCTTTCATGCATACGGTTATCAGAGCATAGAGACACCGACCTTCGAATTCTTTGATGTATTTGGAAAGCAGGTGGGGACCACACCATCCAGAGAACTTTACAAGTTCTTTGACCGGGAAGGTAATACTCTGGTACTTCGTCCGGACTTTACACCTTCCATCGCGAGAGCAGCTTCTATGTATTATCACCAGGAAGATATGCCGATTCGTCTCTGCTACAGTGGAAACACCTTTGTGAACCGCTCCAGCTACCAGGGACGACTGAAAGAATCCACCCAGATGGGTGTGGAGCTTTTGGGCGATGCATCAGTGGACGGAGACGGTGAGATCATTGCCATGACTGTAGAACTCTTAAAGGCAGCAGGATTGAAAGAATTCCAGATAAGTATCGGTCAGGTGGATTTTTTCAAAGCACTGGTTGATGACTCCGGTATGTCGGAAGAGACTATTCAGGAACTGCGCCAGCTGATCTCCAACAAGAATTATTTCGGTGTGGAAGAACTTCTGGAGAGTCAGAGACTGTCCAAAGAACAGGTAGAAGCACTGACAGAACTGCCACAACTTTTTGGTGGCCCGGAAGTACTGAAAAAAGCAGAAAGTCTTACTGGCAACCCCAAGGCACTGGCAGCGATCCGCAGGTTACGGGAACTGTATCAGGTGGCCTCCTGCTATGGCTGTGAAGAATATATTTCTTTCGACCTTGGCATGCTCAGTAAATATCAGTATTATACAGGCATTATCTTCCAGGGGTTTACCTATGGCACCGGTGAGCCGTTAGTAACCGGTGGACGGTACAACAGGCTGCTGGAACATTTTGGAAGACCTGCCCCTGCAATCGGTTTCTGTCTGGTAATGGAACAGGTGTTGAATGCACTGAACCGTCAGAATATTCAGGTGCCGGTGATGGAAGGAAAACGACTGGTCTTATATAATGAAAGAAATCGTGAAGCAGCGATCCGGATTGCCGGTATGCAGAGAACACATGGTATGCAGATCCAGTGTATGCGGATGGAAGAAGGTCTGAAAGCGGAAGACTATATTGCATATGGAAAGGGTCATCAGTTTACGGATATTGTATCTCCGGTGGGAGAAGATCAGATACAGGTGATCAATCTGTTTACCGATGAAGTACAGATGACCAATCAGAAAAGTTTTCAGTAGGAGGAAAGACCCATGAGATATTTAACCATCGCACTGACGAAAGGCCGTCTGGCAGAGAAAACACTGGAGATGCTGGAAGCTGTAGGCATTACCTGTGAAGAGATGAAAGATAAAAAGACAAGAAAACTGATTTTTGTCAATGAAGATCTGAAACTTCGGTTCTTCCTGGCCAAAGGACCGGATGTCCCGACTTATGTGGAATATGGAGCGGCAGATCTGGGTGTCGTAGGTCGCGACACGATTCTGGAAGAAGGAAGAAAATTATATGAAGTGATGGATCTTGGCTTTGGAAAATGCAGAATGTGTATCTGCGGACCGGAATCTGCCCGGGAACTGTTGGATGGTAATCAGCAGATCCGTGTAGCCACCAAATACCCGAATATCGCCAAAGATTATTTTTATAATAAGAAAAACCAGACCGTGGAAATCATCAAATTAAACGGTTCCATAGAGCTGGCACCAATCGTAGGACTTTCCGAAGTCATCTGCGATATCGTAGAGACCGGTTCCACTCTGCGGGAAAATGGTCTGCATATTCTTGAAGAAGTATGTCCGCTGTCCGCAAGAGTGGTTGTGAATCAGGTAAGCATGAAAATGGAAAGCGAACGGATCTCAGAGCTTTTAGGAAAGTTAAAAAAGGTCATCAAGGAGGCAGACAGATGAGAATCGTAAAATTAACAAAAGAAACTACAAAAAATATTCTGGAAAATATGTTAAAAAGAAGTCCGAGCCAGTACGGAGAGTATGAAAGCCGGGTGCAGGCGATTATTCAGAATATCAAAGAAAACGGAGATGAGGCTCTGTTTTCCTATACCAAACAGTTTGATAAAGCAGATATCAATGCTTCCAATGTAAAAGTAACAGACGAAGAATTCGAAGAAGCATATAAAGCAGTGGATCCGGCACTTCTGGATGTGATCCGCAAGGCGCTGGTCAATATCGAGAGTTACCATGAACTGCAGAAACAGAACAGCTGGTTCAAGAGCACCCCACAGGGAACGATGCTTGGACAGAAAGTAACACCACTGGAAAAGGTAGGCGTCTATGTACCGGGAGGAAAAGCAGTATATCCGTCGTCTGTTCTGATGAACATTATGCCGGCAAAAGTAGCAGGTGTAGATAAGATCATTATGACCACCCCATGTAATGCAGAAGGAAAGGTGAATCCGGCTGTTCTGGTCGCTGCAAAAGAAGCAGGCGCAGATGAAGTCTATAAAGCAGGTGGTGCACAGGCAATCGCTGCCCTTGCTTTTGGAACAGAAAGTATTCCGAAAGTAGACAAGATCGTAGGACCTGGAAATATCTATGTAGCGTTAGCAAAAAAAGCAGTATACGGTCATGTAAGCATCGATTCCATCGCGGGACCGAGCGAGATCCTGGTATTGGCGGATGAGACAGCCAATCCACGGTATGTGGCAGCTGATCTGTTATCCCAGGCAGAACACGACGAGCTGGCATCTGCAATCCTGATCACGACAAGTGAAGATTTTGCAAAGAAAGTCAGCGAAGAAGTTGAGGGATTTGTACAGGTTCTTGAAAGAAAAGCGATTATTCAGAAATCTTTGGATAATTTTGGATATATTCTGGTGGCAGAGGATATGGACGAAGCAATTGATACCGCCAACGAGATTGCTTCCGAACATTTGGAGATCGTTACCGCCAACCCGTTTGAGGTTATGACAAAGATTCGGAATGCGGGCGCAATCTTTATCGGGGAATACAGCTGTGAGCCGCTGGGTGATTATTTTGCAGGACCAAACCACATCCTGCCGACCAACGGAACCGCAAAATTCTTCTCCCCACTGTCTGTCGACGATTTTGTGAAGAAATCCAGTATCATCTACTACTCCAGAGAAGCGCTGCAACCGATCCACAAAGATATCGAGCAGTTTGCAAAATGTGAACAACTGACCGCACATGCGAACTCGATCGCAGTGCGTTTTGAAGGGGAGGAATAAGGTATGGAGATCCGCAGACTGGAAGAACAGGGTATGACCCGTAATGTACTGGTACAGCGAAATACCAAAGAGACGAAGATCACGATGAGTCTGAATCTGGACGGAACCGGAAAAGCCAGCCTGAATACCGGCATTGGATTTTTTGATCATATGCTGGATGGATTTGCACGTCATGGATTCTTTGATCTGGATCTTGCCGTAGACGGCGATCTGAATGTGGACAGCCATCACACGATCGAAGATACCGGAATCGTACTGGGGACGGCTATTAAAGAAGCACTGGGTGATAAAGCAGGGATTCGCCGTTATGGAAGCATGATTCTTCCCATGGACGAGACACTGGTACTTTGCGGCATCGATCTGTCCGGTCGCCCGTATCTGAACTTTGACGGTGAATTTACCGCAGAACGTCTTGGAGATATGGATACAGAGATGGCCAGAGAGTTTTTCTATGCGGTCAGCTATGCAGCCGGCATGAACCTGCACATCAAGGTACTGGACGGAACAAACAATCACCATATCATGGAAGCGATGTTCAAAGCGTTTGCCAAAGCACTGGATCAGGCAACGCAAATGGATGAGCGGATTCAGGGAGTTTTGTCTACAAAGGGCAGTCTGTAAAAGGGCTGAGCTGCAGACACTAGAGCGTGTCTGAAAAAGGCTTTTCGTGAGTTGCGAGTCCCAGTTTGTGGGAGATTTTATCCGAATGAGGGCGGCGTAGCGGGCTACGGCAACCGAATGAGGGTAAAATATACCGCAAAGTGGGGCTTGCAGATTGCGGAAATGATTTTTCAGACATGCTCTAGGGAACTCCAGGGATATATTTATACAAAAACAGAGGAATCGATGAGCATGAAAGAAAAAAAAGAAACACCGTTAAAAGCTGCATTTACATGGGATGAGTTGAAACTGAACAGTGACGGGATGGTCTGTGTGGTGGTACAGGACGATAAAAATAAAGATGTTCTGATGGTTGCCTATATGAACCGGCAAGCTTATGAAAAGACGCTGGAGACCGGTGTGATGACTTACTGGAGCCGCAGTCGAAACGAGCTTTGGGTCAAAGGGCTTACCAGCGGACATTTTCAGTATGTCCGGTCACTGTATCTGGATTGTGATAACGATACGATCCTGGCAAGGGTGGATCAGGTCGGTGCAGCCTGCCATACCGGAAGCCGCAGCTGCTTTTTTAAAGAAATTATGAAAAGCGATAATGTAGCGAAAACAGTTGAAGATTGTCTCGATAAGACAGGACAAAACAGGTGAAATGCATAAAAAATCAACATGGTTTTCAGTTAATTGTTAGACAGAATATGTCTTGAGTATTTTAGTATTGATGCTATAATAGGATATGATTTTATTTTATTATTCTATCCTGTTATAGCATTTTTTGTACTGTTGATGGATGCAGAGATACTGTCAGTAGAAAATGATACATCACAGCAGCGTAACAGATATCTGGAGGAACTATGAAGATTATAATTATCGGATGTGGAAAAGTAGGTTCTGCCCTGGCAGAAGAACTGACCATGGAAAATCATGAAGTGGCGATTGTAGATATATCCGCTCAGAAATTACAGGAGGTAGGAGAGGATCTGGATGCCCTGCAGATTCATGGAAACGGATCCAGCATCAACGTTCTGATGGATGCCGGTGTGACATCTGCAGATCTTGTGATCGCAGTGACCGGATCGGATGAACTGAATCTGCTGTGTTGTCTTGTAGCAAAAAATCTGGGAAAATGTCATACAGTTGCCCGGGTAAGAAATCCGATTTACAACAAAGAAATCAATCTGATGAAAGAGAGTCTTGGCATTTCCATGATCATCAACCCGGAGATGGCAACTGCTGCAGAGATCGCACGGCTGCTTCGCTTTCCTTCGGCCATTAAAATTGATCCTTTTGCCAAGGGAAAAGTGGAACTGTTAAAGTTCCGTCTGAAACCGGAATTCCGTCTGGACGGTAAGTCTATCGTTGAGATCAACATGAAAGGGAAACATAATATTCTGGTTGCGGGTGTAGAACGTGGCGAGCAGGTATTCATCCCGAACGGTGATTTTGTACTGCAAAACGGTGATCTGGTATCGATCTTGGCATCTCCGAAGAATGCTTCCGCATTTTTCAAGTCTATTGGTTTAAAGACCAATCAGGTGAGAAACTGTATGATCGTGGGTGGCGGAACCATCGCTATCTTCCTTGCAAGAATGTTGCTGGAGATGAAAATGCGCGTTGTGATCATCGAACAGTCCAAAGAGCGATGTGAGCTGCTGGCAGATCTGCTGCCGGATGCAACGGTGGTCAACGGGGATGGTACAAGCAAGAACCTGCTGTTTGAAGAAAATCTGGAAAACGCTGAAGCGTTTGTGGCACTGACTAATATGGATGAGGAAAATATTCTGCTTGGTATGTTTGCGGAGCGGATGTCCCATGCAAAAGTAGTCACAAAGGTCAATCGTGTGGCGTTTGATGATATTACAGACGAACTGGAACTCGGAAGTCTGATTCATCCGAAATATATCACGACGGATCGGATTCTTCAATATACGAGGGCAACTCAGAACTCCATCGGAAGTAATGTGGAGACACTGTATCATATTCTGGACAGCAAGGCAGAGGCTCTGGAGTTCGTGATCCGGGAAAATTCTTCGGTAGTTGGCGTGGAACTGAAAGATCTGCGGTTGAAGAATAACCTGTTGGTGGGTTGTATCAACCGGGGCGGTAAGGTATTGATTCCACGTGGCGATGACTGTCTGATGGTGGGTGATACGGTAGTTGTGGTAACCAGTCAGAAATGCCTGCGGGACATTGAAGATATTCTGGAAAAATAGGAGAGATACGTATGAATTATCGAATTATTACCTATGTGATCGGCTGGGTACTGAATCTGGAAGCCATCTGCATGACACTTCCTGCAGTTACCGGGCTGATCTATGGAGAAAAAACATGGACCTCCTTTTTGATCACAGGACTGATCAGTGCGCTGGCAGGAACGCTCCTTGTAGTGCGTCGACCGGAAAAACCGCACTTTTTTATGAAAGAGGGATGTGTATCGGTAGCTCTTTCCTGGATAGCACTTAGTCTGATTGGCTCGTTACCTTTTATGATCAGTGGGACGATTCCGCATTTTGTGGATGCTCTTTTTGAGACGGTCTCCGGTTTTACAACAACGGGAGCCAGCATTATGGCATCTGTGGAAGATGCACCTCGTTGTATCCTGATGTGGAGAAGTTTTACCCATTGGATCGGTGGTATGGGTGTTCTGGTATTATTACTTTCTATTATTAAGATGAGTGGTGGTTCACAGATGAATCTGATGAAAGCGGAGAGTCCGGGTCCCTCAGTCAGCCGTCTGGCACCTACCGTACGTTCTACGGCAAAGATTCTGTATACGATCTATCTTCTGATGACGGTGCTGGAGACTGTGATTCTGCTGTTATGTGGAATGCCGGTATTTGATGCGCTGACAACTGCTTTTGGTACAGCCGGTACCGGAGGGTTCGGAATCAAGAATGACAGTATGGGTGGCTATAGCGTAACGATTCAGATCGTTGTTACTGTATTCATGATTCTGTTTGGTATTAATTTCAACGTGTATTTTCTGTTGCTATCCAAAAAATGGAAACAGGCACTGAAAAATGAGGAGGTACGCTGGTATCTGGCCATCATTCTGGGCGCGGTTCTTCTGATTGGATGGAATATCCGGGGAGTCTATGGAAGTATGGGAAAGGCAATCCAACAGGCTGCTTTCCAGGTTGCATCGATTATTACTACTACCGGATTTGCGACGGTCGATTTTAATATCTGGCCGGAGGTTTCCCGGACGATTCTCGTGCTTTTGATGTTTGTCGGTGCGTGTGCAGGCAGTACCGGTGGAGGTATTAAAGTTTCGCGTTTTATTATCCTGTTAAAAGCGATGAAGAAAGAGATCAAGCAGTATCTGCATCCCCGTCAGATCCGGAAAATCCGGATGGATGGAAGAGTTGTGGAACATGAAGTGGTAAGAAATGTTAATGTGTTTATGGTTGTGTATATCATGATTTTTGCGACTTCTGTGTTTATTCTGGCATTTGATAATCTGGATCTGATCACGAATTTTACGGCGGTTGCGGCAACTTTTAATAATATTGGTCCCGGACTGGAGCTGGTTGGACCGACGGCGAACTTTAATGTGTTTTCGGATGTTGGTAAGTATGTGTTGATTTTTGATATGCTGGCGGGACGGTTGGAGATTTTTCCGTTGCTGCTGGTGTTCTTTCCGGATACGTGGAGGAAGTTCTAAAATAAGAGAGGGCGTTTGCCAACATGGGGACGCCAGAAAGCCGATCGCACTGTCTGCGGCAACGTGGGCAGGGCAACTTTAAGCTAGCCGCTAACTTCGGCTATGGTTCACGAGGGTCAGCTGACCCTCGCGAAAGCCTGCGTAAGCGTCGGATCTTAAAGCTTGCCCTAACCGCCCACAAAGTGTTGCTCGCAGACAGTGCGATCGGCTTTCAGGCTGTTTATTGGCTGTAATTGTGGTGAGCGGTAAGTAAACTGTCTCCCCTGTCAAGGACATTTTGAATTAGTGTAGTGTCTATTTTTTAGATACCTACACAAAGATAATATACCCGATTTGGGACATTACATTGTTGGGGTATCCGTAGAAGTGGACGCATGACAGTGTCGGCAAGGGGAGAAGAGAAGTGGTGTAGTAACTGGGAAATGTTGGTAATGAAACATGAAAATTGATGGTTGGACAGTATAATTAGAATATGTTGATGGATTATGAAGGCGAAAAGACTGGAAACAAAGAGCCGACAGGTGTATTTGCGTGATGCGAGATACAATACCTGTCGGTTTTAATGTTTTGAGGATGGTAGCATAGTGTTTTGTGTACTACTCATCCCAGCCTTCGTAGAATCGAATATTTACGGAGATGATGCGGACGATGTCTTCCGGGGTCAGGTTCAGGTCGGAGGGATCGGAGATGCTGGGAAGGTTGGGCTCTTCTTCATCCAGTTCTACGGTGATCCAGTTGTAGGCAGCTTCGTTGGCGTTCTCGATGGCTTCGTCCAGTGTATCTCCGGTGGAGGTGCAGCATTCGAGGTCTGGGAAGTAGCCGTTGTATGTTCCGTCTTCGTTTTTGCGGAAGACAGCAGGGTACATAAATTTCATAGGTAAGACTCCTTTGTTTTTTGATTCTTTGATTTAGTATAATAGTGTTTGATAGTTTGCTCCAAACGTTTTTTAGTATACAACATCTTTTGATGGTTGGCAAATAAATCGCGGAATATTATCAGTGAAACGTAACTAAATAAGAACAGTAATGTCCTTTTTTCAGAAAACAACAGTTGAGATGAAGGAAAATCAGAGATATAATAATAGAATAGAATCTGTCAGAAAAGAGAACAAAAAAGCAGGAGGGTTTTGATATGAGAAAAAATTTAGGAGCAAAAGCATATACATATCCACAGCCGGTATTTATCCTGGCAGCTTACGGAAAGGACGGAACACCGAATGCAATGAACGCAGCCTGGGGCGGCATCAGCGATGACAAAGAACTGACCATGTGCATCAGTGCCAGCCATAAGACAACGGAAGATATCCTGGCGAAAAAAGCATTTACTGTAAGTATGGCAGATGCCGCACATGTGGAAGCATGTGATTATGTGGGAATCGTTTCCGGAACCAAAGAGCCGGACAAATTCGCAAAAGCAGGATTTCATGCAGTAAAATCAGAGTTCATAGATGCACCACTGATCGAAGAACTCCCGATTGCCGTAGAGTGCAGACTGAAAAGCTACGACCCGGAAAGTTGCCGGATGGTGGGAGAAATCGTAAACATCAGTGTGGATGAGCGTGTACTGGACGAGAACGGTAAAGTGGATGTGGCAAAAGCTCAGCCAATTACGTTTGATCCGTTTAACAATACCTATGTGGTACTGGGAAAAACCGTTGGAAGAGCATTTCATGATGGAATGAATCTGAAAAAATAATGTAACTGTTCAGTAACTTCACAGTTAAGATTCGATGAAGAGTTATTGAATAAAAACATCTGAACAGATGGGGGAGATACACCATGACAGTACGGATTCTGAATCACGGATTGAGTAGTTTTGGGAGCTATTGCGGACTGAACTATACATATCGGATGCGGAATGAGTCCTTCTTTTATGGAAAAAATGTTTGATCCTTTTGAACGGGAGAAGAACTCTACGCTCAGCGGTGTCCAGGGAACCGGACTTAGACTTCCGATCGTTAAGCGGTTTGTAGAACTGATGGAAGGAACAATCGAAGCAATCTCCACTGAGGGTGTCGGAACAGAATTTATTATAAAAACAGACTTTCTGCTGGTGAGCAGGGCACTTTTGGAAATAACGAACAGACCATCAACAGTATCCGTGAAACAGCAGATCATGCATGCTAAATCAGAACACCAGGAAAACGTATCGGCGGATGTATCGGATTTATACCGAAGTAAAACGACTGCCGGTAAAACCGGGGAAAATGGAACGAGAGTTATCTTCATGACAGAAATAAGAAGATGATTCTGGAAAGTATAAAGGAAATAAAATTTTAAGTGAAAGACTCGATGCTGAGAATAAAAGCAGGCATCGAGTTTTCACATACAAAGGCTGGAGTTACCATATGAAAGAAGACAAAACCGAACAGCGCTGGGACAAGCTGCTTCATATCCGCACCAGTGGAAGGGATGATTCTCACTCGGATCAGTACCGATATCCCTATGAGCCAACACCATATACTGTATTGCAACGCCTTGCGGATTCCGGGTATATTCGAAAGCACAATCTGTTGTTGGATTATGGCTGCGGAAAAGGGCGGGTGGATTTCTTTTTGTCCTGGCAGACCAGATGTCAGTCTGTCGGGATTGAATATGATGAGCGGATCTATGAAAATGCACAGAAAAATAAAGAGACAGCAGTTTCTTCTGGACAGGTATCTTTTGAAAAAGTGGATGCGACAGAATTCGTTGTCCCGGATCAGGCGGACAGAATGTATTTTTTTAATCCGTTTTCTGTAGAAATTTTGCAGCATGTGATAGCGAGAATACTGGAGTCCTATTACCGGAATATGAGACCGATTCAACTGTTCTTTTATTATCCTTCGGATGACTACATGGCGTGTCTGATGAATGTGGAAGAGTTACAGTTTGCAGATGAAATTGATTGCAAAGATCTTTTTCCAGGAGAGAATCAGCGAGAAAGAATCGTAATATTCGAACTGGGAGAAATCGCGGGTTGAAATATGGAAAGTTAAAGAACGTGAAGGAGGAGAACATTATGGGAGATCATGAAAGAGGAAAGCTGGATGACAGTGGATTCCACTACGACGGCTGTGCAGGTGGTCCCTGTGGATGCGATGGAGGAAGCGGAGGTTCACCGAGAAGAGGTGGCGGTGGAGATGGTCTGTGGATAATTGTGGGTCTGATCGTGGTTTTTGGAGGGGTAATCGGACTGGCAGAACTGACAGGAATACCGCTGGAAAACTGGTCGACAGGGATAATACTTTTAGTGATGTTTCTTCTGTTTCTGTTGTTTGGAGTGATTATTCTTTTGTTTTATTAAGAATAGAAAGAATATTCAGCATAAAAACATCACAAAAAAGAAAAAAAGATTGACAATCAAGTATACTTGAATGTTATCATAAAAGTAAACAAAAAAGAAAGAAGGGTTTTTACAATGAGTGTTGATGTAACAAAAATGCCGAAACTCGGTTTCGGGCTGATGAGACTGCCGGAGAAGGACGGGGAACTGGATCTGGAGCAGCTTTGTAAGATGGTGGATGCGTATATGACATCCGGAATGAACTATTTTGATACCGCATATATGTACTGCGGAGGAAAATCCGAGAGCATTATCAAAAAAGCGCTTGTAGAGCGTTATCCGCGTGACAGCTTTACACTGACAACGAAACTGCCACAATGGATGATGGATGAAGGAATCGACGGAAGAGACCGGATCTTTAATGAGCAGCTGGCACGTACCGGTGCGGGATATTTTGATTATTATCTGTTACATAGCGTAGAAGACGGAGCAAACTACGAAGGTTACGTCAAATACGACTGCTTCAATTGGGCGATGAAGAAAAAAGAAGAAGGACTGATCCGTCATTTCGGTTTCTCTTTCCATGGAACACCGGAACTGCTAGATAAAATTCTCTCCGAGCATCCGGAGGTAGAGATCGTACAGATCCAGATGAATTATGCAGACTGGGAGAATCCGCTGGTACAGTCCGGTCGACTGTATGAGGTTCTTCGCAAATACAACATGCCTTTCCTGGTTATGGAGCCTGTCAAAGGCGGTTCTCTTGCCAGTGCGTCTCCGGAAGTAGAGGCAGAGATGAAAAAGATCAAACCGGACGCTTCCGTAGCATCCTGGGCACTGCGCTTTGCGGCATCTCTTCCGGGCGTTGCCACAGTATTGTCCGGCATGTCCAACGAAGAGCAGATGAATGACAACCTGAAGACATTTACCAATTTCGAACCACTGTCGGAAGAAGAGCGGAAAGTAATCGAAAAAGCACAGGATGAACTGAAGAAAAATCCAACCGTTCCGTGTACTTCCTGCCGGTACTGCTGCGATGGATGTCCACAGCAGATTTCCATCCCGGATGTCTTCCGTGCGTTAAATACCATCCGTCTGTATGGAGAAAAAGATCGTGCACAGTCTTATTATGAAAAACTGATACAGACTTCCGGAAAAGCAGGTGACTGTATCCAGTGTGGCCAGTGTGAGAGCGTCTGTCCGCAGCACTTGTCCATCATTTCATTACTGGAAGAAGCATCGGAAAAACTTGACAAATAATAAAAAACGGTTCATCCATGCCCGAAAAGCGTGATAGATGCGTTAAATATGTTTTTTGTATTGCTTTTTGTTGGGGAAAATGTTAATATATTAGCAAATGAACACGAAACAAAGAATACCTGCAGAGGTGGGAAGACGCACTGCAGGTATTCTTCTGCAACAGAAAGGAACAACATATGAAGACAACACTGATTATCATGGCAGCAGGGATTGGTTCACGGTTCGGAACAGGAATCAAACAGCTGGCAAAGATGTCGGACAACGGAGAGATCATCATGGATTACTCGATCTATGATGCAAAAGAAGCAGGATTTGACAAAGTGGTTTTTGTAATCCGTAAAGATATTGAAGAAGAGTTCAAAGCGGTGATCGGAAACCGTATTGGTTCTCAGATCGAAGTGGAATATGTATATCAGGAACTCACTGATCTGCCGGAAGGCTTTACTGTTCCGGAAGGACGTAAAAAACCATGGGGAACAGGTCAGGCAGTACTGGCGTGCAAGGACGTAGTAGAAGAGCCGTTTGTGATCATCAACGCAGACGATTACTACGGAAAAGAGGCTTTCGTAAAACTGCATGATTTTCTGGTAAATGGGAAGCAGGAAGGCGAAGTCCTGAATATGGCAATGGCAGGATTTGTCCTGAAAAATACTGTCAGCGAGAACGGAGCAGTTACCCGTGGGATCTGTACCGTGGATGACGATGATATGCTGACTGATGTTCTGGAAACATCCGGTATCGCAATCGAAGCAGACGGAACGGTAGTCTGTGACAGAGAAGAAGTAAAGTCCTGGATCACACCGGATGTTCACGTATCCATGAATATGTGGGCTGCTTATCCGGAATTTCTGGACAAGCTGGAGAGCGGATTTGCAGAATTCCTGAAAGACGAATCCGGAGATCCGTTAAAGAAAGAATATCTGATCCCGATCATCGTGGATGGTCTGTTAAAACAGAACAAAGCGACAGTGAAGGTGCTGGAGACACAGGACAAATGGATCGGAATTACTTATAAAGAAGATACAGAGTTGGCACAGGCAGGCTTCCGTGAAATGATTCGTTCCGGTAAATATCCGGCAAAGCTGTGGGATTGATTTTGAGAAAATAAAAGAGAAAATGACAAAGCATCAGGGTGAAAATCGGAGATATGGGAAGTCCCAGAATCTGATTTTAACCTGGTGCTTTTTCAGTTACGTGGATAACGGGTCAAAGTCCGTTCGGTTTCTGAGCTCTTTCATAATTTTACAAAAGTTCAGGAATCCGCATGGCTGTAAAAGTGAGACAAAAAGGGCGGAAAAAGAAAAGGGGATGACATTTTGGCAGAGTTTGTATATAATAGAGGAAGCGTCAGCGAGATGAAAACGGAAAAAACGAAGGAAACAGGAGAACAGAAAATGAAAGCATATGATTATGTTGTAGTAGGATCCGGTCTGTACGGCGCCGTATTTGCCCGGGAAGCGGTGAAAAAAGGGAAAAAGGTGCTGGTGATCGACAAACGCCCAAACATCGCGGGAAATGTATATACGGAGCAGATGGAAGGGATTCATGTACATAAATACGGTGCCCATATTTTCCATACCAACAATAAAAAAGTGTGGGACTATGTGACATCTTTTGCGGAATTTAACCGCTTTACGAACTCCCCGGTGGCAAATTACAAGGGTGAGCTGTACAGCCTGCCGTTTAATATGTATACCTTCAACAAGATGTGGGGTGTGGTGACACCGGAAGAGGCAGCAGCCAAGATCGAAGAACAGAGACAGGCAGCAGGCATCACCGAGCCGAAGAATCTGGAAGAGCAGGCGATCTCTCTGGTTGGAACAGATATTTATGAGAAACTGATCAAGGGTTACACACAGAAACAGTGGGGACGTCCGTGTACAGAGCTTCCGTCATTTATCATTCGCCGTCTGCCGGTGCGTCTGACTTTTGATAACAACTACTTCAATGCGTTGTATCAGGGAATCCCGGTAGGTGGTTATACAAAGATGGTTGCCAATATGCTTGAAGGTATCGAGGTAGAACTTGGTGTGGATTATCTTGAGAAGAAAGAGTATTATGACAGTCTGGGAGAAAAAATCGTATATACCGGACCGATCGATGCATATTTTGCATATGAACTGGGTACACTGGAATACCGTTCGGTACGATTCGAGACAGAGGTACTGGACAAACCGAATTTCCAGGGAAATGCAGCTGTGAACTACACAGATGCAGAGACTCCATGGACACGAATCATCGAACATAAATGGTTTGAGTTCGGAAAAGATGAGAATGGTCAGGAACTTCTGAAGACAGTCATCAGCCGGGAATACAGCTCCGAGTGGAAACCGGGCGATGAACCTTATTATCCGGTCAATGATGAAAAGAACGGAAAACTCTATGAAGAATATAAGAAACTTGCTGAGAAAGAAAATGATGTGATTTTCGGCGGCAGACTGGGTGAATATAAGTATTATGATATGGATGCGGTGATCGCAGCGGCACTGGATATGAGTGAGAGAGAGCTGGGATAATTGCATTCTGGTCATGACAGACATTTATGTATAAATATCTGAGGAAAACTAAAAACAGTGTAGTACAATGTTTGATTTCAAACCGTACTACACTGTTTTTAGCTAAACAATATATCATTTGCGTCGATAATCAGACACACTCTAGAACTCAATCTCCTTCAGATACCGTGCCACAGCATCCTGCCAGGTAGGAAGCGGCTCGAATCCGTTTTCTACGAGTTTGGATTTGTCCAGGCGGCTGTTGAACGGACGTTTTGCTTTGGATACGCCGTATTCAGCAGTGGTAACCGGAGCGACGGACACGCGGTCTTCGGAATACTCCTCACGTCCCATTGCGACAGCCTGACGGAAGATTTCTTTTGTGAAATCATACCAGCTGATATAGCCGCCCTCGTTGGTTGCGTGATAATAACCGTATTTCTCTGTCTCGATCATGTCGACCAGCAGTCGTGCCAGATCGTAGGTATAGGTAGGAGTACCGATCTGATCGGAAACAACGGTCAGCTTGTCGTGTGTCTTTGCTACGTTCAGCATAGTTTTGATAAAGTTTTTTCCGTTCTTACCGAATACCCATGCGATACGCACGATAAAATATTTATCCAGAGTGGAAGATACCGCAAGTTCTCCGTCCAGTTTGGTCTGTCCGTATACATTTAACGGTTTGTAATCCTTGCAGTCCGGCTGCCACGGTTCGGTTCCCTGTCCGTCAAATACATAGTCGGTGGAAATGTAAACCATTTTTGCATCCAGTTCTTTGCAGACAGAAGCGATATTAGCAGTTCCATCTACGTTAATGGCCTTTACTTTTGCCTGTTTGTCTTCATCCTCTGCCAGATCAACAGCAGTCCATGCAGCGCAGTGAACGACAACATCCGGGTTGATCTCGGTAAGGGTCTTACAAACAGCTTCTTTGTCTGTGATATCCATGGCAACGTAAGGCATGGTTGTGACCGGGCTTTCGTCCTGTACACCGCTGTAGGAAGGAGCGATATCACTTCCGATTCCTTCATAACCTCTTTTTGCCAGTTCATTCATCACATCGTGTCCCAGCTGTCCGGCAACACCTGTTACAAATACTTTCATATTGTTCTCTCCATAATCTATCTGCCGTAGCTGCGAAGCAAGAGTATATGCCTGGCAGAACGGCAGATTTTAAATGATTTATTAGTTCTGTGTCACGGTACGCACCGATAGGAATTAGCGGTTTGCGTACATTTTCTCATAGTAGTTCTGGTATTCACCGGAGATGATGGTTTCCCACCATTCTTTGTTATCCAGATACCACTGAATGGTTTTTTTGATACCGTCTGCAAATTTGGTTTCCGGCAGCCAGCCCAGTTCGTTGTGGATCTTGGTCGGATCGATGGCATAACGCATGTCATGACCTTTTCTGTCAGATACATAGGTGATCAGGCTTTCCGGTTTACCCAGTTCTTTACAGATGATTTTTACGATATCGATGTTTTTCATCTCATTGTGACCACCGATGTTATATACTTCGCCGACACGACCGTTGTGGATGATCAGGTCGATCGCTTTGCAGTGATCTTCTACATACAGCCAGTCACGGACATTTTCACCTTTTCCGTATACAGGAAGTGGTTTGTCATTCAGTGCATTGGCGATCATCAGTGGAATCAGTTTTTCCGGGAAATGATACGGTCCATAGTTGTTGGAGCAGCGGCTGATGGTAACAGGCAGACCATAAGTACGATGGTAAGCCAGAACCAGAAGGTCAGCACCTGCTTTGGAGGAGCTGTACGGGCTGCTGGTGTGGATCGGAGTCTCTTCGGTAAAGAACAGGTCCGGGCGATCCAGAGGCAGATCTCCGTATACTTCATCGGTAGATACCTGATGATATCTCTTGATACCGTATTTTCTGCAGGCATCCATCAGGACAGCAGTACCTTTGATGTTGGTATCCAGGAATACTTCCGGGTTCTCAATGGAACGGTCTACGTGGCTTTCTGCTGCGAAGTTTACAACCATATCCGGATGTTCTTCTTCGAACAGTTTGTATACAGCTTCACGGTCTGTGATGCTTTCTTTTACAAAACGGAAGTTCGGGTTGTCCATAACAGGAGCCAGAGTGGACAGGTTACCTGCATAAGTCAGGCAGTCCAGGCATACGATCCGATAATCCGGGTATTTTTTCAGCATATGGAAAATAAAGTTGCTTCCGATAAATCCGGCACCGCCGGTAACAATAATATTCATAACATTTCTCCTTTTGGGTGTCAGGCACCATTAAAAATTTATAAACAAATCCGGGAACGCAGCGGTATTAGCGGCGTGCATCCAGATATTTGCCGTTCAGAACGTCCATCAGATACTGACCGTACTGATTCTTTTTCAGCAGTTCGTATACTTTCAGAACTTCTTCTTTTGAGATCCAGCCGTTTAAGTAAGCGATTTCTTCCAGACATGCGATTTTTCTGTGCTGGTGAGTTTCCATGGTTTTTACGAAGTTGGTAGCATCTACCAGACTTTCATGTGTACCGGTATCCAGCCAGGTAAATCCCTGTCCCAGAAGTTCTACATTTAACTGTCCTTCTTCCAGATAGATGCGGTTCAGATCGGTAATTTCCAGTTCGCCACGTGCACTTGGTTTCAGATTCTTAGCGTATTCCACTACTTTATTGTCGTAGAAATACAGACCGGTCACACAGTAATTGCTCTTCGGATGTTCCGGTTTCTCTTCGATGGAGATGGCTTTTCCTTCACTGTCGAATTCTACGATACCGAAACGCTCCGGATCGTCCACGTAATAACCGAAGACAGTAGCACCTTTTCCGGTTTTTGCATTTTCTACCGCTGCGTGCAGACGTTTGGTCAGTCCGTGACCGGCGAAAATGTTGTCACCCAGAACCATAGCTACAGAGTCATCACCGATGAATTCTTCTCCGATGATGAATGCCTGTGCCAGTCCGTCCGGACTTTCCTGTACAGCATAGGACAGATTCACACCGAACTGATGGCCGTCGCCTAACAGCTCCTTGAAACGCGGGGTATCCTGCGGGGTGGAGATGATCAGGATATCACGGATGCCTGCGTTCATCAGAACAGACATCGGATAGTAGATCATCGGTTTGTCATAGATGGGAAGTAACTGTTTGGAAGTTACCATGGTCAGAGGATAAAGGCGTGTGCCGGATCCTCCTGCTAAAATGATTCCTTTCATGAGTATTCTCCTTTCAGATCATTTGTTGTAACTGTTCAGTACCTTCACAGTTACCATTTGTTTTTTCAGTTCCGTATCCTAAGATGATACCATTATAAAAGGTGACCTTAGGTCACCTTCAAGCATTTTTTTAAAATTTTGGTAAAATTGTTGGTTTTTACTTATAGGACAGAGAAAAACAGAAGGAAAATTTAGTAATTGCAAATAAAAATCCCGGCATCTTTTGTGATATGCAATCCTTTTTCTGTTTTTTTCTTTACAAAGGAACGAAATTCTTTGTAGTGGTCAAGCAGGTACTGATTCTGATTGCCGTGGCAGGAGAGGATATAGGAGATCAGAGGCTCCGGGTCGGACACCAGAAGACCGTCTTCATAAGAGATCCATTCCACACGGGAAAACCATGGTTCGAGCACCTGTGCGCCGTTTTCGCGACCGAATTTCTCATATAATTTGTTGGCGGAGAGCACGATCCGCTCATCAAACCGGCTGACCAGCTGACTGATTTCTTTCATATGAGAGTTGCCATAGGTACTGCATAAGAACCGCCCACCCGGTTTCAGTACCCGCCGGACTTCTTTACACACATTTTCCAGATTATCACAATAGAACAGCACGTGGTTGGCGATCACGAGGTCATAGCTTTCGGAAGACGCCGGAATCTTTTCACAGTCAAAAGCAGCGAAAGAAAACCGGGAATCTCTGGCTCCCAGTGCACGTCTTGCATCGCGCAGCATCCCGTCTGAGATGTCGGAGAGGGTAAGGTGGATGTTCTGAGGAAGCAGAGAGATGTTTTGTTTCCATAAAGCACCGTCCCCACATCCCAGTTCCAGAACGTTCATGCCGGACTGCAGATGGCACTGTGAATAGATCCACGGAAACCATCCTTCTTTATTTATAGAGTATAAACTGTGCAGCTTGATTCGGGCTGCAATATTAGTTGCGTTCTGATACTGATTCTTCATACTCTTTTCCATACCGGTCAGATGGATCAGATCAAGCATCTGGTTCCAGTCGATGGTGTGCTGGGTCTGGATTGCATCGGAAGTATCCTGAATCGCTTTCTCCACCAGCTGTAATTGTTCAATCCGGTCGCGCACCAGTTTCAGCTGTACATCCAGAGAATCCCGCATAAAATGATAGTCCGTATCATTGATCGTCATATCCCGGATATCATCCAGCGAAAATCCCAGAAACTTCAACAACAGGATCTGCTGCAGCCGCGCCAGATCCTCATCCGTGTAAAACCGTGCACCTGCGTCACTTACATAGGAAGGTTTTAAAATATTCTGTTTATCATAATAACGGATCGTCCGAAGCGTCACATGCGCCATACGGGCAAATTCCCCGGAAGAGTAGTAGCCCTCTTTTTTCATAGATTATACGCCTTTCTGTGTATGAAAAAATAATTACGAAAATAGATAAAAACAGTATAGCAGACGGGGGGAGAGAAAGCAAATTGGTCTTTTTCGATAAAAACGAAAAACCCCGTGTGATAAAAAACAAAAATAGCAGGAAATAAGGAGAAATATTCGTGACAAAACAACAGACTGATGGTAGAATATTCCAGATAAGGGGTGTCATGGGGCATGCCTGATTTTTGATTTACGCGAGCAACGAGCCAAAGTCCGTGCTTGCACGAGACCTTGGCGACTGCCGCGATAACGAGCGCCAGCGAGTGTACGCGAGCAACGAGTGTCCGTGCATGCACGAGATCTGGGAGACTGTCGCGATAACTTGAGAAACTCGCGGAGCGTGTTTCTCATAGTTTATTTGAGCTACAAGTCAAAATCTGACCTCGTATGAAACCTTGATTATCGCCATGACAACGAGTAAAATTTTCGGAGTGTATTTTATCTCGTTTTAGAGAAGGTTTTATGGAGATAGGGCATCAGGAAGCATTGTGGCCGGGATGCATGGCACATTCTTATAAAAGAATATTTAAAGACAGAATAAACAGGACAGAAGGGGGATTTATGCTGGGAAACGTAAGGAAAAAATTTATTGGAGACAAGCAATTTTATAAGATGGTACTTGCCATCGCCATACCGATCATGATCCAGAACGGAATCACAAACTTTGTAAGCCTGCTGGACAACATCATGGTTGGTCAGATCGGAACGGAGCAGATGTCGGGGGTTGCGATTGTCAATCAGCTGATCTTTGTATACAATCTGTGCATCTTCGGCGGGGTGTCCGGTGCGGGAATCTTTACCGCGCAGTATTTTGGACAGAAAGATGATGAAGGTATCCGTCATACCTTCCGGTTCAAATTATGGGTATCCGCGATTCTGACTGCGCTGGTTATTGTGATTTTTATCATCAGTGGAGAAAGCCTGATCCAGATCTATCTGAACGGCAGCAGCGATGGCGGCGATCTGGCTGCTGCACTTCGCTATGGAAGACAGTACATGCTGGTGATGTTATGCGGACTGCCGGCCTTTATGATGGTACAGACATATGCGAGTACACTTCGTGAGTGCGGAGAGACGATGGTGCCGATGAAAGCCGGTGTGACAGCGGTTCTGGTGAATCTGGTATTTAACTATCTGCTGATCTACGGAAAGTTCGGTTTTCCGGAACTCGGTGTTGTCGGTGCGGCGATCGCAACGGTGCTGTCGAGATATGTGGAGATGGCGATTGTTTTAATCTGGACCCACAAACACAAAGAAATCAATACCTATATCGTCGGACTCTACAAGACCATGAAGATTCCGGGATATCTGATAAAGAAATTTATTATCAAAGGCTCTCCGCTGCTCTTTAACGAGACACTGTGGGCTGCAGCACAGGCTACACTGATGCAGTGTTATTCGGTACGCGGGCTGAGCGTAGTAGCGGCGTTCAATATTGCGAATACGATTGCAAACTTATTTAATGTAGTATTTATCGCCCTGGGTGATTCGGTAGCCATAGTGGTAGGACAGAGGCTGGGTGCCGGCAAGATGGATGAGGCAAGGGATCTGGACAATAAGATGATCGCCTTTTCTGTGATGTGCTGTACCGGTGTTGCGATTGTGATGTTCCTGATCGCGCCGCTGTTTCCACAGCTGTATAACACTGACAGTACGACAAGACATCTGGCAGAATACCTGATCATGACACAGGCAGTCTTTATGCCGCAGAATGCATTCCTGCATGCGACATATTTTACCCTGCGTTCCGGTGGCAAGACAGTGGTCACGTTCTTTTTCGACAGCGTCTTCGTGTGGATCGTCAGCGTGCCGATCGCCTTTGTGCTGAGCCGGTTTACCGGTTTGTTTGTAGTAGTGATTTTCGCATGCGTCAATATTGCAGACTGGATCAAATGCGTGATCGGCTTTGTACTGGTTAAGAAAGGCGTCTGGTTACAGAATATTGTGTCGCAGAAAGAATGATAAACAGTGTCAGGCATGGTGAACAATAAAAAGAAAAATAGCAGAAAAATAAGACTTGCAATTTAAAATATGGTAGTGTATAATATTTAACGTGTGAATAAACGAGATGGTCCTCTGTTACAAAAGGTATTAAGAACATCCAGGAACAAAAGGAGAAAAAAGATGAACGAAATTATTAAAAACATCGAAGCTGCTCAGCTGAAAGCAGAAGCACCGGCATTCAACGTTGGTGACACCGTAAAAGTTTATGGTAAAATCAAAGAAGGAAACCGCGAAAGAATTCAGATCTTCGAAGGTATCGTAATTAAAAAACAGGGCGGAAGCTGCCGTGAAACTTTCACAGTAAGAAAGAACTCTAACGGTATCGGCGTAGAAAAAACATGGCCGCTGCATTCTCCGAACGTAGAGAGAGTAGAAGTAGTAAGACGTGGTAAAGTAAGACGTGCAAAACTGAACTACTTAAGAGACCGTGTTGGTAAAGCAGCTAAGGTAAAAGAACTGGTAAAATAATTCACAGGTAGAGGAGCAGGGGCAAATACATCATGTACTTGCCCCTGTTTCCGTTTACGCGGGCAATGAGTCAAAGTCCGTGCTTGCACGAGGCCTTGACAACTGCCACGATAATGAGTAAATTTTGCGAAGAGTATGTTATCTCGTTATCGCGTTACTGTGGGAAAACTCTGAGGCAAATGAATATGGGATTTTTTAAAGCAAGGTATGTAAGAGACTATGTGGCAGCTGCCAAGTTAAAAGCAGCTGTTATCTGGGCGGCAGAGATCGCAGCGGTGCTTATCCTCGGCATTGTACTGGCGGTTGGTTATGGAAAAATCACCGTTATGCAGGAAGGTTCTATGGATCCTACGTTAAATGCAGGAGATGTACTTCTAGTCGATCGCATGGCATACAGATTCAGTACGCCGAAGAGGGGAGATATCATCGTATATAAAACAGGCGATGATAAAAAAGCAAGTACACATATCAAACGGATCATCGGACTTCCGGGAGAGACGATACAGATCAAGGACGGACAGATTCTGATAGACGGGGAGACCTATCAGGAAAACGGCGAATTTCCAGGGATTGAAAATGCAGGAGTTGCTGAGACGAAGGTGGCACTGGACAGCGGAGAGTATTTTGTGCTGGGTGATAACCGGAACAACAGTGAAGACAGCAGATACGCCGATATGGGAAATGTCAAGAAAAGAAATATCATCGGTAAGGTCTGGTTTATTGCGTCACCGTGGAGCAGGTTCGGATTCGTATAGAATGAGGTAAGCAGATGAATTTACAATGGTATCCAGGTCATATGACCAAGGCAAAACGGCAGATGCAGGAAGATCTGAAACTGATCGATCTGATCATCGAACTGGTGGACGCCCGCATCCCGTTAAGCAGCAGAAACCCGGATATTGATGAACTGGGTAAAAATAAGGCAAGACTGATCCTGTTAAACAAATCAGATCTTGCAGATGAAAGATATAACGAGCAGTGGTCCGCGTATTTTCAGAAAAAAGGATTTTACGTGGTAAAAGTGAATGCTAAATCAGGTGCGGGACTCAAGTCTATCCAGGGCGTGATCCAGGAAGCTTGTAAGGCAAAGATCGAGAGAGACAGAAGAAGAGGAATCAAGAACCGTCCGATTCGTGCAATGGTTGTAGGTATTCCAAATGTAGGTAAATCCACATTTATCAACTCCTACGCAGGAAAAGCCTGTGCAAAGACCGGAAACAAACCGGGTGTGACAAAAGGAAAGCAGTGGATCCGTCTGAATAAGACACTGGAACTTCTGGACACACCTGGTATCCTCTGGCCGAAATTTGAGGATCAGGAAGTGGGAAAACGACTGGCGTTTATCGGATCTATCAAGGACGAGATCCTGAATCTGGAGGAATTGTCTCTGGAACTGCTGGATTATATCCGCACGAATTATCCGGGCCTGTTAAATACCCGTTACGGTATCGAAGAAGAGGGCACACCGGTATCTCTTCTGGAAGCAGTAGCGGATAAGAGAAAATGTCTGATCCGCGGACAGGAGATCGACTATGCGAAAGCGGCAGGAATCGTGATGGAAGAATTCCGTAACGGTAAAATCGGAAGAATCACACTGGAATTTCCACCGGTTGAGGAGGAAACTGCACATGAAGACCATCCGGGAGATTAAAGAAGAATTACAGGCGGCGTCGGGAACAGAGAGAGAAAAACTTCTGGAACTGTACCGGGAGGATACCCGAAGCGGCGTAGTCGGTCTGGTGAAAAAATACGACCGGGAAAAAGAACTGCTGGAGAAAGAAAAACAGCGGATTGAAGATATGAAAGTCTATGAGAACACCTACAGTCACGTGGGCTGGATCTGCGGCATCGATGAAGCAGGACGTGGCCCGCTGGCGGGACCTGTTGTGGCAGGTGCGGTGATTTTACCGGAAGACAGCAAGATCCTCTGGCTGAACGACTCCAAGCAGCTGTCAGCAAAGAAAAGAGAAGAACTCTATGATGTGATCATGGAAGAAGCGATCAGCGTTGGTGTTGGGTATGCAAGTCCGGCACGAATCGATGAGGTCAATATTTTACAGGCAACCTATGAAGCGATGCGGGAAGCCATCTCAAAACTGGCTGTCAAGCCACAGATTCTGTTAAATGATGCGGTGACGATCCCTCAGGTCGAGATTCCGCAGGTGCCGATCATCAAAGGGGACGCCAAAAGCGTTTCAATCGCAGCTGCAAGTATCATCGCGAAGGTCACCAGGGATCGGTTAATGGCAGAATATGATAAGATCATGCCGGAATATGGATTTGCATCTCATAAGGGATACGGATCGAAAAGTCATATCGAAGCGATTCGGCAATACGGTCCGTCGCCGATCCACAGAGCAACATTTATCAAGAACTTTCTGTAATCCGGGATGGATGAAGCTACTGATTTTGGATGAAAATGTCTGAAAACAAAACAGATCACGTAATTCAGTTGTCTGCAAAATAAGAGGAAACTATATTTGAATAAAAGAAAAACAGGACAAGAGCAGGAGGCGAAAGCCGCCTGCTTCTTGAAAACACAGGGATACCAGATACTGGAACGAAATTACCGCTGCAAAAAGGGAGAAATCGACCTGATTGCCCGGGAGGGGCAGTATCTGGTATTTGTAGAAGTGAAATACAGATCAACAAACGAAAGCGGTCTGCCGGAAGAAGCCGTAGATCTGCGGAAACAGCGACAGATCTCCCGGGTGGCAGCCTGGTATCTGACAGAGAAAGGTCTGGATATCTATACACCGTGCAGATTCGATGTGGTGGCGATTGAGGGAGAAGAGATCCGGCTTTACCAGGATGCATTTTTCTACCAGGGTTAAAAGAAGAAATCTGGGAGGCAGAAACATCTGCAAATATGGAAAAAACGGATAGAAAGTCTTTCAAAAAAGATGAAATACAGAAAACAAACAGCCAGTATCAGAAAATAAAACAGTACAGCAGGAGAGCAGATTATGGACATTCATTGGAAACAGGAATATACAGGAGATATGGAAGTCAGACAACGGGACGGTGTAACTTACCTTTCTTATCCAAGACTGGAACGGGAATCCGCTATTGTACACGGTTTCAGCACCCGTCTGGGCGGTGTGAGTGAGGGCTGTCTCGGAAGCATGAATCTCAGCTTTTCCAGAGGAGACAACCCGGAAAATGTACTGGAAAACTACCGGAGAATCAGCAGAGCCATCGGATTTCCGGTAGAAAGCATCGTTACTTCTGATCAGACTCATACGACAAATGTGCGCCAGGTAGGAAAAGAAGACTGTGGATGTGGCGTTCTGACGCCACGGACCTTTCACGACATCGACGGTCTGATCACCAACGAGCCGGGTGTAACTCTTGCTACGTTTTACGCCGATTGCGTCCCCTTATATTTCTATGATTCAATCCACAAAGCCATCGGTCTGTCCCATTCCGGTTGGCGGGGAACTGTAGGAAACATCGCAAAAGCAACCGTAGAAGCCATGCAGAAAACCTATCACACCGATCCGGCAGACCTCATCGCGGCCATCGGTCCCTCCATCTGCCAGGACTGCTACGAAGTAAGCGAAGACGTCATCGAAGAATTCCGCCAGGCTTATCCGGAAACCATCCACACCAAACTCTTCTACCGGAAACCCAACGGAAAGTACCAGCTAAACCTCTGGGAAGCCTGCCACCAGAACTTCCTCACCAGCGGCATCCGTGAAGAAAATATCCTCACACCCAACCTCTGCACCTGCTGCAACCCCGATTTCCTCTACTCCCACCGCGCCTCCCACGGCAAACGAGGAAACCTCGCAGCCTTCCTGGGACTACGATAAAGAAAGAACCATATACATACAAAAACACTGTGTACGCTCAAATAACCATTATTATAATGGTTATTTGAGTTGTTACACAGTGTTTTTATGTACAAATATAATGTGATTATATGCAGAAAATTACTATCGATATATGCATTTAAAGACAACTATCTAAAAACATCAAACACCTTCCGAAAAGTAATCGAGTTTCCGCCAACATCAGTAAACGATCCCTCGGGTCGTTTACGTACGCCTTAAAAAAACTTTTCTAAGAAACTCTATTTTTTCTCTTCTCTGTTCTTAGCAAGCAATTTCGTAATCTTAGAAGTCGTAGACCGAACCTTCTCAACCGAAACATCATGATTCAGAGTATCCATAATACTTGCCAGATATTTACCCATAGCAGCAGGCTCATAATAAGGACGATCCAACAACTCTGGTGTATGATAATTCAGGTCAGTAGTAATCACTTTATGGATATAACCCTTTTCATAATACTCATCAAACTTCTTCAGTCCATCTGTAAACAGGCCAAACGTAGTACAAACAAATACACGATTTGCATTCCGATCTTTCAGCTGTTTTGCCACATCCAGCATGCTCTCGCCGGAAGAAATCATATCATCAATAACGATCACATCCTTGCCGGCTACAGAGTCGCCCAGGAACTCATGAGCAACGATCGGGTTTTTACCATTTACAACGGTAGAATAATCACGACGTTTGTAAAACATACCCATATCAACACCAAGAATATTGGAGAAATATACAGCTCTTGCCATAGCACCTTCATCCGGGCTGATGATCATCAGATGTTCGTTGTCGATCTGCAGATCCGGTACGGAACGAAGCAGCGCTTTCAGGAACTGATAAGTAGGCATGAAATTATCAAAACCGGACAGCGGAATTGCATTCTGTACACGAGGATCATGAGCGTCGAAAGTGATAATATTGGAAACACCCATACTAACCAGCTCCTGCAGAGCCATTGCACAGTCCAGAGATTCACGTTTGCTGCGTTTATGCTGTCTTCCTTCATACAGGAACGGCATAACAACGTTGATACGGTGAGCTTTTCCTGTAGCAGCAGCGATGATACGTTTCAGATCCTGGAAATGATCATCCGGAGACATATGATTTTCATAACCATTTACTTTATAAGTGATACTGTAGTTGGTGATATCGCAAAGAATGAAAAGATCCACTCCACGGATAGATTCGTTGATGACACCTTTTGCTTCACCGGTACCGAAACGAGGGCAGTCACAGTCAATAAGGAAAGATTCCTCTGCATATCCTGACCATGCGATGCCGTTAGTCCGGTGCTCCATAAGCTCTTTACGGAACTGAACCAGATAATCATTGACGGTTTTTCCCAGTTCTTCACAGCCTTTCAGCGCTGCGATTTTAATAGGTGCGACTGGAATGGATTTTTCCAATAAGTCTAAGTTTGCCATAATAACCTCCAAATAAAGTGATTTAACCTGTTGTATTTTACACGATTTTTACAGACATAATAGTTATACCATTAGAAACTAAAGCCCGTCAAGAATATGTAGAATTCTTGTGAAAAATAACGGGAAAAACAGTATTTTCCGGCTTTTCCTTGACAATTCGGGGCGGTTTCTATATAGTAAGGTAGCGGAAAGAACCTGAAAATGTTCGTAAGTGTTCAATACTTGTAACTGTTCAGTACCCTCACGGTTACGAGTCAAAATACCTCGCGGAATATTTCCGGTGGAATAGTTATAATTGTTCTTACCAGGAGAACGGAGAAAGTTGAATGAAAAAAAACAAACATATTATAAAGATGGTTCAGCCCGGGAGTATAGCCGAAGAACTGGAGATCGAACCGGGAGATGAACTGATTTCCATCAATGACCAGAAGATCGAAGATGTTTTCGATTATCATTATCTGGTAAACGATGATTATCTGACAGTACTGATCCGTAAGACCAACGGGGAAGAATGGGAACTGGAGATTGAAAAAGATTATGAGGAAGATCTGGGGATCGAGTTCGATAATGGACTGATGGATGAATATCGTTCCTGCAGAAACAACTGTATTTTCTGTTTTATCGATCAGATGCCGCCGGGGATGCGGGAAACTTTGTATTTTAAAGACGATGATTCCCGTCTTTCTTTTTTGCAGGGTAATTATGTAACACTTACAAATATGAGTGATCATGACATCGACCGTATCATAAAGTACCATCTGGGGCCAATCAATATTTCTTTCCAGACAACCAATCCCCAGCTTCGCTGTAAGATGCTCCATAACCGGTTCGCCGGGGATATTTTTCCAAAGGTGCAACGGTTATACGAAGCCGGAATTGAAATGAATGGTCAGATTGTTCTGTGTAAAGGCGTGAATGACGGAGAGGAACTGGAACGGAGTATCCGGGATCTCAGCCGGTATCTGCCGCATCTTCGAAGCGTCTCGATTGTTCCTGTGGGACTGAGTAAATACAGGGATGGTCTGTACCCACTGGAGCCATTTACAAAAGAAGATGCTCAAAATGTGCTGGAATGCGTTCACAGATGGCAAAAAATGCTGTATGCTGAATATGGCCTGCATTTTATTCATTGCAGTGACGAATGGTATATCCTGGCAGAGCAGTCCATGCCGCCGGAAGAACAGTACGATGGATATCTGCAGCTGGAAAATGGTGTAGGTATGCTGCGGCTTTTGGATACTGAGATACAGGAGACGGTGCAGGGTCTGGAGGGAAATGACACACTTCGGCATTTTTCGGTAGCGACCGGAAAACTGGCAGCACCTTATATAGAAAAGAATATTTCGTATGTTCAGGAAAAGTTTCCGAATATTCATGGGACGGTCTATGCGATCCGAAACGACTTCTTTGGTCCGATGATCACCGTATCCGGTCTGATCACAGGACAGGATCTGATCGCACAGCTGAAAGATCAGGATCTTGGGGAACGACTTCTGATCCCGTGCAATATGCTTCGTGCGGGAGAAAATGTGTTCCTGGACGATATTACCGTAGAAGAAGCAGAAGAAGCGTTACAGATAAAAATCACTGTGGTAAATGAAGATGGTGCATCTTTTGTACACGCAGTGGTAGATGATACAATATTGGAAAATCATAAAAGGAGGCAGATCTATGAGCAAGCCGATTGTAGCAATTGTGGGACGACCTAATGTGGGTAAATCCACATTATTCAATGCCCTGGCAGGAGAGACTATTTCCATTGTAAAAGATACACCGGGTGTAACAAGAGACCGTATCTATGCGGATGCAACCTGGTTAAACTACAGTTTTACACTGATCGATACCGGCGGTATTGAGCCGGAGAGCAAGGATGTTATCCTGGCGCAGATGAGAGATCAGGCACAGATCGCGATTGATACCGCAGATGTTATTATTTTTATCACCGATGTGCGTCAGGGACTGGTAGATGCCGATTCCAAAGTGGCTGATATGCTGAGAAGAAGTGGCAAACCGGTACTTCTGGTGGTGAATAAAGTAGACAGTTTTGCAAAATTCATGCCGGATGTATACGAATTCTATAATCTTGGCATCGGTGATCCGATTCCGATCTCCGCATCCAGCAAGCTGGGTATGGGTGATATGCTTGACGAAGTGGTAAAATATTTCCCGACCGAAGAAGAGGAAGAGGAGGAAAATGAGATTCCTCATATCGCTATCGTAGGAAAACCAAACGTAGGAAAATCCTCTATTGTCAATAAATTACTGGGACAGAACCGTGTGATCGTATCAAATGTTGCTGGAACCACCCGTGATGCCATCGATACCAACGTGATGTGGAACGGAAAAGAATATGTATTTATCGATACCGCAGGTCTTCGAAGAAAAAATAAGATCAAAGAAGAACTGGAACGTTACAGTATTATCCGTACCGTAACGGCTGTAGAACGTGCCGATGTGGTCATCGTGGTCATCGATGCGGTAGAAGGGATCACGGAACAGGATGCGAAGATCGCCGGTATTGCTCATGAACGTGGAAAAGGTGTTATCATTGCAGTGAACAAATGGGACGCGGTCGAGAAAGATGATAAAACCATTTACAAATATACAAATAAGGTTCGTGAAGTTCTGGCGTACATGCCGTATGCGGAAATCCTGTTTATCTCCGCTCAGACCGGACAGCGTCTTCCAAAACTGTTCGAGACGATCGATATGGTACTGGAAAATCAGACACTGCGTATCCAGACCGGTGTACTCAACGAGATCATGACGGAAGCGATCGCGATGCAACAACCACCGTCAGACAAAGGAAAACGTCTGAAACTGTACTATATGACACAGGTATCCATCAAACCGCCGACATTTGTTATCTTTGTCAATGATAAAGAACTGATGCATTTTTCTTATACCCGTTATCTTGAAAACAAGATCCGTGAAGCATTCGGTTTCAGGGGAACTTCTCTGAAGTTTATCATTCGGGAAAGAAATGGTGAAAAATAAGAATTATTAGATCCGGGGAGGGATATTTATGGAACGGATTCTCTGTGTTCTGATCGGATATATCTGTGGACTTTTCCAGACCTCTTATCTGTATGGAAAAGTACACGGTATCGATATCCGTAATTACGGAAGCGGAAATGCCGGAACGACCAATGCACTGCGTACACTGGGCGCAAAGGCAGGAGCAATCACACTGCTTGGAGACTGTTTTAAATGTGTGATCGCGGTTGTGATCGTACATCTGATTTTTGGAAAAAGCCATCCGGAGATGATCCGGCTGCTGGGAATGTATGCGGCAGCGGGAACGATCCTCGGACATAATTTTCCGTTTTACCTGAACTTTAAAGGAGGAAAAGGAATTGCTGCTACAGCAGGTCTGCTGTTATCGTTTGATCTGCGGCTGACACTGGTTGCAGCCATTGTGTTCCTTGCAGTATTTTTCCTTACCCACTATGTATCACTGGGATCTCTGCTGGTTTATGTGGTATTTGTGGCAGGTATCATTATCATGGGACAGAACGGACAATTTACGGGAATGAGTCAGGCAAATATTTATGAAATGTATGTGCTTGCCATCTTGCTTGCCATCCTTGCATATTACAAACACTGGCCGAATATTCTGCGTCTGATTCATGGAAATGAAAATAAAACATATCTGAAAAAGAAAAAAGCATAATGGAGGTGTCGTATGAAGAAAATCGGCGTACTGGGAGCCGGAAGCTGGGGAACTGCCCTCACGTGGCTTCTGACAAATAACGGACATGAAGTAACTTTGTGGTCTATCATGGAAGCTGAAGTGGAGATGCTTCGCACAAAAAGAGAACATACTTCCAAACTTCCGGGTGTAAAACTGCAGGAAAGTATTCAGCTGACAAGCAATCTGGAAGAAGCAATGGCAGACAAGGATGTACTGGTACTGGCAGTGCCGTCTCCATATACCAGAAGCACCGCACAGAAGATGGCACCATATCTGAAAAAAGGCCAGATCGTTGTCAACGTGGCGAAAGGTGTGGAAGAGCATACGCTGATGACCTTAAGTCAGATCATCGAAGAAGAACTGCCGGAAGCAAATGTTGCCGTATTATCCGGTCCGAGCCATGCGGAAGAGGTTGGAAAAGGTCTTCCGACAACCTGTGTGGTGGGAGCGAGAACGAGACAGATAGCAGAATATCTGCAGGAAATCTTCATGAGTCCGGTTTTCCGTGTTTACACAAGTCCGGATGTTCTTGGTATCGAACTGGGAGCGGCCTTGAAAAATGTCATCGCGCTGGCCGCAGGTGTAGCAGATGGTCTTGGCTACGGAGACAACACAAAAGCAGCTCTGATCACCAGAGGAATCGCAGAGATCTCCCGCCTTGGTATCGCAATGGGTGCACATGCGAGAACCTTTTACGGACTGTCCGGTATCGGTGATCTGATCGTTACCTGCGCAAGCGTACACAGCCGTAACCGTAAAGCAGGTTATCTGATGGGCAAGGGATATACCATGCAAGAAGCCATGGATGAAGTCAAGATGGTGGTAGAAGGGGTATATTCTGCGAAGGCAGCACTGGGACTGGCTGAAAAATATGGGGTGGAAATGCCGATTATTGCGGAAGTCAATAAAGTGTTGTTTGAAGATAAGAACGCTGCGGATGCGGTGAATGAGCTGATGCAGAGAATGAAAAAGGATGAGCTTGGAGTTGAACTCTGGGATGATGAGAAATAGAAGAGTGATGTAAAACAGACGCCCGCCCGGGAATCATTCCCGGGCGGGCTGTTTTTTATATACCTTAATCCTTTAGATCACGAATCCCTGCATATCCTCCGGTATCCCTGCACTTCTGAATTTCTCATCCAGAGCATCGATCGTCTTCATTTCCATGTCGGTCAGTTCAAAATCAAAAATATCTGCATTCTCCGCAATCCTCTCAGGATTTACCGACTTCGGAATAGCAGAGATTCCTTTCTGTACCAGCCACCGCAGACCTATCTGTGCCGGCGATTTTCCGTAAGTTTCTCCTATATGAATCATTGTATCTTTTTTGAGATAAGCCCCACGGGCAAGCGGTGCATAAGCCTGTACGGCAATGCCTCGTTCCTTACAATACTCGTACAGGTCTGACTGATTCCACAGTGGATGATACTCTATCTGATTCACTGCCGGAACGATTCCGGAAGTCTGAAACAGTGCTTCCAGATGGGAAATCTCAAAATTACTTACGCCAATCGCTTTTGCCTGACCGGATTCCCGGATACGCTCCAGCGCCTGCCAGGAATTGATAAAACAACCGGGTACCGGCCAGTGGATCAGATAAAGATCCACATAATCAAGTCCGAGTCGATCCAGACTTCGTTGAAAGGCCCCGTCAATATCTCCGATCCGCTGTGCGGTATTCCATAATTTTGTTGTAATAAAAAGTTCTTTCCGTGGAACAGAAGAAGAACGGATTCCCCGCCCTACCCCCTCTTCGTTTTTATAAGCAGAAGCTGTGTCAATTAACCGATAGCCAAGATCCAGAGCGGTGGAGATAGCGCCTTCCACTTCACCGGGTGCGGTAGCTTTATATACGCCAAGCCCCAGAAGCGGCATGCTGGCATTTGTGTTCAAAGTCAATGATGGGATGTTTGACATGATGTAAACCTCCTCTCGTAACATCCGGCATTTCCGAAAAGCACAAAAATGACCGAAAATCCCAATTTCTATCCATTATACCATGGAAATGTGAAATAATTAGGGCGAAAATATTACGAAGCTGTGACATGAAGGCGATACGGAAGATCAAAGACCCTATCCCCGGGATAGGATAAACCATCAACGATACATGTTAACGAATTAACAAAGCAAAGCGTGAAAATCGGAGACTGCGTCATTTCTTACAAAAATCCCCTGTTGTATATAAAAAAGTACAGCTGAATTTATAAATATTTTGCATAGATTCTATTGAATACCATAGGGAAAAGGAGTATAATAAAACATAATTGACAAAAGATTGTCATATCCCCCATTGGGGGAAAAGCAGAGAAAGGAGTAGGACATGCACTTATTAAAAGATGAGAACGGAAATGTAATTCCACATGGTGATGGCCCTGCCCATAAACATGAGCATGACCATGACCATGGATGTGAAGAACATGCATGCGACGGATGCAGTGGCGGTTCTGACAAATGTAAGAACGAATCTGTAGCACTGTTAAACTATATGGTGGATCATAACGAACATCATGCAGCAGAACTCGATCAGATGGCTGACAACCTGGCAAAACTGGGTATGGATACAGCTGCAAAGCAGATCAAAGAAGCAGTAGCTGATTTCCAGAAAGGCAATCTCAGATTGCGTCTGGCACTCACAACAGTAAAAGAAGAGCTGAAAGAGTTTTAATCAGTGTTTTACAGACTGCATATGACATCTTGGTAAAAGGAGGAATAGCAAATGTGTCTGGCTACTGTATATAAAGAAAGCGATGATACTGTCATCTGCCGGAATGTAAGCAAGATTCTGGTAGAGGGTGAAAAAGTTATTATCCGCGATATCATGGGAGAAGAGACCAGCATTGAAGGAAAGATTCTGATGGTCGATCTCGCAAACAGCATTGTAAAATTACAGTGCGATTAATGATAAGGTCATAAGATGTAATAATCTTATAAGATAGATTCTAACTATTCAGTAGATAGTAACTGTGAAGAAACTGAGCAGTTACGATAGATTCTATACTGATAAGGCAGAACTTAATAACAAGAAACTATCAGAAAGGATAAGAAAATGTCACATGTAATTGCAGTCGCAGGAAAAGGTGGAGTTGGAAAAACCACACTGTGTGGACTTCTGATTCAGTACCTCTGCGAACAGAAAAAGGGACCGATTCTGGCAGTGGATGCAGATGCGAATTCTAATCTGAATGAAGTACTCGGCGTAGAGGTAGAAGCTACACTGGGTGATATCAGAGAAGAAATTGCCAGAGCGGAAACGGCAAAAGAAAATCCGATTCCTGCGGGAGTGAGCAAGGCTGATTATGCTGAGTTCAAATTTAATTCCGCGTTGATCGAGGATGATGACTTCGATATGCTGGTGATGGGACGTACCCAGGGAAAAGGATGCTACTGCTTTGTAAACGGACTGTTACAGGCACAGCTTGCCAAACTGCAAAACAATTATCCGTATATGGTTGTGGATAATGAAGCAGGAATGGAACACATCAGTCGCGGAGTTCTTCCAACTATGCAGACCGCTATTTTAGTCAGCGACTGTTCCAGAAGAGGAATCCAGGCAGTGGGAAGAATCAAAAAACTGATCGAGGAATGCGATATGCATCCACAGCAGATCGGGCTGATCGTAAACCGTGCGCCGAACGGTGTTCTTAATGAAGGAACCAAAGAGGAGATCGAGATCCAGGGCCTGGACCTTCTGGGTGTGGTTCCTCAGGATGAACTGGTATATGAATATGACTGCGAAGGAAGACCAACCGTTGAGCTTCCGGAAGATTCACCGGTTCGAAAAGCGATGAGTGAAATCGTCAAAAAACTGAATTTATAATTCATTATCAATGCGGATATTACCGGAGAGATAATCTCCGGAGTGTCTTCGCCCGGAAGATACACAAAACCACACTTCCGGGTGAAAGAATATATAATAGCCATAAAAGCGGAGAAAAGCGGAGGAATGGCTATAAAACAAAAGGAGGAAAAAAATGAGCGAATTTAAGATGACTACCGTTGAAGAGATGGAAGCAGCCACCAACCGTCTGTTGGAAACGGGAGCAAAAGTAGGAGCTGACGCATGGCAGTTCCGTGTAAAAAACCAGACACCACACTGTAAATTTGGTGAACAGGGTGTCTGTTGTAGAATCTGTGCAATGGGACCTTGCCGTATTACCCCGAAGGCTCCGAGAGGAATCTGCGGATGTGATGCTCACGGTATCGTAGGACGTAACTTCCTGAAATTTACAGCAGCTGGAGCAGCTACTCACTCTGATCATGGTCGTGAGATCTGCCACACTCTGTACTGTACAGCAGAAGACGGAAACTACAAAGTAAAAGATCCTGAGAAACTGCTTCGTATCGCAAAAGAATGGGGCGTAGAGACAGAAGGAAAAGATATCTATGATCTGGCTCATGAGATGGCTGAGATCGGTCTGATGGAATATGGTAAACCATTCGGATATCAGAGATTCCTGGACAGAATGCCGGAAGGACAGAAAGAAAAACTGATCGAGAACGAGATTGCACCGCGTGCGATCGACCGTGAAGTTTCCACTTCCTTACATATGGCTCATATGGGATGCTCTTCTCTGCCGGAAGCACTGGTAAAACAGTCTCTGCGTGCCGGTATGGCAGATGGATGGGGCGGTTCCATGATGGGAACAGAGTTCTCTGATGTCCTGTTCGGAACTCCGAAGCCAATCGATACAGAAGCAAACCTGGGTGTTATGGTTGCCGAGAATGTAAACATCGTTGTACACGGACATGATCCGAGCCTTTCCGAGATGATCTGCGAATATGCTGACAGCCCGGAAATGATCGCATACGCAAAAGAAATGGGAGCAAAAGGAATCACTGTATCCGGTGTATGCTGTACTTCCAATGAAGTAGCTATGCGTCGCGGTATTCCGATGGCAGGTAACTTCCTGCAGCAGGAAAACGTTGTTCTGACAGGTGCATGTGAAGCAATCGTTGTAGACGTACAGTGTATCTTCCCGGCGTTAGGACCTCTGAGCAAATGTTTCCATACAAAATTCGTAACAACTTCTCCGATCGCACAGATGCCTGATTCTGAATTTATCCGTTTCAACGCTGAGACAGCAGGAGAGAATGCAAAAGCAATCGTAAAGATGGCAATCGAAAACTTCAAGAACAGAAAACCGGAACTGGTACATATCCCGGATATGAAAGCAAAAGCAACCGTTGGTTATTCTGTAGAAGCAATCGTAAAAACTCTGGATGGAGTTACCAACAGCCAGGTTGACGAAACCGGAACAACAAAACCACTTCTGGAATGTATTACTTCCGGTGTTATCCGTGGTGCCGTTGCTATGGTTGGATGTAACAATCCGAAGATTCGTCCTGACTATGCACATATCGAGCTGATGAAGAAACTGATCGCAAACGATATCGTTGTTATTGCTTCCGGATGTTCCGCGCAGGCAGCAGCAAAAGCCGGTCTGATGGACAAATCCGCGAAAGATATTTGTGGTGCAGGTCTGAAACGTGTATGTGAACTGGCTGATATTCCGCCGGTACTGCACATGGGATCCTGTGTAGATATCTCCCGTATGATGATCCTGGCAGCAGAACTGGCAAAAGATTCCGGTCTGCAGATCAATCAGCTTCCGGTAGTTGGATGTGCTCCTGAATGGATGTCTGAAAAAGCTGTATCTATCGGTAACTACGTAGTAGGAACCGGTATCGATACCTTCCTGGGTGTTGATCCTTACGTATCCGGTTCCAGTGAAATGTGTGAACTGCTGACAGAAGGAACCAGAAAATGGACTGGCGCTGCTTATACAGTAGAAACAGATATCGAAAAACTGACCGATTTGATGATCGAAAGAATCGAAGAGAAGAGAACTGCTCTTGGTATTTAATCGATAAGATCGCTCATCTGTACGATGCCGGGATCTGGAATTTCCAAACCCGGCATCGGATACAAATATAATTATAAGGTGGATGACTAATTATGAAGATTGCAGTTACCGGTAAAGGCGGCGTGGGAAAGACAACGTTTGCGGCTACTCTGGCGCGTCTGTATGCGGAAGAGGGGCGGCATGTACTGGCAGCCGATGTGGATCCGGATGCGAATCTGGGACTGGCTCTTGGATTTTCAGAAGAAGAGCTGGATACGATCGTACCGATCAGCAAGATGAGAAAACTTGTAGAGGAACGTACCGGTGCTGGACCGGATAATCAGTATTACAAGATTAATCCGAAGGTAGACGATATTCCGGATGCATACGGAAAAGTGTGCAACGGAGTAAAACTCCTGGTTCTTGGAACAGTGGAGACTGGCGGTGCCGGATGTGTCTGCCCGGAACATGTGATGCTCAGAAGAATTATTAACAACCTGGTACTTCACAGAGGTGATGTAGTGGTGCTGGATATGGAAGCCGGTCTGGAACATATGGGTCGGGGAACCACAGAAGGTATGGATCAGTTCATCGTAGTGATCGAACCTGGATCAAGAAGTGTACAGACTTACAAGAATGTAAAACGTCTGGCAAAAGATCTCGGTGTGAAACAGGTACACGTGGTTGCCAATAAGATCCGGGATGAAAAAGATGAAGAATTTGTAAAAACACATATTCCGGCAGAAGATCTGCTGGGATTCATTCACTATAACACGGAGATTATGGATGCGGACCGTCAGGGCTGTTCTCCATACGACTACAGCAAATCGGCAGTAGACGAGATCCGTAAAATCAAAACGACCATCGATAAAATCGATGATTGCGATAAATAATCGTTTAGGAGGAAAAAACATTGACATTATTTGAAAGAGTATTCAATGGAAATGATGCTGTATACGGTCTGACTGAACAGGCAATTGATGCAGCAATTGCGCAGCATGGTGAAGAGAAAGCAGTCAGCTTTCCAAACACTGCTTACTGTCTGCCTTGCTATTACGCTGTAACAGGTGTAAAAGTTACTAATCTGAAAGAATTAAAGGAAGCACTGGGAGTTGTTAAAACTCTGATGACAAGAGAACCTCGTCTGAATGACGCTTTTATGTCTGGCGTTGCTACAGCACTGTGTGCGGAATTTATCGAAGCTTTAAAATATATTGACGGTGCTACTCCATACGAAGAGCCATTATACGGACATCTGGCAGATGCAGTGATCCGTGAGCTGGGTGTACCGCTTGTAACAGGTGATATCCCTGGTGTAGCTGTTATCCTGGGATCCGCTCCTACAGTAGAAGAAGGTGTTGCACTGGTAAAATCTTATCAGGCACAGGGTATCCTGGTAACACTGGTAGGCGGTATCTGTGATCAGGTAGCAGAAGCAGGTATGGCTACAGGCGCAAACGTACGTGTTATTCCGCTGGGCAAAGATGTTACATCTGTAATTCACGTAGTATCCGTAGCACTGAGAGCAGCTCTGATCTTCGGTAACGTAACACCTGGTGATTCCAAGACTCTGATGGAATACACCATGCAGCGTGTACCGGCATTCGTTAACGCATTCGCTCCTCTGGATGACGTAATCGTAGCATGTGGTGCTGGTGCTATCGCACTGGGATTCCCGGTAATCACCAACGAAACAGAAAATATCGCAAGAGTTCCGAAGAGCCTGATCGTTCAGGAAGATGTAAGCAAATTCAATGCAACATCTCTGGAAGCTCGTGATATCAAGATCAAGATCACAAACATCGATATCCCGGTAGCATTCGCATCCGCATTCGAAGGTGAGATCATTCGTCGTGGTGACATGCAGGTTGAATTCGATGGTTCCCGTGTTGACTGTGCTGAGCTGGTTCATACTGTTGATGCCAGCGAGATCGAAGATCATAAGATCACAGTTGTAGGACCGGAAGTAGACGACATGGAACTGGGAAGCAAAAACAGCATTGCATATGTTGTTAAAGTTGCCGGTAAAAACATGCAGCCTGACTTTGAACCGGTTATCGAGCGTAAATTCCATAACTACATCAACTGTATCGAAGGTGTATACCATACAGGACAGAGAGATATGCAGCGTATCCGTATCAGCAAAAACGCATTTGCTGCAGGATTCCGTCTGAAACATATCGGTGAAGTTCTGTATGCATCCGTTAAAAATGAATTTGAAGCAGTTGTTGACAAATGTGAAGTTGTTATTTACACAGATCCTGCAGAGTGTACAAGAATTCGTCACGAAGTTGCTATCCCGACATTCAACAAACGTGATGATCGTCTGAAAAATCTGACAGATGAATCTGTAGATGTATATTACAGCTGTATCCTGTGTCAGGCATTCTCCCCAAGCCACGTATGTGTGGTTACACCGGAACGTCTGGGACTGTGTGGTGCCGTTTCATGGCTGGATGCAAAAGCTACCAACGAGCTGGATCCGAACGGACCTTGCCAGGTAATCACAAAAGAGCGTCCGATCGATGAAAGAATCGGTGAATATGAAGACGTTAATGAGGCTGTTAAGAGACTGTCTCAGGGTGCTCTGGAAGATGTATCCCTGTACTCTATCATGGAAAAACCAATGACATCCTGCGGATGTTTCGAGTGTATCTGTGGTATCGAGCCATTCTCCAACGGTGTATGTATCGCCAACCGTGAGTACGCTGGTATGACTCCTCTGGGAATGACCTTCCCTGAACTGGCATCTATGACAGGTGGTGGAGTTCAGACACCTGGATTCATGGGACACGGAAAACACTTCATCGGCTCTAAAAAGTTTATGAAAGCAGAAGGTGGTATCGAACGTATCGTATGGATGCCAAAAGAACTGAAAGAATTTGTAGCAGACAGACTGAACCAGACAGCAAAAGAACTGTATGGTATTGATAACTTCACAGATATGATCGGTGATGAGACTGTAGCTACAGATCCGGAAACTCTGGTAGAATTTTTAACAGAAAAAGGTCATCCGGCACTTGGAATGGACCCGATGATGTAATATAATTAGTAATGGAAGAAAGTGGCTGACAAATGCCTGGCATTTTTCTATGCCAAATGTCAGAGGATTGTCAGCCATAAATAAATATTAAGGAGGCTAATGAGAATGCCGTTTAATCGTAAACCACAGAAATTTAATGCATCTATCAAAGAAGTAACAATTGGATGCGGTGAAAAAGCAGTCACATTAGGAGGGGAAAATGTTTATCCTTTCTACTCATTTGATGGAGAAATCACCAATGCACCAAAAGTAGCCGTTGAAATTTCCGATATGGGAGTTCCGGAAGTAGCAGGTCTGAAAGCTTACTATGAAGGATGTTCTACCATGGCTGAAATCGCAAAACGCGCTTCTGAAATGGAAGGTGCTGATTTTGTTTGCCTGCGTCTGGAAGGCGGAGATCCGAACGGAGCAAACAAATCCGTAGACGAACTGATTGCAGTTGTAAAAGAAGTTGCAGATGCAATCGACGTACCGTTAGCTGTAGAAGGCTGCAAAAACGTAGAAAAAGATGGAGAACTTCTTCCAAAAGTTGCGGAAGCACTGCAGGGCAAAAACGCTCTGATCCTTTCTGCAAGAGAAGAAGATTATAAATCTGTTGGAGCAGCAGCAGGTCTTGCTTACGATCAGAAAGTAGGAGCTGAATCTGCAGTAGATATCAACCTGGCAAAACAGCTGAACGTAGTTACTACTCAGCTGGGTGTTAAACCGGAAAGCATCGTTATGAATGTTGGTTCTGCAGCCGTTGGATATGGTTATGAATATGTAGTATCTACTATGGACCGTATCAAAGCAGCAGCGCTGTCTCAGAGTGATGCCATGCTCCAGATGCCTATCATTACACCAGTATCTTCCGAAACATGGAATGTAAAAGAATCCATGGCTTCCGAGGAAGATATGCCGGAATGGGGACCAGTAGAAGAACGTGCAATTTCTATGGAAATCATGACCGCAGCAGCCGATCTGGCCTGTGGATCTGATGCCGTAATTTTAATGCATCCTCAGTCTATAGCAACCATTTCTAAAATGATTAAAGAATTAGTTTAAGTGTAAGCGATAGAACAGGAGGATAAAAACTATGGCATTATCAGGTATTCAGATTTTTAAAATGTTACCAAAGAAAAACTGTAAAGAATGTGGATGCCCTACTTGTATGGCATTCTCTATGAAAGTAGCACAGGGCGCACTGAAAATCGAACAGTGTCCACACGTTTCTTCGGAAGCTCTGGAAGCTCTGTCTGAAGCTACTGCACCGCCAATGAAGACCATCAAAGTCGGAACAGGCGAAGGAGAGTACACACTGGGTGGAGAAACCGTTCTGTACAGACATGAGAAAACATACGTAAACAAAACAAGATACGCAGTATCTCTGTGCAGCTGCATGGACGATGCTACTATCGATGCTAAGATCGCAGCTATCCCGGCAGTAGATTACGAACGTATCGGTGAGCGCATGCATCTTGAGATGATCTATGTTAACTATGGCGCTGAAGCCGGTGCAGACAAATATCTGGAACTGGTGAAAAAAGCTGTTGCTACCGGAAAAACTCTGGTACTGGGTTGTGACGACGTTGAAGTTGCAAAAGCAGCTCTGGAAATCGCAAAAGCCGGAAAACCGATTCTGAATGGTGCAAATGCTTCCAACTACGAAGCAATGAATGCTCTTGCAAAAGAAGCAGATGTTGTTTTAGGTGTAAGCGGTGCAAACCTGGATGAAATCTATGACACTGTTGCAGCTCTGGAAAAAGCAGGAAATAAAAACCTGATAATCGATGCAACAGGAGCTTCTCTCAAAGAGACTTATGCAAACGCAGTACAGATTCGTCGTGCAGCACTGAAAGATCAGGACAGAACTTTCGGTTACCCGACTATCGTAAATACATCCAAGCTGGCTGTAAAAGACAAATATATGCAGGAAGCACTGGTTTCCCTGTTCACAATGAAATACGGTTCTATCGTAGTTGTTGACGAACTGGGATATGCAGAAGCTCTGCCTCTGTTTGGTCTGCGTCAGAACGTATTTACCGATCCTCAGAAACCAATGAAAGTAGAACCGGGTCTGTATCCACTGAACGGTGCAGATGAGAATTCTATCTGTCTGACAACTGTAGACTTCGCACTTACATATTTCATCGTATCCGGCGAGCTGGAAAGATCAGGAGTACCTGTAAACCTGATCATCAACGATGCAGGTGGACTTTCCGTACTGACATCCTGGGCAGCAGGTAAGTTCTCCGGTACATCCATCTCTACTTTCGTAAAAGAAAACATCGAAGGTAAAGTAAAATCCAGAAAACTGATCATTCCTGGTAAAGTTGCCGTTCTGAAAGGTGATCTGGAAGCAAAACTTCCTGGATGGGAGATTATCGTAGCTCCTCTGGAAGCAGTACAGCTGGTTAAATTCCTGAAAGATATGAAAGAAGCAGGCGAACTGTAAGATTTCTGATTCCTCAGGAATACCGGACATGTGAAGAAAGACCGGAATCCTCCTCGCGGGGATTCCGGCAAATAAATATAATTAAAGGAGACACACACTATGGCAAAATTTGTAACAATTGGTGAGAGACTTTCCACCACAGCTCCGGCAGTAAACAAAGCATTTATGGAAAGAGATCCTGAACCGATCCTGAAAAGAGCAAAACAGCAGCTGGATGCTGGTGCTGTATATCTGGATGTAAACATCGGACCTGCTGACGGATACGGCGAAGATCTGATGAAATGGGCAGTACAGTTACTGCAGAGCGAATTCGATAACGTTCCGCTGGCACTGGATACTTCCAACAAAGCAGCTATCGAAGCTGGTATCTCTGTATACAACCGTTCCAAAGGAAAACCAATCGTAAACTCTGCAGATGCAGCTGGAAGAATCGAGAACATCGACCTGGCAGCAGCAAATGATGCCATTGTTATCGCTCTGTGTAACGGTGAAGGAATCGCTGCAGATAATGACGAACGTATGGGTTATCTGACAATGCTTCTGGAAAGAGGTCTGGAGCATGGTATGGCAGAAACAGATATGTGGTTCGATCCTCTGTTCCTGGTAGTAAAAGGAATGCAGGACAAACAGATGGAAGTCCTGGAATTCATCAAAATGATCTCCGACATGGGACTGAACTCCACAGGTGGTCTGTCTAATAACTCCAATGGTATGCCGAAGAACATCCGCCCGATCATGGACTCTGCACTGGTTGCTATGGCTATGATGAATGGTCTGACATCCGCAATCGTTAACCCTAATGACCTGCGTCTGATGGAAACCATCAAATCCTGTGATGTTTTCAAAGGCAATACTCTGTACGCAGATTCTTATCTGGAACTGTAAGATGCGCACAGCGGCGTACAAAGTAGATGTCGCAAGCGACCGCCACTGGCGCGAGAATGTGTCTTGACACATTCTATTACAGAAAAAAATTATAATACTGCTGATAATGAGGCCGTCGCCACTAGTCTTTTCAGGCTGAGGTGACAGCCTCCTTTCACAAATTCGAAAAAGAGAGGCTTAAATCATGTTTAAAGTAACTTTTCGTTTTGAAAACGGTGAGACCGTAGAGGGTTTTGCGGCAGCCGAAGAGAATCTTCTGGAAGTTGCAAGAAAAACGAATGTAGCAATTGATGCCCCTTGTTCCGGTAACGGTTCCTGCGGAAAATGTCGTGTGAAACTGTTAAAAGGAACTCTGAATTCGCCAAGAACCAGACATATTACAGAGGAAGAATATGCAGAGGGGTGGAGATTGTCCTGTGCGAGTAAAGTGGAAGATGATATCGAGGTGGAAGTACCGGATATCGCGTCTGCCTATCGCAGCAGAATGAAGGTTGCGGATTTAAGTTCCCCGGAAGAAGTAGCTATTTTTGACAATGCCAAAGCAGATGTTGAGGCGGCAGGAATCGTTCTGAAAAACGATATGGAAGTGGTAGATGTTACCATGGATGCTCCGTCTCTGGAAGATACCATGCCGGATAATGAACGGCTGATGCGTGCACTGAAAAAACAGATGCAGGTAGAACATGTGATTCTTCCATATACTGTAATCTGCAAGATGGCAGATGTGCTGCGGGAAACTAATTTTTCTGTTCGCTGTGTGATCGGAAGAACAGGAAGCCAAGGCAATGTTTTTGTCTATGATATTTTTCCGAAAGATGCTGAAGTAGTGATCGGCGGACTTGCTATTGATATCGGTACTACAACAGTATCCGCATTGCTGATCGATATGATAAGTGGTGATATCCTTGGAAAAGCATCTTCAGGAAATGGTCAGATCCGTTATGGAGCAGATGTTATCAACCGAATCATCGAATCTGCAAAACCTGGCGGAAGACGCCGCCTGCAGAAAGCGATTATTGATGAAACAATCAATCCGCTGATTCAGCAGATGTGTCGTGCGGCAAAATTCCCGAATAAACAGATCTACCGTATGTGTGTTGCCGGAAATACAACTATGAATCATTTGTTTGCCGGAGTGAATGCAGATCCGGTTCGTATGGAACCGTATATACCGACATTCTATAAGACAAATTCGCTGTATGCATCTGACCTTGGTCTGACAGTGAATCCGGATGCACACATAATTATAGCTCCGAATATCGGAAGTTATGTGGGTGGAGATATCACTGCAGGTACACTGGTCAGCATGCTGTGGAATAAACCGGAATTTTCCCTGTTTATCGACCTTGGAACCAATGGTGAACTGGTATTTGGTAACTCTGATTTCATGATGAGTTGTGCATGTTCGGCTGGTCCTGCCTTCGAGGGTGGAGATATCAGCTGTGGTATGCGTGCAACAGATGGGGCAATCGAGGCATGTACTATCGATAAAGAAACTATGGAACCGTCCTTTACGGTCGTAGGAGATCCGGGACAAAAACCGATTGGTCTGTGTGGCTCAGGAATCATTGATGTGATCAGTGAATTGTTCTCCGCAGGAATTATCAATCCGAAAGGAAAATTCGTGCGGGAAGGCGAGCGTATCCACCGGGATAAATACGGTATGGGAAGCTATGTTCTGGCATTCCAGAAGGATGCAGGTGCAGAGAAAGATGTTGAGATTACAGAAGTGGATATTGACAACTTTATCCGTGCCAAAGGTGCAATTTTTTCAGCCATCCGTACGATGCTGAATTCTCTGGAATTCGATGTGTCGATGATTGAAGAAGTGTATGTAGCCGGTGGTATCGGAAGCGGCATCAATATGAAGAATGCGGTCAATATTGGAATGTTCCCGGATATTCCTCTGGAAAAATTCCATTATATTGGTAACTCTTCTCTGTCCGGTGCCTATACCATGCTCCTTTCCAAAGAGGCAGAACGCAAAACCTACCAGGTTGCATCCAATATGACGTATCTGGAACTGAGTACTGTACCGACTTATATGGATGAATTTGTTGCGGCATGCTTTATTCCGCATACGGATACCAGTATGTTCCCGTCCGTTTCTCAGCAGTAAAGACAGACATGCAGGAGAGAACAAAGATGGAATTACAGTATGAAAAAGACAGTAAGGAAAGAATTCCTTATGAGCACTATATGGAACTGTTTCAGAAAGCAGATCCGGCAGAAATCAGTGCAAGAACAGGGATTCCTTACGACAAACAATCACAGACCTTTAATCTTCATCTGTTGGGTGTTGCTTATCAGGTACATTTTCCGGATTATGTGGTAACACATGATCCGGAAAGCAAGGTAGGATATTATCCTCTGGAAGCAGCAATCAATGCCCGGATTCTGGTACTTCGTTACCTGGTGGAAGGACACAGCGCTCCGTCTACCGGAAAATATCTGACGTATCGGGAAACACCGTGGGGAACTGTATATCTGAAACAGTTTCAGGGCAGATGTCTGATGCGTCTTGCTTATGGATTTGGCAACAAACAGGAGGCGTTCCGGTCTGCAATGGAAAAGATTGGTGCGACACCTCTCGAGCACGGCGATATCGCTTATGAATTCGAAGTGATTGATGGGTTCCGTGTACAGATGATCTTATGGGCAGGTGATGACGAATTTCCACCGTCATCCCAGATTTTATTCTCTGACAATTTTCCCATTGCTTTTCAGGCAGAGGATATGGCTGTAGTGGGCGATATATCAATCACTATGATAAAAGCACTGGCATAATAAAATCAGAATTTTACGGATGTATTATTTGTAGAAAAAGTAACGATTCAGGAGATATGGAACCGTTACGGGAAAGATAGAAAAGGGGAATGACTTTCATTCCCGACAGTAGGAGAATGTAAATGAATAAGGATAGTAGAGTAAACATTGCGCGTAAAGTGCTTCAGGATGGGAAGTTGCCTGTTGACGAAGGAAACCGCGAAATATTTCCACGATGTAATGTTGCGTCCGCTACTGCATTAAAGATAGATTCAGTCGCTGTGTTATCTGCCTTTGGTGTAGTATACTGCTATACCTGAGAAAGGAAAACATATGAAAAAACTGAATGTTAAAACTATCGTTTTTGCAGCTGTTTTAGTGGCAATGAATCTGGTGTTGAGCCGGGTGCTGGCAATTAATATTGGCTCCACCCTTCGAATTACAGTAAGTGCAACACCGATTTATCTGGCAAGTCTCTGGTTTGGACCGCTGGTAGGGGGAATCTGCGGTGGTCTGGGAGATCTGCTGGGATGTCTGATCCAGGGATATGCACCGAATCCATTGATTCTGGTGTCTTCTGTGCTGGCAGGTGTGATTCCTGCAGTATTTAAGAAATATGTCTTCAGGGATAAAGTGAATACCTGGAAAATAGCAGTTATGCTGATTGTTCATGGAATCGTAGGCTCTCTGGGATTTACTGTCGTAGGATTGCATGTATACTATGCGACCCCATGGAGTGTGCTGTATGCCACAAGAGTCATACAGACGATTGCACTGACAATTGCAAATACAATTCTGGTTTCTGTTTTATATCAGAGTGCACTGACTACTTATGTGAATCAGGTATTTGCTCTGCAGAGAACCAGAGAAGTATAAAAGATAACTGTAAAATAAGAAAACAGTTATCATAAAAGGAGGTAAATGATATGGGATACAAAACAGACATTGAAATCGCACAGGAATGCGAAATGAAACCGATCACCGAGATCGCAGCGAAAGCAGGTATCGATGACAAATATCTGGAGCAGTATGGAAAATACAAAGCAAAAATCGACTACAATCTGTTAAGAGAGTCTGATGCTCCGGACGGAAAACTGATCCTGATGACTGCCATCAACCCGACACCGGCAGGTGAAGGAAAAACAACAACAACCGTAGGTCTGGCAGATGCCCTGCAGAAAATGGGCAAGAAAGTTATGGTAGCTTTAAGAGAACCATCCTTAGGACCGGTCTTCGGTGTAAAAGGTGGAGCAGCCGGCGGCGGATACGCACAGGTAGTTCCGATGGAAGATATTAACCTGCACTTTACCGGTGACTTCCATGCCATCGGCGCAGCTAACAACCTGCTGGCAGCCATGATCGACAACCACATCTTCCAGGGAAATGCTCTGAACATTGACCCGAGAAAGATCACCTGGAAACGTTGTGTTGACATGAACGACCGTCAGCTGCGTAATGTAGTAGACGGACTTGGCGGAAAAACCAACGGTATGCCGAGAGAAGACGGCTACGATATCACAGTAGCATCTGAGATCATGGCAGTTCTGTGTCTGGCAAGCGATATCAACGACCTGAAGGAACGTCTGGGACGTATCATCATTGGATATACATACGGTAAAGTGGCAGAACAGAAACCGGTAACCGCACACGATCTGCATGCAGAAGGTGCAATGACCGCCCTGTTAAAAGATGCTCTGAAACCGAACTTGGTACAGACACTGGAACATGTACCGGCAATCGTACACGGCGGACCATTCGCCAACATCGCACACGGATGTAACTCCGTAACCGCAACCAAGATGGCTCTGAAACTGGCTGACTATGCAATCACAGAAGCCGGATTCGGTGCAGATCTGGGCGCTGAGAAATTCCTGGATATCAAGTGCCGTATGGCAGGACTGAAACCGTCCGCAGTTGTTATCGTAGCAACCGTACGTGCCCTGAAATACAACGGCGGAGTTCCGAAAGCTGAGCTGAATGCAGAAAACCTGGAAGCTCTGGAAAAAGGTATGCCGAACTTGTTAAAACACGTAAGCAACATCAAGAATGTATACAAACTGCCATGTGTAGTTGCCATCAATGCATTCCCGACCGATACCAAAGCAGAACTGGATCTGGTAGAAGAAAAATGTAAAGAACTGGGCGTAAACGTAGCTCTGTCTGAAGTATGGGCAAAAGGCGGCGAAGGCGGTCTGAAACTGGCTGAAGAAGTGATCCGTCTGGTAGAGGAACCAAACGACTTCACATACGCTTACGAAC
>OLQK01000172.1_pt1 | contig 83081 bp, 99 predicted proteins | sample 1672501 | NCBI WGS metagenome assembly OLQK01 (sample SAMEA3136693, study PRJEB25190) | human gut metagenome | biome: human gut; feature: human-associated habitat; material: faeces | place: Austria | collected 2013
AGAGCACTTGACTTTTAATCAAGTTGTCCGGGGTTCGAATCCCCGCACGCTCAGTACGAATGCAGGTTTTTCAAAATGAAGAATCTGCATTTTGCTTACACGCGGATATGGCGGAATTGGCAGACGCGCTAGACTTAGGATCTAGTGTCCACGACGTGCAGGTTCAAGTCCTGTTATCCGCATTTGCAGAGACATTGCCAGTTGCAGGCAGTGTCTTTTTTGATACCAAAGTATGCAAGAGAAGTTGCCGGTTGCCAAAGCGCCCGTAAGGAACTGCCGGTGGTAGATCCGGTAGGTGGCAAGTTCACTGTATAGCAAAATAAAAATCCTGAAGTTTTTCTTGATTAGAACTTCAGGATTTTTGTGTATAGCTTCTATATTATTTGATTATAAATTTACGTATGATACAGCTTACAACTCCGGCGATACAGATCGGAAGCAGTGTGTCTTTTAATCCGCCGTATACAGTCAGAGCATTATGAATACCCAGAAGTGCGGCAGGAGCCTGTGGGATGAGTACGGCAAACATTGCGGACAGATATGATCCGGCAGCAATGATAATAAAGGATGTAAGTCCACGCCCATTATCAATACTGTTTCCTCTGCGTCCCTGTTTCTTGCTTCCTCCGAGAACGCAGAAAAAGATGATCACTTCATAGAGCAATAATACCGCACCAACCGCGAGATATGCGATCAGTTCCTGATCCGCTGATGTTAAGCGGGAAACAATATTGCCAAACGAACCGGCATTGGCCAGAAAATGCAGTCCCAAAAGATAGATGATCCAGGCAATCAGCAGAAGTGTTCCCATTCTTAACAGAAGATTGATGAATTTGAATAGGATCTTTCCTCCGGCTTTAGCGGTTTTTGCAACCGGTTTTGCAACATTTGGAACTTTTACACCACGATTTTTGCGGCTTTTTTTCTCTTTCTGTCGGTTGTTACGAGGATCGTCGCAGTCGTCTTCATACTCATTATCGTAGTCGTCTTCATATTCATCATCGTAAAGGTCATCATCCAGCTCGTCAAAGATGTCGTCATCATAGTAGGCAGTATCAAAGAAGTTATCTTTTTTACTTTGTTTTTTGTTTTTCTTACCAGCCTTCTTATTTTTATTCTTTAATTTCTTTGTTAGTCTGTCGTAATCATTTTTTTTGATGTAATCTGTATGATCAATATCCGATAATCCTGATAGTACATCGCGGTAGTCATCGTCATCATCAATAGAAATATCAGGAAGATCACCTTCGTAGATCACTTCGAAATCGTCGTCGAAGATATCGGAAGTAGATTGTGTTTTCTTCTTATTACTTAAACTCATTATTAGTCCCTCCTATTTATACCCATCTCTTATTCTATAATGTTTGAAAAAAACTCTCAAGAGTGGTCACAGAATATTCACGAAGTTGTAAGAAAAACTTTAGATTTGTATTACATGCAATAAAAGCTTAACAGATATGAAAAGATGTTTATTGAGAAATAAGAAAGAATCACGTATAATGAAGTTTATTAATATAATGATACGGGGGTAAAATGTCTTTTGATCCTATTATCATATAATAAAAAGGAGAGAGTATATTTGACAGAGTTTTATTATTTTGCATTATCATTTTTTGTATATGGATTTCTGGGATGGTGTACGGAAGTTGCATATGCAGCTGTGAAGCAGGGAAAATTCGTGAACCGAGGATTCTTAAACGGACCGATCTGTCCGGTATATGGAATCGGAGTTGGTGTTGTAGTACAGTTTCTGACACCGGTTGAGAATAATCTGGTATTATTGTATATCAGTTCGACCATACTTGTGACGGCAATAGAAGGAATTACCGGATTCCTGCTGGAGAAGATCTTTCATAATAAATGGTGGGATTATTCAGACCAGCCATTGAATATCGGTGGATATGTATGCGTGTTGTTCTCATTGATATGGGGCGTGTTCTGCGTTCTGATCGTAAAAGTGATCCATCCGCTGATCTACAAGGTGTTGACAATGATTCCATTTGTTCTTGGAATTATAGTTATGGCATGTCTGGCTGTCGGACTTCTGGCAGACCTGTATGTAACAGCTTCCGCTATTCTGAAGATGAACCGCAAACTTGAAACGATGGAGAAGATTGCAGCCGAGCTGAAAGATCTGTCTAACAAGGTCGGAGAGAATATCTATGAAAATGTAATGGAAGGTATGGAATTCCAAGAAGAGAAGAAAGAGCAGCTTGGTAATGTAAGAGAAGAGCTGAAGGAACGTCTGGAGGAGCCGAAGGCGATCATGAATGGTCTCAGAGACGGAGTAAAGGAACGCCTGGAAGAACCAAAAGCCCGTATGGAGAAACTGGCTCCGAAGATCAATGTAGAAGAGATGAAGGCCCGTATGGAAGAGTTAAAAGCAAAATACGAAGAGATGGCAGAGAACCGTACAAAGGTTGGCGAACGTCTCGTGAAAGCGTTCCCGAAGATGCAGGTAAGGCAGCATAAGGAGATATTTGAGGAGCTGCGGGAGCGGGTGCGGCGGAGTAAATAAATGGCTATTTAGTTCATCAAACCGGCTATATACTGTGTTCTTCAAGGACCGAGAGGCCAACTTCGTTAATCAATTAAATAACAAAAAACCTTGAAGAATGAATCTTCAAGGTTTTCTTCATGCGGAAAAAGGGACTTTCTAAATGCATATCAATATAACATAGCTGATAAAATGGGGGATTGCAAGAGGCAGTACCTATCCTGACATAACATAGAATATAATCATTTGCCCCTTTTTTGCCCCTATAATATCTTAACATTCCGGATCAGCTGATTATCCCTTTCGCGCATTTTCTTGGTTATATGGAAGTATATTTCCCTGGTGACTTTACTGTCTGCGTGTCCGATCCTGCGGGAAATGACTTCAAGAGGAACGAGCTGTTCTGCCATAAGTGCGACATGAGTATGACGCAGAACATGAGTTGTAATCTCGACGTCTTTGTTCAGCACCCGGTGGGCGGTCTCCTTCAGACATTTATTGTATGCCCAGTAATGCACATGATCTCCGGATACATCCGGGATAAAGAGAGGACTGCGAACGCCGGTGAGCAACTGCTCTTTTTTAATGAAGAACCTTATTTGCCGGCACAATGTGAGAAGCTCGTCTTGAATGTATACTTCCCGGTAGGAGCAAGATGTCTTGGTATATCCGATAACCTTATTATTGGAATCATAGTTTTTAGTAACTGATATGATTCTTTTGTCCAGATTAACATCTGAATCGCGCAGCGCAATGATCTCACCGACGCGAAGACCGGAGAGAGCAGCGAAAGAAGCAAGCATTCTCCAACGTGGGACAGTGAGATTATTCAATAGAGTCTGCAGCTCCTCACGCTCCAGATATTTATCCTCCAGCTTTTCCTTCTTTTTGATATCCTTTTCTTTTCTGATTTTATTAATCCAAGCGATGTCCGCAATATAATCATTTTCATATCCCCAACGGATCAGGGCTTTGAAACGAGTGATCCGTTCGTTAGTTGTCCCGACAGCTTCATTCTGTTCGGCCAGCTTTTCGTTGACGTAACCGGCAGTTAATTGCGACACCAGTGTATCTTCGCCGAGTATACGACACAGCGAGTTGCAGGCGTGCAAATTCCGGGAATAAGTAGAGGGAGCACGTGCCGTTTTCTGGAAAGTATTATACATAGTGCAGAGCTGGCCGAGCCGCAATTTTTCCTTGCGGACAGCAGCAGACATTGAAATCTTCTCTAATTTCTTCTCAATCTTTTCATTCAGGATAGCCTGCGCCTGCTTCCGGGTGCTGTTGGTATCTTTTGCCATAGTACAAGATACCCGGTGAAGTTCAAGAGTCAACGGATCAGTGTAACGTTCTACAAATTTCACATTTCCGTTAGATAATTGTTCTGTCCACATAATTTCCTCCTAAATATCTAAAAATGAGTATAAAAATAACACCTATACAGATGTTGGAAAACTGTGGTACAATATTCTTGCTGATGGAGTATTGTACGTGCCCAGCACTGTATAATATTTATCTGAGTGGCCTTGGTGTTGGTAGCACTGAGGCCTTTTATATTAACTTGTATATTTGGATAAGTACACTTCGAAACATTCACTCATGAATTTTTCGGTGATATAGACACAATCGTTTTGCTCATTGGGTTCGGCGTCTACACCAAGTTCCTTTATAAGTTCGTAGTACATATCCAAAGCTTTCTTGCTTTCAAATAGATATTTCATATTTTTCCTCTGAAAATTAAAGTCCGACAGAAGATGCGCCGTGTTCGGCCTGCTCCTGTGTAAACCCTTCATATTCCAGCTGCTCGATTAAGCTTGCTCTCGAGAACGAAGAGTATCCCATATAATCCGCTGCTTTCTTATCAGCCTGAGCGGCCCAATCAGCCCCACAGTTATCAGCGCCGTAGGTAGCATCTTCAGAGGAAAAACCTTCGTACTCCAATTGCTCAATTAGGCCCTTGTAAGAGAATGCCGTGTACCCAAGGTAGTCTTTAGCCTTTGCCAGAGCATTTTTCTGAGAAGTGGAGGCAGAATTTAATTTTTGTTGTTTTTCAGCCTCAGCCTTTGCGGCCTCTTCCTGAGCTTTCTTAGCTTCATCCTCCTTAGCTTGCTTTTCGGCAAGAATCTCATCTGCTTTAGAGACGAGTGCGTCGATTTCTTCATCACTCAGATCATCAAAGGCGCTCATCTGGTTTTTATAGGAATCGTATTGATTGGTAACAAGTTCAAGACTTTCCTCTTGACTCTTATAGTCTTTCTTTAATTTATTATATTTTTCCTGGAGTGCCTGGTATGAATCTGGTGAAGGCTTGCTTATAGAACTGACTATAGCAAGAAAAGCGATAACACTAGCTACAATAGCTGGTATATTACGTTTTTTCTTCGATGATGGTACAGGTGTTGAAGTACCTTGGTCTTCGGAATCAGATGTTACATTTTGTATTTCTTTTTCTTCAGTATTCATAATTTTTTTCTACCTTCATTTTTATTACATAAAATTACAAGTATAACAATGACGGAAATACACATACTTAATGTATGAAAATATTACTCGACGAACTAATGGATAAGAAAAACTTAACAATCCGCCAAGTATCTATTCTCACAGGCGTCCCGAAATCAACCGTGTCGGACATTGTGTCCAGAGGGCGAATACCACGATTGGATACCATGGAGCTATTGGCAAAGGGACTAAAAGTCCACATCACCGACCTGTTCGAATCAGATTATAAATAAGTGTCCGAGAACTCGGACAAATTTCAAAAACGCGCCAGTTTTATAATTTGTAGGTGTTTTATATGTAGAAGGACAATAAGATTCTTACAATAAGAACGAATGTTCGAATAACATATTGATTTTAAAATGCATAAGTTGTATTATTAATTCAGAACAATTCGAACAAATGTTCACAGAGCGGAGGTGCGATACATATGAAAGAATTAAAAATCTTATTATCAAAACTGGATGATTCTGATCACAAAATAATCCAGCAACTCTACGCTATCCTATACAGGTATTTAGAAAAGAGGGGGAGGCTTTAAGCCTTTTCCTCTTTATTCTTTATACCATCTGCTACGTTCTTGAAATACTCACGTATCACAGTCTTAGATTTATCGTCAAGAGAATGATAGGTCTTCATCATTTCGATGATCGCATCGTAGAATGCGTTCCCATTTCCATCATATTCCAACAGATCTTCAACATAATAACCAACTTCTTGCATTGGCGAAAGCTCAATAAACATCTTATTGCTATCTCCTCCGTTTCGGAGCCAGTCCTCATTGACACGAAAAGTTTTACATATGAGAGAGATTACTGCATCACTAGGAGCACTTTTTCCGACTTCATATGAACCAATGTTTCCACGAGATGTTCCTAATCTGTCAGCAAATTCTTGCTGTGTAAGATTCAGCTCCTTTCTTAGGGCCTTGATACGCTCATTCATCAGTGCACCTCCTTTCGTTCTGGGTTCATCATAGCACAACGAAAAGCACAATTCAATACAAAATGTTGATAATCAACAAAAACTCTTGACAATAGATGATATTCAACATATAATTGCAGTATATCAACAAACCAATGTAATATGAGGTGAGGAAAGATGTGGAAAAAATTACAAAACTGGTGGAAATACGATCGCCCGGCGAGCTTTTGGGACTGGGTACTTGATATGGATGACGATCACTGGTGGTTCAGACCATTAGTATCAATATTAAGCTCGTTGGCTGGTTCAGCAATAGGGCTCTGGCTGTTCTCTTTAATACTACGCATGCTCCAAAGGTAACCTACCGAAGCGACAATTAAAGAAGAGATGACTGATACAACCACGGGAACAAAGAGAGATTTTAGCAAAAAGTCTTTTATATGCTCTAAGCACATTTCGCGACGGACGGTTCCTTCGTAAGTAAGCTGGAAATTAAAACGGAGGCGATGCTGAATGTGGAGATTTTTTATATAACCATGTTGCTCCAAACGTTCAGCGCAACGCTGTAAGGAAATCAAAGGAACGTCTATATATTTAAGCAGGTCATCACTGCCAATAATAGAGCGATCTGAATAATATTTAGTGCAACAGTCAAGAAATTGTTTTTCTAAATCAGTCAAAACAAATTCCTCCTTTTTGAATACTTGGCCTAGACAGAAGCCTGTATCAACAGAATAGGAGAGCAAACATAAAAAGTCAATAAAGAAACGGGGCGAGAATATGAATAAAGAAAGTATCACTATGAACTACACAAAAGAAGTAGCACTGTCATTTTTATGCCAGGCTATGCAAGATGAGACAATTAGATTAAGGAAAGCCAGGAAAAAAGAAAGAGCTTCTATAAGGGCCTTCCTTATAGAAGCATTTGTAGTAATTTCAACAAGTGATTCCGATATGTTAAATCCAAAAAAATAAGGAAGAACGTAGAAAAGAACTGGAAGGAATAGAGTCCGAATAAAAAGCCGAAACGGCCAGCGATGGCCGTCACACTGGGAATGACCACCCGGTGTCTGATGATGGCAGGTTGGAAAGGAAGGGTGATGGCTATGAAAAATAAAAATAACAAAGCTATGCCAGTAGCTGTTATTGCTACGCTGATATTAAATGAAATTTTCTCAAAAATTTTAAGCTTGAACTTAGATCGATATGAACGCTGCTGCTTTTATATGCTGCTGTTTTTGTGTGTTACAGAAATGATAAAAGGTAGTTAATCACAGATTTGATTTCAGGCTTGTATGCATCCAGCAGGAAAGCAATAATCCAACCAATGAGGTTTAGAATTTTTTTAGACGAAGGCTTGGTATTTATACCAATGGCGCCTAATAAAGCGCTTGGAAATGATAGCAAGAATTTAAAAACACTAACTGGATTTAGTGAATCAATTAATTCCTGTGCTAAAAAATTTCTCTTCATACGAAGCTGATTACACAGGTCTCTGGAAGCAAAGTAGTTTTCGCAGTCGGTTTTACCATAAGAAAGCTGAGATGAAGACCAAGGATATAACTTGCATATCCGAGGGTAAATGCGTAGTACGACTTTCAAATATCGCTGATAGCGATTTCCCCGAAGCGAATAGCAGGATGGGGAAGTGGAGGATAAAAATTTCTGGAGCTTTCGTATACAAGAAGTTGCTTGGAAAATTTTATTGATTACAGAAAACATTTTAACGACGTACAAGACTGCTAAAACGATCAATATTATTTTTAACATATCGTGAAATCCCTTACAAATTACTCGGCATGAAAGTACCTGTACATAAAAGTATAAGGGAGCAGAAAAAGAAAATCAATGAAAGAATGCGAGGTGAGAAAAGCAATGAGTGAAAAAGAAAAGAAAGAAATCGCTGAAATGGTAGAAACAGCCAAACATCTGGCAACACATGATCCACAGGCGTTCATGATCGCGAAGAGCAACATGGAGATCCTGAAGATCAGAGCGGACATGGATAAACAGGAAAAAGAACCAGCATAAAGGAGTGATAAAACATGTATGCAAACAGAAAGAACCTTGCAGCTCTCTTCGGGGTAACGACTCAGACGGTTTACCGGAGAGTTAAAGGTATTGAAGCCCTGATCGGTGAAAGATACAACCAGTACGCGGTACTGGACAACCTGGTAAGCGTGGCTGTATATGCAGACTATGAAAAGTACCACACACGTCTGGAAGATAAGAACCTGAAAAAATATGTACCGCCGTTTGACATGAAAGCGGCCGGAGCCTATATATTTGTAGATCTTAATAAGGGAGTGAGTGTGCTGTGATGAAATTAAAACCGGAAACACCGATATATGCAAAACTACAGATCAAGCGTCTGGAAGATGAATGTGAATCCCTGAAAACATGGATATGGAGAATGACGATCATTGTGGAGCTGCTGTTAATTGTAGCGCTGGCCGCCTGCGTGGCTAATTTCTACGCTATAACTTAAGGGAGCGAGCAAACATGATACAAGTGAGTAAAAAAATAAGGCACATCATTATGCGGATGATGTACCTCAAGACTTCTTCGCCTACCGAAAATATAAGTCAAAATTATAATACCATCGGCGGGCGAAAAAGTCAAGAAATACGGGCATTTCCGCCCGCTTTTATCACTTGTTAAGAATATTAAAGATAGGACATACAGGTGGATGGTAAAGAGATACAAGAGGATTATATACACATTCAAAAATTCCATAGAGGTATATGAATATCTGGATGGCAAGTATGGAGCACCTGGAAAGAAAAGAGGAAAGAAGAGGAAGTTAACGGAAGAAGCGATCCGTTACCGGAATCAATGGAACCGGGAAAGAAAAGTAAGGCATAAGTTAAAGACCTGGTTCAAGAAGAATGATTACATGGTCCTACTGACATATAAAAAGAATGAACGTCCACCGGATATGGATACAGCAAAGAAAGATCTGTCGAAGGCAATGCGCCGGGTAAGGGAGAAATACAAAAAAGCCGGACAAACTATGCGGTGGATGGCGAATATCGAAGTAGGGACCAAAGGAGCATGGCATGTACATATAGTCATAAACCGGATAGCGGATGCAGACGTATTCATAAAAGACGCTTGGGAGCACGGAGCCGTGACCTTTAAGCATCTGCACGAGGCGGGCGACTTCAAAGATCTGGCCGGATACATCACGAAAACGCCAGAGACGTGCGAACGCTACGGTGAACACTTGAGAGAAACAAGCTACCATGCGTCCCGGAACATGCCTCTAAAGGAGCCAAAAGAAGAACGCTTTGTACAGTGGCGTGAGGTAAAAGACAGGAAAGGTTATTACCTGGATAAAGATACTTACTATGAAGGAATAAATAAATTCACTGGATACAAATACCGGTATTACACAATGATTAAATTGGATAGGAGGATTTAAAAGATGTTGATATTAGATGGAGCAAGCGAAAACAAGCTGACTGAACTTGTGAAAGTATCAGAAGAGTTAAATGAAACTTTGAGAGAATACTATCCGGGCGTACATAAGATTATACCGGACAGAGCAGCACTGATCTGGTGTGCGATCGATGGCGAGATAGCAAAAAGGCAAGACCAGATCGATAAAATATTGAATACCAAAAAAGGAGCAGAACAGATTGTACTACGGAGAGCCTGCAGTGAGTTAAAAAAAGAATACGAACAGTACAACCAGTTAATGGAAGAACTCTATGGAGAAGAACTTCTACCAGCCACTATTCCGGAACTGCTGATTGGATCCGTGAAGAGAGCAACACTGGAGATGAAAGAGTCGAACCAAACACTGCAGAATATCAAAGAGGCAATGAAAGAACATGTTTAGAGTAGATATTTACATAGCTGTAAAATCCAGTTCCAACAGTAAAACCATGGGAAAATACGGATTTGTATGTACGTGTGCCAAGAAGTCCGGAGGAATAGGAAAAATCCAGGATACCGGCCAAATGAAAAGTACACGACACGAAACAGAAGTAAAGGCAATCACAGAAGCACTAAGCCGCCTAAATCAGTCTTGTGAGGTTCATATCCACTGCGAAGATACTTATGTAGTAAATATTATAGATATCTTCTTACCTGGATGGGCCGGAAACGGATTCAAGACCGCAAAAGAGAAACCTGTAGCGGAAGGCTGGCAGATACTCTGGAAAAAGATGCAAGGGCATCTGATCAAAACAGAGAGAGGGCGGCACACATACAGTGATGAAATTAGAAAAATGATGGAGGATACATAGATGTTTGATAAATTTGGAGAATTTGACTCTGCTGAGGAAATCAACAGGGCGGCAGCAGCACAGTTAAAAGAAGGAGATTTGGACGCTGTCAAGACAATAGCAGAAGAAAATGGCTTAGATCCGGAGGACGCAGAGGATTTTTGCACCGGTGCAATAGATTCTCTGACTACTCCATTACTGGCAGCGATCGGGAAATTGGAAATGGAATCGAAAGATTTAGGACTCAAAAACATGATGGAAGACTGGAAAAACTTCATGATCCAGATGTGCGAAGAAGATGACCAGATGGCGCAAGCTGTACGTAAGAAAGGAAAAAGTCTTGAAAAATGTATGGCACAGATATTAAAAGTATCGTTTGAAACGAAAGCACAACTGGATGATAGAATCGTACGGGCAGCAGGCTTAAAACCACCCATCTATCTTGGAATTCCTGGAAAAGCACAGATTAGAAAAATTGCAGAAAAATATTATAAGGGTGAAGAAAAATGAGAACATACAAAGGATTCACGGAAGATCTGAAAGCAACCTACGGGAACGGAATCTTCCAATACGAGCCTGGAAAAACATACAGGGAAGAGAAAAGTAAAACCAGAAGTACAGGCTTCCATGCTGCAGAATATCTCCCGGACTGCATGATGTGGTACGGGCTGAACGATAAAAGCCGGTTCTTCTTGTGCGAATCAGGAGGAAGTATCGATGAAGAAGACGGCTGTTCCATGGTAGTATCCACGGAATTGACGCTGATCAAAGAACTGGATCTGCTGGATATCGCCGGCCACACCATGATGTACATGGTCGAGCACCCGCAAAGAAAATGGATCAGTACGGTGGGCGGAGTGATGATCACGAACGATGCTGCATATACAAAAACCGGTACACTGCTTGCAATAGCAAGAGGAGAAAGACCGATCGTATACGGGATTGAGGGAACGGCGGTCGGATGGATCCTTGAGAGCGAAGGAAACATTATAGCGGCCAAGGTTGGCATAGTAGGACAAGCTGGAATAGAACCGGGAGTAAAATATACGATCACAGCCAACCGGGAACTCGTGGAGGTGTAAGATGAAACGGAAAGCAATTGAGAAGATAGAACCAGCAAAGACCAGGAAAAAAGGGCATATCGCGACAGTCCAGACATTAGACGATATTGCAATCATTAATGTATTCAACGACAAGGTTCTGGCCGTAAGATACTGCATCAACTGCAAAACAGGAGAACACGAATATTGGACAGAAAAGAACGGCTGGAAGAAAGGAAAACTCATAACAGCAATAGAAGGAAACTGGTACGAATGGGTATGGATGAAACATGATTATAAGTATCCAAAGATTGATTCAGAGGAAGATAGAAAGAGACTCTTGGATATAACACAGGATAAATATTGCGCAAACGATGTATGGAGTCGGATAGATCACATGGAATACAGTTACGATTATGACATTCGGCAGACTGCAGAACATAACAGAAGAGCGAAGATAAATAATTTCATGATCAAAGCACCGAAGCTTCCGAAAGATGCAGATGAATGGTTCTTTGAAAAAACAGCTGGCGAGGATTATATGTTTAAAGAAAAAGGAACAGAGAACTTCAGCTGCACAAATTGTGGAGAATCATTTGACAGATCTGAGTTGACGCCGATACATCGGGGTAAAAAGAAAGCGACACATAATGATATGGTGCGATGCCCGTCTTGCGGGAAACTCGTTCAGGTAAAAACGAGAACAGATCATATCACAGCCCCCCTGAGAGCTTATATAAACTTGATAAGATCGACGAAACAGCAAGTGTATTAAGAATCTTCCGTGTAGATATCGAATGGGATTCCGGAAGGCATCGGATAGAAATTGATGAAGAAATACGCATTGTGATATACAAACAGGACCTCTTTAAGAGCAATAGATACAATTACAAGATTTTTTACAATATCCCATGGGAAGGATGGCATAAAAGCAACAACCTGAATTACCGGGCACGGGATGGCTATATGTATCCTGGAGATTACAAGGGAACGCTGAAGAACACCGCTTATGAAGATGGCACAAGGATCGTGGAATTCCTGGCAGCAGCCGGTTGGAAATTAAACTACAACCGTCTGCTATCCGGAGTATACCAGGTAAAAGGTTACGCAGAAAAGATAGAATATCTGGCCAAAGGACGATTCCGGAATCTACTGAGAGAAACTGTTGCATGTACAGAATATCCGGGATGGAACGTGGCATACTACGGACCATTAGACATAAGAGCAAAGAGCATAAACAAAATGTTCTACATCAACGACCGACAGAAAATTAACCGGATCCGTGATGAAAATGGCGGGAATGAAATGGTCAGATGGATGCAATATTCAGACGAGACAGGAGAAAAGATACCGACAGAAACCCTTAGATGGCTGCTAAGATGCGGACTTGGACCGGAAAATATTAGATATCATGCCGGAAAGTATCTGAGCACTACACAGCTGATGAATTACATCCGCCGGCAGCAAAAAGAACAGTATCCGGGATTCACGGAAGAAGCTGTCCTGGAACAGTACAATGACTATCTAAGCATGTGTAAAGCATGCAAAAAGAATATGAAGGACGAGCTTACATATCGACCGAGAGAGCTGAAAAGACGGCACGATGAAATTGTGATCAATAAACAGCAAATGGATATTCTGAAAGAAATGATGGCAAGCCAGAAAGAAAGAGAGCAATATGCTCAGGAAATGCGCGAGAAGTACCCAACGGCTGAGAAGACCTTACACGAGATCAAAGAGCGCTATGAGTACGAAAATGAAGAATACAAGATCATCGTACCGGAATCACTGGTAGATATCGTAAAAGAAGGACGTGCCCTGCATCATTGCGCCGGCAGCAGTGAACGGTATTTTGACCGAATTGAAACAAGAGAAACCTATATCTGCTTCTTGAGAAGAAAAGAACAGGAAGGCGTGCCGTTCTACACGATTGAGGTAGAACCATCCGGAACGATCAGACAGCACAGGAGTTACATGGACGAAGAACCAGGTATCGAACAGATCAGAGATTTCCTGAAGGAATGGCAGAGGGTTCTAAAGAAACGATTGACAAAAGCAGATAAGGAGCTGGCTAAGATCAGCAAAGAAAAGCGGAATGCAAACATTGAAGACCTGAAAGCGAAGAATAATACAAGAGTCCTGCAGGGACTGGCAGAAGACTTCATGGACGCAGAAGAGATCGAAGAATTATTAGAAAAGGCGGTATAAGATGGACGAGCTTATAAATTACAACGGGTATGAAGAGTTTAAACAGGCAGTAAACAGAGTATTAAACAGAACGGTGGAGGACTTTGTCCTCACCGGCTATCTGCTGAAACAGGCAAGAGATACAGACATTCTGCAAGGTTCCGGATACAACAATGTGAATGAATTTGCCTGGGGCGAATACAAACTGGATGCCTCACAGGTATCGAGGTATATAAGAGTCAACGATAAATTTTCAGAAGGTAGCTATTCACCGAAACTGCAGGACCAGTATCAGGGGTTCGGTTATGCGAAACTTGCGTTAATGTTGACACTTCCGGAAGAAGTAGTAGAAGAATTGACACCTGCATACAGCAAAACAGAGATTCAGGCAGTAAAAGAGGAAATCGAAGAGGAAGAGAAAATCACAGATATCGAAGTAATCCTGGAAGGACAGAAGGAAGAACAGAAAGACCTCGGCAACCTGGAGAAAGCATTGCACCAGATATTCCATGATGAACCGGAATTATATAAAACCATGCACGAAACAGTACGGACAACCTGCGGGATCAAATATCTGCAGGAAGTGCTTGCACCGGATGGAGATAAGATCTACAGCACCCGTATTCAGGGAATTGGCCGAATCATGATCTATATGCACGAATCCAAAGATATTACATTACATATGGTCCGGTCGGGAGATAAAGAGTTCTATTCCTGGGACGATGCATTGAGCTACTGCACAATGATCACAGACGGCGAAGATGCGGAAAAGACCTGGGAAGAGGTGTATGGAGAAGAATTCCCGAAAAAAGAAGAAATTGCACCGGTGCAACCGAAAAAGAGAAAAGAATCCAAGGTGGTAAAAGCAAAGAAACCAGAACGGAAACCTATAAAAACGGAACGTCCAGCACCAAAAACGGAACGCCCAGTACCAAAAACGGAACGCTCGGAAGCGAAACAGCCGGATCCACCGACAAAAAGTGAGGAAATACTTACAAAAGATGAAGAAAAACAAACTGAGACACCTGACACCACTACAGTACCTGCAGAAGCAGAAGAAAAAGAAAAGGAAAAGACAGAAGAAACTCCGGAAGTAAAACCCGAGTTTCAACAGGAAAATACTGATGAAACTCAGATTCCGGGACAGACAGAATTGACGAAAGATTTTCCGGAATATTGTCCACCGGATATGAATCCACCAGAAGAGATAGAACAGCCACCAAAGGCATATAAGACCAGACATTACTACATGGCCAATCTTCCGGAAGAGCTGGCAGCAGTCTATATGGCCAAAACGATGGAACGCACAATCCGAAAAATGACCGGAATGAGCTACGCAGTATTGACCAAGGAAGACTTCTGGAAGGAATTCTTAGGTGCTGAGGTAGATTGGGAGGGAAACGAAATAGAATGTGTGAATTAATGTTCCCGAAACCAACCAGGAAGAAAAAAAGGAAACACCACCCAGCTCCGATCGTGGACACAGTGAAAGGTGAATGCTTTCTATGCAGAATGGAAGGCATCCGCCGGCAGCAGTACACAGAAGAGCACCATGTATTCTACGGTGGCGGATTAAGACAGGTAAGCGAAGAGAATGGCTTCAAAGCCTATCTGTGTCCGGCTCATCACAAAGACGGACCGAGGGCAGTACATAACTGTAGAGAGACTAGGGAACTGCTATGCAGGATCTTTCAAGCCAAATACGAAGAAACTCATACACGGGAAGAGTTCGAAAGATTAATAGGACGGAACTATCTGGAAAGGAGCTGATATTTTGAAATTGCGATTCAATGTCTGGAAAGATTGGTATAAAAGGTGTTTAGACGGAAGGGTATACAAGATTATGGTGCTTTTAGGGCTGCGACACAGTCCTACATTTGAACGAGACCTAAGAATGGCCAGGTGTGGAAAGATTATTATACAAGGAGTTGAGAAAGAGGAATGATAGTTACAGATATTCTATTTAAAGCAAAATGTAAAGATAAAGACACGTGGGTAGAAGGATTCTATTTCAACATGCCGGACAAAACTCGCCACTATGAAGAAAGTTGGAGAAAAGATATTATACCGGTTGGATCATACATCGCAAGTCCGTCACCAGATGGCCTTGAGATGCATGAGGTGGATCCAATTACGGTATGTATCTGGACGGGAATGGAAGATTGGAAAGGCAAGAAAATATGGGAACACGACATTCTCATGTGCGATGGAAATCCAGGAGAACTGATGGAAGTTGTATTCGGAAAATTCAATCTTGTTACACGCCCGCTCTTTTGCCCCGTCATTGAAGAAGTTACAGGCTGGCACTGCGTCCGATATCCATTGGGAGCTATGGAAGAGGGACGTTGCAAATGCCCAAGAATATTAAGGGAAGGCGATACAAAGTTTTATAGGTTTGAAGTGATTAAGAACATATTTGATGATAAAAGGTGTGGCAAGAATGAGATTGATTGATGCAGACGAATTCAAAGTGCAGATTGCCGGAATGACTGTGCTGGGTGATTATCCACCAAGCATGGTGAACGCTGTACACGAATTGATAGATCGCCAGCCTACAGTACGCGATACTGAAAAAGCCGCAGAAGAGCTGAAAGACCTGAAACTGGCATATTACTTAACAATAGCCAATACAGGAGATGAGAGACTAGATGCTATCTACAAAAACGTTGGAGACACATTAGATAGAGCGATTGAGATTATAAATCGGAATGGGGTTTGAAAAAAATGATAAAAGGAAAAGCAAAGATGGAATTTGGAACAGGCGACATCAGAATGACGGGAGCATTAAGCAGTGACATAGGAGCATTGTGTTGTATCACGCAAAAACCACATGAAATAGGTGAAAGAGTTCCGGTTGAGGATGGTTGGAATACAGATCAGGCAGAAGTTATCATGACATTTACAAGAACAGAAAGCATAGATGCGTTAATAGCGGAATTGCAAGATGTAAAAGCAATGATGAACGGAAGCTATCCGTTCGAAAAAGAAAGAATTAGAGAACATGAATTGGATTTTGATACGTTTTTGCACACATAAGAGGAGAGGAACAGAGATGGACAAACGAGAATATGACCAGATAGAAGAAGCAGCCAACAGACTGCAGCATGAAGCGAGTGTCAAATGCAGCAGAGAGCTTGAAAAAGCACAGAAGTATAAAGAGGGCTATGAACAAGGCGTAGAAGATCTTCTGAGATGCATAAGAAGAGGTGAATGACATGGAGATAAAAGAAAAATTAAAACACTGGTTCATAATGGTAAGCACAAACCGGTGCCTGGGATGCTGCTTATTCTGTGAGTGGTGGAATATGTGTAAATGGGAAACAGAGGAGAGGAGAAAGAAAAAATGAAAAGACGAAAGATAACAGGATTAATAGCATGCATAGTGCTAATAGTGTGCCTGACAGGATGCGCAGAACTTGGTTCAGCACTAAATGACCTGCAGGGGGATTTGACAGGAAATACATACACAATCAACACCTACGATAATTACGGAAATAAGATAATGACGACACAGGGAGAAAAGATCAATATCGAAGGGAATAGAGTGGAAACAACATCGTATGATAGCGATGGATCTGTAATAACCGGATATGAGTTATCATCTGTGGTCACGATTAACATTGACGGCAAAGAAATACAAAGCTGTGGAGACACCTGCATATTTGAACAAAATGGATTAAATGCAGAGGTGAACTTTACACAAGAAGATATCCAAAGCCAGTCAACCGGAGCAATAACAGACAATACGATCATAGCTGGAATCGTTAATAAATATAAAAACTCTTTTGGAAAATCAAGGGTAGTAGTAATCAAGTCGCAATTAGGTCAGCCGATCACAGCATATTCAGGAGATAAGGTATATTGGAAAATTCCGCAAGATCTTCCAAAGATGACCAAATTAATGATAGACGGCAAGGCATTATATATTCACAGAGCCAACTTCCAGATAATAGACAAGGAATTATTGAAGTAAGAAAGAGGCGGGAAATGACAAGAAAAGATATTCTTAAAAAATACGGATTCAGCTGGATGAGCAATGTCAACCTGAAGGAAGAACTTTCAGAACAGGCGGCAGCAGAATTCGAAGACCTGATAAGAACCTTAAGTGACCATAACCGTGGAACGGCGCCACCAAAAGAAGGATGGAAGAAACAGATGTACAACCAATTCATGAAAGGAGCAGGCAGATGACACGAAACATGATCATCGTGATATGGCTAACAGCATTCCTGCATCCTGTGATTTTTCCGCGTGTTTTACACGCAGCAAAGGAGATAGAAAAATGGTGGGATAAGAAGAGAGTACTGTGGCACGTAGAGCAGCTCCGGAAGATAGAAGAAAAATACAAAGAATAGCACCAACCGGGTATTGTATCACACGCAACCGGACGATATAGAATTCCCTCCGGCAAAAGCCGGATGGCAGCAGTCGGAGGAGAAAGGAGAGGCTGTGACAAAAAAAGTTAGGGGCACAAAGATGGCACCAAACGAAGATAGACACCTGTGCAAGAAATGTGTCTACAGATCAGGAAGAACCGGGCTGGGACGTTGCAATTATATTGCAGTTACAGGACACAGTAGAGGCTGCAAGCCGGAAGAATGCACAGTATTTGCAAAGGGGAGAAAACGCAAGAAAGCATTATGGTAGGAGGAACTATGACAGAGCACATATGCGACAGATGCAAAAGACCGACAGGAAAGACCTGGTACACAATTGATATATATGGTCACAATGATGGGCCGATTGGAACGGCAGACAGCCTGGCGCAGAATTTAAGTCAGACGATGCTAAAGGCAGGATGTCAAAAAGAATACTGTAAACAATGCAAAGAAGAGATCGAAAAATATATTAATTGCGATATGGCAACAACCGAAAGGACATACATAACGGACAAACCGAGAAAACAATAAAGCACTTAAGAAAATTCATTGTGCGACATCGCACAGAAAGGAGAACTATGAACCATGAAGGCTACCAGGATCCGACGGCGGAAAAAGCAGTGCGCAGGTACAACCAGATGCCCTACCATATGCGCAGGGCACTGACCGATCTGCAGGACATAGCAAGCCTGTTCGGGTTTGACATTATAACAATCAAGGACAGACGGACGGGGAGGAAGTATAGAGTTGAAGAGAAGACCGATCAATAAAGACAAATATGGAATCAGCAAACACAGGTATCTGGAAGTTATCCATCATTGCCTGCAATATCCGGAATGGCGGGAAGAACTTGAAAATATGACAGATACTGTGAAAGCAATACAATATGGCCAAGAGGGGAAGGGGAGTCCAAGCCAGGCGTCAGCAACAGAACGCCTGGCTATCAAGCGCGCGGAGCTGTTGGAAAAATGTGAACGAATTGAGCAGACGACGATAGAAGCAGATGCGGACATTTATCAGTGGCTATTAGAAGGGGTTACCACAGATTATGCGACATATATATATCTCCGGGACGCCAAAGGACTCCCGTGCGGCGATCAGAAATACTATAGAGCAAGGAGGAAATTTTACTGGCTGATGTCAAAAAAAATATAAAATTTATAAAACATCACCACTCATGGCACATAAAAGTGTGTTATAGTGGTAGCGTCCAAAATTTGAAAAGGACATACTCACCCTAAGGGCGGCAGCAGTTAAAGACTGAGGCCGTCTTTTATTATAAAATCAGAATTGAAGGTGGTGAAATGCCAAAGGCACGAAATCCAAATAGGGAGAAAGCGTTTGAAATATATAAAAAGCATAAGGGAGAGATTGATTTAGTTGAGATTGCAAGTCAACTAAATCTGGCAGCAGGAACTGTCCGGGGATGGAAATCGAAAGATAAATGGGATGAAAAAATGAATGGAACGCTCCGAAAAAATATGGAACGTTCCAAACGAAAAAGTGAAAACAAAAAGAAAGCCAATGCAGAAGTGATAGATCAGATAATTGAAAATCCTGATTTAAACGATAAGCAAAGGCTTTTTTGCGCTTTATACGTCAAATGCTTCAATGCCACAAAAGCATATCAAAAAGCATATGAATGCAGTTATGAAACGGCCACTGTAAATGGACCTCGTATGCTAGGAAATGCTAGGGTAAAAGAAGAAATCCAGTGCCTAAAGCAGAACAGGCTGAACAGAGAACTAATATCAGAAGCTGATATTTTTCAAAAATACATAGACATAGCCTTCGCAGATATCACTGATTACATGGAATTTGGTACAGAAGAAGTCCCTGTGATGGCAGTGTACGGGCCGGTCAAGGTGAAAAATGAAGAGACTGGAGAAGAAGAAACACTGACAAGAATAGTCAACACTGCGAAATTTAAAGACTCTCTGGATGTGGATGGAACAATCTTGACAGAGGTGAAGCAGGGAAAAGACGGAGCCGGCATTAAACTGGCTGATCGGATGAAGGCCCTGCAGTGGCTTGCAGATCACATGAATCTCGCAACGGAAGAGCAACGCGCCAAGATTGAAAAGACACGGGCGGACATCCAAAGGATGCAGCCGGAACCCGTTCCGGAAAAAGAATACAAAGGCATTCCGGCAACAATGGTTGCTCCGGTATTTGCCCCGGTGCTTTTTGATATAAAGGAGAAGCGCCACACAGAATATGTTTTCCCAGGTGGCCGAGGCAGTACCAAATCATCCTTTGTAAGCCTGGCTGTAGGAGACATTTTGAGGAGTAATGATCAGATACATGCGGTGATCATGCGTCAGGTAGGAGATACGATGCGAAGTTCCATCTATCAGCAAGCAAGATGGGCGATAGAAGCTCTGGGACTGGAAGATGAGTTCGAGTGTACCGTATCACCACTGGAGATTACGAGAAAAAGCACTGGGCAAAAGATTTATTTCAGAGGAGCAGATGATCCGGGAAAGGTAAAATCGATCAAGGTTCCATTCGGATATATCGGAGTCTTATGGTTTGAAGAGTTGGATCAGTTCATGGGACCGGAGGCGGTTAGAAAGATTGAACAGTCTGTAATCCGAGGCGGAGATACTGCATACATCTTCAAAACATTCAACCCACCAAAGAGCCTGAACAACTGGGCCAACAAATACATCAAGATCCCGAAAGAAACCAGACTGGTTACGGAAAGCACATATCTGGACATACCAAAGAAGTGGCTCGGAAAAACATTTATCGAAGAGGCAGAATTCTTAAAGGAAACTAACCCAGATGCGTATGAGAATGAATACTTAGGAGTGGCCAATGGATCAGGAGGAAGTGTATTTGACAACATCACGATCAGAGAAATAACGGATGACGAGATATCGGGATTCGACCATGTGTTAAATGGCATTGACTGGGGATGGTTCCCGGATCCGTATGCATTTGCAAGAGTTCATTACGACAGAGCGAGGTTAAGATTGTACGTATGGCAGGAATACACATGCAATAAGAGAAGCAACAGACAGACGGCAGACGAGCTGATCAGGATGGGAATCACAGGCAACGATCTGCTTACCTGCGATAGTGCAGAAAAGAAGTCGATAGGAGACTACAAAAGCTACGGCTTGCTTGCCAGAGCAGCAGAAAAAGGTCCTGGAAGCAGAGAGTACTCATATAAATGGCTGCAGTCATTAAGAGAAATCATAATCGACAATGTAAGATGCCCGGTAGCTGCACAGGAGTTCATGGATTATGAGTACGAAAGGGATAAAGAAGGAAATATCATCACCGGATATCCGGATGGGAATGACCACATGATAGATGCTGTAAGATATGCAACAGAAAGAATATGGAAACGGAGGGGAGAATAATGCTGGATGGAATAAAAGCCTTCGTGAAGGGAGTGATAAACAGAATGTTCCCGGCAAAAAATGTAGAGCAGGCACTGAAAATAGAAACATGTATATCAAGTATGATGCAGACAAGGATAGAGCTATGGCAGCGAATGTACAGCGGAATGGCACCCTGGTGCAAAGGCTATGTAAAATCTCTTAGAAAGGAACAAGGCATCTGCACCGAGTTCGCCAATATCTGCCTGGATGAAATGGAATCGAATATTTCCGTGGAAGAACTGGATCAGATATACAAGATGGCAACACGAGATTTGAATGAGAACCTGCAGTCAGGGCTTGCACTTGGGGCGATGATCATTAAGCCGCTGGGCGGAGATAAAGTAGAATATGTTACCGCAGATCGGTTTGTACCGATTGCCTACGACGAAAGAGGACGACTGATTGACGTTGTGTTTGTCGAAAACCAGAAACGGGGAGAAGATTACTACCATCGCCTGGAGAGACACTCTTTGAGAGATAACATCCTTACAATTACAAATAATGCGTACATATCAAAATCGGAGGATGATATCGGAAGAGAAATCCCGTTGAGCTCAGTAGATTCATGGAAAAATCTCCCAGCGACCATATCCTATGCTGGACTGGAAAAGCCGGATTTTGGTTACTACAGAAACCCGATCAAGAATGAAATCGATAGAAGCCCGTGCGGAGTATCGATATTCGAAAGTGGAATAGATCAGCTGGAGAGCGTAGACGTTCAGAATGCAAGGCTAAAGTGGGAGTTCGAATCTGGTGAAAGGGCAATTAATGTATCCACCGCAGCTCTTCAACCGATAGTAGGAGAAGAGGGGAGACTGGAAACGCCAAAACTGGACAAGCGTCTGTACAGAGGACTGAATCTGGATGCCGGAGACGATGGCGATCTGTACAAAGAATGGTCGCCAGAGTTCCGAGATATCAGCATCATCAATGGCTTGAACCAGTTTTTGAGGCAGCTGGAGTTCAATGTATCCCTAAGCTATGGAGATCTCTCTGACGTAACGGACGTAGACAAGACGGCAACAGAAGTCAAGATCGCCAAGAAACGCAAATATAACATGGTGTCAGCTATCCAGGAGAATCTGAAAGACTGCCTGGAAGATCTCGTATATGCATTGGCTTTTTACAACGCCAAGCTCCATAGCGGATATGAGTTCAACTGCACATTTAAGGATAGCATCCTGGTGGATGACGAAACAGAACGCCAGAATGACAGGGCAGACGTAAGCCTTGGAGCCATGCAGTTGTGGGAATACCGAATGAAACATTATGCCGAAGATGAGGAAACAGCCAAAAAGATGGTAGTCCAACAGGCGGATGTAATAGAGGACTAGCCTATGACACAAGGTGAGATTGAAGCTCTTTCAAGAGAAATAGAACGAAATGCCCGGAACCTAGAAATAGACATCATGTTGGACATCGTCCGAAGAATCAAGAGCAATCTGGATATAGAACAGTCGATGACATCATCTGCAGACTACCAGATACAGCTGCTTAGAAAAATGGGATATTCCGATGAATTCCTGAAAAATGAAATCAAAAGCTATTTGAAGTTTTCCGATGAAGAGATTGACCGGATCTACAACCAGACAAGCGAGAACCTCTATAAAGAGTATGAAGATGCATTTGATGCTATTGGAAAGAAACAAACCCCGTTCGGAAAGCATCCGGAGATCCAACCGGTAGTAAAAGCCGCGATCGAACAGTCGAAGAACACATTCCAAAACATCACGGGATCCATTGGATTTACCAAGAACGTAAATGGAAAGCGTCAATTCATGGATACGGCGAAGTTCTATCAAAGATCACTGGATGAAGCGGTCCTCGGAGTAGCAACTGGAGCATTCAGCTATGACACGGTCCTGAAACGAATCATCAAGGACATGACAAGAAGCGGTCTGCGTACAGTAGAATATGCTTCCGGAAGGACATACCGGGTGGATTCGGCGTGCAGAACGGCACTCATGACAGGGTTCCGGCAGATAGTCGGTCGCATGAATGAACAGGTGGCAGCAGAGCTTGATACAGATACCTATGAAGTTACATATCACATCGGCGCCAGACCGGAACATCAGGCATGGCAGGGAAAGGTCTATTCGTACAAGGATCTGGAGAGTGTATGCGGACTGGGTACCGTCACCGGATTATGTGGGGCAAACTGCTATCATTGGTACGATGTGTTCATCCCGGGAGTTTCAGTTCGGAATTACACGGACGAAGAACTACAAGAGATGATGGACGAGGAAAATGAAAAGACGAGTTACGATGGAAAGGAGTATACAACATATGAGGCACTGCAGAGACAGAGGAAGTTAGAGCTGACGATGAGAGTATACCGCCAAGACATAAAACTCATGAAGGAAGGCGGAGTAAGCGAGCTGGAGATCATGGGAGCCAAGGCGAGATACAAAAAGACCATGGATGAGTACGTGAAGTTCTCAAAGGCTATGAAGCTACCGGAACAAAGAGACAGAATATACATGGATGGACTGGGAAGAATATCAACAAAAGTCGGAAAGAAAATACTTAGCTCGATGAAAATATCAATTCCGAAAGAAGTGGCAGAAAAAGCTGGATTGGATAAGAGTGTAGAAAAGAAAATAAATCAAGCAATCAAGAAACTGGATAAAGAGTACACGATTTACTTAGATTCAATAGAAGGTGGAAGGCTTGGCAGAGGAGATTTGTTTGTAAGCGGCGCATATCTGGATAAGGACGGCATGCTGAAGCACGGACTTGTGTTTAACTATAATATAGATTATAATAAATTCGAGTCGAGGATAAAAATACTGTATTCTACCGGATACATGGCAGGAAAAAGCTATGAAGATTACATTGCGCATGAAATGGCACATATTATTCCATTCCAAAACTGCGCGACCAAGAAAGATTACGACGAACTGACGGATGAAATATATAAGAGCTTTGTCAAGGGAATATCTAAATATGCAGACAAAGAGCGCGATGGAAGAGAGAGCTTGGCAGAGGCATTTGTAAGATATAGAAATGGAGAAAAGATACCAGATGAGTCAAGAAAGCTTATTGAAAAGTACATCCTTCCTTGGAGGAGGAAATAGATTCACACTTCCCAAATGTGTATTATGTAGGCATTGCATGGAGTCTGAAACAGAAATAAAGTGCAAGGCGTTCCCGAATGGAGTACCGGATAAAGTACTGGAAGCTCCATATGAAGAGGAATGCAAACCGGGAGTAAAATTTGAAGAGATGAAATAATACCACTGATCAGTGAGCATATCAGAGATTAGTGGTATTTTTATACTCATTTTTAAGGCGAGGAGGTGAGAAAGGTGAAAAAATTATTTATTAGTCAGCCTATGAGAGGTAAGTCAGATGAAGAAATTCTGGCAGAACGCAAGAAAGCAATTGAGCTTGCGCAAGAAATGATCGGTGAACCGGTAGAAGTGATTGATTCCTTCTTCCAGGAAGCACCCGCAGATGCAAAACCACTGTGGTTCCTTGGAAAATCCCTGGAACTTCTGTCAGGAGCAGATGTGGCGTATTTTGCGCAGGGATGGGAAGATGCAAGAGGTTGTGCGATTGAGCATGACAGCGCATTAGCTTATGGAATCAAGAGTATTGTTGCCTAGGAAGGCGGTGATCCAGATATCTCCCTTTGAGACGCAGGGTTATGCGTCTTATTTTTATGCAAAAAGAAAGGAAATAATTATGGAGTTTTTAAAAGCAATCTTTGGTGACAAGTATGAAGAGTTTGCATCAATCATCAAAGCATACAATGACAATCCAGAAAACAAAGACAAGCAGATTAAGCTCGCAGATCTGAATGCCGGAGAATATGTAAGCAAAAAAGATTACGACGCAATGGAAACAGCAAAGACTACCCTGGAAGAGCAGCTGCAGACAGCCACAGACACACTGAAAGGATTCGAAGGTGTAGATGTAGAAGAACTTCAGGGGAAAGTAAAACAGCTCACAGATGACATGGAAACTCAGAAAACGGATTACGAAAACAAAATTGCAGAAATGAAGTTTGGCACACTTATCGACAATGCTATCTCAGCAGCAGGCGGTAAGAATGCGAAAGCAATCAGAGCACTCTTAGATGTAGAGACACTGAAAGATAGCAAAAATCAGACAGAAGATATTACCGCTGCGATCGAGGCGTGCAAAAAGGACAATGAGTATATGTTTGGTTCAAACGAACCAATCAATAATCCAATCGCGCCAACTGGCGGAAAAGTTCCGGGAGTTTCAAAGAATTTAGAAGACATGACGTATGAAGAATACAAAGATTACAGACAGGGAAAATAGGAAGGAGATAAAGAAATATGCCAAATACAATTTTAACACCTAAAATCATTGCACAGGAGGCCCTGATGGTGCTGGAAAGCCAGTTAACTATGGCAGGGCTTGTCCATAGAGACTATTCAAAAGAATTTGTCAGAGTGGGTGATACGATTACAATCAGAAAGCCTGCGAAATTTGTAGCAAAAAACTTTGTAGGAGAAACACATGGTCAGGATATTACAGAAGGATCCACAACCGTTAAGATGGATCGTTTCAGAGATGTAACGGTTAATGTGTCGTCAAAAGAGTTAACACTGGACATCAAAGATTTCTCTGAGCAGGTAGTAACACCGGCTATTTCGGCTGTTGCGCAGGCTGTAGATCAGGACCTGTTGGCAGTAGGCATTGAAAAGGCTGCGAAGACAGCAACGGTATCTGCAAAACCAGCACTGACAGACATTGCGGGAGTTGGAAAGGCTCTGGATATGTCAAAAGCGCCAATTCAGAACAGAAGATTGATTCTTCCGGCGGAAATCAAATATAAATACAACACATTGGATAATTTTGCGAAACAGTGCTATGCAGGGGACTCACAGGCGCTTAGAGACGCAGAAGTAGGAAGGGTGTATACTTGTGACACGTTTTCATCAGAGAACTGCCCTCATTCCGCAGCCGAAAAACCGGGAACAGTGACGGGGTATAAGGTAACCGGCACTAAAGATACAACTGAGTTCACGGTATCGGCGGGAGAACCGGCAGCAGGAAAGATTGCCGAAGGAGATCAGCTGATCGTGAACGGGTATGTCTATACAGTACAGGAAGATGTCACGTTGGTTGGAGGAGCAGGAACAATTAAGGTGGATCAGAACCTTCCGACAGATGTAACAGAAGTCGCAGCAAAAGTAATCAGCAAGGCACATGCGTTAGGATTCCACAGAAACGGACTCGCGCTGGTAACAAGACAGCTGGAACTTCCAATGGGAGCATCAAAAGCTCATATTGCTTCAGCAAACGGGCTAGCCGTAAGAGTAGTCTTTGGCTACGACATGAAAACTAAGAAAGATACAATTTCATTTGATATTATCTACGGAATCAAGGAACTGGATGAGAGCCTTCTGGTAGATTTTTCATAGGAGAAACGTTATGGAGTATGCAGATTATGAATATTACGTAGAGTCTTATCTTCTTGGAAGGCAGCCGGATATACCGGAATCAACCTTCCGATATTATGAAAAACAGGCGGAAAAGGAAATTGACCGAGTAACATTCGATCGTGCAAAAAGAATGGAAACACCGAAAGAAGTAAAAGATTGCGTGTGCGACGTCGCAGAACTGATTTACAAGGCAGAACAGTACGGCGGATCGGACGCACCGGGGCCACTTGCGTCCTATGGAAACGACGGAGAGACAGGTACATATGACCTGTCTCGTTCTGTCTATACGGAAGAAGGAAAACGTAAGAAGATCAGGGAGATTATAGAGAAACACTTAGGAAACACAGGCTTGATGTATCTGGGGGTGGATTAATGAATCCGAATTACAACCAGACGATTACGGTGTACAACCGGATCAAAGGAGCGGATACGGAAGATGGAAAGGATATCTGGAAACGGACAGTTCTTGAAAACTGTTTCTATAAGCTGTCCCAGACAAAGATCGATGATGGAAAGACAGCAAAAATGGCAGGTACATACATTGCTAGGATACCAGAATCACCGAATTATCTTCCCTACCGAGAATTTGCTAAAACCAAAGGTGCTGGTAACAGCTTCACCCTGAATCCGGGAGACATAGTGGTAAAAGATGCATGCATGGAAGAAATAACTGGGAAAATGCCAAATACAGCCTCAGAGCTACTGGCAAGACAGAAACCGGAGGCATTCCAGATTACCGCTTTCTCAGATAATACATCGCACCTGAGAGGAAAACATTACAGAGTAGGTGGTTAAATGTCGAACGTAGAATTCCACTGGAATAAACCAATCCCGAGCATTGTACAAGAAGCAACTGGAGGAAAGAAGACGCTCCTCTTCATGGCGACCGAAGCCAAGCGCCTGATGGAACCGTTTGTGCCGGCAAAGAATCTGGTACTGGCGGCCAATGCCAGAACTTACGTAGAAGGGAATGTCGGGATTGCGCATTATGAAAGCCCGTACGCCAACTTCCAACACGAAGGACTGGTGATGGTATCTAGAATAACCGGAAGTACGTATGCCAGACGTGGTGAAAGCAAGGTAGTAACCGGCAGACATTTGAAATACAGCACCGCCAGACACCCACTTGCCACTGCTGAATGGGAAAAGAAAATGAAAGCTACGAGAATAGATGACTATACTAGAGCAATACAGGCATATGTGAAAGGACATAAGTTATGACAAAACATGAGGTTATGGTTTCGTATGTACAGGACAAAATAAAAGAACTGTGTGATTCCATGCTGACATTTAATTTTGCTGATGGAAAAGCTACATCGGTATCCTTCCTGACAAATTATGCCGGAAAGATTGTAAAAAAGTATGTCCGTGCTGCAGATAAAGAATATGGCTTTACCATACTTCTGACATGGTATTACTCGGAAGAAACGGATGATATCAACATGCAGGCCATGAACCTCGGACAGAAGTTCATGGAATGGATTGAGGAGCAGAACGCCATAAAAAACTATCCGGATTTCGAAGGATGTCAGGTAAAGAAAATTGAAAACTTACAGAACATGCCAAACCTTGCAACGGTAGACTGGGAGAACAAAGTAGCTCAATACCAGATACCATGCAGGGTTTTATATTTTGAGAAGGAGAGACGAAGATGAAATTAAGTGAATTAATGAAAGACTATACACCAAGTGAAAGCTATGAAGGCTGGGTAACCAATGATGATTACGTATTTGCAATCGACACTGCGCCGAATGGTTCGACTGCAACAAAAGAAGGCGATTACGTAGTAGTAGAAATGGGAATTGCTGGTTTGGATGCGCAGTTAAATCCAATCACGCAGGACAAGACCTATATCCGTGCCGGTCAGAACACCATGAAGACAGGTACGCAGAGAGCTTTCTCTGTAACCGGTGACAGATACGTCGGCGATGAAGCACAGGATTATTGCTTATCCCACAAAACAAAATATGGAACAGGAAACAGTGTAGTAACAAACTATCTGTATTTTAATGTCCTGACAGGAAAAGGAGAAAAAGGACAGTGTTCCATTATTGTCAACAGCGACGGATCAGGAAACGCAGGAGAATCTTCTTCTATCGACGTCGAATTTAAGAAAATGGGAGCAACACCTGCAGAATATACATATGTGGCTGCTTGAACGCAAGCTGAGGAAAACGGCGAACCGATAGAGGAGGAACAGGACGTTGAAGAAAATAGCAGTAACAATACTGAACCAGAAATTGAGTGCGGATCTCCTGAATCCGAAAGTAGTGAAGAAGTATCAGACGGAAATCGATAAGGTTACAGAGAAAACGAATGATACAGAAGGAAAAACAGACGAAGAGGTAATTGTTAATCAGTGCGAAGCAGTAATTGAGATGATTGACAATATCTTCGGAAAAGGCAGTGCCAAGAAGGTATTAGGCAAGGAGACAGATCTCCTTACCTGCCTTCAGGCATACTTTGAATTAACCACAATGTACAAGAATCAGGTTGTTCCATACATGAACAAAGAAATCGCAAAAATGAAAGCGGGAGAAAAGTGAAACCAAACATCATCACAGACGGACTTCCAAAAGAGGTTGTAATCGATGACGGAAAGTACCGGATTAACTGGGATTTCAGGATAGGGATGAAGTTTGACGAGATCATGGAAAGCGAAATACCAGATATCGTAAAACTTGAAAAGTTATTAACTTTATATTATCCGAAATACCCAAACAATCTGGAAGAAGCAGTAGAGAAGATACTGTGGTTCTACCGCGGAGGGAAAGCGGAAAAGAAAGAAGAGAAGAAAGAACGATACAAACGTCGGTCCAACAGAGGACCGGCGTTTTCTTTTTCACAGGACGCACCTTATATATATGCGGCCTTTAAAGAACAGTATGGGATAGATCTGCTGTCTCAAGAGAAATTGCATTGGTGGAAGTTTTTGGCGCTGTTCGAGTCTCTTGGAGAAGAGACGAAGATGGCGAAGATCATGTATTACCGCACAGTGAGCACATCCGGAATGTCGAAAGACAGAAGAGCTTTTATAAACGAAATGAAGAAAGCGTACAAGCTGGACGGTGGAAAGAAACTCACACTGGAAGAACGCAACCAACAATGGAAGGAGTATGTAAAAAAGAGAAATCAAGAAAGGACGGTGAAATGACATGGCAGCGGACGGATCGATTAAGATCAGCACGGAGCTGGACTCCCAAAAGACAGAGAAAGCCATGTCAAGATTTTCATCCTATGCCAAAACTGCAATGGCTGGAGTTAAGACGGCAATTGTAACCGGATCCACTGCAATGACTGCTATGGCAGGGTATTCCATCAAGGTCGGAACGGACTTTGAAGCTGCCATGAGTAAGGTTTCTGCAATATCCGGAGCAACAGGAGACGACCTTCAGAAATTGACAGACAAGGCGAAAGAAATGGGCGCCAAAACCAAATTTAGCGCCGCACAATCGGCTGAAGCATTTAGTTAGAGAAGCGGCTGTAACGCGATAAATACATAGTTACAGCTGATGACGTCCGTAATGAACCTATCAAGTAGTTGCGGAATATAAGTGAGGAATGAAGCTGGGAGGCGGTTTGTAACCGTAACCAGACAGTTAAGGTTACAAGTAACGTTGTAGTCAACGGCAACGCGTAGGTGGTGAACCTGTATCTGCGATGATACAGAATATAATCTGCCCAAGAGGCCTCGCTATCGGGTAGGGCGTCCTGCAGAAGGAGGCGGTAAAAAGGTACGCTGGGCTTGCACTGTAATGGTGTAGAAGTAAGGATAAAAAGCCTTACGATAACATGCCGATATGGCAATGGCCGGTTGGAAGACCGAAGATATGCTGAACGGCATCGAAGGCATCATGAACCTTGCAGCGGCATCAGGAGAAGATCTTGCTACAACCTCAGATATCGTAACAGACGCCCTTACGGCGATGGGATTACAGGCATCTGATTCCGGACACTTTGCGGATGTTCTGGCAGCGGCATCATCTAATTCCAACACAAATGTTGGGATGATGGGTGAGACATTTAAGTATGTAGCACCAGTAGCGGGAGCACTGGGCTATAACATCGAAGATTTGTCTCAGGCAATCGGACTAATGGCCAACTCCGGTATCAAGAGCACACAGGCTGGTACAGCCCTTAGAAGTATCTTGACAAGACTGGCCAAGCCGCCAAAAGAAGCAGCTGCGGCAATGGAAAAGTATGATATTTCCATGAAAAACTCGGATGGATCCATGAAGTCACTGATGGAAGTAATGGAAAATATGAGAGATTCCCTTCGAGGACTTCCAAAAGATGAAAAAGCTGCAGCTGCAGCCGCACTTGGCGGACAAGAGGCAATGTCTGGACTGTTGTCGATCGTGAATGCTTCGGATACAGATTTCAAAAAGCTGGCATCTTCAATCAAAAACGCAGATGGTGCATCTGAAAAGATGGCCAACACCATGAATGACAACCTGAAAGGAAGTATCACAATCGCAGGATCTGCGTTAGAAGGCTTTGGCATCAACGTATACGAAAAGATGGAAAAGCCACTTAAGAGTGCAGTAGACGCTGGTACGGAAGATATAAACCGGTTATCAGAGGCATTTACGACTGGTGGACTGAATGGAGTAGTTGAAGAAGCAGGAAAAATATTCAATGACACCTGTGACGAGGTGGATAAGTTCGGACCGGCAGCAGAAGGCATTGTTGAGCCGATTCGAGATATCGTCAATACCGGAGGGGAACTTGCAAAGAATGTACTTCCGGAAGTAGCGGAAGGAATGAAATTCCTTGCGAAAAATACAAAAACTGCAATACCGATTGTCACAGGATTGGTGGCTGCGTACAAAGAATTAAAAATCACCAAACAGTTAGGGGATTCCACTACAACACTGGGGAAAGCTGTGAAAAATAGCTCCTCATGGTGGAAAACTGCACAGACTGCTATCGGTCGTTATGCAGAACAGATGGAAGCGGCAAAATATACCGGAAGGCAATATAATGTTACGCTGACAGCAGGACAGTCGGTACTTGGATTATTCCAGAGAAAAGTAAGTTTAGCGGCAGCTTCTACAAATATTTTGAAAGCAGCACAAGAAGGATTGACAAAAGCAATAGAGGCGAATCCGATTGGTTTAGCTGTTGTGGCAACAACTGCAATGATTGCAGTGAGCACTGCAATGAGAAATAAATTGTCTGAGCAGACGGAAGCAGAAAAAGCACATTCCAGAGCATTAAAAGATTCTGCAAAAGAGGCAGAGACGAATCTGAAAGTTGCCCAGGACAGAAAACAGTCTTACGAAGATCTGGTGGCCACCCAGGACAAACAAGCGGCAGCAGATTTGATCGAGTTAAATAGTCTACAGTCACTGAGCAATGAATTGAGTACGATAGTTGATTCCAATGGAAAAGTTAAAGATGGAGAAGCAGACAGAGCGGCATTCATCACGTCTCAGTTATCGTCGGCGCTTGGAATAGAGATCAATCTTACTAATGGACAGATTCAAAACTATCAAAAACTGCAGGAAGAGATCCAGAAGACGATTCAGCAGAAGAAGATAGAGGCTGTTCTTACTTCTCAGGAAGCGAAATATAAAGAAGCTGTAAACAACCAGATGCAGGCGGCTCAAGAGGCTAGTGAAGCATATACAGCTAAGAAAAAGGCAGAGAATACTGTAAAAAAAGAAAGCGCCAAACTGGAAGAACTGCAGAAAGAAAAAAGCGATGCCGTTGTGCAAGGAAATAAGGCTCTTGTAGCAACGTTGGATGCAAAGATACAGAAACAAAAAGAAGATGTAGATAATGCCAATAAGGCACTGAAAGCTAATAAAGACGCATATAAGGAGAGCTCTGATACACTGGCGCAATATGCGAGTGACATTGAGCAGTATACTCAGCTGGCGGAAGCGGCAGCGAGTGGAAATGCAGATGCAATCGAAGCGGCAGTTAATAAAATTACTGCAGGAGTAAAAACTGCAAATAATGCTACAAGCGAGGAGCTCCAGAAGCAGGTAGTTGAAGTATCTAAGACGGAAGATCTGATCCGGCAGGAAGTGAAGAATAAAACACCGGGATTCACAGAAGAGATGCAGAAACAGGCATCTGAAGCCACAAAAGCAGCTCTGGAAGAATTTGCCAAGGCTGCACCAAAATCTGCAGATGAACTGAAAAAAGTTCCACCGGCCGCAATAGCTGCATTGATAGCCGGAGACATGAAAGGTCAGCTGTCATCAGAAGCGAAAGGTGCCGTAGATGGCATATTAGATCAATTCGATGGCTTAGATAAGAAGACAAAGAAGAAATTCGCTAATGCGGTATACGGCGCATTGGAGGGGCTGGAAGGCTTTGATGAGCTGAAAGATCCGGCAAAAGAAGGTGTAGATGAGTTTCTGGAATCTCTTAGATCAGCCCTAGATGAACATTCTCCATCTAAGAAGACAGAAGAAATCTTCAAGCTTGCGATGGATGGTGCGGCAAACGGTGTTGAAGCCGGAAAAGAGAACGTATTAACCAAAGCAGGAGAATTTGTATCAGCATTCCTGAATGTGTTTGCATCAGGTGATGTTGGGAAACAATTGGAAAACCTTGGAAACAAAGTGATGTCGTATTTTGGAATAGGAGTATCATCCAAAACCAAAGATTCGGCATCTGCAGGAAAAGCTAATGCAGACGCGGCCAACAAAGGAGCAGGAAGTGTAAGCCCGATAACGACAGGACAAGGATTTGGTACCAAGTTCGCATCTGGAATCGGCGGATTGGTTGGAAAAGCAAGATCCGCGGGAAAAGGCAATGCGGATGCGGCCAACAAAGGAGCAGGAAGTGTAAATCCGAACGGTACAGGAGGAAAATTCGGAACACAGTATAGTTCTGGTGTAAGTAGTAAAACGAGGCAGGCGAATTCGGGAGGAAAATCTCTTGGAAACAATGCGAAATCTGGAGCTGGCAGTGTGAGCGGTCATGATCCTGGATATAATTTCGGCAAAGGTTTTGTAGGAGGAATCGGATCGTGGATCAAGGGTGCAGCATCAAAAGCTGCCGAAATGGCGAAAGCGGCATATAAAGCGGCGAAGCATGCGCTGGATGAACACTCTCCATCAAAATTAACAAGAAAACTGGGACGCTGGTTCAGCGAAGGTTTTGGACTTGGAATTGATGATGAGGCAAAAAGTGCTGTGCAATCTGCAGAAGCAGTAGCTGAGAAAACAGTATCTGCGATAGACACTGAGGCGATAGCAGATAAATTAAAAGGGCTTGACCTGGCAGAAATAATGCCAAAAGTGTATGCGACAGCGATGGATCAGCAGGATTATATAGCAGGAAAACTTACAGCCTCGGCGACTGCAGAAGAATACGCAAGACATAAAAAAGAAGAGACGACAGATCAGCTGTCAGAAAATGATCTCAAGAGGTTGGCAAAAATAATTCAGTCAAGACCAATAATTGCTGAAATAAAGCTGAACGAGAAGACGATTGCGAAAGAAATCATTGATCCGATCCAAGAAGGACTGGACAAACAGAAGAAACTAAGGAATATGATCGGAGGCGTAAAGGAATGAATTTATCAGTGAAATTTGACGGGAAAGAGCTTGGAGAATACATAGATATTCTCCAGGGCTTTACGCCTTTTGTAGGCCCGAGTTGGGAACCCAATGTGATAAGCAGGGGAGATGTGACAAAAGGTGACGATTTTTCCTACACAACATATAAGGCGAAGACAATACCGATGCCATTTACCATACTTGACAATATAAAAGAAAAATATGATGCTTTGCAGAAAATATTGAATGTGGATGAACCGAAAAAACTGGTATTTGGCAATACGCCAGATAGATATTGCTGGGCAATACCAACAGGAGATCTTGAATTTGAGGAAACAGGGTGTCTGGGAGAAGGAACCATAAACTGGTTGATACCGGAAGGAATAGCATGGTCAACGACACAAAAAGAATTTACTGCAGCAAAAAACGAAGATGGTATCCTGGAAATGACCATTATAAATGAGGGCTCGGAAGCAGTGCCGATCGACTATGAAATCACACACAACCATGAGAATGGATACATCGGAATCGTATCACAATATGGCGCCATCGAACTTGGACGTATCGATGAGGAAGATGACGGAGAAGCGAACAAATCCGTACAGCTAATCAACCTAACAAAGTATGCAGACTTCGATCAGATGACAACAGGCGAAGGAGTGACCTCAGAAAAGACATTCGGTAAAACCGGAACATTTAAGAGTCTGAATTACAATGGAAGATCCTGGATAACGTTGTCATCGCTCGGAAGTGGAAATTACTACAGAGGGGCGTGCAAAACAATCACACTTCCTGCAGATGAAAACGGAGAAGTTGGTGCGGCAAACTTCAAAGCGCAGTGTAGAGTAGACTATGAAACAGTCAAAAGAGTAAGACAGACCGGAATCCTACAGTTTGTAATCGGTGATGAGCAGGGAGAAGTCCTGGCGCTGATCTATTTTAACAAAACATCCAAGACTTCCAATACAGCACACTATAAGTGCCGTGTAGGCGGACAGGACAAAAATAAAATTGAATTCACACCCAACTATGCCAACCTGACAACAAAGTCCGGCAACTTGATTTCTATTACTAAAAACGCAGGATTATTCGAGTTCAACATATGTGGAAAAAAATATCAATTCCGGAATGATACGCTTGCTGCAAAAAAAGCGAAAACAGTTACGATATTCATGGGAAACATGAAAGGAGCAACAGAGAGCTTTTTTTCCACGGAGGCAAACAAGGGAAGAATGCTATTGACAGAGTTATCTTTCCGGAAGGACAAAGTTCCTTACAGATACGACATCCCGAATAGATACCAACCCGGATGCACAATAAGGGTAGATGGAGAATCATCCAAGGTGTATGTGGATAATGTGATCAGCATGGACGACGAGGTATTGGGAAGTACATATTTTCTGGCTCCACCGGGAGAGACAACAGTGCAGATACATTGTTCGGAATTTAGCACGCCGGAACCAACGGTGAAGGCATATATAAGGGAGGCGTTTATATAGATGGAAAATGTAAGGATTGCAGTACTTGATATAGGGAATCATGCAGTAGCGTTCATGGATAACAGGGTGCCTAAAGCACTGCATTTTTATAATGATGAACTGCATACATATCTTAAAGGCGCTGCATGCACCTTTGAATTCAGCGTGGCGGCAAAGCATGAAGATGCACAATATCTGACGGTCGGGAATCACCTGGCATTCAAACATAAAGATAGAGATTATTATTTCAACATCATGAGTGCGGACGAAGATGAAAATACCGTGACAGTAGAATCTTACGCATTACTGTTTGAACTGCTTGAAGAAGAAAAAGATGCATACACAGCATCGAAAGCTATGACTTTCGTAGAATATATGAAAGTGTTTGATGGGCCTGGAGCGGTGAAGATAGGTATCAACGAAATATCAACATATTCCAGAAGGCTCACGTGGGAGTCAAGTGATAACATGCTGAGCCGATTATATTCTTTAGCAACAAATTTCGATGCTGAAGTAGAATTTGTTCCGAAACTGAATAATGACTATTCGTTGAAACAGATCACAATGAATGTGTACAAGGAACATTCGGACACAACACAGGGAATCGGTCAGGACCGGTCAGGAGAGATAATCCGTTATGGAAAAGGACTTAACGGCGTCGAAAGAAAGATGGATATCACAGAACTATGCACGGCGATTCGTCCATATGGAACAGACAACATAACCATCAGTGGATTGAGTAAAAAAGAGTATGACAAGGATGGAAATCTTGAATACCAGACAAGTGGCACGAATATTCTGGCGGTGCAGGCAAAGGATAGATTTCCTTCGATGCTAACAGATTACACGACAGATCGGTATGCTGTTAAGATATGGAGCTATGATACGAAAGACAAAAACACTCTGTACTCAAAGGCTCTGGCAAAACTAAAAACTTTGTGTGTACCGAAGGCAGAATATACGGTAGAAGGCTATGTAGACGCACAAATCGGAGATACAGTAACGATAGAAGATACTGCATTCCACCCGACGCTATATTTGAAAGCACGAGTTACAGAACAGGTTATAAGTCTCACGAATAAGAAAAATAATAAAACGACATTTGACAATTTTTCTGAATTAAAGAGCGAAGTAAGTGAAACAACGACCAAACAGATTGAAAAATTAATGGATGCATTAAAGCCATATCAGTGTTCAGTTGTTTCGAGCGACGGAACCATGTTCAAAAATGGAGAAGGAACAACAGCACTGACGGCAAAGGTTATAGACGGGGGCAAAGACATCACAGACAATCTGAAAATAACCTGGTTAAAAGAAGGAACAAAGATTTCGGAAGAAAAATCGGTTACTGTAAAAGCATCGGATGTATCTGGCACAGCAACGTACGTACTGGAGGTAAGAGATCAGGGAGATGCGTTGCGGGGAACCTGCGAAGTTACGATCAGTAATGTCAACGATGGAACTGATGGAGAAGCGGGAGCGCAGGGCCCGCAGGGAGAAAAAGGAGAGACAGGAGCACAAGGCCCACAGGGGGAGAAAGGGGATACTGGCGAACAGGGTCCTCAGGGCGAACAAGGTCTTCAGGGCGAGAGAGGTCCTCGGGGACCACAAGGTGAACAAGGCCCCCAAGGCTTACAGGGATTGCAAGGTCTCCAGGGTGAACAGGGTATCCCTGGTCCAACAGGAGAGACAGGTGCCACCGGAGCAACAGGTCCTCAAGGACCGGCGGGTAAAGATGGAACAAACGGGAAGACCAGTTATTTCCATATAAAATATTCCCCAGTAGAGAATCCAACCTCATCTCAGATGTCAGAAGTCCCGAATACTTATATTGGAACCTATGTGGACTATACAGAGCTGGATTCGACAGATCCAAGCAAATATACCTGGTACAGATTCAAAGGCTTACAGGGAGAACAGGGTACGCAGGGAATCCCAGGAACCAATGGTGCAGATGGGAAAACATCATACTTGCACATTAAATACTCCAATGATGGCGGTAAGACATTCACATCAAATTCTGGAGAAACAGTCGGGGATTACATTGGACAGTGTACGGACTTTAATCGGGCGGATCCTACTACGGTGGGAGCTTATACATGGAGTAAGATCAAAGGCGAAACAGGAGCGAAAGGCGAAAAAGGAGATAAGGGAGCCACAGGAGCTACAGGTCCTCAGGGACCTCAGGGAGTGAAAGGTGATACTGGTGCGACCGGACCACAAGGACCACAAGGTGTAAAAGGTAATACAGGACCACAAGGACCACAGGGGCCACAAGGGCAGACAGGAACAGCTGGTAAAGATGGACAAATGCTCTATGCGACATGCGATACTGCAGCTGGAACCGTAGCGAAAGTTGCAAGTTTGGCGGCTGGAACATTATCTCTCAAAGCCGGAGCAACCGTAGCTATTAAATTTACTTATGCAAACACTGCATCAAGTCCAACACTTAATATTGCTGGTACAGGTACAAAAGCAATGTATATCCAAGGTGTCCGGGATGTATACTGGACTGATGGAGCAACAGTAACCTTCACGTATGACGGAGCAAACTGGAGAGTAGCATCAGAACCGGTATATGCTCCGACCGCTACGATCGGTAATGCTGCTGGATTCAACGTTTACGTTGATGGAACCAGTGTGCAGGTGCGTAGAGGTTCGGAAGAACTTGCAATTTTTAAAGGAGACGAGATACGGCTGGGAGAAGGCGCTGATTGCGCAAAAGTATTTATAGGTAATCTGGAAATAGGTGTATATGGAGCAGAGACATATCTTAGAAATTTATCTACTAGAATTTCAACGAAGCCATCTCATGAGGTTGGATCGGCATCAGTACCATCGGTAGTAGTTGACGATAAAGATACGTGGGTAAATGGCCGAGGTATGAGCAGTTTAGTTAACTTTTTCCCAGGAAATGTACACAGGATGACTGCAGGAACCAAAGTGTTAACTGCTGGCAAGACTGGAACGTCAAGACAATTGTTTAGCAACTCAGAAATTAATAGTTTGTTGGGTGTTAGCAATAGCTCAAATGGAAATACGGCAGTGATGGTGAGCAATGGTGATGGAGCCGCTACCGGTGTGCATGTAGAAGGATGTACTTATCAGAACGGAGCTTGGTATGCAGTATTTAACACTAATATTGGCTCAGTCCCTATTAGAATAAATTATATTATTACTTACTGGGGATAAAATCTGTACCAAGGAGGTATCACAAGATTATATGCGAGGTAGTTTCCAAGAAATGAATGTTTCTTGGAAATTTTCTCCTTCTGCTGTATAATGACGGTGGAAGGAGGAAAGAAATTGGATCATACAATATGGAGAAACAGATTAAACAACAGAAATGACATGGCTGCTAGAATTACACATTTAACTCGAGGAAATGATGCAGAGGATGCATTTAAAAACTTATGGAAAATTTTAGTAGATAAAAAATTGAATGGAAGTGGAAATTCTGGATTTATAAATGGAGAAAGAAAAGCTGTATGCCTTCAAGAACTTCCGTTAAGCGCTATTGCTGAGAATTTAAGATATGAAGAAATACTAAGTGATAAAATTAGATACTCTCCGTTTGGAGTAAGATTTCATAAAATGTTCATATATAATAAAGGTGGGAGACCAGTTATCTATGAAAATAAAGAGATTATGAAAAAGTTGCTTCCGGAAAATGAATATTGGCGAATTGTTGATTTAGATTTAACAGATTCAAAATCGTTTGTTGATTGGACGCATGAAAGAGAATGGAGGGTACCGGGAGAACTATCGTTTAGTTATAATAATATAGAAGTTATTGTGAAAGATAGTAGCTATTATAGGAAACTTGTCGAACAGTGCATTAAGACAAAAAGAACAGACATTCTTGTTAATATACGTGGAATAATAACATTGGATAGCGTATATTCTTAGACTAGAGAGGTTGATTCCTCTCTTTTTCTATGCGAAGAGGTGAACATATGGAAATCAGAGCAAGACCGTAAGGTCTTATTTTTATACGCAAAATTAAAGAATCGAGGTACATAGAGTGTATGTAGACGTAAACACAATCATTACTGCCGGAAGCTTATTAACGGCCGTAGTGGTTATCTTTTCCGCTGTTTTCGCAGTATACAAGTGGTATTTAAGACAGAATGAGCAGGATAAAGAGATAGAGAGAATGAAATCAGAACAATGTTTGCTTACTTATGGAATTCTGGCTTGTCTGAAAGGTTTGAAAGAACAGGGATGTAATGGACCTGTTACAGAAGCAATAGACAAGATTCAGAAGCATATAAATAAGCAAGCGCATGATCAGGAGGATTAAGCATGGATATTAGTACATTAGGAACAGTAGTAGGGATCGTAGCAATCTGTTATGTAATTGGACTTGGATGCAAAGCCTATGAGAAAATTCCAGACAAATGGATTCCGGTCATCATGGCTGTATGTGGTGGAGTTCTGGGCGTTGCCGGACTCTACACAATGCCGGACTTTCCGGCCGGCGATGTGATCAATGCAGTTGCGGTCGGAATGGCCAGCGGATTAGCGGCAACTGGAGTAAATCAGTTATATAAACAGCAGTGTAAGTAGAGGGCGAATAATCGTCCTCTAACATATTATATAGTGTGCGACGTCGCACAGAAAGGAGCAATTATGGCACATTTATTTTTAATAGCCGGACACGGAGCCGGTGACAGTGGAGCTGTTGGATACGGTTACACCGAAGCAGAGAGAGTCCGGGCACTTGCAAGACGAATTGTAGCATACGGAGGAAGTAATGTTACTCTTGGAGATACAAACCGGAACTGGTACGCCGACAAAGGTATCAGCTCGCTGAATATTCCAAGAAGCTATCAGATTCTGGAGCTTCACATGGACAGTGGAGCATCAACAGCAAAAGGCGGGCACGTAATCATTAAAGAAGGATACAATCCTGATCAGTACGACACGGCACTCGCCAACTTCATCGGAACATTCTTCCCTGGAAGAGCAAATAAGATTGTAGGCAGAGCGCATCTTGCCAACGTCAATCGCGCAGCTGCAAAAGGTTACAGCTACAGACTTCTGGAAAATGGATTCATTACAAACCAGGGAGATCTCAACAAATTCAATTCCAAGATCGATGACTTGGCGAGAGGAATCCTTAAAGCATTCGGGATCACATCTGCGGCACCGGTAGCATCAGCCAAGAAAACAGAACCTGTCGATGGAGAGATCAAATCCGGTGGAGCATTCCAGAACAAGACCGATAAGTTCGGTACAATTTCATACCAGGCACACATGAGAAGTGCTGGCTGGGGAGCTTGGCAGTCTGACGGATTAATGGTCGGCTCAACAAACCAGAATCGCCGGATCGAAGCACTGCACATCCAGCCGGTCGGAGAAACAGATGTTGTTGTTCATATGAAAGAAATCGGTAATAAAGAATACAAGAACATCAAGAAGGACACACTGATCGGAACCACCGGACAGAACAGAAGATTGGAAGCAATCCGGATCACCGGAAAGGAATCTTTCTACCTGTACAGAGTCCACCAGAAGAGTATTGGCTGGTCAGAATGGGCCAACAACGGAGAGTGGGCTGGTACGACCGGAAAAGGACTGCAGATGGAAGCACTGGAGATTAAGAAATCCATGTTCTCCGTCGAACCACACGTACAGAGCAAAGGATGGTTGCCACCAAAAGCCGCAGAGAAGGTGATCGGTATCACTGGTCATGCATTACGCCTGGAAGCGATCCGGATCAACCCATACGGAAAGAACATCAAAGCGAAAGCTCACATCCAGAGTAAAGGCTGGGTGGATTACGGCACGATCACCAAAGACACAATTATCGGTACAGTTGGAGAAAAGAAACGTATTGAGTGCTTATGTTTCGAAGGCGACTTCGAATACCGTGTTCATATCCAGAGTTCCGGATGGACAGACTGGACAAAAGCAGACGGAGTAGCAACGCTTGGAACTGTAGGCCAGGAACTTAGGATTGAGGCTATTCAGTTTAGATAATTTGAAAAAACTGGAAGAATATTCCAGAACTATTTTGCTGGAAAATATTGTATCCTTATTATAATGATGTGATACATATGAAAGAATTTTCAAAAAACCTTAAGACATTAAGAGCTAAACAAGGATTATCTCAAAAAGAGTTGGCTAATCAGCTGCATGTGGAGCGCTCGACGGTTGCCGGTTGGGAAACTAAAGACAGAGTGCCGGATGCAGAGATACTGATCAGACTGGCAGCAGTTCTGAATACCTCAATAGATGATTTACTGAAAGGGTGAAAACAATTTGCCCCTTTAATGCCCCTTTTTGAGGTTTGAGTAAAAGAAAAGCACTGGAAACTCAACGTTTTCCAGTGCTTTATAAAATATGTTCAATGCGGAAAAAGGGACTTGAACCCTCACAGGATTGCTCCCACTAGAACCTGAATCTAGCGCGTCTGCCATTCCGCCATTTCCGCTTGACAAAAAGTATCTTACCATAGTCTGACGGAAAATGCAAACGTTTTTTGTAAAAAATTGAAATTTTTTTAATTTTTTCTTCAAATACGATTTTTAGCCGTTCTAATTAATCTCAATCCCATTTACCTCAAGATGATCATCAATCGCAATCACCAGACAGCGGCGGCCGTCAATCTCACGTGTCTCTACCAGATCGGCACGTTCGGGATTAACTTTGACTACCACGTCCGGTGTCTCAATCTGGAAAGTCTTAGCACTGGCAATGTTGGATGCAAGCAGTGTACCATGTACACCGACTGTTTCATCAAATTCATCATCGAATGATTCCAGCTTTTCTTCGGCAACACCGCTGCGTGTCAGGAGCTTCTTGACATCGGTCTTGGATAATTCCAGCGGTTCCGGTTCTTCCTTGGCCTGTTCGATCATTTCGTTTAAGTTATCGTGGATATTGCGGACCACTTCGTAGTTACTGTCTTCGCCGAGGGTGTCGCTTACGATTGCCTGGAAGGTTGTCTTCTGGTCGCCTGCAGTCAGTGGTGTTGTGCTTCCAAGGACATGTTCTACGAAATATGGCTGTAACTCTTCCGGTTTCTTCGTATAATAAAGAACATTATGTACATCGGCTGCACGATCCTGGAAGGCCGGGAATAAGAATCCTTTGACCGGAGCCTCTACGAACCAGTCGCGGATGCGGTCTTCGATGTTATTTGTCTGTGCATTGTATGTGAGTCCGGCTTTTGTAAGATTGACCGGGCAGATACTGCAGAGGATGTGTTCGTATACAGTGTCGGATGCATCTTCCATCTCCAGACCATCTTTCGTCTTGCCCGGAACATCGTATACGGCATGGATCAGGATGATATAGTAGTTCTCGCCGTATTCATAACTTTCCACAACTTTATCATAGAATTCTTCGAGAAGAAGGTCGTCCTGAAGCTTGCTGTTCTTTAATTTCATCAGAAATTCCTGTGTGCCGCCGTTCAATTCCTGGTCGAGTGGGAATTCCATGTTGATGAGGTTCTTTCCGATCGTTCCGGAAAGTGTATGTTTGAAGATATCAAAATATTTGAAAGCCTCTTCTTCCGGTAAAGATAAGAAGGCTTTTTTCATTTCCATTTTTTTCTCTTTTTCGTGATCGACATAGCATCCACAGATACGTGTGATGGCGCAATTTTCAGGAGAAAACTGTTTGCGGATCTCTAATACTTCTTTTTTGTTCATATTTGTCACTTCCTTATTAATCATATGCTGGGAGGATATTTTAACCCCAGTATCATAAAATGTTAGCATATCAGCCGGGAAAAAACAATCATAGACCATTGTAAAAGATGGGGCGGGAACGTATAATAATAGATAGAATATGTCAAAATACGTAACTATTCAACACTGGAAAATATGGGGAAAGGGATAGTTATAGTAAAAAAGAAAGGGAAATAAGAATATGGGGAATATATTCGACATTTTAGGACCGGTGATGGTAGGTCCATCCAGCTCACACACAGCGGGAGCAGTCAGGATAGGTATGGTTGCAAGACAGTTGTTCGGCCGTCAGCCGGAGAGGGCAGAAGTCTATTTACATGGTTCTTTTGCTGCAACAGGAAAGGGGCATGGAACGGACCGGGCGCTGATCGCCGGATTATTGGGGATGATGCCGGACGATATGCGGATACCGGACAGCTACGAAGTTGCAAAAGACATGGGGATGGATTTTGTAATGAAGAATAAGAACATCAAGGGTGCACATCCGAATACTGCCCAGATTATTATGGAAGCAGAGGGCGTACCACAGATGAAAATCCAGGCACATTCCATCGGAGGCGGACGTATCTGCGTCTGTAAATTAGACGGGATTGATGTGAATTTCAGCGGAGAGAGCTGTACGCTTATTATCCGTAATGTGGACGAACCGGGACGAATCATGGAGGTTGCTGCCGCGCTCAGTAAAGCCGAGATCAATGTGGCGACCATGCAGGTGTTCCGTGACAAACGTGGCGGAACGGCCGTTATGGTGGTAGAGACAGACCAGGTGATCCCGCAGAGTGCGATCGATGAACTGGAGAGCAAGCCGGGAATTATCCGTGTGAAATTTCTTGATCCGAATGGATCGGTATAGATAATGGAGGAAAAGAAGATATGTCATATCAGTCAATGGAAGAGGCGAAACTGAGAGGGGAAAAAGAGAACATTCCATTCTGGAAAGCAATCCAGTTAGAGGATGCACAGGAGAGGGATGTGAAGATAGAAGATTCCTGGGAAAAGATGAAGTATATGTGGCAGTCCATGCTGGATGCGCTGGATGCTTATGAACCGGACAAGGTATCAAGAAGCGGGCTGGTAGGAACGGAAGGCGGTCTTATGGACAGCTACCGTGAAACAAAAGAACCGTTGTGTGGTGATTTTGTTGCAAAAGTGATGTCGAATGCACTGAAGATGGGATGCAACAATGCCTGTATGAAACGTATCGTTGCAGCACCGACAGCAGGTGCCTGTGGTGTACTTCCGGCAGTACTTGTTACTTACTATAAAGAGTACAATGTTCCGGAAGAGAAGATGATAGAAGCGATGTATGTGGCGGCCGGACTTGGTCAGATCATTGCCAACCGTGCATATCTGGCAGGGGCATCCGGAGGGTGCCAGGCAGAGATTGGTTCCGGATCGGGGATGGCGGCCGGAGCAATCTGTTACATCAAAGGTGGAGATACTGATCAGATCGGACATGCCTGTGCGATGGCACTGAAGAATCTGATGGGGCTTGTATGTGATCCGGTTGGAGGACTGGTAGAAGTTCCGTGTGTAAAGCGTAATGTAGGCGGTGCAGTGAATGCACTGGCGGCAGCCGACATGGCACTGGCGGGAATTACCAGTAAGATACCTGTCGATCAAGTGATTGATGCGATGAAAGAAGTCGGGGATAAGATGGACGTATCATTAAGAGAAACCGGTGTCGGTGGTGTTGCCGGAACACCTGCAGCACAGGAAGTAGTAGAAAAATTAGGGATGTAGCGCAAGCTACATCCCCTTTTTAAGAGAGCGTTGTTTTTAAATCGGTGCTATGAAAATAAGCGTGTGCTTTATCGAATAATTTGTTGCACAGGACCGTATAAACAGAACCAAACAGGTTGGCACCAATTCGGAGTGCTACTGCATATGGCATTCCAAACAGACCGGACGCAATGGAAAGCGCTCCAAATGTATTGAACACTGTCTGCCAGGAATATCCTGCCGAATATCCGACACCGATTCCGCCGATGATTCCGATATAGGCATACATAGACTCAGGAAGAACCGTATACAGAACAACGAATAACAGACCTCCTACGATGTTGAACATCCAACGCTTTCCGGAACGTGCGACACAGTCATTTGTAAACGGAAGACACACGGACATACATGCGATACCTGCCCACATAGCTCTTGGAAGTCCGAGCAGGGACATGATGAGCATCGCCGATGATACGATGAATGTCAGCTTGATATACCATCTGCTGCGTGCGGAATGAATGTTGAATTCCTGAAACAGATGAGAAAATTTACGCCGGTAAGGACGGTTCTTCTGATTCTTATAGAAAATGATCATGCAGAGGATCATTCCGACAAGGAGTCCTTCCAGTCTTAAAATGTAGGCATGTCCGCTTACATCATATCCAAATAATAATAGATAGCCAAGGACAAAAGTAGAGTGATTGTACATGATCACATTGTGGCATCCGAGGATCATCAGCAGCATGATACAGACCACATTGACAAAGAATGCAGGAACCGGGGATACCATGTTGGCAAGACGGGGACCTGCCATAAGGATTGCGTAGATACCTGCGATAGAGGCAAGTCCGTGTGTGGTACGGATTCCGAAATCGGCCTGCCTGAGAACCAGCACGGCCAGAAGCACGGTAACTCCGACGACACTGTTGTCATTTCCGATGAATTTACTATATAAAGATACAACGGCGACACAGAATACCATTACAAGATATACTTTAAAGTTGTAAATGAGTATGTGACGGCGTTTTTCTTTTTTATCGGTTGTGTTTTTAATCAGCTGTTTAGAGCCGGTCGAGCTTAGTTGTAGTTCCTGGTAAAATGTCATAATAAAATCTCCTTTATTTTTTTTGTGAAGAAAGAATCTCGTTCGCTTCACGGATTAGTTGGAATAAAGTCTCGAATTTCTCTTTCTTCATATTTTTCTGTAATGTATAGAGTGGATCCAGATAGTAATAGTACATACGGTCAATCTCATCTTTTCCGGCACCGGTAATGCGGATGCAGTAACTGCGGCGGTCGGACGCAGAGGCCTCTTTACAGATAAACCCTTTGGATTCCAGATGGTCGGTCAGGCGGCTTACGATAGTTTTACTGATGCCCATAGCGTTGGTAATCTGTCTTGGGGTCAGTGGTTCTTCCGAAAGCGCGATCCGGAACAGAAAATCAATCTCCTGAGCAGAAGTGTGCTCTGATTTTCCGGATTTCCGGATCGCCATACTTGCGAAATGCCGGAGGTCGCCTTGTTTTGATACGATATCGGTCCAGTTTTTGTCTTTCATAGTTGCTCCTTTATAATAGTTTACTTTGTAAACAATTGTGATAAGTACTATAATAGATATAGGAGAAAATGTCAAGGGGATCTATGGAAGTACCTTTGGTTTATAAAAATAAAAAAAATTTGTAACGAATTGAGAAAAAATGACTCTTAATAGTAAAAGAAGATATAAATGAGAGAAGAGAGGTGAGTTCATGGAATCTTTTGAGGAAGTATATCAGAAATATTTAAAAGAGGTATATTGTTTTCTGCTGAGATTATCCGGAGACAGGGAAATAGCAGAAGAACTTACCCAGCAGACATTTGCCATTGCATTTGAAAAATTGGAAAATTTCAGAGGTGAATGTAAATTATCGGTGTGGTTATGTCAGATTGCGAAGCATGAATATTATGCGTGGACAAAAAAGCAGAAAAGATATGCAAATAAATTAGATGAAAATCATGCAGATCAAGGGGAGGATTTATTAAATGGCATAATCAATCAGGAAAATGGACAGATCATCCGAAAGATTCTACATGACTTACAGGAACCGTACAAAGAAGTATTCATGCTGCGGGTGATGGGAGAGGTATCATACAGAGATATCGGACAGTTATTTTCAAAAAGTGAAAGCTGGGCGAGAGTGACCTATTACAGAGCCAAGAAAATGATTGTAGAAAAGATGGGAGGCGCAGGCAATGATGAAATGTGAGATTATCAGAGATCTGATACCGTTATATCTGGATAAGGTATGCAGCGAAGATAGCAGAAAACTGGTGGAAGAGCATTTAGCAGAATGTAGTGAATGCAGGAAATATATGAAAGAATTAGAGACGGAACTGGAAGCGGTGAAACAGAAAAAAGAAGAAGATCTGGATGAAAAGCGGTTGTTACAGGAAGGAGCGGAGCGTATGAAGGAAATCGGCAAGAAAAGTATCGTAGATAAGATGATTATTGTGGATACATTACTAAATTTCTTATTGATCGTAACGGCTGTAGTATTGTGCAAACGGCAGATAGATATCGAAGGTGCCGATGCAGGATATTATATAGCAGCTATGGTATTCAGTTTTGGATTTATTATCGCGTTTTTCGTATGTGACTGCATCACACTGGTTCAGAAATGGAAGAGAAGAAAAATGCAGACGGAATGGGAGTATAAACAGATTCCAATCTGTGAAAGTTATGCGAAGATATCTATAGGGGTAAAAGTAATCGTTGTATTTATGCTGGTATGTGCGGCTTGTATATTGGGATTTTCACAGTTTGGAGGAGTGTTTTCTATTTAATGCATTATGGCGGCTGTCACCGATCGGAATAAACTTACAAGGTCCTATCCTGTGCTGACTCCAACATGGGGAAATTCTAAAGCAAAAAAGTTGACCTAAAAACGAGCTCACAAAAAATCCAAACTCGACATTCGTCTCAGACAGTGGATTTTTTGTGAGCAAACGGTCAACTTTTTTACTTAAGAATTACCAACCATGAGTCCGTATGCACAGGATAGGACCTTGTAAGTTTATTCCTGCGGTTTCGCATGCCATAATAATTAAATGGAGAACTGTAAGCTTTTATTAGGGTTCGGGGATTTGGCCTAGTGAATTAAATAGAAACTTGACAACTATAGTTGTCATCTGTTAGAATTTAAATGACAAGAAAAGTTGTCATAATATGATTGATAAAGGAGATGAGCATTTGCCTTTACTAAACCGATTGAAGGAATACAGATCAAGACTTGGCGTCAATCAGACCGAGATGGGAAAGCTCGCAGGCGTATCCAGACAGACGATCAGCCAGATAGAGAGAGGAGACTATTCGCCGTCAGTAACACTTGCGTTAAAGATTGCGAAGATTTGTGAAGTCAGTGTAGAAGATATTTTTATATATGAAGAGGAGATAAATGATGAAGGAAAAGAAAAGTAGTTATTTTACCGCAACGTGGAAGATGCTCGCGGCAGTGATAATCGGGGGAATCGCCGGAGGCGTGTCGGTAGTCATCTATGAACTAATGAAAAAAGGAATAGATGCAGGAATCAGAACGATTAACGGAACGATTCAGCAATATATATTTCCAGCTCTGATTATAATCGCGGTTGTTACGGTAGTTGTGGGTGAATACAGTTTATACCGGTTAAAGAATGTATACAAAGAAATGAAGGATGCAGATGAGGACAGATTCTATGAACTGGATTACGAAGAAGAAAAATGGGGAGCGTGGACCAGTGGGGTTAATTTGGTGTCACAGGTGGCCTGCATCATAATTTTATCCTTTGGATATTCTTTGAAGTATATAGAATCAGGAAAATCCAGATATTTTTTATTCGCCTGCATTATATTTATACTGTGCTATTTCTACGATATTTATCTTTCTGTACGTTATGTAAAAGCGATACAGGCGGCACATCCGGAGAAAAAAGGTGATTCCAACTTCAAGCAAATTTACGGAACAGTGGGTGGAAAGCTGTGATGAAGCAGAAAAAGAAATTATATACAAAAGTGCATATAAGACGTATATTGTATTGAACAAAGTAATACCGATATTATTGTTGCTTACATTAATAGCAAATATGTTCTTGAATACTGGTATATTGGCGGTTCTTGTTGTAGCTGTCATTTATCTGGTCACAGGAATGACGTATATCAGATCCAGCATGGTTTCTAAAGCAAAAAGGATTGGATAAAATAAAAAGTCATATTAGGTGAATGCATCAGATAAAACTGGTGCATTCATGATTATAACATATCATTCTATATTATAATTCGTTGAGTTAAGGAACATTTCGTTCCAATCATGAAATACATCGATAAATATATCAAAATTTTTCAAAATATATAACAAAAGAATAAGCAAATAAATGTTGAATTATCAGATATTCGAAATGTGGGATTCCATTATGAAGGATGGAAACGGAAGATTAAAATCATTTGCAAATATACTTGATAATATAATTATTATCGCATTGAAATACTGTAAAGATAAGTTTATACTGAGAGGAGAAGCCTATGAATAATACGAATTTGTTAAAGACAGGTTTTGTTAATGAACGGTTCCGATATTATGAGAAGTTAGTCGCAGAGCTGACAATGATGAGTGATATGTTCATGCGGAACGTGTTAAATATTCTGGAATGTGCGGAATATGTATTAAGAGTTATTACTGAAAATGATGATCTGGAATTAACAGAAGTCGTTGTTCAGAAAGATTACAAGAATTTACAGGGAAGATCGGCTGTACTTGACTGTGTGGCTGTGAATGGCAGAAAAGAAATATATGATATAGAAGTACAGCAGGAAAAAGCCGGAGCAGGCCCAAAAAGATTGCGCTACCACAGCAGTATAATAGACGCACATAGTCTGTTTGCGGGAGAAGATTTTGAAAAACTGCCGGAATCAAAGGTTATTTTTATCGTAGATGAGGAAGTAGAAAATGAAGTTGCACCCATCTTACATATCAAACGGACTGTAAGAGAAACCGGCAGAGATTATAATGATAAAAGCGAAATTATATATATTAACGCCCGGATGAAAGAAAATACAGATCTGGGCAGATTGATGCATGATTTTCATTGTACAAAGGCAGAAGACATGTATAGCAAAGTATTGGCAGAGCGGGTAAGAGTATTGAAAGAGACACAGGAAGGCGTGGAGATTATGTGTAAAGAGATGGATAAGATTTACAAAGCGGGAGAGTTAATAGGAGAAGAGCGTGGAAAAGAAAAAGGAAAATATGAAACAGCAATGAAGTTGCTTGAATTAGGAGCAAGGGAAGACATGATTGCAGAAGCAGTAGGACATAGTGTAGAAGAAATAAAACGTTGGAAGAACGATATGAAACGTCAGTAATGATATTGTAAAAAATTAGAAAGATGGAAAAGGAGAATCTATGATGAAAGTATTTGCATACAGAAAATGCAGCACCTGCATGAAAGCATTAAAGTGGCTGGAAGTACACAACGTAGAATTTGAAGAACGAGCAATTAAAGAAGAAAATCCAACTTACGAAGAATTAAAAGAATGGTACACAATGAGCGGACTTCCACTCAAAAAGTTCTTCAATACCAGTGGTATGATATACAAACAGATGAACCTGAAAGACAAATTAAAAGAAATGACCGAAGACGACCAGTTAAAACTCCTGGCAACCGACGGAATGCTCGTAAAACGCCCATTAGTAATCGGAGATAATTTCGTTCTGACCGGCTTCAAAGAAAAAGAATGGGAAGAGAAACTGCTATAAGTTAAAATATATTATCATAATTATATGAATTCCAGGTAAACACCAGACGTCCGGAAAAATAAAAATATATTTTGATATTCAAAATACTTGACAAACAAAAATTATTGATATATACTTTGACAGTCAAAATAATTTAGAATCAAAATAAATCAGAGGTATTTATAATGACTGGAAGAATATGTGGGACAGGATCTTGCGTACCATCATTTGCAATGGACAACAATGACATTGCGAAACTGGTTGATACCAGTGATGAGTGGATCCGGGAGAGAACCGGAGTCGTGAGACGTCATATTATCAGAGAAGAGACGACGGTATCCATGGCAGCCGAAGCCGGAAGGCAGGCACTTGAAAATGCGGGAATTGCTGCAGAAGATGTGGATCTGATCATCGTGTCTACGATTTCTTCAAATGTAATACTTCCCTGTACAGCCTGTGAAGTGCAGAAAGACCTTGGGGCAAAGCATGCGACATGTTTTGATCTGAGTGCGGCATGCACCGGATTTGTGGTTGCTTATAATACGGCAGCGGCTTATCTGAATGCGGGCGTGTATCAGACTGCACTGATCATTGGCAGCGAGAGTTTATCGAATCTGACGAACTGGAAGGACCGCGGGACGTGTATCCTGTTCGGGGATGGCGCAGGAGCGGCAGTGCTGAAGCGCGAAGATATGGGATATTATCTTCCGGTAACACACTCCGATGGCTTTAGAGGAGAAGCACTTCGCTGTAAAAGCAGATATGACAGAAGCGAATTATCACCGGAAGATATGCCAAAGCCGGAAGAAAAAGAATATCTGATGCAGATGGATGGAAGAGAAGTATTTATGTTTGCTGTAAAGAGCGTGCCGCAGGCAATAAAAGAAGTATTGGAAAAGAATGACACGGCACAGGAAGAAATCAGTTTTTATATCTTGCATCAGGCGAACAGAAGAATTGTAGAAGCAATCGCAAAGCGGCTGGGTGAACCGATAGAAAAATTTCCGATGAATCTGGAAGAATACGGAAATACATCTTCCGCAAGTATTCCAATTCTTCTCGATGAACTGAACCGAGCCGGGAAACTGAACAGAGGACAGAAGATTATCCTGGCAGGATTTGGTGCAGGACTCACCTGGGGGGCCAGCATTCTGGAGTGGTAAGAAGCCTCAGATAAGCAACCCTTATAAGTGCAAAAGAATTAAAAAGGAACCAGAGCTAAAAAAGAGACAAAAACAGAAATAAAAGGAGAACAAAGATATGTTAGAACAGATTAAAAAAATGGTAGCAGATAACTTAGGAGTAGAGGAAAGCAAAATCACAGAAAACGCATCATTCAAAGATGACCTCGGAGCAGATTCCTTAGATCTTTTTGAACTGACAATGGCACTGGAAGATGAATATGGAATCGAGATTCCGTCGGAAGATCTGGAAAAGATCGTAACAGTCGGTGATGTTGTAGAGTATGTGAACGCTCATAAAGAGTAAGAAAATTATAAAAAGACAGGGAGTATAGAGATTATGCAGACAGAAGTAACCAGATTATTAGGAATTGAATACCCGATCATTCAGGGCGGTATGGCCTGGGTGGCAGAATACCATCTGGCAGCAGGTGTATCCGAAGCCGGCGGACTGGGACTCATCGGTGCAGCAAGTGCTCCGGCAGACTGGGTAAGAGATCAGGTACGCAAGGCAAAAGAACTGACAGACAAACCATTCGGTGTCAACATCATGCTGATGAGTCCTTATGCAGATGAAGTTGCAAAGGTGATCGTCGAAGAAGGCGTAAAGGTTGTTACCACCGGTGCGGGTAATCCGGAGAAATACATGAAGATGTGGAAGGAAGCCGGCGTAAAGGTTATTCCGGTCGTTGCTTCTGTGGCCCTGGCAAAAAGAATGGAACGCTGTGGTGCGGATGCACTGGTAGCAGAAGGTTGTGAAGCCGGCGGACATATCGGCGAGAGTACAACGATGGTACTTGTTCCACAGATTGTAGATGCAGTCAGTATTCCGGTTATTGCAGCCGGAGGAATTGCCGATGGAAGAGGAATTGCTGCGGCATTCATGCTGGGAGCAAAAGGCGTCCAGATGGGAACACATTTTGTTGTAACAGATGAATCCCAGGTACATGAGAATTACAAAGAAAGAATCATCAAAGCGAAGGATATTGATTCCAGAGTAACAGGAAGAACCACAGGACATCCGGTCAGAGCCCTTCGCAATGATATGACGAGAAAATATCTGGAACTGGAAAATGCCGGAGCAGAATTCGAAGAACTGGAAAAGCTCACACTTGGCGGCCTCAGAAAAGCAGTCGTAGAGGGTGATGTAAAGAACGGAAGCGTAATGGCAGGACAGATTGCCGGCATGGTAAAAGAAAGAATGTCATGTAAAGATCTGATCCAGAAACTGGTAACAGAGACAGATGCATTAATCGGAGGACAGGGATTCTATGAGTAAGATTGCATTTATTTATCCGGGACAGGGCGCTCAGAAAGCCGGCATGGGAGCCGACTTTTATGAAAACAGTGAGATTGCAAGATACATATTTGACCAGGCAGGTGAGGAACTTGATCTGGATATGAAGGAACTTTGCTTTGAAGAAAATGACAGGCTGGATTTGACGGAATATACACAGGCAGCAATGGTCACGACCTGTCTGGCAATGACAAGAGTTGCGGAAAGTAAAGGACTGAAAGCAGATATCACAGCAGGATTAAGCCTGGGAGAATACCCGGCGATCGCAGCTGCCGGAGGAATGAACGATATGGATGCGATCCGCCTGGTAAGAAAAAGAGGAATCCTGATGCAGAACACGGTTCCGGCAGGAGAAGGAGCCATGTGTGCGGTCATTTCTATGGCGGCAGAGGAAATCGAAAAAGTGATCGAACCGATTGCTGATGTGTCGGTCGCAAACTATAACTGTCCGGGACAAATCGTCATCACCGGTAAGACAGACGCTGTAGAAGAAGCGGCTGCAAAGTTAAAAGAAGCAGGGGCGAGACGCACCATTATGTTAAATGTCAGCGGACCGTTCCATTCTCAGATGCTGGTTCCGGCAGGAGAGAAACTGGCGGAAGAACTGGAACATACCAGATTTCACGAATTAAGAATTCCGTATGTAACGAATGTAACAGCAGAGAAGGTAACAGACATCAGAGAAACTCCGGGACTTCTTACGACACAGATCAGTTCACCGGTGCGCTGGATGCAGAGCATGGAACGCATGATCGCAGACGGTGTTGATACATTTGTTGAGATCGGACCGGGCAAGACACTGGAAGGATTTTTAAGAAAAATCGACCGAAGTGTGAAAGTATTCCACATTTCCCAGTGGGAGGATGTGGATAAAGTCTGCACCGAACTTGCAGATAGTGGAAAGATGATGGAGGAAGCTTAAAGATGAGTCAGACAATGGAAGGAAAAGTTGCAGTTGTAACCGGAGCGTCCAGAGGAATCGGAAAAGCAATCGCTGTAAAGCTTGCATCAAAAGGAGCAACAGTTGTGATCAACTATAACGGTTCCAGAGAAAGAGCCGAAGAAGTAAAGAATGAAGTTGAGTCTGCAGGCGGTAAAGCGGTGATCATACAATGTAATGTGGCCGATTTTGATGCCTGTAAAGAATTCATCGAGACGGTGATCAAGGAGCAGGGAAGAATTGATATTCTGGTTAATAATGCAGGAATCACAAAGGATGGACTCCTTATGAAGATGTCAGAAGAAGATTTTGATAAGGTATTGGACACAAACTTGAAGGGAACATTTCATACAATAAGAGCTGCGCTCCGCCAGATGATCCGCCAGAGGAGCGGACGCATCATAAATATGGCATCTGTTGTAGGTGTCAGCGGTAATGCAGGACAGGCAAATTATGCGGCGTCCAAAGCAGGTGTGATCGGACTGACCAAAACAGCAGCCAGAGAAGTGGCATCCAGAGGAATCACGGTCAATGCAGTTGCACCGGGATTTATCGAGACCGACATGACAGAAGTACTTCCGGAAAAGATAAAAGAAGCGTCTGCCGCACAGATTCCGCTTGGAAAATTCGGAAAAGCAGAAGATGTGGCGAATGCGGTTGCATTTCTTGCGTCAGAGGATGCGGGATATATTACTGGACAGGTATTGCATGTAGACGGCGGTATGGTGATGTAAAGGAGATTAAGATATATGAAGAGAAGAGTTGTAGTGACAGGACTTGGAGCAGTGACTCCGATCGGAAATACGGTAGAGGAGTTCTGGAGCGGCATCAAAGAAGGAAAAGTGGGAATCGGAGAGATTACCAAATTCGACACCACAGAATATAAAGTAAAGATTGCAGCAGAGGTAAAAGATTTTCAGGCAAAAGACAGAATGGATTTTAAGGCAGCAAGAAGAATGGAACCATTTTCCCAGTATGCGGTGGCAGCGGCAAAAGAAGCATTCGAAGATGCCGGACTTGATATGTCAAAGGAAGATCCGTTCCGTGTCGGTGTAATTGTGGGTTCCGGTATCGGAAGCCTGCAGGCTGTAGAAAAAGAATACGAAAAAATCCGGACTAAAGGACCGGGAAGAGTCAATCCGCTTCTGGTTCCGATGATGATCTCGAACATGGCAGCAGGAAATATTTCCATTCAGCTCGGTCTGAAGGGAAAATGTACGAATGTCGTTACAGCATGTGCCAGTGGAACAAACTGCATCGGTGATGCATTCCGTGCGATCCAGTATGGTGACGCAGAAGTGATGCTGGCGGGTGGAGCAGAAGGATGTATCTGTGAGACCGGAGTCGCAGGATTCACAAGTCTGACAGCACTTTCGACTTCTACAGATCCGATGAAGGCATCCAGACCATTTGATAAAGACAGGGATGGATTCGTTCTCGGAGAAGGTGCAGGTGTAGTTGTTCTGGAAGAACTGGAACATGCAAAACAACGTGGTGCAGTCATCTATGCTGAACTTGTCGGATACGGTTCTACGGGAGATGCATATCACATTACTTCTCCGGCAGAAGACGGAAGCGGTGCAGCCAAAGCAATGGAACTTGCGATGGAAGAAGGCGGAATCGAACCTTCCCAGGTGGATTACATCAACGCACACGGAACCAGTACACATCACAATGACCTGTTCGAGACACGTGCGATCAAACTGGCTCTTGGCGATGCGGCAAAAGATGTTGTGATCAACTCGACAAAATCCATGATCGGCCATCTGCTCGGTGCGGCCGGAGGTGTGGAATTTATCACTTGTGTGAAGACAATCCAGGACAACTTCATCCATCAGACAGTCGGAACTGAAACTCCGGATGAAGAGTGTGACCTGAACTATGCGATCGGTGCGCCGGTAGAAAAAGAAGTCAATTATGTACTGACAAATTCACTTGGATTTGGCGGACATAATGCGGTGTTACTGTTAAAGAGATATGAAGACTAGCGGAGAATTGCAGGAGGGACAAAGACATATGGAAATGGAGAAAATGATCGAACTCATAGATGCTGTGTCAAAGTCAGATCTGACAGGCTTTAAATATGAGGAAGACGGTATCAAACTGCATTTGAGCAAGAAAGAAAATACATGCTATGTGACGGAAAATGTGTCTGCACCGGTGAATATGACCGGAACAGCTTCTGCCGGAGTGGTTTCTGCTGAGATGGGAAAAACGAATGCAGAAGGGGATCAGACACTGGGAGCAGCTGCGGAAGAAGCAGTCGTAGGAAATATTGTAGAGTCTCCGCTGGTAGGAACATTTTATTCAGCACCTGCAGAAGATGCAGAAAGCTTCGTAAAAGTCGGAGACAGAGTAGAAAAAGGACAGACACTCGGAATCGTGGAAGCCATGAAGCTGATGAATGAGATCGAAAGCGATTACAGCGGAACGGTTGCAGAGATTCTGGTAAATAATCAGGAAGGCGTGGAATACGGACAGCCGTTATTTCGCATCGTGTAGGAGGACAATATGAATCATTTGAACATCAATCAGATCAAAGAAATCATTCCGCACCGTCATCCATTTCTTCTGTTGGATTACATCGAAGATTATGTGCCGGGAGAATATGCAGTGGGATATAAATGCGTATCTTACAGAGAAGAATTCTTTGCGGGACACTTCCCGGAAGAACCTGTAATGCCGGGCGTGCTGACGGTCGAAGCACTGGCACAGGCCGGTGCGGTTGCAATCTTAAGCCTGGAAGAAAATAAAGGAAAGATTGCATATTTCGGCGGTATCAATAAATGCAAATTCAAAGGAAAGATCGTCCCGGGAGACAAGGTACGTCTGGAGACGAAGATCATCCGCAGAAAAGGACCTGTCGGTGTCGGCGAGGCAGTTGCGAGCGTGGATGGAAAAGTAGTCGTAAGTGCAGAGCTTACATTCATGGTCGGATAGATAAGAGCAACATAGGAGAGTGTAAAGAAAGATGATTAAAAAAGTATTGATCGCAAACAGAGGAGAAATCGCGGTGCGTATCATCCGCGCCTGCCGTGAGATGGGAATTGAGACCGTAGCGGTCTATTCAGAGGCAGACAAAGAAGCACTGCATACCAAGCTTGCAGACGAAGCCATCTGCATCGGGCCGGCTCCGTCAAAGGACAGCTATCTCAGTATGGAAAATATCATCAGTGCAACGATCATAAGCGGTGCAGATGCAATCCATCCGGGATTTGGATTCCTGTCAGAGAATAGTAAATTTGCAGAGCTGTGCGAGCAGTGCAATATTACATTCATCGGGCCGGATTCCAAAGTCATTGCAAGTCTTGGAAATAAACAGGTTGCGAGAAATACGATGATGGCAGCGGGAGTACCGGTCATTCCGGGAAGCAAAGAACCCGTCTACGATGCAAAGACCGGTGCAGAACTTGCCCGAGAGATTGGCTATCCGGTTATCATTAAGGCAGCTTTAGGAGGTGGGGGCAAAGGTATGCGTACCGCCTGGACACCGGAAGAGTTCGAGTCTGCATTCCAGACGGCTCAGAAAGAGACCGAGATGGCATTTGCCGATTCGACGATGTACATTGAACATTTTGTAGAGAATCCAAGACACATTGAGTTCCAGATCCTGGCGGATAAATATGGCAATGTGATCCATCTGGGAGAAAGAGATTGTTCTATTCAGCGCAATCATCAGAAGCTGATCGAAGAATCTCCGTCTGTTGCATTATCGGATGAACTGAGAAAGAAGATGGGTGACGCTGCGGTAAAAGCTGCCAAAGCGGCAGGTTATGAGAATGCCGGAACCATCGAATTCTTATTAGAAAAATCCGGGAACTTTTATTTCATGGAAATGAATACCAGAATCCAGGTGGAACATCCGGTCACAGAATGGGTGACAGGTGTAGATCTTGTGAAAGAACAGATCCGCATTGCATCCGGACAGAAATTATCCTATACACAGGAAGATATCAGACTGACCGGTCATGCGATCGAGTGCAGGATCAATGCAGAGAATCCAGAGAAAGGATTCCGTCCGTCCCCGGGAACGATCACAGATATGTATCTTCCGGGAGGAAAGGGTATCCGTATTGATTCTGCGATATACAGCGGCTATACGATTCCGCCGTATTATGATTCCATGGTGGCCAAGCTGATCGTGTGGGCGAAGAATCGTCAGGAAGCGATCCGTAAGATGCAGAGTGCACTTGGAGAAGTCATTATAGAAGGAATCGATACGAATGTTGATTATCAGTATGGGATTGTCAATCATCCGGATTATATTGAGGGAAATATAGATATTGAATTTATTGAAAGGCTGTAGAGGTGACTGCTGATGAAGCTGGACAACGTATTTAAAAAGACCAGAATTGCTGTCGGAAGAAAGAATTATATTACATTTACCAGACGACCGGAAGTTCCGGAAGGATTACTTCGCAAATGTAATAAATGTGGGGGAGCGATCATTGCGGAGGATGTAAAGAAAGATCATTATATCTGTCCAAAGTGCGGAGGATATTTCCGCGTGCATGCAAGACGCAGAATCGAGATGATCACAGATGAAGGTTCTTTTGAAGAATGGGATTCGGATCTTCAGGGAGGAAATCCTCTGGAATACAAAGGATATGAAGAAAAACTGAAGAAATTACAGGAAAAGACAGGGCTTTCAGAAGCAGTTGTAACAGGAAAAGCAAAGATTGACGGCCGCGAGGCGGTTATCGGAGTCTGTGATGGAAGATTCCTGATGGCCAGCATGGGAGAGGCAGTTGGAGAGAAGATAGCAAGGGCGGTAGAACGGGCAACGAAAGAAAGACTTCCGGTCATCTTATTTGCCTGCTCCGGAGGGGCCCGTATGCAGGAGGGAATCGTCTCTCTGATGCAGATGGCAAAGACATCCGCAGCACTGAAGCGCCACAGTGATGCCGGACTTCTTTACATCAGCGTACTGACCGATCCCACGACTGGCGGAGTAACCGCAAGCTTTGCGATGCTCGGTGATGTGATCCTGGCAGAGCCAAAAGCTCTGATCGGGTTCGCAGGCCCAAGAGTGATCGAGCAGACCATCGGACAGAAGCTTCCGGATGGTTTCCAGAGAGCAGAGTTTTTACTGGAACATGGATTTCTGGATGCCATTGTGGAGCGCCCTCAGATGAAAGAGACACTTTCTAAGATTCTGGCACTTCATGAGGTAGGAGAAGGAACAGGATTTAATAGAAAAAAATGTGATGTGGAACTGACATCAGGCAGCAAGATGAATATGACCGCATGGCAGAGAGTAGAACTTTCCAGACGCAAAGACCGGCCGGTAGGCAGTGATTACATTGACGCACTCTTTACAGATTTTGTAGAATTCCACGGAGACCGGTATTTCGCAGATGACAAAGCTATCATCGGTGGCGTTGCAAGATTCCATGGCACGCCGGTAACAGTGATTGCACAGGCAAAGGGAAGAAATACGAAGGAAAATATCGAAAGAAACTTTGGTATGCCACAGCCGGAGGGATACAGAAAAGCCTTAAGACTTATGAAACAGGCAGAGAAATTCTCTCGTCCGGTCATCTGTCTGGTTGATACACCGGGAGCATTCTGTGGACTCGAAGCAGAAGAACGCGGACAGGGAGAAGCCATTGCCAGAAATATCTATGAGATGTCCGGATTAAGGGTTCCGGTTGTTTCAATCATCATTGGAGAAGGCGGAAGTGGCGGAGCACTTGCGATGGCCACTTCAGATGAAGTATGGATGTTGGAAAATTCCATCTATTCCATCCTCTCACCGGAAGGATTCGCAAGTATCCTCTGGAAAGACAGCTCCAAGGCCAAAGAAGCAGCAGAAGTGATGAAATTGACGGCAGAGAATCTGAAGGCACAGGGAATTGTAGAGCGTGTCTTTGCAGAGCCGGAGGAATATATCGTTCAGAATATGGATGTTGTGATCATGCAGATGGATGAGGCAATCGAAGAATTTCTGATGAAATATAAAAGTTTGTCAGAGCAGGAGTTAATAGAACATAGATATGAGCGTTTCAGAAATATGTAATATGGAGCAGAGTAAATCACTACTATATATCATAAGAAAACGATGTATTTTACAGGCAATGTTTATGGACGAACAGATTCTATAATAGAGTGAGGAAAATATATGAAAATACAACCACTGAAAATAGGAACAAAGACAGCAAAAGTTCCAGTCATTCAAGGTGGTATGGGAGTTGGTATCAGCCTTGGAAATCTTGCTGGAGCAGTTGCAAAGGAGGGCGGCATAGGGATCATCTCTGCCGCTCAGCCTGGTTTTAGAGAAGAAGATTTTATAAAAGATCCATTAAAAGCGAATTTAAGAGCGATAAAATCAGAGTATGAGAAAGCAAGAAAGATTGCATCGGACGGAATCATTGGATTCAATCTGATGGTTGCCATGGAGCACTATGAAGAATATGTGCATGCGGTGGTAGAAGCAGGAGCAGATCTGATCGTATCGGGAGCGGGACTTCCGACGGATCTTCCGAAATATGTGGGTGAGTCAGACATCTTACTCGCACCGATCGTATCGACTGCAAAATCGGCAAATGTGATATTAAAATATTGGGACAAAAAATACCACAGAATCCCGGATCTGGTTGTGATCGAAGGACCGCTCGCAGGGGGACATCTTGGATTTCATGAAGAGCAGCTGGAAACGTATGGTATAGATGCTGGGGCAGAAGACTATGTAAAATGCCGAACTTCCTACGAAAAAGAAATCATAGCCATCATGCAGGTCATTCATACATTTTCGGAAAAATATGGAAAAAAGATTCCTGTTGCGATGGGGGGAGGAATTCATGACAGTGAAAGCGCAGCGCGTGCATTTTCCCTCGGAGCAGATGCCATACAGGTGGCGACAAGATTCGTTACAACAGAAGAATGCGATGCAGATATCCGCTATAAAGAAGCCTACCTGAATGCAAGAAAAGAAGACATCGTGATCGTAAAAAGTCCGGTGGGAATGCCGGGACGTGCAATCTTGAATCCATTTATGAAAAAAGTAAAAGAACTGGGGCGTATTGCACCGGCGCATTGTTTTCAGTGTCTGAAGCATTGTAATCCGGGAACCACGCCGTATTGTATCACTCAGGCACTGATCAATGCGGCAAAAGGAAAGATAGATGATGCGTTACTTTTCTGTGGAGCGTATGCATATCAGGCAACTCATCTGGAAACTGTAAAAGAAGTTATTGATTCTCTGATACCAGAAAGGGTATAATAAAAAATAAGAGTAAAGAATGAAGAGTTAAAGTGAAGGAAATTACAGAAGATGGGAATGGATGATGCATATAAGATGATCAATCAGACACTGGTCAGTCTGATCAATGAAATATGGGAACTGGAAGAAAAGGCAATCATTACGGATGAGTTCAAAGACCTTACGAATAATGATATGCATGTGATCGAGGCAGTCGGACTTGGCGACGGGAATAATATGTCTTCGATTGCCAGAAAGCTTAATATTACCGTAGGATCCCTTACGACTGCCATGAACAGTCTGGTGAACAAAAGATATGTAGAGCGTCATCGCAGCGAAGAAGACAGAAGAGTCGTTCTTGTCAAGCTGACAGAAAAAGGTGTGAAGGCTTACCACCATCATGAAGATTATCACAGACAGATGACACAGGCCATTCTGGATAAACTGGATGATACCGAGCTTCCGGTGCTTGTGAAGACATTGGATGCGTTATCCGAATTCTTTACCGGTTACAGTGAGAATAAGGAGTCATAAAGTATATGGTAAAAGGTGTAATCTTTGATATGGATGGAACGATGTTCGATACAGAACGTCTTTCTACCAAAGGATGGATTTACGCAGGTAAAAAGCTGGGCGTGGATATTCCGGTAGCATTGACAGATTCTTTTCGGGGAAGAAATCCACAGGCGATCCGAAAAAAATTTGCAGCATATTTTGGAGACAGACTGGATTACGATACAGCGCGTGCAATGAAGCATGAGTATTTCGACGAAGTGACAAAAGAATCTGTTCCGCATAAAGAAGGACTGCAGGATTTATTAGAATATTTAAAAGAACATGAGATTCCGGCTGTGGTTGCGACATCCACAGAAAGAAAGCGTGCGAGCAGGCTGATACATATGTCCGGTATAGAACATCTGATTTCGAATGCGATTTACGGAGATATGGTGGAGCGTGGGAAGCCGGAGCCGGACATTTTCCTGAAAGCAGCAGAGCTGATTGGGCAGGATCCAAAGGAATGCCTGGTACTGGAGGACAGTGCACCGGGACTTCTGGCAGGAAAGGCAGCGGGCGGATATACGATCTATGTGCCGGACATAGCAGTTGTGTCAAAAGAGGCAAAAGAAGGAATTACGGCAGAACTGGCGGACTTGCATGAAGTGGCTGCATGGATCAGAAAAGAGAATAAAAAGTAAGAAGGAAAATGACTGTCATGCAGCCTTTGGAGGCTGTGGGCAGTTTTTTTGCATCGCCATGCATTCGTAAGGAATAAAAAATATAAAGATTCAGGAGGAACAGATATGTACGAGAAAGAAGTAGAACAATTACAGAATATTATTGATGACAGTAAAAGAATCGTATTCTTCGGAGGAGCAGGGGTTTCTACAGAGAGCAATATTCCGGATTTCCGAAGTGCGGACGGGTTATATCAACAAAAGTATAAATATTCGCCGGAGCAGATCGTAAGTCATAGTTTCTTTGTACGGAACCCAGAAGGGTTTTATGAATTTTATAAGGAGAAGATGATGTTTTTGGATGCCAAACCGAATGCTGCACACTTGAAACTTGCAGAATTGGAAGAGGCGGGTAAATTAACGGCCGTGATTACACAGAATATTGACGGACTTCATCAGGCGGCCGGAAGTAAGAATGTACTGGAACTGCACGGAAGTATTCACCGGAACTATTGTATGAAATGCCACAAATTCTATGATGCGGCATATGTAAAAAATGCATCCGGAATTCCAAGATGCACTTGTGGCGGAATGATCAAACCGGATGTAGTACTCTATGAGGAAGGACTGGATTCGGATGTGATCAGCAGGAGTATCAAAGCGATCAGTGAAGCAGATACGCTAATCATAGGAGGCACGTCTCTGGTTGTGTATCCCGCGGCAGGATTTATTGATTATTTCCGCGGGAAACATCTTGTGGTGATCAATAAGAGTGCAACAGCCAGAGAAGTAGGTGCAAAGCTTACGATAGCGGCACCGATTGGGGAGATACTTGGAAGGGTGCATTAAATTCCAAGTGTTGCCGCCTTCTTGTAGTTATAACAAGAAGAATTCTATGCTTATGAAGGTGTCATTCCCGAGTACGATTGAGTTGGATGGATTCATCGGACAGCTCCAGCATTTCGGAAAGACACAGACACAGATTGTATTCTCTACACCGGTTGAGCCGAGGGGATTGAATGTGGAAGCATTAGAAGAAAAAGAAGAATAGATAAAAACCTGGCAGCCGGGGATGTTATATAGAATGTATAATATCTCCGACTGCCGGGTTCTATTTAGTCAGCTTTTTGATAGATCAGGCGGATATCACCGTTTTGCAGTGTAGTATGCCCGCAGCAGGTGAAGCCTAATTTGACGAGCAGATGCTGCATGGGAATATTATCATCGTGTGTATCAATTTTCATATTTGGGAACTGTTCATAAGCCCAGTTCAGACAGAAGGTAGCTACGCCCTTTGTACCAGGTGCCGTGGCAACTCTGTGAACAACGGCATAGGGTCTGTCATTTAACCAGGAACCGTCAATTGTCTGGTAATCAGGGTCTTCTTCCCTGTGAAAATAGAATACGCCTCCGATTTGCTCATCTTCTTCTATCTGAATGATGCAGACATATAAGCAGTCGGACTGGATATCCTGTGTGATAAGTGAAACCGGAGGATAACTGTCCCGCCACTGGTCCGGATTGCCGTGTTCTTTCATATATTTCCGGGCATAAGCATAGATTGCAAGGATGTCCGGAAGATCATTCATTGTCGCTTTTCTGATCTGCATAAAAATCTCCTTTTGTTATTCATTACTTTGTTTATTTTCGTAACTGTGGGAATATCTCAATACTGCGTTCAAGTATCCCTTTCATATAAGCAATCGCAGTTCCGTAATTGGTGATTGGTACAGAGGCGTCACCGGCGCATTTCAGGCGATATTTCATTTCGCGCTCATTCAGCATACAGCCACCGCAGTGAATGATCATTTTATAATGGTTCAGCTTCAGTGGAAATTCAGTTCCACTGGTAAATTCAAAATCTATATCTTTTCCCGTATATTCACGAACCCAGCGTGGCAGCTTGACAGTACCGATATCGTCACACTGGCGGTGGTGTGTACAGCCTTCGCTGATCAGGATCGTATCTCCGTCTTCCAGCGTGTCCAGTGCTCTTGCGCCGTGGACGACGGTTCCCAGATTCCCCTTATATCTTGCAAAAAGAATGGAGAAAGAAGTAAGCGGGATATCGGAAGGAGTATCTTTGTCAACTTCTTTAAATGCCTGACTGTCGGTAATCACCAGTGCAGGTTTTTTCCCGAGTGAATCCAACGTACTTTTGAGTTCTGTTTCCTTTACAACGATTGCAGTAGTTCCGGCATCCAGAAGATCGCGGATCGTCTGCTGCTGTGGGAGAATCAGCCTTCCCTTTGGCGCGGCAGAATCGATCGGAACAACAAGTACAATGAAATCTCCGGGGGTTACAAGATCCCGGACGATGAATCTGGAAGATTCTTCCGCAGGGACTAAAGTTCCGAGACGTTCTTTCAACTCATGAATATGAAGATTTTCAGTTGTATTGGTCCACAGGATATGCTCTAAAGGAATCTTATATTTCAGATGAGTGGACACGATCATTTCCTGATGTGTATGTTCCGATACCAGATCGGCTTTATTAAGGACGAGTAAGAGGGGAATATTTTTATCCTGTATGCGTGTAAGGATCGCATTGTCCTGCGGCGTAATTCCTGAGGTGCCATCGATCACGAGCACAGCGATGTCGGTCTTGTTCAGGACCTGATAAGCTTTCTGAATGCGGAGTTTTCCAAGTTCGCCTTCATCGTCGAGCCCCGGAGTGTCGATCATGACGATAGGGCCCAGTGGAAGCAGCTCCATGGATTTGAATACAGGATCGGTCGTTGTTCCGCGCACATCGGAGACAATCGCAAGATTCTGCCCGGTGAGAGCATTAATAAGACTTGATTTTCCGGCATTGCGTCTGCCGAAGATCCCGATATGTATACGTTCTGAAGAAGGTGTGCTGTTTAAACTCATGATATGTTCCTCACTTTCTGACAGCTGTATATAAAAGCTGACTGTATAAAAAGTTGATGTTACCTAAATATTCAAAGAATCGCCACGGTCTGTTACAACCTGATAGCCTATGGATTTCATCCGCATTTCCAGACAGTGTCTGCACTGGGCGGATTCATCACCGGTACAGATCTTATTATCATATAGAAGATAATCTTTCCGTACTTCCGTTGGTGAAAGGTTCGGCATTACGACATTGGCGCCTGCCAGGATTCCAAGTTCACGCCCTTTTGGGTGGATGGTTCCAAGTGCGGTTGTGGCAGGAAGTAAAACCTTCGGGATCATCAGCCGGATCAGGCCGAGCATATATAAAGTAAGTTCCAGTGTTCCCGCAGATTCTCCGGCAAACGGAGTGTCATGATGTGGGATAAACGGACCGATTCCGATCATGTGTGGATTCAGTTCTTTCATGAAGAGCATGTCTTCTGCAAGGTGTTCCGAAGTCTGGTAAGGAGAGCCAACCATGAATCCGCAGCCAATCTGATAACCGATGTCCTTTAAATCCCGCAGACATTGCTGCCTGTGTTCAGGACTAAGGTTCGGTGGATGAAGCTTTCTGTAATGTTCGTGGTTATAAGTTTCATGCCGCAGAAGATAGCGGTCGGCGCCGGCATCATAGTAAGCCTGATAGCTATCTTTGGATTTTTCCCCGATGGAAAGTGTAATGGCACAGTCGGGATAGCGTTCTTTAATTATCCGGATCAAATGGATGATGCGTTCATCTGTATAATATCCGTCTTCGCCGCCCTGCAGGACAAAGGTGCGGAATCCAAGTTCATAACCTTCCTTACAGCACTTTAGGATATCGGCTTCTGACAGGCGGTACCGGTGTGCGTTGCCGTTGCTTTTCCGTATACCGCAGTACAGACAGTCGTTTTTACAATAATTGGTAAATTCGATCAGACCGCGGACGTAGACATCGTGTCCATAATAACGGTGGCGTTCTTCACGGGCCAGGGAAAAGAGATATTCGGAAAGTTCCGGAGTGTGTCCCTCGATCAGTGTGATCCATTCTTCTTTGGTCAGGGTCTGTTCTTTATGCAATTGATCGATCAGATATTTTAAAGATAAGTTCGTTTCATTCATGAAAATCATTCCTTTGCCCGTATGTTATTGATCATAATATCTCACATTATTATAACAAACAATTACTTGCCGAACAATGTAAAGAAAGAAGTGATATGGAGAAATAGAAAAATAAGATAAATATATTAAAAAATATAAATTGACAATTCATGTAGATGCGTTTTTAATAGAAGTATACAGATTAGTTACGGCGAATTAATGAATCATAAAGAAAGGAAGAAATCATGGGAATTGGTAAAAGAATATTAAGTGTACTGATCGGTATCCTCTTCATTATAAGTGTGTCGGTACTTGGAGGAAGTCTGCTTGCAAAGCAGGTACTTGTCAAAGCAATCAGTCAGGCAGGGATTGATACGGCAATCTCTCATAGAATGATGGATGCAGTATTTGGCTATGCAGGAGCAGATGATACACAGTGGATTGCGAAGATACAGAACAAGATTGAGAAGAACGAGGAAGTACAGAAAATTACAGAAAAGGTCATGGATGAAATGGTGAATGATCTTTCAAAAGGAACGGGCTATAAGGATGTAGATATTTCCAAAGAACTGAATCAGTTACTGGAAGACAGCATGAAAGAAATTAAGGATTCAAATCCGGAGTTAACGGAAGATATGCTGAAACTTATGAAGCAGCAGTTAAAAGATGAGATGGATGACGTTCAGGATGTACTGAATAGTTATGCATCTAATCTGTATGGTAATATGAAAGATACCAGTACGATGCAGGGGAAAGTTGCCAGATTATATACGACGCTGGTATCAACGACCTGCCGGGCCGTATCGGGAGCAGCAGTTCTGCTCTGTGCAATCCTGACGGTATTGCTTGGGTATCCAAGACACAGAGGATTATTTTCACTCGGAGTGGAAAGTTTGATTTGTGGAGGAATTTTTGCCGGACTTATAGGAGTTATGGGAAGCCGGACTATGGGCTTCTTATCGGACAAGATGCTGGGGCGTACGGTAGATATAGGGTTAAAGTCATATTTCTGGATGGGCTGTATATTTGCCGGGGCGGGTGTGATATTCCTGCTTGCGGGATTTATAATAAAGTGGAAAGACCAAAAAAGGATAGATGTAAATGAGTAACAGATTTTTATAATGAAGTATTCGGAACATTTGATACAGAAGATATAGAAATGTAACAGAGTGAATGAACAGGATGTAAATGTAACAGGTATGAGAAAGGTTATATTTTACATCCTGTATCTTTTAGAGCAGTAATCGGATTGATTATAGGTGTTTTACATTACATACGGATAGCATACTGGAAATATTATATGGGGCATGCTATCATAAAAATAATGTCTTTTTTCGTAGATGTATGGAATACAATAGAAAACAGAGGAGTTAATTCAGACATGGAAACACAACACATTATCCACAATTTTGAGCCAATCTATAATGAACATTCTAAGATTCTGATGCTCGGAACTATGCCATCGCCGAAATCCAGAGAAGTCGGATTCTACTATGGACACCCAAGAAACAGATTCTGGAAAGTTGTATCCGATGTCTGTGGCGAAGCGTATCCGGAGACGAGAGAAGGCAAGATCGCATTTGCATTAAGAAATGGTATTGCAGTCTGGGATGTGCTGGCGGGGTGTGATATTAAAGGAGCAGATGACAGCAGTATCCGTAATCCACAGCCGAATGATCTGAGCCGGATCCTTGAATGTGCAGATATTAAGGCCATTTTTACGACAGGAACGAAAGCATTTCAACTATATAAGAAATTTTGCTATCCTAAGACTGGGATTATGGCAATTGGATTGCCGTCTACGAGTCCGGCGAACTGCAGAACATCGTATGAGCAGTTGTTCGAGGCATATTCTGAAATTAAGAAATATATATAACAACGATGAAAATAAATAAGATTTCTAAATAAGTAAGAATCAAGAAAGAAGGCGTATTAGACCATATGAACCGGGAAGAACGAGTAAGAATACTGATCGACTATCTGAAAAAAGAAAATACAGGTTATGCATCACTTGCAGATCCGGTAGATTATACCGGGAGAAGAAGACTTCTAAGAAGTCTTATGAATGTCCGCTGGCCGGGCGAGGCAGATCCGGAGTATACCAGGATCCAGGATGAACTGCTAAAGGAAGAAGCAGAACAGAAAGGAATCGTAGAATGGGGACAACTTCCGACTATCGGTGGACAATTCCCATGTGAGACGATCAAGAATGTGGATAAGATATCTCTCTGGCGGGGAGATATTACAAGACTTTCCGTAGATGCGATCGTAAATGCGGCGAACAGCCAGATGCTTGGATGTTTTGTGCCGTGTCATGGATGCATCGACAATGCGATCCATTCGGCAGCAGGTATCCAGCTTCGTAATGAATGTGCACAGATTATGGAAGCACAAGGACATGAAGAACCGACCGGAAAAGCGAAGATTACAAAAGGATATAATCTCCCGGCGAAACATGTCATCCATACCGTAGGTCCGATTGTTGGCATGCAGGTGACAGAAAAGCAGGAAGAAGAATTAAAGTCGTGTTATCTGAATTGTATGAAACTGGCGGAAAAAGAAGGACTTAAGTCGATTGCATTTTGCTGTATCTCAACGGGAGAATTCCATTTCCCGAATAAACTGGCGGCAGAGATTGCGGTGAAGACGGTGGACAAGTATCTGTCTTCTTCAAAACTGGAAAGAGTGATTTTCAACGTATTTAAAGAAGAGGACTATAATATATATAAGAAGATATTTGCATAAGAGTAAAGGAACAAGAGAGGAAATAAAGAAATGGACAATCTGGTATTCAGTTTAAATGCAACAGTCCCCATTTTCTTAATGATGATACTGGGACTGTTCTTCAATAAGATCGGGTGGATGGATGAGGAATTTGCTAATAAGATGAACAAATTCGTGTTCCGTGTTCCGCTTCCGGTATTATTATTTGGCGATCTGGCAGTTGTAGACATTAAAGAGGCGTGGGATACGAAATTTGTAATCTTCTGTTTTATTATTACATTGATCAGTATCACGATCGCAATCGGAATCTCCTGCCTGTTGAAAGACAGAAGTATTCAGGGAGAATTTATCCAGGGAGCGTACAGAAGCAGTGCGGCACTTCTGGGGATCGCATTTATCCAGAATATCTATGGTAATTCCGGTCAGGCACCGCTTATGATCATTGGAAGTGTGCCGCTTTATAATATTATGGCGGTGGTTGTACTGTCATTTTTCAAGCCGGGACAAAAAGGCATGGATAAAGCACTGATCAAGAAGACACTGATCGGTATCATTACGAATCCAATCATCATCGGTATTGTGGCAGGTCTGTTATGGTCGGCACTGAAACTTCCGATGCCGGTGATCTTACATAAGGCCGTCAGCAGTATTGGCGGCGTAGCAACACCGATGGGACTGATGGCGATGGGAGCTACATTTGACATTAAGAAAGCATTTGGCAAGATTAAACCGACCGTGATCGCTGCGTTTATCAAATTAGTGGGATTTGTAGCAGTGTTCATGCCGCTTGCAGTGGCAACCGGGTTTCGGAGAGAGAAACTGATCGCAATCTTAGTCATGCTCGGATCGGCAACAACAGTCAGCAGTTATGTTATGGCTAAGAATATGGGACATGAAGGAGTTGTGTCTTCGAGTGTAGTTATGCTGACGACTATGTGCAGCGCATTTACCCTGACGGGATGGCTCTATATCATGAAGTGTTTCGGATTGGTGTAACCCTTAAGAGTTTCTGAAAAATCCCTAAAATCCTTGACAAATGGGGATTCGATGGCTATCATATTCAGTAGTTTATACGTAAAGGCATTGATGAAGAGGAGTACACGTAAGTTCGTCCATACCAGAGAGAGTGATCCATCGGCTGAGAGACACTTAAGGAATACGAGACGTCGGAAGGTAGCTTCGGAGCCGGATGAATGAACCTGTAACTTATGATAAAGTAGAATTAGTTCATCCCGGAGTCGTTCCCGTTAAAGAATAAGATGAGATATATAGCGAAGGATTTCTTCCTATATAATGAAGGTGGTACCGCGACTACAATCGCCCTTTACGTCGATGTAAAGGGTTTTTTCATTTAATAAAAAAATGTGAAAAATGTGTGAAATGAGGAGGAAACTATGAGCGAAAACCTGGAAAAGACTTACAATCCCAAAGCGATTGAAGCAAAATTATATGAAAAATGGTGTGATAACAAATATTTCCACGCCGAAGTAGACAGAAGCAAGAAACCATTTACTACAGTAATGCCGCCACCGAACATTACAGGTAAGCTTCACATGGGACATGCCCTGGATAATACACTGCAGGACATCCTGATCCGTTATAAGAGAATGCAGGGATACAATGCACTCTGGATTCCGGGAACAGACCATGCGGCTATCTCTACTGAGGTTAAGGTTACAAATCAGTTAAAAGAAGAAGGAATTGACAAGAAAGAATTAGGAAGAGAGAAATTCCTGGAAAGAACATGGCAGTGGAAAGAAGAATACGCCGGAACTATCGAAGGACAGTTAAAGAAATTAGGTGTATCCTGTGACTGGGACAGAGAACGTTTCACAATGGACGAAGGATGTTCCAAAGCCGTAGAAGAAGTATTCATCAAATTATACAACGAAGGATATATTTACAAAGGATCCAGAATCATCAACTGGTGTCCGGTATGTAAGACTTCTCTTTCCGATGCAGAAGTTGAACATGAGGAACAGGACGGATTCTTCTGGCACATCAAATATCCAATCGTTGGAACAGATGATTATTTGGAGATCGCAACCACACGTCCGGAGACATTACTTGGAGATACTGCAATCGCAGTTCACCCGGATGATGAAAGATACAAAGACATCGTAGGAAAAATGTGTAAACTGCCTCTGACAGACAGAGAGATTCCGATCGTTGCCGACTACTATGTAGACAAAGAATTCGGAACAGGTGCGGTTAAGATCACACCGGCACATGACCCTAACGACTTTGAAGTCGGAAAACGTCACAACCTGCCGGAGATCAACATCATGAACGATGATGCAACGATCAATGAGCAGTATGGTGGAAAATATGCCGGAATGGACCGCTACGAAGCAAGAAAAGCAATGGTAGCTGACCTGGAAGAGCAGGGATACCTGGTAAAAGTTGTTCCACATTCTCATAACGTAGGAACACATGACCGCTGCCATACAACTGTAGAGCCAATGATCAAGCAGCAGTGGTTTGTTAAGATGGAAGAACTGGCAAAACCAGCCATCGAAGCAATCAAGAACGGCGATTTAAGATTCGTACCGGAACGTTTCAACAAGATCTACCTGCACTGGCTTGAGAATATCCGTGACTGGTGTATTTCCCGTCAGATCTGGTGGGGACACAGAATCCCGGCTTACTACTGTGATGAGTGTGGTGAAGTTGTTGTCGGACACGGCGCACCGGAGAAATGCCCGAAATGTGGATGCACACACTTTACACAGGATGAAGATACACTGGATACATGGTTCAGTTCTGCGCTGTGGCCATTCTCAACACTTGGATGGCCGGATCAGACAGAAGATCTGGATTACTTCTATCCGACAGATGTGCTGGTAACAGGCTATGACATCATCTTCTTCTGGGTAATCCGTATGGTATTCTCAGGATACGCGCATACCGGAAAGGCACCGTTCCACACCGTATTTATCCACGGTCTGGTCCGTGACTCTCAGGGACGTAAGATGAGTAAATCTCTTGGAAATGGTATCGATCCACTGGAGATCATTGATCAGTATGGTGCAGATGCACTTCGTATGACACTGATGACAGGTAATGCACCTGGTAACGATATGCGTTTCTATAACGAACGCGTAGAGGCAAGCCGTAACTTTGCCAATAAAGTATGGAATGCTTCCAGATTTATCATGATGAACCTGGATGAAAAAGAATTGAAGAAACCGGCGAACTTTGAAAAACGTCCTGCAGACTGCTGGATCATGTCAAAATGCAACAGCCTTGTAAAAGATGTTACAGAAAACATGGATAAGTTCGAACTTGGCATCGCACTTTCCAAGATTTACGACTTTATGTGGGATGAGTTCTGTGACTGGTACATTGAGATGGCAAAATATCCGATCTATCATGCAGATGAAGATCCGGAAGCAGCCAATGCGGCACTGTGGACATTAAGAGAAGTCCTGAAGAAATCACTGAAACTGCTGCATCCATATATGCCGTTCGTTACAGAAGAGATCTACAGCAAGTTAGTACCGGAAGAAGAATCACTGATGATGTCTGACTGGCCGGTATATGAAGAAGAGTGGAACTTCCCAGTAGATGAGAACATTGTAGACCACTACAAAGAGATCATCCGCGGAATCCGTAACGTACGTGCCGAGATGAACGTTCCAAATTCAAGAAAAGCTACAGCATTCGTTGTATGTGAGGATGAAGAACTGGGAGCAGGACTTGCACTTCTTGGACATGCTGCACAGAACATGGCAGCTCTGAACGAACTGGTAATCCAGAAAGACAAGAGCGGTATTGCAGACGATGCAGTATCTATCGTAGTTCCGGATGCAACCGTATACCTTCCACTGGAAGAGCTGATCGACTTTGAACAGGAGATCGAGCGTCTGACAAAAGAAGAGGCAAGACTTACCAAAGAAATCGCACGTTCTAACGGTATGTTGAATAACGAGAAATTCGTAAGTAAAGCACCTGCTGCAAAGGTTCAGGAAGAAAGAGACAAACTGGAGACCTACCAGCAGATGATGGCACAGGTAAAAGAAAGACTGGAAGGATTAAAAGCAAAACAGTCATAAACAATACATTTCCGCAGTTATCGGTAACAGGATAACTGCGGATTAGATATCAAAGGGGATTATATGAAAAAACTTCAGTTAAAAAAACCGGATATCAAGGGTAAAATCCGCAAAATAAAAAATTTGAAGAAAGAGGATGTCATTGCATACTGGAAAGGCAGACATGAACGACGTGAGAGAATACTGGAAGCAAGACGCAACAGTGCATTTGCAAAGAAGATGCAGCCGGTCTATGCATTCATGAATAGATTCTCTTTGATATTTCATGCGTTGCTTGCATGCATCATTAACTTTGTAATAGAAGCAATTTCCAGACACTCCGTTGTTGCAGCCTGGGACTATATGACAGGAACACCGATGGTATTTTTATACAATGCATTTATGATCTTTGTGACATTTTCGATTGTATATCTGTTCAAACGAAGGATATTTGTCCGTATGATCATCGGTGCGATCTGGGTGATTCTTGGAATCGCGAATGGTTATATCCTGTTAAAGAGAGTTACACCGTTCAATGCACAGGATCTTAAGATCGCAGGGGATGGAATTGCGCTGATCAATAATTACTGTAATGGATTTGAAGTGGTTGTGATTGCTGTCGGAGCGGTAGCACTTCTGATCTGGCTGATATCTATGTGGAGACGCGGTGGGCAGTATGCAGGTAAGATACATCATATTGTAGCACTGATCGGAATTATTGTATGTGGCGTTCTTTACACTTTTGTAACGAATATAGCAATAGATAAACGAGTGGTATCTACTTATTTTGGAAATATTGCATTTGCTTATGAGGATTATGGTCTTCCATACTGCTTCTCGGCAAGTCTTTTTAACACGGGAATCAGTGAGCCAAATGGATATACGAAGAAAGCAATGGCAAAGATTGACAAGGACGGAGAATTAAATCAGACGGCTACGAGCCGTTCTTCTGATGAACTTCCGAATATCATTGTTGTGCAGCTGGAGTCATATTTTGACGTTGCAAACGCAGAGTTTTTCACCACATCTGAAGATGCATGCCCGAATCTGCACAATTTATATCAGAATTATTCAAACGGATATTTTAAAGTACCGTCTGTAGGAGCAGGTACGGCAAATACAGAGTTTGAAGTGCTGACAGGTATGAACCTTCGTTATTTCGGACCTGGAGAATATCCGTATAAGACTTATTCAAAAAAACATCCGACGGAGAGTGCGGCGACAGCGCTTGCCTCTCTTGGATACGGAACACATGCATTACATGATAACACAGGAAATTTCTACAGCCGTGCCAATGTATTTAATAACATGGGATTTGATACATTTACCAGTAAGGAGTTTATGAATGTCCTGCAGACGACAGAGAATGGATGGGCAAAAGATGAGATTCTGACACATCATATTATGGAAGCCATGGATACAACAAAACAGGAAGATTTTGTATTTACTGTCAGTGTACAGGGACATGGAAACTATCCGGAGACACAGGTGATCGAGAATCCGAAGATCAAGGTTGAAGGAATCGAAGACGAAGCGCTGAAAAATAAATGGGAATATTATGTTAACCAGGTCTATGAGATGGATCAGTTTGTAGGTGATCTGATCAAGGCAGTGGAAGAAAGAAATGAACCATCTGTTGTCGTATTCTACGGAGATCATCTTCCGACTATGGGACTGAAGGCAGAAGACTTAAAGAGCCGTTACTTATATAATACGAACTATGTAATCTGGGATAATATCGGACTTCAGAAGCATGATAAGAATATCCCGGCATATCAGCTGATGTCAGAGGTACTGAACAGACTGGATATCCATTCCGGTACCGTATTCAATTATCATCAGCAGAGAAAGGGAACAAAGAATTACCTTTCAGATCTGGAACTCCTGCAGTATGATATCCTGTATGGAAAGCAGTATGTATATAACGGAAAAGCACCAATCACCGAAGGTCATATGGTGATGGGAATCCGTAATGTGTCACTGAGCAGTATTGTTCCGCAGTTGAACAGTGGATATAGTCTGTACGGTGAGAACTTCACAAAATACAGCCGCGTATATGTCAATGGTGAAAAGCAGAAGAGCAGCTTCCTGAATAATACGCGTATTAATCTGTCGGAGACAGAATTAAAAGACGGTGATGTGATTCAGGTTGGACAGGTTGGTTCCAGTGATACGATATTCCGGATGTCGGATAAGTACACATATCAGAACGGACAGCTTGTAAAACAGGAAGGCACAGCAACCGATAAGAGCAAATCTTGGGTGGATCAGGATTATGATGTTAACTAAAAAAGAACCGGAAACGTTCACATATGAAGAGGCAGCAGCGTATATCGAAGAAATTCCGAAATTTACAAAGAAACATACGCTGGAGCACACAAAAACGTTTTTAAAAAGATTGGGTAATCCGGCGGCGGACAGAAAAATTGTCCACGTCGCCGGTACAAATGGAAAAGGGTCTGTATGTGCATACTTACAGGCCATACTTATGGCAGAGGGGAAGAGAACAGGGTTCTTTACATCCCCTCATCTTGTATCTGTAAATGAGCGGATACGGGTAGATAATATACAGATTGATAATGAGACATTTCTGAAGGTGTTTCGAAAAGTTTTAAAGATAGTACGTCAGATGGTGGAAGACGGGATCGAACATCCTTCGTATTTCGAATTTCTATTTGGAATGGGTATGACAGCATTTGCAGAGACAGATGTAGAATATATCATTCTGGAGACGGGACTTGGCGGACGGCTGGATGCGACAAACGCAATAGACAATCCGGCACTTGCCATCATAACATCAATCAGTCTGGATCATACGGCGATCCTAGGTGATACGATCGAGAAGATTGCGGGTGAGAAAGCCGGAATTATTAAGCCGGGTGTTCCGGTGTTCTTTGACGGAAGCAGTAAAAAAGCAGCGGAAGTCATTAAGGCAAAAGCTTCGGAACTGGGCGTATCTTGTAGAGAAGTTACGAAAAATGCGTATGAAATTCAGGAAGTTCACCGCAAATATATTGCATTTTCCAGACGGAGTGCGTATGATAAAGATGTTATCTTTCAGGTACCGATGTGCGGATGTTACCAGGCGATGAATGCAGAGCTTGCACTGGAGGCGTCGGAATATCTGCTCGCGGGAGAAGAGATACATATGGACCGGTGGAAGGAAGCACTTGCAGAACTTCACTGGGAAGGAAGAATGGAACGGGTAGGAGCACATATTACCGTAGACGGTGCACATAACCCGGGCGCAATGGAAGCGTTTGTAGAAAGCGTAAAAGCACTGGATGAGTCCGAACGCGGAGAAATGGTATTACTATTTTCAGCAGTATCGGATAAAAAGTACGATCAGATGATAGAATATCTGTGTGAGAATCTGGATGTGAAAGCTTATGTTGTCACACAGATCGAGGACGAAAGAGGTGTTCCGGCAGAGGAACTTGCTGATGTCTTCCGAAGATACACAGACAGACCGGTGTACTGTAAAGAACGATTAGAAGATGCCGTGAGAACGGCAATGAATGAACGGGGAGAGACGGGAGAGATATACTGTCTTGGCTCTTTGTACCTCGTAGGAATGATGAAGAAGTTACTGGCAGGAGGTGCCATAGATGCTTGATTTTGAAGAAGAATTAAAGAAGTTCCAGCCAAGTCTGGAAGTAGAGGAACTGGGAGATGCGATTTACCAGGATGATCTGACAGACATGACAGATCTTTTAAGAGAAGTAATCGAACAGACAAAGCAGGATGATCCACAGTAAACTGCGGTAGAGAGAATATAGAGGGAAGTATATGGATTACACAACAAAACTGGCGTATCAGTCGAATTACTGGTATAATGACGGACTTAACAAAGCGAATATCCGGGATCTGACCGGTGCCATTACATCGCTTAAGAAGAGTTTACAATATAACAGAGATAATATTGCGTCAAGAAATCTTCTGGGACTTGTTTATTATGGACGAGGCGATGTGGTAGAAGCGCTGGCAGAATGGGTCTTAAGCAAGAATCTTCAGCCTAAGGAGAATATTGCGAATTATTATATCCAGAAAGTAAAAGAAAAAAGAGATGATCTGGACAGAATCAATCAGGCTATAAAAAGATATAATCAGGCTTTGGATTACTGTTATCAGAGATGTGAAGATCTGGCAGTTATGCAGCTTAAGAAAGCAATCGAGATGCATCCGACGTATGTGAAAGCATACCAGCTTCTGGCGCTCCTTTACATTATGGAAGAACAGTATGCAGAAGCGAGAAAGAATATCCGGATCGCTCACAAACTGGATAAGACCGACGATATCACGATGCGTTACATGCATGAGTTGAATCAGGTACGGAAGTCAAGAAACATCCGCCTGATAGACGATAAAGATACTGGAAAGAAGAAAAAGGGCAGACAGACAGTTACTTATAATATCGGAAATGAGACAATCATTCAACCGGTTGCTTCAGGATTAAAAGATAATGTCGGCCTGCATACAATGGTTAATATTGCAATCGGTGTTATTGTAGGTGTGGCAGTTATGGGATTTTTAATCATGCCGGCTGTGTCTGCATCAAGACAGAGTAAGCTGAATAAGCAGACCGTTAAGTTCAGTGATCAGATCGCAACTCAGAAATCTCAGATCAGTGCACTGAAAAAAGAGCTGGATAATTACCGGAGCAGCAGTAAAGAAGCAGAGAATCAGCAGCAGACAGCAGAGATCACAAAGACAAGCTATGAATCACTGATGACCGTTATATCTCATTATTCAACCGGAGATATGAGTAATTCGGCACTGGCAGAGGAACTTCTGAAGATTAATTCAGAGACACTTGGAGCATCTGGAAAAGAAGAGTATGATACACTGACAGGAAAGATATATCCAAGAGTCTGTGAGAGTCTGTATGTAACATCACAGAAGAATTATCAGGTGGCAAATTATGATACGGCAGTGACGAATCTGGAGCAAGTCGTACAGATGGACGAAGGATATCAGGATGGTGCGGCTATGCTTCTTCTTGCACAGTCCTATGAAAAACAGGGTAAGCAGGATAAGGCGAATACGTATTATCAGAAGATCATCGAAAAATATAACGGGACAGAGGCAGCAACAGAGGCACAGAATGCTCTTGATGTACAAAATGCCAAAAAGACCAAAGACAATAATAATTAGAAAATGTACGAAAGAAAAGGATATACACGGTAAAGTGTATGTCCTTTTCTTTTATACTTAAGTATGTAAGGGGAGTATATAACATGAAATATCAGGTACAGGAAAATTGTCTTACTATATTTTTACCGGGGGAGCTAGATCATCATAATGCAGAAGAGATACGAAAAGAATCAGATCATCTGATTGAACACAATCACATACGTTATGTGATCTTTGATTTTGCGGATACAAAATTCTGTGACAGTTCCGGAATCGGAGTGATCATGGGTCGTTACAGAAAGATCTATATGCTGGGCGGTGAAGTGTGTGCGGTACATACAAGCGAGAGGATCAGGAAGATTCTTATGATGTCAGGAGTAACAAAGATTATGCAGATTTATGAGGAGGAGAAATAAATGGAAAATACCAATGAAATGACGATTATTTTTGACAGTTATTCATCCAATGAAGCATTTGCAAGAGTGGCGGTTGCTGCATTTATGACATCGCTGAATCCGACAGTGGAGGAAGTAGCAGATGTAAAGACTGCGGTATCAGAGGCTGTAACCAATGCGATCATCCACGGATACGAAAGCCGGATAGAGAAGATCACGCTTCGTTGTAAGACATGCGGGGATACTTTGTATATCGAGATAGAAGATCATGGAAAAGGAATGGAAGATGTAAAGAAGGCGATGGAACCGTTATTTACTACAAGACCGGAGCTTGACCGATCCGGGATGGGATTTTCTTTTATGGAAGCTTTCATGGATCAGGTAGAAGTAAGTTCAAAGCCGGGAAAAGGAACTATTGTGAAAATGCAGAAAACAATTGGAAAAGGACGAAAGGTATGGACCACACAATCGCTTTAATTCAGAAATCTCACGAAGGGGATGAAGAAGCAAGAGCTCAGATTGTGGAGGAAAATACAGGACTGGTCTGGTGTATTGTAAGAAGATTTACGGGAAGGGGAACAGAGCTGGAAGATCTGTTTCAGATCGGAACGATTGGATTACTGAAAGCAATCGACAAGTTTGATCTGAGTTATGAAGTGAAATTCTCAACTTATGCTGTTCCGATGATCAGTGGAGAAATCAAGCGCTTCTTAAGAGATGATGGGATGATAAAGGTAAGCCGGTCGTTAAAAGAACTGTCTTATAAAGGATATCAGGCCCAGGAAGTACTCGGAAGAAAGCTTGGAAGGGAGCCGTCGGTCACAGAACTTGCAGAGTATCTTGATGTGTCACCGGAAGAACTTACGATGGCGATGGATGCATGTACGGATGTAGAATCACTACACCGGCCGGTATACAAAAAAGAAGGACAGGAGATTTCACTGATGGAAAAAGTAGGAAAGGAGGACGGTGCGGAAGAAAGAGTACTGGATCATCTGCTGTTAAAAGAGCTTCTGACAAGTCTGGATAAAGAAGAAAGAAAACTGATCTATCTGCGATATTTTGCCGAAAAGACACAGACTCAGGTAGGAAAGGAAATGGGAATTTCCCAGGTTCAGGTTTCCAGAATGGAAAAGAAAATATTAAAAAATCTAAGAGAACGTATCTGACAGGCACATCATGAATATATTCTGGAAAATCAGCCATACTAACTCATGAAACTTGGATGGAAAGGGTGAGTAAGATGGAGGATGCCAGAAGAAAGATCAGGATGTGCCTGATCTTTGTTGTGACATTGGCAGTGATCATCGGGCTGATTTATTACTTCCATGATGTAAGAGGCAATCACGGAGTCAATGAAGGAACACTGATAAAAAGAATGGAAATAACTGCAAAAAATGATGAGATAAACAGGAGGTGAAGAAGATGACCGCGAATTCTGATGATATATATATAAAAGCAGACCGGAATATAGAGGTCGCAAAAAAGTCGGTAACGCTTGGAGATGTATTGAAGATTGAATGCGTCAATCCTGCAATGCTGGCCAGAATCAGAAGTACGCATCTTCTGACATTTCATCACCCGGATAATAAAAGGGAAAGACGAGTGGTCATGTCGGTCTTAAAAGTGATACAGAAGATCCATGAAATCTATCCGGAGGCTTCTGTGGAAAATATCGGGGAGACGGATTTCATCGTGACATATGAAGAACAGGATGGGAAAGGCGGAGTTATTCACGTGGTGAAGATTATCATGGTGGTGCTGATCAGTTTTTTCGGAGCGGCATTTTCAACAATGGCATTCAATAATGATGTAGGCGTGACAAAAATGTTCGGACAGATATACGAACTTCTGACCGGAACAAAGTCGAATGGATTTACGATTCTGGAATTTATGTATTGTATTGGTATTATCATCGGAATTCTGACATTCTTTAATCATTTCGGTAAAAAACGGCTGTCGGTAGATCCGACACCAATGGAGGTAGAGATGCGACTGTATGAAAATGATATACAGACGACGCTTGTGGAAACGTACTCCAGAAAGGAGAAAGAATTGGATGTGGATGAAAAACATATTCCTGGCAATTCTGGGACTTAGTGCCGGAATTACGGCGGCCGGAGGTTTATTTTCTTTTATTATCGGACTGGGGGTGGTGTCGGATTTTGCGGACAGGACACATACAGGTGAGCATGTTATGCTCTATGAAGATGCCATTGCAGTGGGCGGCAGTATCGGAGCAATCATCTCTGTCTATCATCCCACGATACCATACGGAAGCTGGCTGGTTCCGCTGGCGGGACTTTTCGGTGGAATCTTTGTAGGATGCTGGGCGATGGCTCTTACTGAGATGCTGGATCTCTTTCCGATCTTCATCAGGAGAATCCGGCTTGTGAGAGGGATTGGAGCGATCATTATAGGAATCGCTTTTGGAAAAGGATTAGGAGCATTACTGTTTTTTTGGAAAAGGTGGTAAAAAATGGATAAAAAAAGACAGCAGCAGGCTTATGAAAATTATGTAAAGCAAAAAACACCGGTGCATAATCTGCCTGCTAATATGACAAAAGCATTCGTAACGGGAGGCGCAATCTGCGTGCTGGGACAAGGGATTTTGAATATCTGTGAGAAGGCAGGATTAGATAAAGATATAAGTGGCGGCTGGTGTTCTATGCTTCTGGTATTTCTGAGTGCAGTACTGACGGGATTCAATGTCTATCCAAGGATTGCAAAATGGGGCGGAGCCGGAGCACTGGTTCCGATCACCGGATTTGCCAATTCGGTGGCAGCACCGGCAATCGAATACAAAAAAGAAGGACAGGTTATGGGAATCGGCTGTAAGATATTTACGATTGCAGGTCCGGTGATTCTGTATGGAATCTTTACAAGCTGGGTTCTGGGACTGTTCTACTGGCTGTTAAGAATTGTCGGAGTATTATGACGGCAGAGGATCTCAGATATGTAAATATGTCGGGAAAGGATAAGATGAATGATAAAGGGAAAGCAAAGTATAGCCTTTGAGGTATCTCCGTACCTTGAAGAGAGTGCTTCGGTTGTTGGGAAAAAAGAAGGAGAAGGACCTTTGGGCGGTATGTTCGATATGGTGGCAGAGGAAGATCTTTTCGGGGAGAATACCTGGGAAGAAGCAGAAAGCACCATGCAGAAGGAAGCATGTCTTCTGGCTCTTGGTAAAGCACATTTGGCACCGGAGAGTATCCGTTATCTGTTCGGTGGAGATCTGTTAAGGCAGGGAGTGGCAACTTCAATGGGAGTAGAGACACTTCAGATCCCGATGTTCGGATTATATGGAGCATGTTCGACTTCCGGAGAAGCACTTGCCCTGGCTTCGATGAGTGTAGCTGCGGGATATGGAGAACGGATGCTGGCGGTAACATCCAGTCATTTCGGAAGTGCTGAGAAAGAATTCCGTTTTCCTCTCGGATATGCGAATCAGAGACCATTATCGGCGCACTGGACAGTGACCGGAAGCGGAGCATTTATCGTGGGGAAAAATAGAAGTCATGTGAGGATAACCGGGGTGACAGTAGGAAAAATTGTGGATTACGGTCTGAAAGACTCACAGAATATGGGAGCATGTATGGCTCCGGCCGCATGTGATACGATCATTCAGAATCTGGAGGATTTTGAAAGAAAAGAAACAGATTACGACAGGATCATTACCGGAGATCTTGGCTATGTGGGGCAGAGTATTTTATTCGACCTTATGAGGGGAAAAGAACATGATATCAAGATAAATCATATGGATTGCGGAATGACAATCTTTGATCAGAATCTGCAGGATACACATGCCGGAGGAAGTGGCTGTGGTTGTGCGGCCGCAACATTATCCGCTTATATCCTGCCAAAGATATCAAGAGGAGAGTGGAAACGTGTACTCTTTGTACCGACGGGAGCGCTTATGTCAACCGTCAGTTATAATGAAGGAGCCAGTGTACCGGGGATCGCACATGGAATTGTCTTAGAACATTGCTAGGAGGAAAAGATTATGGATTATATCAATGCATTCTGGGTAGGGGGACTGATCTGTGCTCTGACGCAGATACTGCTGGACAGGACGAAGCTGATGCCCGGAAGAATCATGGTGCTTCTGGTCTGCAGCGGTTCTGTACTGGGAGCATTTAAGATATATCCGGTTATTCAGGATTTTGCCGGAGCAGGAGCCAGTGTACCGTTACTGGGGTTTGGAAATCTTCTGTGGAAAGGTGTAAAAGAAGCCGTAGAAAAAGAAGGATTTATCGGAATCTTTATGGGAGGATTTAAAGCC
>OLQK01000174.1_pt1 | contig 82957 bp, 82 predicted proteins | sample 1672501 | NCBI WGS metagenome assembly OLQK01 (sample SAMEA3136693, study PRJEB25190) | human gut metagenome | biome: human gut; feature: human-associated habitat; material: faeces | place: Austria | collected 2013
GGACAGACAACGGCTTGACCGTAGACCGGGCGCAGGAGCTGGGCGAGCAGTTCTGTAAAGAGCATTTCCCCGGACACCAAGCCTTTGGAGCAATTCTGCTGCGGCTCATGCAGGCAGATTGTGAACGAAAACCGTGAATCCTTTGCGAACCCGGCTGACAAATGGCTGTCGGGCGCGGTATAATTGAAGCGTGAAGTTATAGCACGCAAGAAAAATTGTTGTCCGACTGTCCAAGGAAGGAGGACTTATGAAACAGTCGAACAATAAAAAATCCCGTGATGTGACAGCTTTCCTCTATGAGCGGCTTTCCCGTGACGATAATCTGGAAGGTGAGAGTTACAGCATTGGTAATCAGAAAAAATTACTTACCAAGGTAGCCAAAGAAAAAGGCTACACCAATCTGGTGCATTTTCTGGATGACGGCATTTCCGGCGTGACCATGGATCGCCCCGGCTTCGTGGAAATGATCCAACAGCTCGAACAGGGCAAGGCAGCAGCGGTCTTTGTGAAGGATCTGTCCCGTCTTGGCCGAAACTACATCGAGGTCGGCCGCCTGACCGAAGAATTTTTCCCGGAGCACGATATCCGTCTTGTAGCAGTTTCGGACAACATTGATACGGCCGAGGGCGATAACGAGCTTGCCCCAATCCGCAACCTGTTCAACGAGTGGTATGCGCGGGACATTTCCAAAAAGCGCCGAATCAGCAATAAGATCAAGGGCAATGCGGGTGAGCCTATGGGACAGCCTCCCTATGGCTATATGAAAGACCCGGATAACCCCAAACACTGGATCGTAGACGATGAGGCCGCCCAAGTGGTCAAGCGTATCTACGGTATGACCCTGGATGGCATGGGAACGGAGCAGATTGCCGCCCAGCTTGAGCGGGAGGAAATTCTGACCCCACGGGCCTACTGGCTGAAAAAGGGTGTCAAGCGTCCCGGAAAAGGCAAGCAGCAGCCGCCTACCAAGTGGAACAGCTCTACCATCACAAAAATTCTTTCCCTGCAAGAGTATTGCGGCGATATCCTCAATTTTAAGACCTACTCCAAGTCTTACAAAAATAAGAAGCGAATCGAAAACGACCGTGAAAATTGGGTGGTTTTCAAAGATGTCCATGAGCCGATTGTTGATCGCGCCGTGTGGGAGCAGGTTCAGCAGAAACGGGGCAAAGTCCGCAAGCGCCGAACCAACGAGGGCGAGAAGAATATGTTTTCCGGCCTGCTGGTCTGTGCCGATTGCGGAAACAACCTGCATTTCCACTTCAATCAGGGAAACCCGGAGATCCGATATTTCAACTGTTCCAATTATAAGGGCAACCGCGGCACTTGCACCTCTACCCATTACGTCCGTGTGGATTTTCTGGAACAGGTGGTGTTAGGTGAGATCAAGCGACTAACCAAGTTTGCCAGCCGCTATGAGGACGATTTCGTCAAGGCCGTTATGGGCAGCACTCAACAGAATGTCGCTCTGGATCGCAAACTCAAAGAAAAAGAGCTTGCAGCCCTGCAAGCCCGTGACGAAGAACTGGATGGATTGTTTGAGCGTATCTATGAGGACAATGTTTCCGGCAAGCTCTCGGATGATCGCTTTGCCAAAATGTCCCGCAGGTATGAGGATGAACAAAAGGAGATATCCGAGAAGATCAAGGCCCTCCGTGCTGAAATGGACAAGCTCAGCAGCAAGTCTGTAACGGCAGATATGTTTATCTCCACCGTCCGTAAATACACAAGAGCCAAGGTTCTGACCCCCAGGATGCTCAATGAGCTGATCGATCACATCGAAGTCCATCAGGCGGAGAAGATTGACGGGATATGGGAGCAGCATCTTGTGATCCATTACAACTGTGTGGGAGCCATCTTCATCCCTGATGTGTTTCCACTTCCGGCACCCCAGGTGTCGGTGAATACAAGAAAAGGCGTAGTTGTCAACTACGCCCCAGGTCAACTCGCTGTATGAAAAAAGCGAGTGTTCTTAACAGCCTTTCAAATGCTGTAAGAACACTCGCCATGTCATGCCGTACCACTGTAGATTTTTGAACCCCCGGCTCAAAAATGTCATGTGCAAATTGGAATTCTTCGTTCTTTTTTAACTTTTCTCAAACTTTTTTGATGGGTGCTTTCAAGAACTGTCAATTGATCGCATGAAAAACCATTATGCGAAACACTCATTTTTCCTCTGGCATCTCGCTCATATCCGCGGCTGCCCCTTCCAAAAGGTCAGTCACGACCTGATTAAGTTGCGCGGCGTTCTTTGGGGAGATGACCGGCGTATTGGACTGTGACTCAATGTCTTTCCTTGTTCGCCCGGCAACCTGTCCGCCAGCTTTAGCAACTTCCAGATTCTCTTGGAAGGTCGTGGGCTTTCGATCCTTTGAAAACTGTGTGGTGGTGGCTTCTGCCAACATATTCAGCACCAACTCCAGCGTGGTCATGTTATCACGAAGGTTTTCCTTTTTCAATCCCTTCAGATTTTTGTACTGGCGGGTAGACATCCCCGACCACGCGCGGGAGATCTCATCGGTGAGGATGGCGTACTCCACGCCCTTCTGAACGCCGCGGGCGTCCCACTCGTCTGTCAGTTCCTTACGGACCTGAATGGCTTGCAGCCGTTGGTTGATCCATTCGCGGGTATAGCCCTTTTTGAGATAGGTTTGCAACGCCCGCTCGATGGTCAGCTCCGGGTCTATGGTTTCCTCAATGCGCTCCCGGCCAACCTGTGCTAACCAGGCTCGGAACGGTTCTGCTTTTGGCGAGGGAATGGATTGGATGATACGGAGGAGCTGCTCGGTGTCCGCTACATCGGTATTGTAGCGTTTTCCATCCTTGGGAGACTTCATTTTCAGTTGCTGACAATTTGTCAGCAACTGATCTGCGCCTTCTTCTTTCAAACGCTGCTTCAGTTTCGCCCAATAGTTACTTGCGCCGCGTTGGTCTGGCTGGTCGGTTAGAACAGCTACCACATCGACAATGGAGAAGTACCATTCTTCCTTTTCCTCGTCCCACGCCGTGCGGATGCGTTTGTCCTCAAATAGCTGGATCTTATCATTCTGTGACATTCTGGTTACCTCGCTCCTGCAATAATTCTTTCAGCAATCCCTGACACCCCGCCAGCACATCCCGCCAAGTCGACTCGAAGTCCTCGGTATACCACGGGTCGGCAACATCGCGAGGGTGGTCGGTGTAGTCCATCAGTAGGTGCAGCTTGCCGGCGAAGTCGCCGCCGCAGATGCGGTACATATTCCGCAGGTTCGCGCTGTCCATGCCGATCAGCAGGTCGTACTTGTCGTAGTCCTGATTGGTAAGCTGCCGCGCCGCGTGACCGTCGCAGGAGATCCCATGCTCCGCCAGCTTGCGCCGTGCCGGAGGATAGACCGGGTTGCCGATCTCCTCCCGGCTGGTGGCCGCCGATTCGATATGAAATTGTGATGCCAGCCCAGCCTTCTTCACCAAGTCCTTCATCACGAACTCCGCCATGGGGCTGCGGCAAATGTTTCCATGGCAGATAAACAGGATATTCTTCATACCGATTCTTCTCCGAAAACTCATCATTTTCTACAGTATAGCAGGTATCCTCGTTTTCGCCAAGAGCAATTTCCGAATGTTCGGCTCGCTCAATCATCCGCAGCAACTCCGTTTTGGATAAGCCGCTTTCGGCGACCTTCCGAATGTACCAGCACCTCTCGTCCATGGTCAATCCGGCCTCCATGATGACCACATTTTGAGTCCAGTTCAGACGCATTGCCGCTGCCAGCAATTCCGGCGTGTCGCCGTACACCCTGTAGAAGTCCCGCATCCGGCGCACATTGCGGGGAGAGAAGCCATTGGCTGCGGGATAGATGGCTTGCAGATATTCCGACGCCGCGACAGCCGCGCCTTTTTCGCTCCTGCCGCTGACCAGCCGACCAATTTCACAGTACATTTCCATCTGCGGGAGCTGCGCCGCAACAGCGGCGTCCAGCGCGGTGAACAGGGTGGTGTAATCTGTGGGCTTGCGGATATTCATAGCTTCTCCTTTCCGGCGTGGTGCGCCTGATCAATGCTCAAAGCAGAGAAAAGCACGGTGACCGCCGTGTTTTTCTCTGCTTTGACCTGCTTCAGATGACCCGCACGATCTGCTCCCACAGCAGGATGTGCTTTTCATCAATGGCTTTGTTGTCATGATAATGGCCGAACAGCCAGTAGTGGTATCTTGCTCTTTCCCGTACCTCCTGCAAGAAGTCCGTGAGCCGATCCGCCTCGTTGTGGCGGCTTCCCATGAGGGCGATGCTGGTGGGAGCGCAGTGGGTGATGATGTAGCCCACCTGCCAGCCGACCGCGTCAAGGTTTCGCTGCGCTTCGGCGTATTCCTCATCGGAGGGAAGCTCCTGCGCCCACCACGAGATGTGGTTGACGCGGTACCTCGCTCTGGGCTTACGCTGGAGCATCGTGAGCCTTCGCTCAAAATCCGGGGCATCCGGCTCCAGAACCCCATCCTCGATGTCGTGGCTTTTTGCGCCGCCCATGGTGAAGAAGCGGCAGCCCTCCAGCTCGAAGATCTGACCGCGCATCAGGTGCAGCACATGAGGGCGAACGCGGTGTACCTTGCCGCCGTGCCACTCCGCCACGGGATATCGTTCCAGCGCGTCATAGTTTTCATGATTGCCGCAGACGAAGGCAAGCGTGAAGGGCAGGCGTTCCAGCCAGTCCAGCGTTTCATCGTCGCGGCTGTCGCCAAACCACAAGCCCCCGAAGTCGCCTGTGATGATGACTGGGTCATCCTTCGTCATGTTCGCTTGTTCCGGGAAGTGTTTTTGCTCAAACCTTGCAAAATTTCCGTGGCAATCGCCGGTCACAAATACCATTTTTCCATCTCCTATTTTTTAGTTTGATATGCTCTGGCGGATCTCGATGCCGCTCTTGAGCGTCACGCTGATCTCATTCTTGGACAGCACCTTCACCTGCGCCACCAGTTGCCGGATGGCTGTCTCGTCCCATTCCGCGATGTGGGGTACGGCGTTTTCCAGTATCCCCGCGGCATCCCTGATACGCCGATCCGCTTCGGCGTGTTCCTTATTCTCCGCAAGGATGGTTGCCCGCAGCTCCTTTAGCGCGGTCTGCTCGTCCAATATCTCCTTGAACTGATCCCCATAGGCGATGGGATCATCCGCCGCCTTTTCCAGCAATCTTTGGAACTGCACCTCCAGCTCCGTCAGCCTGCGGTCGATGTCGCCAAGGCTCATGCCGCTGCCGGGGAACGGGATGACCTCCGCCTCCAACGCCTCCGTGATTTGGCGGATGCGGCCATCCAAGTCCGGCAGGACGGTGTTGAGGGCAGCTATGATTGCCTGCTGGAGCGGCACCTCGTCCAGCGTGGGCGAGCTGTGGCAGTATTTCTTGCCGTAGTCCAGACGGCTCACACAGCGCCACACGACGCGCTTTCCGTCAGGGCGCGTCCACGTGCAGCGGCGGTACAGTGTTCCGCACTCGCCGCACACCAGACGGTCCGAGAGGGCGTAGCGGCTGGTGTAGGCGGAAAGACCGGTGGCGGCTCTCTTAGAGGGGCTTTTTGCCGCCTTGCGCCGCGCCATCTCCGCCTGCACCGCGTTGTACTTCTCACGGCTGACGATGCCCTCATGGTGGTTCTCTATAAGGTACATGGGAAGCTGCCCTGTGTTCTTGATGACCTTGCGGTTGATGACATCCTGCTGAAAGGTCTTCTGCATCAGCACATCGCCGCAGTATTTCTCATTCCGCAGGATGCTCTTGATATGAGGCAGCGTCCATTGCGGTGACTTCTCGGAATATGTCACGCCCTGCTCATGCAGCTCGTCCCGCAGCATCCGTGTGCTGGCTCCGGCGAGGTATCGCTCGTAGATCCAGCGGACGACCTCCGCCTCCTCCGGGATGATCTCCGGCTTGTCGTCCGCGCCCCTGCGGTAGCCGTAGAGGTATTTGTACTGGATGGTCGCCTTTCCGCTCTCCATAGCGCGGCGTTTGCCCCATGTGACATTGGCGGAGATGGATTCGCTCTCAGACTGCGCGAAGGCGCCGGAGAGCGTGATGCGCAGCTCGCTGTCCTCCTCCAGCGAATTGATGTTCTCCTTTTCAAAGATGACGGCGATGCCCAGTTCCTTGAGCGCCCGTGTGTAGTAGAGGCAGTCCACCGTGTTGCGGGCGAAGCGGGAGACCGACTTGGTGAGGACGACATCTATTTTCTTCTGGCGGCAGTGGCGGATCATACGCATGAAGTCCTCACGCTTTTTCACCGAGGTGCCGGTGATGCCCTTGTCGGCGAAGATGCCCGCCAGGGTCCACGCGGAATTAGACATGATCTTGTCGGTGTAGTATTCCTTTTGCACCTCGTAGCTGTTTGCCTGATCCTCCTCCTTGGTGGAGACCCGGCAGTAGGCGGCGACCCTGAGCTGTCTTTGCAGCTCCGCCTGCCGGACCGACTCCGGCTTTGCGGGGATCTTAATGACCCTTGGGGCGGTTTCGTTCACATCTGATCTCTCCTCTCTATGGTCTGTCCGTTCTTCAGCGTCACGGTCACGCAGTTGCTCGTCACACGCGCCTTTGACACCGCGCTTTGCAGCAGCTCCGCGTCCAGCTCCGTCATGGGTTTGCGGCCGGTGAGCAGCCGCCACAGCCGCACGGTTTCGTATTCCGTGTTCCCGATGGCATCGTACTGCTCTGCCGCCAGTTGAAGGAGCAGCGCTCTGGCGTTGTCCTCATCGATGGGCTGCCGCTCCAGCGCGGTGGTCAGATACTCCCGCGTTTTCCCGCAAGCAGCGCCGACCACTTGGGATACCGCTGGCTGGATACGGTCGGGGCAGCGTATGAGCTCGTTGAGCAGGTCGGTGACGAGCTTCTCCACCCGCTCGGAGGGCGGTGTGCCGCAGAGCCGCCGCAGAGCCTTCTGCGCGGGTGTTTTCTGCGGTGGGCAGGCTCTTGCCGTCCTCTTTTCCGCTGCCGTGCGGAGCTGCTCCGGCTCGATGAGTGCCGGATAGCCTTTCTCTCCGATATAGCGGCTGTCCTCTAAAATACGGGAGACCATGTTTTTGTTCCATGTCCGCCCCTCATAGTAGGGGATCTCCTGCCGGCAGAGTGCCTTGGTCAGCTCCCCCAGCGTAGCTCCCGTGCTGTAGCCTTGGAAGATAAACCGCACCAGCTCTGCCTCCTCCGGCTGGATCGTGATCTCGCCCAGCGTCATACGGTAGCCGAAGGGCTGCTTTCGGTTTCCCATTATCGCACCGTCCTCTCAATGGATTCCCGCAGCTCCAGCCCGTTATGCAGGCGGAAGCGGAGGGTGTCGTTGCTCTCCACGATGATCTCCGCAACGAGTGCGCCGCACAGCTCTGTGTCGGGGCGGTCGAGGAAGTCCGGCCCATCCTCCAGCAGGGCTATCAGCTCCCGCGTCCGCTGGGCGGTGGCATCCCCCTCGGCATCCATAAGCTTCTCTTTGTCCAGCTTGGCCTGCCGGAGCTGGCGGGTCAGCTCGTTGCTTTTGGCTATAAAAATGTCAGGATCAACGAGGCCGTTTTGCTTGAGAAAGGCCAGCGTTTGATTCTGACTGGAGAGTTCGGATATTTTTTTGTTGAGGGAAACGATGTCCTCGCTCCAGAGCAGTCTGCGATCACGGATCGTCCGGAGAGTCTCGATCATCTGCTCCAGAATGGGGAGGCTCTGATGCTTGAGCTTATAGTAGAGGCGACAGATGGCTTCATCCGTCTGCGCTTCCGGCACGGGCTTAATGGCGCAGTCGCCTTTTTCATCGTGTCGGCAGCAGCACCAATACCATCTGCCATTGACTTGCTTTGCCCGGATGCGGGAGCCGCAGGAGCAGCGCATCCGGGCGCAGAGCCGTTCATGAGTGACGGCCTGTCCGACGCTGCGCTTTTGCATCAGTGTCTGTACCTGGTCGAAAGCTTCCCGTGGAATAATGGGCGGATGTGTTCCTACTGCGTAATACTGTTCATGCTCACCGGTGTTTTTGTGGCGGGTCGCAGGAAGTGTATCGCTGGTGTAGGTTTTTTGCCACAGGGAATCTCCTGTGTATTTTTCGTTGGTGAGGATGTATCGGACAGAGGCACTGTGCCATTTTTTTCGCTGGCCGCTGGAAATGCCTTCCTCGTTCAACTTTTTTGCGATTGCAATTCTATTAACACCGTTGAGGTACCATTGAAAGATGCGGCAGACCACCAGTGCGGCGTCAGCATCGATTTCTATTTTCCTGCCAACAAGTTTGTAGCCGTAGGCCATGGACGAGGGAAGGAAAGTCCCTGCTTCCATCCTGCGCTGACAGCTCCAGCGCATATTGCCGGAGATGGATTCGCTCTCCTTTTGGGCGAAGGCGGCATAGATGGCGGTGATGAGCTCGCTGCTCACATTGGCGGTGTCGATGCCCTCGCGCTCAAAGCGGACATTGACGCCCAGCTCCTTCAGCTCCCGCACCGCCTCCAGACAGTCCTTTGTGTTCCGGGCGAAGCGGGAGATGGATTTGACGAGGATCTGGTCGATGAGCCCTCTGCGGCAGTCCGCCATCATTCGCTGGAAGTCCTCCCGCTTTGCGGCGGAGGTGCCGGTGATGCCCTCGTCGGCGTAGATATCCACCATGCGCCACTCAGCCTTGCCGGAGATCAGCTCGGCGTAGTAGCGGTTTTGCGCTGCGAAGGAGTTGAGCTGGTCATCGGAGTCCGAGCTGACGCGGGTATAGGCCGCTACCCGCAGATGTGCATTCCGCGGCTTCTCCGCTGCCTCGATCTTGATGACGCGGGGCTGCCCTGCCAGCGCCGTTGTGCCGTCTGTCAGATGCTTTTCCACCATGCCTGCTCACCTCCTGTTTTCGCAACACAAACACTACCACAACCTTGTTCAGAAAGCTACTGAAAGATGAAGGAAATCAGAGAGAAATCATAATGTCCGCGCCGCTGTCCGCGGCGATCCGTGCCGCCACACTCCGCAGCTCCTTTTCGCTGAAGCTGCCGCTTTCCCGAAGCTGGCGCAGCAGAAGGATGATGCCGTAATAATTGACATTCTGATCCATATCGGTACCTCTTTTCTGAATTTTGCCTTGCGGCACAAATATGAGGATCGTCCGGGGGATAAGGAGGAGGGGTGAATGCAGGCCGTTCAGAGGATTAAAAGAGAGAAGAGAATGGATGGCGGAAAAGAGAAAGAGGAGGTGGACGATCCCCATACTTCTGCCGCAAAGCAGAAGAGGCCGCTCCGTATCGGGGCGGAACTGCTCCTTGCGGAGCGGCCTTCTTGCTCTTGCGTAGCTGCCTGTATTCGACACTACTTCCCCAGGCAAGGGCGGCGGCTGGAACCGCGCTGGCGCGCGTCACGGGAGTTTCACCCCTCCGAGGTTCTCTCGAAGCTGCGTACAGGAGTATCATTGTAAACTGACGGGGTCATGGCGAAGCAGCCTGCCAAAGCTGCATTTGACCTGGGTGGGTATCGCTCTGCACCTTCCTTTGGCCGTCCTAATATGCGGAGAATGCTCCGCACAGGTGGTCCTCGCGCACCCGGTCTGACGCTCGCGCCGTCAGCAAAGGTATTCCAGTCACCGGATATGACCGCCTGGGCGGTGTTTTTCAAGGTTCAGAGGGATCATGAAAAAGATCCCCTCATGTGGTAGGCAGCGAGAACGCGATTTTTAGAACCATTTTTCAAAATTTCTTGAAATATTTTTTGAGTTGTTGAAGTTGCTTACCGACAGCTCGCTGGGAGAGGCCCATTTCCGCTGCAATCTCCTGCTGGGTCTTGTCCTCAACGCAATACTTGGTCAAGAGCTCCTTCTCCGAAATCGAAAGCCTTTTCAGCACCCTCACCAACCGCTGGTCACCGATTCCCTCTATCCAGCCGTACCTTGACGCCGTCGTGTAATCGTCCCAGCGGCTGACCGATTCCAAAAACTTTTTCATCAATGCGGACTTGTCCTCCTGCTCGGCGGAAGGCTCGTCAAAGATACCGATGCCCAAGTCCTGCGTATGAAGGCGATAGACCCTCTCCTGTTTGAATACCTCCCAATCGAAGTCATGCATCTTCTGGATGGCGGCATCGGACATCCCGGCCGCCCTATATTCACGCCGGAGTCTTGCCCACAGCGTTTCAAACTTCTTCTTTTCTGCCGCGTAATTAAAGCCCATATATGGTTCCTCCGTATTCTGAAATTTGGTTGGCTGCAAATCTCAGAAACGGGTGGCGGGCCGCGGCAGCGGGGTCGCGCACAGGGCGCAAAAAGGCCCACAGCGACACCGCTGTGGGCATAAGGATATTCGAGGGTAACGATGGCGGACGGAGGCGGGGTATCCTCAAAAGGACGCAAAAAGTCAGGGCATCCGATGCCCGGCCATAGGTGAATGAAGGAAGGCTGCCATTCGGCAGCGACGACTGTACCGCGGATGTGAGGATACCCCATAAAAACCGCCTGTCCTGGCATTGAGCCAATGTTTTTTCATTGCCGTGCAAGTGAGGCGCCTGCGGATAAGCCGGGAGATCACGGCAGAAAAAAGGAGAGATTGCGATACAGCAATCTCTCCCGCTTTCGACATGATGGTTGTTCCGTTAGCTTGGACAGGGGGTGCGTCAGCCCTTATGACCGCTGCACCGCCTGCAGTCGAACGCCTGCCGGATCTTTTTCAGGGGGTATCGTATTCCGTTTTGGTCTATTTAAGGCATCTCCGGTTCTGGAGCAAGGCGCACGGTGAAGTCCTGCGCTATAGCACCCTCCGGCAGCAGCTTCGCCATGAGGACGAGCCGCTGGTTGCCGGTATTGTACTCATCGTACTTCCGGCAGCAGGTGGAAAGGGTCAGCACGGTGTCCTCCTTACCGAAGGTTACACCGTCAAATTCCAGACAGTTCTTCTTTGCCACCTGCTCAAAGAAGTTTGTCAGCTCCTCACCTGTGGGGTCGGGAGCGATGTAATCAAAGTCAATATCCGTGATGAAGCAGGCCGTGATCTGGAAGACCATGTCCTCGCCCTTCACCGAGAGGTAGATATACGGGTTCTCCTTCACATAGTCCGCATCCATATACCGATGGAGCTTCGTGAGCTTTGGTCCGTCCGGGTCACAGTTGCTGGCGGAGTGTCCGAAGATGACGGTATTCCTGTCCAGCTTGCTCCGGCTGCTCAAACGGTTGTCACAGTGGGCGTAGTAGCAGCCCCATTCGCTGTAGTTTCCGTTCTCGTCCTTTTGCAGGTAGTAAGCGTTGTCCTTTGCCTGCACCACGGGGTCGTCCACCTCGGCACCGGGCATATACAGCCACGCCACGGTATCGGAGTTATTCTTCTTGGCGGCCTTCAGCTCCTTTTGCCGGTCCACGGTGGGGATGATCTCGCCGGTGGGCTGTGGCTCGGTCACTTCGGGTACGCTGGGATATTCCTCTTTCTGATGGCAAGCGGTGGCACTGATCGCCGTCCCCATCAGCATAATGGCGACAAAGGTACAAAACAGAAATCGAGTGATCTTTTTCATAGTGTTTCTCCTGCCGCATGGGATGGCGGCATGGCTCATGGGTTGTGAATGTCGTACAGAGTTTCCTGTGGCGAAAAAGGAACAGCGCGGAGGCCGGTGTTGTTAACCGTCCGCCGCGCTGTCCTTTGCCTGTTGTGGAATTATGCCAGCGTATGGATGATCTGGCAGTTGCTCGTTGCGGATAAAGAGTTATCTGCTGCCAATAGAATCATTCGTGAGAGTACAGAAGGGAGAGAACGCTTTCTGCTTTCGAGCATGATTGAAAGCACAGCACCGCAGAACTTCTGTCATCTTCCCAAGCCGTGCGCAGCACAAAGGGCTTCGTGATAAACTGAATGTCTGGCAGCATTAGAAAGGTTACGGGGCAAGTCACCGTTAGGTCTGCTGTCAATTGGATCGTTCTGATAAGCAGGACCCGATCTCCTTTCTTAGCCCTCTCTGAAGGTTTTCCATGAAATAGCTTATACAAATCCATCTCGCTTGCCGCGAGGTGATAGCATTTCAGCGGGTGCATACGTCATCCCTAATTACTTGCTGTGAGCACGGTACAGAAAAGTCACGATTTGTGCGCGGGTGCAACCCTCATCAGGGCTGAAGGTAGATAGCGTTGTCCCGACCGTGATCTTATGCTTGACCGCCCACAGCACAGCGTCGATATAGTAGGCGTCCGCGGCTACATCGGTAAAAGGATTGTCCGTTTTTACAGAGGGAGAATTGGCTGCTCTCCACAAGAAGGTCACAATATGTGCGCGGGAGCAGGTCAGCTCGGGGCTGAAGGTCGTTGCGCTCGTGCCAACGGTAATACCGTTCTCCACCGCCCACAGGACGGCCTCGTAATAGTAGCTGCCATCCAGCACATCCTCAAAGGGCATTGCTTCTGTTTTTGGTGTGGGGCTTCCGGCAACTCTCCACAGGAACGTCACAGCCTGCGCACGGGTACAAATGCCATCCGGCGTGAAGTAATTATTACCCGTGCCGGTGGTGATTCCATTTTTAACCGCCCAGTCGACCGCTTCCTCATAGTAGCTGCCCTCCGCTACATCGACGAATACTCCGGTCTGGGGGTTGCCGTTTGCCTTCATAAAGACTACCTCGATGGTGTGATCCTTCGTGACATTCTTGAAGGTGTAGGACTTCACAGAGCCCACGCTCTTACCATCCACCAGCACCTTGGCTACGGCGTAGCCCTTGTCCGGGGTGATGGTGAAGGTCTGATCCCATCCGTGACGGACGGAGGTCCAGCCGGAGGGAGAGATAGAGCCGTTCAAGCCGGAGATCGCCCTGATGGTGTGGTAGGTGTAGCCGCCACCGCCGCCACTGCTGCCACCACTGCCGATGTAGGTCCAGTGGGCGTACACAGCGGTGTTTTCATAGAATACAGTAGCGGTCGTGATCTTTGTGCCGCCGCTTGCCGCGGTGTACCAGCCGTCAAAGCTGTATCTGCCGCTGCGGGTTGCGGTGGGCAGAGAGGTCAGCTTCTGATTGGTGGTTCTCATACTGCCGACAGAGGGTGTGCCGCCGTTGCCGTTAAAGGTGATGGTGAACTCGGTGGGGACTGGTGTGTCGGTCTCATGCTTGTCGCACGTCACCCAAATGGCCATCTGCTTGACTTCCTCTGCGGGCTTCCACATCTTTGTGGAGCTGTCGTACTTCACTACGAACTTCAGACCATCGGTGGTCTGCGCGGAGAGCACCTTGTGCATGATGCCCGTGTCGCCGCTGAACTGGTTGCAGTACACGGAGGGAATAAGGGTAATGGTGCTTTCGTACACCTTATCCGCATTGAGCGTGGGAGCTGTTGAGGTAAAGCCGCCGCCAATCAGGCCGTAATACTTGCCGGACTGCTGACCGGTCGGAACATTGTTGCAGAGCACCGCGACGATCTGATCACCCAGACCGCTGATGTTGTCGGCCATGGGATACATGGGCATTTCCGGGGTCGGGGTCTCATGCTTGTCGCACGTCACCCAAATGGCCATCTGCTTGACTTCCTCTGCGGGCTTCCACATCTTTGTGGAGCTGTCGTACTTCACTACGAACTTCAGACCATCGGTGGTCTGCGCGGAGAGCACCTTGTGCATGATGCCCGTGTCGCCGCTGAACTGGTTGCAGTACACGGAGGGAATAAGGGTAATGGTGCTTTCGTACACCTTATCCGCATTGAGCGTGGGAGCTGTTGAGGTAAAGCCGCCGCCAATCAGGCCGTAATACTTGCCGGACTGCTGACCGGTCGGAACATTGTTGCAGAGCACCGCGACGATCTGATCACCCAGACCGCTGATGTTGTCGGCCATGGGATACATGGGCATTTCCGGGGTCTCGTGCTGGCCGGTGCAGGTAAAGTGCAGGGTTTTATTCTTGGGCATCTCACCTTCAAGCACCCACTTGTTTTCTTCGTATTTCAGCTTGAACTGAATCGGGGTAGTGAAGTCATTAGAGTGGTCCCCATCTGGGCTATGCGTGCTGCCTGTGTCCTTGTTGAACTGAGCCATATAGACATCTGGCTTGACAGAGATAAGAACAGTCCAGACGTTCCCTTCCTTCGCAACCTTAGTAGCGGAAAAACCGTTCGTCAGTTGCCCATACTGCTTGGTTTCGTTGGCCTTTGTGCAGGTGCAAGTGACAAGATCGGCGGGAATTGTAATGCCCGCCAAATCCTTTGTTAAGTCAAACACAGGTGGATTCTGCGTTGCATGACCACCGTTGCAGGTAAAGTGTAGAGTTTTATCCTTGGGCATCTCACCTTCAAGCACCCACTTGTTTTCTTCGTATTTCAGCTTGAACTGAATCGGGGTAGTGAAGTCATTAGAGTGGTCCCCATCTGGGCTATGCGTGCTGCCTGTGTCCTTGTTGAACTGAGCCATATAGACATCTGGCTTGACAGAGATAAGAACAGTCCAGACGTTCCCTTCCTTCGCAACCTTAGTAGCGGAAAAACCGTTCGTCAGTTGCCCATACTGCTTGGTTTCGTTGGCCTTTGTGCAGACGCAGGTGACCAGATTGTTTGGAATTGTGATGTCTGCCAGATCCGTTGCCAGATCAAATGCTGGCGCGGCTTCCTCCGCCAGTGCCGTCGTTGGGAGCAGCGTCAGCACCATGCAGCAGAGCAGCAGGATGCTGAGAAGTCTTTTTCTCATGGTCTTGTTCCTCCGTTTTCTTTGTAATCGCTTAATATGGTCGCTGCAATTCTTCTGTTCCTTAACTCGTCTCCTACGCCCACCCCCTTTTTCCTGCGGTACACTTCCGCAGCAACAGAATGGCGATTCTGTTGCGGAATAGTTGTTGCAACCCCATATTACATCTACATCATAACAGAGACCCAGTATCATTAGCAAGCAAAACTTGAAAAATCCAGCGAAAAAAGTCAAAAAACGATAACGGCAACAAGACCGGATGATGAAATCTTCTCTCCCGGCCTGATTTTGTGCGCTATTTTTACCCTCTGTTCCGCCGTTTAGGGTCTACGCTGTTGGCAGCGGACACGGTGATGCAACAGAATCGCCATTATGTGAGCAGTGTTCGGCTGACGCGCTCCAGCAGCTTCATGTGCTGCCGTCCGGTTTCCATGGTGTAGATGCGGGTGGTGTTCACGCTGGCGTGGCCGAGGATGTCCGCCAGCCGCAGCAGATCCTTTTCCACGCTGTAAAAAACGCGGGCGAACAAATGCCGCAGAGAATGGGGAAAGACCTTGCGCGGGTCAACCCCCGCCCGCTCACACAGGGCTTTCATGCGCCGCCAGACCGTGCTGCGGTCCAGCGGCGTTTTGTTTTTCGAGAGGAACACGCTGCCGGTGGTGACGCCGGCCTTTTTCATATAGCCCAGCAGGAGCTTTCGCAGCGCGGCGGGAATGAGGATCACGCGGGTTTTCCCCTTGTTGCGGACGGCGGCGCGGCCCTCCCGCACCGCCTCGGCGGTGATGTGCCGCAGCTCAGAGACGCGGATGCCCGTGCCGCAGATGGTCTGCATGACAATGCCGATCTGCGCCCCGCCCGCGGCGCGGACAAGGCGGGCGTATTCCTCGCGGGAGAGCTCCCGTTCCTCGCTCCCGAACAGCGTCCGCTGGACGCGCAGGGGCTTCACGCGGCAGTCGGCGCGGCCGGAAAAGGACAGGTAGCTGTTGATCCCCGCCAGCATGGAGTTGACGCTGGCGGCCTCGTATCGCTCGGTCAGTCCTTCCTTGTAGCAGACGGTCAGCTCCTTGGTGGGCTCACGCCCGTCCAGCCAGCACAGGAAAGCACGGGCGTCGCGCAGATACTTTTCTATCGTGGCGGGGCTTTTCTCGTTTTCGCGCAGGCGCTTTTCAAAGGCTTGCATCTCGTTCATGAAATCATCCTCCGTATCGTTTTTTGTAGCTTGTCCATGAGGGTATTGTACGATACGGAGAGTGTGTCGCCTATAAAAGAGGCGCAGCTTCAGAATGAGCGGGTTTCGGCAAGTGGGGCGGGTGTATAGACCCTCGCATTTTTGCATCCACGGGGGCGGGCAAATTCAGCACCATAATTGATTGAAACAATCACCCATCGGTCGGCTACCGGGGGGTTCGTTGTATAACACAGGCTCTGTTGCACTATACACTTAAATGGAAGAAACCTGCAAGTCAAGAGTATTCCCTTCTTGTTCTTTCTCTGTCCTAATTCTCCGATAGAGTGGGCTGTTCTGGTGGGTTCATATTGAACCCCTCCTCGGTTCAGCAAACAGGTATAGTTGCCCCTTGGCGTGGAGATTTTTGTTTTTTGGCTTAATGAAGTGGATCATACCAGGGCGCTGTACGATCCACTTTTCATTTATTTCAGCGTATAGAGATTGGATGTGTTGCTCCCATTGGGACGGTATCGGGGCAGCTTGGCAAGATAGCCGTGCTGCTCCAGATCTGCCAGTGCCCGCTTGACCGTGCTGCGGGAGAGGTTCATATCTCTCGCAATCGTCTTGATCCCCGGCCAGCAGCTTCCCGCGCTGTTGGACCGATCCTTGAGGTACATATAGACGGATACAGCTCTGGGCGGCAGAAGCGTGTCAGCGTAAATGCTGTCAAAGTAGCTCACCGATCCACCTCCTGCCGGGGAAGATTGTAAGGGGTGCGCTTGTGCGGCATGCGGTCATAGTCGATGTCCTCTGCCACCACCATCTCCTGCGCGGGCGCGTCGCGGAGCTGTCCCTCGCCCTTAACGGAGCGGGTAGTCTTCTGCTCTGGCAGCTTGGGCGGATACTTCCGCACGATGGCGCGGGTCAGCGCATTCTGGTCGGCATAATAGACCCTTCGGGCTGCCTGTTCCTCCACACGGTATTCCTCCTCGAAGGTGATGCCCCATTCGAGGAACAGGCGCAGGCGGGTACGCATGGGGTGGCATCCGGTCTTCTGCACGATGAAGCTGCCCTTGGGGATGGACTTGAGCTCATCTGCCGTCAGCAGGGGTCGCTCCATCATCTGCAGGCTCTGGCTGGGATCGTTTTTCCCGCGGCTCACGGAGCCGGAGAGCACCGTGCGGCTGCCGAGGGCTTTTGAAAAAGTCTCTGCCGCCTCGCTGTTGGGCGCAAAGCCGCCGCATATCACATCCTGGCAGTTATCCATCAGAATGGATGCGCCTTCTTTTCCATAGTTCTTTTCCAGCTGCGCCAGCGACTGGATGATGGGTACCAGCGTCAGGCGGCGAGAGCGTCCAGCACTGAAAAGCGGCAGGATATCAAAGGGCGGCATGGTACCCAGCTCATCGCAAAAGAGGATAACGCGGTTTTTCAGTTTGCCGCCGTTCTCATCCGCTACTGCGAACAGCTCACGGGAGAGGTTCTGGATCATCAAGCCCGCCATAAAGTTCTTCGTCTGATCCTCCTCCGGCAGGATGAGGAAGATGGCGGATTTCTCCGCAGCAAACTTCTCCGCGTCAATGGCACTGTCGAAGCACATGATCTGCTCCAGCTCACTATCAAGGAACGAGTTGAGACGGGACAGCACTGTGGACATGACTGATGCCATCGCCTGCTCGGAGCTGTTGAGTGCGGCGCCTGCCAGCCAGCGCGCTTTGTGCTCGGACGGCAGCTTATCCATGAGCAGCTGAAAGCGGGAGCGTCCCCGCGCACCACGCGCCGGCTCCAGCAGATCCTGCACCAGCTTGAATACCGACACGATGTGCCGCCGCTCCTCCGGGTGCTCCTCGTCCGGCGGCAGAAACTCTGCAAGCAGCAAGATCGTGGAAGACAGCAAGCCCTCCGCCGCATCGTAGAAGAAGGCATTCTGCCCGTGGTCGGAGTTTCCCTCCGGGCTGACGATGGACTTGGCGAGGATCTTGGCGTACTTTTCGGCTTTGGCGCGGGCGGCGAGGTTGTCCGGTTGTTTTCTGGCGATGTCCATATAGCGGTTGATGAGCGTCAGCAGATTGTTACCGTCCGAGCGGGTGGGATTACGCAGATCGATGACAGAGATATGCTCATAGCCGTAATACTTTTTGGCAATAGAGCCGTAGTTACGGGCGAGGTCGCCCTTGGTATCCAACGCCAGAAAGCTCATGCCGGACGCGCAGGCATATTCAAGGTTGGGATAGAGGAAGAAAGCCGTCTTGCCCGCGCCGGAGGCGGCGATCATCAGGCAATGGATGTCATCGCTGTCCACCAGCGCAGTCAGTTCACCCTTCTTGCCCTTGCAGCCCAGCACCAGCCCCTGTTCTGCGGGAAGGCATACCCCCTTGCGCCAGTCTCTGACCTTGAACGGTACATGGACATAGGTCTGGCGGATCTCCTTGTCGGTCGCCCAACGCGCCGTGCCGTGCTGTCCGTCACCCACGGTGCGGGACTTGATGCCGCTGAGTGTATAGTGGTAGGACAGCATGGAGAGTCCCCCGATGATGGCGAACATCCCCAGCCCTGCCGCGACCAATATCCCGATGTTGGAGCTTTTGATCGTGTCCCACATTGTCAGCAGAAGGTTTGGCATAGCTCGCTCCTTTCCATTTTGTTTTCCTGTTCTGCCTTGAGATCATCGTTCCAGTCCTTTTGCTGCGGTACGAGCCGCTCTGCGGAGATACCACGCTCCTCCAGCAGCTTCGCCATGCGCTCACTGGCGGCATGACCGGCAGCGTCATTGTCCAGGCAGAGATACACCTGCCGGAGCTGGGGGAGCTGCCGCAGCATCTCCATCACGGGGATGGAGGATGTCCCGCAGCAGGCCACATAGTTATGCGCCTGCCACCCCTCCGGGAAAAGGGAGATGTAGGAGAGCAGGTCGATAGGGGCCTCGAATACTAAGAGCGTGTCATCACCGCCAAGATAGTGAAAGCTGTGCCGCGGGTCGCTGCCCTCAATGTTGCCGCGATAGCCTTGTCCCATAGTATACAGCCCGCGCTTATGCCCATGACGGGGAACGCCGTGTTCATCGAATCCGACGAACACGGCGTTGTGGTATTCCTTTGTCCCGTCCCTGGATCTTTCACAGCTCTCGTAGATGAGCTTCTTGCGCACGAAGGCATTGAGTATCTCGCGGTCGATGCAACGCTTTTGCAGCAGGTAGGCATACACACGGCGCATGGACTCGCTCTGCGGCGGCAGCGTGAAGGGCTTTGCAGGCTCCGGCACCTTCTCCTTTGCCGCAGGGTAGCTTCCGCCGAGATCATCACCAAGGAGCAGAGACATGGCGTCCGGGTAGCTGAGTCCATAGAACTGCTTGACGAAGCTGATGGCTCTGCCGCCCTGTTCGGTGGCGTGATCGAACCACTCGCAGCCGCGGATGGTGATGCTGTGGTCGCTGGCAAGGCGTTTGTCCCTGCCGGATGTGATGAGCTTTTCTCCTCGGCGGCGGAGGAACTCCTCCAAGTCCACCGACGCGGCTCGTTCTTTCTGCTCGGTTGTAAACGGAATGTACTTTGACATAGTCCCTCCCTTATTGTGTCTGTTGCGTCAGTCCGCGATCCTCATGGTCATCCGCCTTGTGTCCCATCGCCATGCGCTTCTCCTGCAATCTGCGGCGACGCTTCTTGTCGATCTGCATTCCTGCATAGATGGCAGGTTGGGCGGCGTTTTCGCGGAATATGCGGCTTATCTGATGGAGCATCCGAAGGACAACTGTTCCCGCCGCCGCACCGGAGAAGTCGTCCTGATGGTCAATGAAATATTGCGCGTAGGTGTTGCCCTGTGCCGCTGCCTGTGCGAAATAGCGCAGAGCTTCTTCGCGGTCCACTTGCACCTTTTGCCCCAGCAAATAGAGCTTTCCCAGCGCATATTGGGCAAACGAATTCCCTTGTGTGGCAGAGCCCTTCAGAAGCTGAATGGCCGCATCTATATCCTTTGGCACACCCTCCGCGCCGGTGAGCAGCAGCTTTCCGAGCCGGTATTGCGCGTATGGATCGTTCTGCTCCGCTGCCTGCCGCAGCCAGTGAAGGGCCTGCGGGAATTGTTCCTGCTCCAGCAGCAGTTTGCCCAGCGCGTATGCGGAGCAAGGATTACCGGCCTCCGCCGATTTTTGAAACCACTCTGCCGCCAACTCTTGGTCAACTGAACTTCCAACTCCATCTCGATACGATTTGCCAAGCTGATGGGCGGCAATGGTATAGCCCTCCTCCCACAGACGGCGGAGGGTGACCCGTGCCGCGGCTTTCTCACCGGAGTCTGACTCCGAGTCGTGCAGCACCTTTGTCACCCTGCGGTAAAACCGCGCCTGCTGACAGATCATCCGCTCTGCATTTGGATCTGGAGGCACGGGCGGTTCTTCCGGCTCCGGCTCATCCTGCATGGCGTCATCCTCGAAGGTGAAGTGCATCTCCGAGAGCCGGAGTGTTTCCCGGATGACCATGTTGCGCACGGTCTTGAACTCCTTTTGCTGCGACAGCGGTACTCGCTGCGGCGGTGTCTGATCATAGTCAATGCAAAGCTGCTCTCGGAGATCCTGCCATAGAGCATAGGCGGACGACACTCTCTCGTCCTTTGCCAGTTCGTCCACGATCTCATCCACGATGCGCTTGATACGGGGCGGCAGATAACCGTAGACCTTTTTGCCGCTGACCTCCCGAAGCCGCTGGGCGAGATCCGCCACCAAAAGCTCCAGCTTATCGCTTTGCAGAGCACCGGCAGCCATCTGCTCGATGAGCGTTGCCATCCGTGCTTCCGCCTCCTGCCGGAGCAGGCCGCGCTGTTCGTCCTTCTGCTCATAGATGTGCATGCGGTCGTTCCGGTAGATCGTGCTGACCAGCGCGGACTTGATGCTGCGGATACCCTGCCGGGAGAGGTAGCCCTCCTTCGGATCGGTTGAGAAGAGCACCATGTGAACATGGATGTGCTTCTCCTTTTCGTGCATAGCCGCGTACCAGCGAAGGCGGTCCGGGTGGATCTTATAGCCCTTGGCGATGTCGGTGATAGATGCGTTGATGAGCTCCTGCCAGTTTTTAAGGTCGGTATAGCCCAGCCGCTCCGCGTTCTCACGGGAAAGGGAGATGACCGGCGTCCACACATTCCCCGTGTGCCGCGCCACCTCTGCCACGGCATTCTCCAGCGACGGGATCTTCCCGTTGGCGTCCCACAAGCCGTGTTCGCCCATCGATTTTACGCCGGGGCGGTTTGCGACATAGTCAAGATAGTTTTCCCGGCTATCCACAGGCTCAATGAAGTCTTCGTGGATCTGCGCGATGAGCTCAAAGGCTGTCTGCCGGTTGGGTGAGCTCACATACCCCTCATGCTCCGGCAGATCCCTCGCCTCTGGGAAGCTGCGGAGCAGACGCCGGATGTACTGCTGCTGTTTCTTCGTGGTAGGAAGATGAGCATTGTCATCCTTGAGAAGCTGCACACCTTCACGGGTGGCGAAGTAGCGGGTGCGGTGGGCCAGCCGAGCAGAATCTCTGCCGCCCTTCATATAGGGCGAGATAAAAATTATTCGAGCCATGTACCATCAGGTAACTGTCGCTGGATATCCTGGGCGTCCTCGAACCTGATCTGACCGTTGGTGCGTTTTACCTCGTCCACCACATACCCGCGCAGGGCGCGGCGATCCTCCAGCGTATCCCGGAAGTGGGCGGCGATGGTGTGCGCCATAATGCCCTGCTCCACCGCGCACTTGAAGAGAATGCTGTTGGTGCGGTTGGTGCTGTCTGCGATGATCCCACGCAGCGTTGCCACCAGTGCGCCCGAGAGATACTCGGTAATATTCTCCGTGCCGAGATAGCCCATATAAAAGCGTAGAGCCTTTTCCACGAATTCGTTTCGGTTTTTGCTGTTGCTTTCTTCCAGCCAGCTATCCATTTGTCTGCGCGTTTCAGGATAAAGCCGGATAGTCATCTGTTCTTTTGACATAGTTGCCGTCCTTTCTGTTGATGTCGCTTGTTATGGGCGCAACCCCCTGCGACGCGGTAGTTTTTCGGAAAATGCGCCTACAACTCATTTGAAATCCAGTGAAAACGCCTACAACTCCGAACGCTGAAAAGCCCCGCACTGCGGGGCTTTGTGGCCGGTCCGGGGCGGAAACGACACCGGGCCTTTATCTTGTTATATTTTCGAACGGGGATATCTCCCCACAAAACACCTTCAAAACCGGTATCAACGCTCTCAAGAGCGATGATATAATATCCTCATGCGGCCAGAGAATTTCCTGCTTCTATCTTTGTAGCCAAGTCTACTGCGCACAGACTGGAACCTCTGCCCTGTGGGATGTCACTTATGAGCCGGATGTCGAAGCGATGGATCGCTTTCTTCTAATCTCGCAACAGGTTGTGACCTTCAGCAGCACGAGGAATGTCCGTAATTTGAACACGAGAGGAGCCTGCACTATGTACATCGTTGGGATCGACATCGCCAAGAGAAAGCATGAAGCAGCCGTGATCGACGGCGAGGGTGCTGTCATCATCAAGCCGTTTTCCTTCACCAACAACTGCTCCGGGTACAATCGGCTGCTGGCCATGCTCACCAAGGCCAAGCTGCCGCTTGACGAGGTTTCCTTTGCAATGGAGGCCACCGGACACTACTGGCTCGCTCTTTTTACCAGACTTCAGAAGGAGGGCTTCCGCGTTCAGGTCATCAACCCGGTGCAGACCAACTCCATCCGCAGCTTCTACATCCGTCAGGCCAAAACAGATCCGCGGGACGCCCTGCTCATCGCAGAGGTGATTCGTTTCGGACACTTCTCCGAGTCTACCCTGCATCCCGAAAACATTTATGAACTGAGAGAGCTGTGCCGTGGACGGCACGCCATCGTTGCCATGCAGGCAGATGTTAAGCGGAAGGTCGTTGCCCTGCTGGATCAAGTCTTTCCTGAATACGAAACAGCTTTTACCAATATGTTTAGCGACACCTCCATGGCGATTTTGCAAACCTGTCCTACACCAAAGGAATTATCCGAGATGCCTCTCGAGGAGCTCTGCCATCTCATCGAAGTCTCCAGCCACAAGCGCTTCCGCATGGCGAAAGCGCAGGAGATTCAGGCGCTCGCGCGCGGTTCCTTCGGCTTCGCCATGGCCGGTGATGTTTTCAGCACGATGATCCGACTTTACGCGAAGCACCTCGTTTTCTTGAAACAGCAGGTCAGGGAAATGGATCGCAAGATCGCCGAGATCATGGAGACCCTGGACACGCCGATCACCACCATCACCGGCATCGGCCCGACCCTTGGCGCGTACATCCTCAGCGAAATTGGGGACATCAATCGCTTCTCCTCCGCGGCAAAGCTTGCCGCCTACGCGGGGATCGATCCAACCATGCGGCAGTCCGGCGAATACAACGGCGTCAGAAACCGTATGTCCAAACGAGGCTCGCCTTATTTGCGGCACGCCATTTGGCTGGCGGCTTCATCGGCGGTGCTTCACGATCCGGCGCTGAAGCTTTATTTTCAGAAAAAACGGGATGAAGGGAAGCCCTACATGGCGTCCGTGGGCCATGCCTGCAGGAAGATGGTCTCCATCATTTACGCTGTTATGAGAGACAACAAGGCCTATACGCCCTGCATCCCAAATGAGATTTCAGCTTGACAAATTATAGCCGGTCTGTGCTTTTATCGAACAGGCAGGTTCCCAGCACAGTTCCCCATAGGAGGGGCGAAAGCGGGGGCAAACAGCGCCGATGCCTGTCCGGGGTGCAGGGATGCCACCCTCGCCCCCAAAGCCGCACACAGCGGCTCACAGGGAGCATAGCTGGCGAAACAGGGAGGAGCCGCCCTCTGGGGGGGCGGCTCCTCCTGTGTGGTGTGGTCAGCTGACTTGTTCCATCCATGCCTGCTTTTCCGCCGGCGTCTTTTCGATCCAGTCCAGCAGATTCTGAGACTCCTCCAGCCACTTTGCCATCTCGAACAGCCTCGTCCTGGCGTAGGGGCTGTCTACACGAAGTGACGTTTCAAACAGATCCCAGATGTTATCCAGCGTTTCAAGTCCGCTGGCATTCATGGGCAGTTCTTCCTCCGGCAGCACATGTGTCACCGTGCCATTTTTTTCTGCGGCGTGGATGGCATCCAGCTCGCGGTCCAGGAGTGAGATGACCTCCTGTGTGTCACCAACGGGGATGTCCCATGCCGTCCCAATGTGGGAGATGCACTCTCGGTGGAGCTGCACATCTGCGGTGGGGTGGAGCACCAGCAATGCCAGTCCCTCTTTTGCGATATTCATCTGCAGTTCTTTTGCGGTATCAATTGTCATGTTTGTTTCCTCCTGATTTTTGATTCGGGCAATGCCCGTGCAAACACAATGGCACAGCGCAGGCGGGAAAGCTATTCACGAAAAGCAACAAAAAATCCATGGCTGGTTTTGTGAAAAGCCAATGGAAACCGCAGTTATTACATGGTTTGCTCCTGCGCGGTGTTCCGCATCTTTTAGATAAGCCGCGGGTGCAAAAGGGAGAGCCACGCCAGTTGGCACGGCTCTCCGGGCAGCGTATTCGATTTCACATTCCCAGCACCGGTGAATCGCGCTGCTCCTGTTCCGGTGTTAGGATAACCAGCCAAGAGAAACTCCACTTTCTTTTCCTTTGCGATCACAGCTGCAGCTCCGCAGTCTGTGCCTGCTCCTCGTGAAGCTGTTGGGCATACTCGCGCAGGCTCATGCCGGTCTGTTCCATGCAAAACGCATCCATCTTCCGCATCAGCACTTCCTGCTCGGCTGCGTTGAGCGGATAGCTCCAGCTCTCCTCGGAGCCGTCACCCTTGCAGAGCGTCAGCTCCAGCGTGTCGCAGGGTCTATCCTCCGCGATGTCGTAGTTGGCATAGATGTTGAGCCAGTCATCGTTTTTGTCCGTGAGGACGAAGGTTCCGAAGGCAGCGTCTACATCAAAGCTTGCCTCCACATAGAAATTGAGCTTACCGTCCTCATCCATCATGATCTCATCACTGAAGGAAAAATTCCGTGCGGAGAGGTGTCCCGCCGAGGTGATCTCTTTACCATTCAGCAGCTCCAATAGCTTGGAGAGCTGTTCATCCGCCGAAGCAAAGTGCGACCTTGTGGCATGGTAGACGGATGGGGAGACATCCCGCATCGCCCAGGTCCGCCAGCCGTCCATGATGTGTACGGCGGAGAACTCCCGCTTGTCGAAGTTCACATCAAACACGCCGCGCACCTTGCCGGTGTTCTCCATGCGTACAGCGGTCAGGGCGTCAAACTCTTTTGCTGTGATGGGTTGCCCGCCGAAAAACATTCCGATAAATTTGTCCGGCGCAGTGCCTTTCTCTGCGGTGACATAGCCGCGCAGCTTTTTGCAGGCATCCAGCAGCTCCTCACCGGGCGTAGTCTTGAAGTACCACTCCTGTCCGTTTTCTACCACATGGTAGGCGGCGTAGGTGCGGGCGGCCTCCCTCGCTTCACGCTCTGCGGCATCCTCTGCGTAGATCTCGGCACTGATGCGTTTGTATTCCTGCTCCGGGAGCTGGTTGCACAGCTCATCCAGCACATTCTCCAGATGCTCCTGCAGGGTTTCACCTTTGAGATGCTTCTCGATGGCATCCTTCCAACGCCGGTCGACCCACAATGTGATGTCTACATGATCCGCCATCTCAGTTGCCCTCCTTCACAGCCGCAGGCTTCGGCTCACTGCTCTGCGGCTTGGGTGCGGCGGGCTTGACCGGGCGCTTGGGTTTCACCGCCGCGGGAGCGGCCTTGCTGTCCAGATACTCCCGCAGCGGCTCCGGTACGGTTTTTTCATACAGAGCGTTCAGCGCATCCTCCAAGTGCTCCTGCACAGAGGAGTGTTCCTTGCGGAGCGAGAACTCCAGTGCGCCCAGCTTCTCATCGTCAAAGGTGACGGTGACAGTTGCTTTTTTCATGTGCGTGTCCTCCTTCTATATGCTATTTTCAGCGTTTTTGTGTTGTGGGTGGTGTAACTACCCTCGGCACGAGACAGGTGTTGTTGAAACGCTGCGCGCGCAGGGGTCATAGCGGCTTACTTGCCGTTTTCCGAGCCCTTGCAAGAGCTGCTTTTTGCGCTTCACTTGCGATCCGAGGCGGTACGATCTTTATCCATGATTTTGGAATGGTGTAGTCAACTGCCCGTCCGCTGCGGGACGCTTTGACGAGCCTGCAGTCCTCCGGCCTGTCCCGCGCCAGTGCTGCCAGCTTCTGACGCAGCATCTTGTTGTGGGTATAAATACCGGCGGTCTTTTCTTCCTCGTTGAAGTTGATAATGGTTTCCTGCTCATAACGAGCCATGTTCATGCAACACACCTCCGATCACAACATCTGCGGCTCCTGCGGAGCCTGCTCCATTTTCTGCTGTGGGTGGTCGGTCAGTGCATACCAGCAACCATGCTCGTCTCTTTTTAAGGACAGCACCTCCATCTCCAGAAGTTCCTGCGCCTCGACCGGCATCTGACATCCGCTGACTCCGGGATGTGCCATAGTCGCTTCGCCGTGTAAGAGCTTCTCCGTTTCGGAAGGAGTCAGATCCACAAAACCGCACGGCGTCATGAGCTGAAAGTAATCATCCGGATAGCTTGTCAGCAGTTCCTCAATAGTCTTCGGCTGTATTGCATAAACCACATCACGCACCTGCGTTTGCCGTGTCTCGTCATATAGACCTGTGAGCAGACTTTGGAAGGTCTCGCCCACATCCACAGTCTGATGCTCCATCCAAGCCTCACTCAGAAGTTCCAGTGGCTTCTCCTGCTGCAGCAGAAAAATCATCTTCTTGCGGGAAAGATTTTCTCCAAACGCCATCAGCTCGGAGTGGCAGGTCATCATGGCGGAGATCTCATCTGCAGCCTGAATCAATTCGTCACGAGAGAGCTGGTCGAGCCGGTTCATGTACCCTGCCATCTCGTTCTCTGTCTTTTGGAACAGAAGCTGCCAAAGCTCCCGTGCCGTCCGCTCTGTATGGGGCGCTGTATCTTGTCCACCGACGAAGAGAGCAGAGGTATTTCTGATATCGTCCATATTCCCCTCGTTTCTCACATTGTCATTTCCGGTTGCTGCGCTTGCCGGATGTCCTCGCAGAACCGTAGGATTGTGTGACTGAACTCCATGTCATAGTTTTCAGCCTGCTCTGCCTGCCACGCCTCTCTTACAGAGGTCAGCGGTTTGTCATTAGAGAGAAGCAGGATCAACTGCTCCCGTTCAAAAACTGCGGTGAGCAGGGCATTATAGCAAATCCGGGTTGCCTCGATCTCCCCGGCGTTGGCAATGAGCTGCCCCTGTGTCATGCGGTAGAGAGAATCGGTGTATTCCCGCTGTTCACGCTCGATGTGTTCAAATAGGAGCTCCTGCAGTTCCGATGTGGTCTGTACCAACTCGCCCTGCACGATCTCCTCCGTAAGAAATAGCGCCACATCGATGACCTCCGCGTTGCGGAAGGTGAGGTCGCCGCGGTAGCCGATCTTCAGCCCTGAAAATTCCTTCGCCGCCTGCACCAGCTCTTTCGGGCTGCCGGGAGGGATCTCCTGATTCCAGCGGTACCAATTATCTTCGTAGCCGCAGGGCGTGAGCTTGAGAAGAACATAGTCCTCCGGCACAAATTTAGGATAGCGGCAGAGTTGCCCGCCCACGGCATAGTAGGGCTTTCCCTCACACATTACGGTCTGTTCCATGTACGCTTTCATTTTAGGGAGGCTCTCACAGAACCAACACTCGCTGTCCTCGAAGCGGCGGATCTGACCGTCATCCAGAATGCTGTCGAGGCGATCTGCTTTTGCCAAGTGGTACACCACCGATGGTGCAGGTACTTTTACATAGGCCATTCTATATTCCTCCTACATCTTCAGTTCAGGCACCGGTCCGCCACCGAACAGTCCGCTTGCCGCCATATCAGACAGTTCTTGTGAACTTGCACCCTGCTCCGCGGCTTCCGCTGCGGGTAAGATCTCATTGCTCAGCAGCGCATTGCCTGGCGCATGGATCACCTGATAGACCGTCTCCACGGCACGAGGACTGAACCGCTTTGAGATCTCTTGGAACGCAGCTACCAGAGAAGACATTTCCTGCTCGAAGGCGGTTTCCGCACCATCTGCCAGTTCCTCCGCAAATGTGATCCACGCGGCAGTGGTGTGACCATCGTGCTGCGGAATCAGCTTGTCCAGCATGTCTGCATACTTCCTCTGCGGTGTTCCCACTGCCCATTGGTATTGAAAATGCTTCTGCTGATCATCATGTCCGTGAACCGCTGATTCCGATGTGGAACTGTCTAATTCTTGATTGGCGTATTGCTGCATAAACAAATTGAACAATTCCAGCGTTCTCTGCTTTGCCTCCCGGACAGAATAGTACGGTCCGATGGTTTCGGCACATTCCATTTTGTCGTCACGCACATAACCATAATAGTGATTGCAGAGGCTTCCGGGGTCGTGTGCATATCGGCGCTCCCGCTCTGTATAGATAACGACCTGAAATCGTTCATAGGTCGTTGCGGGGTCGCGTCCCTCGAAGGTGTATCGCGGCGATCCGTCAGTAAAGTCTGCGCCTTTTGTCCAGACGATTTTGTTCTTTACTTCATCTTTTGGAAATTCCATTCGTTCCTCCTCAGTCATAATTGATATACGGCACCTTCAGCCAGTGCGTCCAGCCGCGGTCCGCCAGCTCCGTTTTGACGACGCCATACCTTGTCCCCATAGCTTCGACGACCTGACCGTTGCCGATGTAAACACCGATGTGTCCGTCGTGCCAAACCGCAAGGCCGGGGATGTCCGGCATTGTGCTAATGGGTCCGGATTCTTTGGCGTTATAGTACATCTGGTTTGCGCCGATATCCGGCATCCCATGGGTACCATAGTCGATGGTCATCGTTTCCGGGGACAGCCAGCCATAGCCCTTGATGAGTCCCACGCAGTCGGCGGTCCTGCCGCCCAGCCAATTGGCGCGGATGATGTCCTCATGATCGCCAACACCGTCCGGGTATTGCGACACCTTGTAGGTGAGGAGTGACTCCGTCAACACATTACCATAGGTGCCCCATACATAGCCCCAGCCGGACTCCCATGCGTGGATGGCGTAGGTCACAAGGTCGGCTGCATTTTTATTGGCGGGATCAACAAAGGCGGAGATGTCCAAGTCGATACTGCTTCCATCCCCGCGAAGGAACTCGCCGCTGTAGCTGCCGCCGCCTGCGGCGCCGGCGATCATGGTATAGATGTGGTTGATGTTGCTCTTATCATCCTCCGTGATCGTCCGGTTCAGCTCCGCTTCGAGATTGGCATACGCCTGATATAACGAAACCGGAACAGCGACGGTGTATTCTTCTGTCGTACTGGTAACCGTGCCATCCTCGCTCTCAACTTCTACCGTGCGGGTACGGGTTTCCCAATTGTAGAAGCACTCCACAAAGCGGTTTGCCGCCCGTCTGCTGGGAGCGTCCTCGCCAAAGCAGAGGGCATAAAAAACGGCCTTGATCCGAATCGGGTCAAGGCCGTTTCCACTTTCCGTCCGCCCATTGACGGAGGCGACCGCCGAATCCAGAAGAGAAAAAGCGGTGCGCATCTCCTCAATATGATACCGGAATGCCATAGGCACCTCGGTCGAATAGCTCGTCCCATAGAAGGCTGCGGCTACCGCCTGGTTGTTGTGATCCGCACCGCCTGTGCCGATGGAGCACAGCGCGGCGATCAGGAGGATGACGGGCGAGAGAACAGCGACCAGCCCCCAGCCGATCCCTTTGCGGAGCTTCTCGTTGGAAAGGGCTGTCGCCGCGGCTCTGGCGAGCATGGTTACTGCCATCAGCGACCACCCGCTGTGCCAAACAGCTTTTCCTTGTATGCAGGGGCGTGTACCGCCAGCAGATATCGCTCGTTGCCGCACTTGTACAGACAGACACCGCGCTGGGGAAACTTGATGAGGTTATATTCTGCCTCATCCAGCTGGAGCATCTCCATGTAAGACCGCTTATCGATAGATCCTGCGTTGAACAGGAACTGGTGAGGTGGGATGCTGAATAGCGGCTTTGTCATTTCGCGCACCTGTTCCTGATCAAAGTCCTCCAGATTCTGCGAAGCCAGCAGCATGGCGGATTCCTTTTTGCGAACACGCTTGAGGCAGTTTCGGATGTACTCAATGGCTGTGGGGTTGGAGAGCCAAATATACAGTTCGTCCAGTGCCGCCACCGTATTGCCCTCGGTCAGCAGCTTGTCCGACAGGAACGACAGAATATTGAACAGCATGGCGTTGCGAACATTTTTTGCCGCGCCCAACAGTCCTTTCACACCGAAAACGAGGAAACGGCTGGATGTGATGTTGGTGTGTCCATTGAAAAACTGCGCGTCCGCGCCCTTGCACATGGAGTGCAGCCCCAACAGCACCTCACGCAGGAGCTGCTCGGTGTAGAGCTGGTGAGCGGCCATGTCATAGCTTTTGTACTCCGACTCGATCAGGTCATAGAGGTCGGAGAGGGTTGGATAGCTTTCCGGCCGCATCCGGCGGAAGTTGGTCCGCTCTGTGATGCCCCATTTCCCATACAGCTTGGAGAGCATGATCTCAATGGTGTCGATATGGGCATCCGAAAAATCCTTGTAGGCGCGGAAGAAGTCCTTGAGGAAGGAAATGTGCTGTGCCAGCAGGGTGCTTTTTCGGAAGGCTTCCGGGGCGGCTGTATCGTCTGGGTCGCCGCCGTCATCCCAGCATTTCGGCTCCAGCACATTGATGATGTACTTACCCGCCATAAGGTCGGCAAAGCAGCCGCCGACAGCTTCGCACATTTCCTGCTGCTCATGCTCGGCATCCAGCGTGATAATGGATTTGCCGGACTCCAACAGGTTCAGGATGAGCAGCTTCATGAGGTAGGATTTGCCCTGACCGGAGTTGCCGAGGATAAGGATATTGGCGGAGGTCTTGTCCTCGTCGCGCTGGTCGAAGTCCACGAGGATGTTGCTGCCGTACTTGTCCCGCCCGACATAGAAGCCCCTTGCGTCCGTTTTACCGCTGTAGTTGAAGGGATAGAGATTTGCCACGGAGTTGGCAGGCAGGACTCTTTCAAACTGCGCTCCGAAGGCATTGTAGCCCACGGGACTGGCACAGCAGAAGCCCTGCTGCTGGCGGAGCAGGAGTCTGTCCACATTGAGCTTGCTCCGCACCAGTTCGGTCAGCACGTCGGTCTGCAGCAGCTTGAGCGCGTCATAGTCCGGGGCAGTCAGCTCAATGTAGACCGCGCAGTGGAACAGCGGCTCCTTGTTGCGGTGGCGGCTGCCCTCCATGGAGATCATGTCCTGCAGGTTCGTTTCTGCAATGATGGTCTGCCGCAAGTCATTGGGGTTCGATTTGTTCATGCGGTTTTTATTCGCGGCGTTGTGGAGGATACGGTCCTCCTCGGCCGGGGTGAGCTGCCGGGTATAGATACGCAGGGTGATGCCGTCCTTCTCTCCCAAATGCCGCAGCAGAGCCTGCTCGTCGGTCTGGGTGGGATATTCCCGCAGAGCCCACACGCAGCGGAAGGTGTTGCCGCAGATGAAGTGGTCGGGATTAAACTGCACCACGGAGGGTGCGATCATATCCAAGAAGGATTTGACAGGTGTGTCCTCCGTGTGCCTTGCTGTAGCTTTTTTCTTGTTTGCTGCCAAGTGATATCCCTCCTTATTCTCCGAAAAGGACCCAGCGTTCGCCGTCGTGATCCTCGTACCGCTCGGTGGTCACGTTCTGCTCAAAGTAGACTCCCAGCATCCTTTTGAGATCCTCCTCGGTGGCACGACGGACGGTGAAGCCGTTATCCTTGATGCTCTTTTCGATGCGAGAGAGGTAGCTGAACACATCGGATTCCTTTTTGCCCTGCAGCCGGACGAGGATATAGAACTCCCGGCTGGATGCCATGAGCACCTGAATACGATCCAGGTGCTTGCTGTCCTGCTCCAGCAGCTTTCGGATGACGGGCAGCTCCTCCTCGTTTGCCCGCTGGCGATAGAACGCCTTGTTGTTCTCAAAGGACTCCTTGGAATTTAACGCCAGCATCTCGATCTCCGCCATGCCCTTGACCACATTGAGCAGGGCATAGATCCTTGCGCCCACGCCGGCGTCCGGCAGAACGGAGATGTTGGTGGGCTTGATGGCAAAGAACACCAGTTCTCCCATGCGGGTGGCGATGCCATAGTCGGTGATATCATCAATGCCCATGAGCTGCCGGGTGGACTGCTCACGGGCATCTTTCTTTTTCTGCTTTCTACTCATGGGTCGAGCCTCCATTCGTAGTATTGCTGTTTTGTCAGCAGGAACGCGGCGGCATAGCGGATGAAGTCCAGAATGCTGGTGCCCTCATGCCGGATCGTCAGGAAGGCGAAGACTGCCGTCAGCACCAGCGGCAGGGCGATGCCGGTCTGGGTCAGCGCCAGGACAGAGAGAAGAAGTCCCACGCCGATGATGCCGATGTCCCGCAGCTCCCACAGCCACAGCGTGGCCTTTGCGGACAGGTTGTCCGGGTAAATGTACATGACTGATCACCTCCAATGAGAATGAGGGAGGCCGCGGGTGTTCCCGCGGCCTCCTATGATGAATGGTTATTCCGCTTCCGTGTCATCCAGCGCATTCTCGATGAGCTGGATGAGGAACTGCTTTTGCTTGAGGTTGCGGGCTGCCAGATATTCCTTCAGCCGCTCGAAGAGCTCCGCCGGGATCTGTACCGCCAAGGTGCGCTCTGCTTTCATGCTGATCTGCCCTCCTTCAAAGTGTTCGGTGAAGATGCGCTCCACATATTCCGCCAGAGTGTTCAGCTCCAGCTGTTCTTTTTCTGCCATGATCTTTGCATGGAGCTCGGTGGATATCATGGCACAGAGGTTCTTTTTTCCCTCCATCGGTTCTGCTCCTTTCCTCGATTTTGCAAGCAAAGCATACCGGAAGAAGGAGTGGAAAGCTATTTACCAAGTCTAACGAAGAAGCATGGCAAAACAGAAGCGATACCACCAAAGCGGCTACGCCGTCCGCAGCCAACAGGTAAGGGAATAAAAAGATCAGCCGCCCTGCGATTCGCAAAGCGGCTGATCCATTGCTCTTACGCTGTATTTGCATTACAGTTCCATTTTCGGCGCGTAATCCGCGGCAACTTCTTCTCGGACATCGTCCTCGGTGGTATCGAGCTGCCGTGGCGTCTGCGTCATCGCAAGCTCCTGCAGATGACCGATCCGGCGCTGCACGCTTTCCGTGATCGCATGGATGCGTCCCTCATCGATATAGTCGGCAGCTTCCTCGCAAGACAGTACGCCGGAGATCAGCTCGTCTACATCGGAGAGGCGATCAAAGTCGATCCAATCAAAATCGGTCACCAGCTTCAGCTGCTCGGCGTGGTGGTTTTTGAAGGGCTTGCAGACTACATCCTTTTCCGAGCGCATCTGACCGGGCATCTTATCATAGCCAAGGGAGGAGCCGCTGTCATAGATCGGAGCCATACCGAGCCATTCCAGCGTTTCCGCGTTTCGTAGTGCCCCAAAGTTATTGAAGTGGCGATCCTCGTTTGCGATGATATAGTCCAGCACCAGCATCCGGTCTAAAAACGGCGTAATGTTCCCGATGCCGAGCAGCTCGCAGCACTCCAATAGATGCCTGTATCGGGAGGTGCTGTTCTTCTGCTTTTTCGCCTGCAGCAGCCTCCACGCCGGGATCAACTCCGTATTCTCCGTAACAAAATCCTCACAGACCGAGTAGGGTGCATCCTTGCTCCAGATGACTGTATACGATACATGAGGAATGCCGAGCCGCTCCATGATGCCGGAGGCGATCACCTCGTTGAACGGCTGCTGCCGGAACGGGTTGCTGCCGCCCTTGATCAGGCACCGCTTCCCATCGATGATCTTCCACCGCTTTTTCAGATTGCCGTCCGATGTGCTGTCGGGGGAGCTGAAATTGAGTGCGTCCTTCTTCTTTCGTTCTCCGAACAGCACATCCCCGATGTCCTCCGAGAAATCATTTTGGAAAAAGTTGATGTCCTCCCACCGAAGCTCCGCGCCTTCCGGACAGATCCAGTACTGATCCGAGAGGCTCAGCCCGTAGCAGCGGACGAGCAGCATTTTGGTGTCTGCCACCCCCAACGATTCCAGTGCTTCCCGCACACCGCTGCGGCTTGCCGGAATAGAGCGATCCCGCCACCAGTCGTTAAACGCCGCACGGTCGGCGATCTCGTTTCGCACGGGGATGCCGATAGGCAGATGCTCCGGTGCGTAGACACTGCCAATTTTTTGTATAAAGCCGGTCACATCGTCCAGCTCGAGCTCTGCCACGGGGGTTCGTTTATGCATAAAGGTGCATTTCATACCTGTCGCCTCATTTCGTCTGCTTTTCTGTGATTTCAGCATGCGCAGCTGCGCCTGCAGTTCCTTGCGCTTTTCGATTTTATCTGCCAGCGGCGCGATCTCACTGTCGTGCAGATAGCGGCTCTGCTTGACGCCGTTTTCCGACCACTGGTGATAGTAATAGACCTTTCCGCCGATGGTTTTTTTGGAAAGATACCCCTTCGGCAGTCCGGCGATCTGCTCGGTCAGTTCCGTGATGCGCCTTAGCTGCTCCCTGTTATCCATGTCTGTCACCTCGTCTTTCGAGGATATTATACCCCGACTTAACCCCTGTTGTCAACGCTGTGCTTCATAAAAGCGCGGCGGCGATGCGCGACATGATAAACTCCACACAGGGTATCGCCACGCTGTTGCCCAACGCTTTATAACGGGCACTGTCCGAAGCACCGGGTATATCCGTCCAGCCGTCCGGGAAGCCCTGCAGTCTTTCACACTCCAGCGGCGTGAGGCGGCGAATGAGATGGGCACAGGCTTCTGCCTGTTGGCAAATCAGGTCGGTTGCGTCCTTGTACTGACGGGCACTCTGGGTACTTGCCACATCATTATGCCGAAAGTCATCCACACGCTGGCGGCTGTAGACCGCGTGGCGGTCTAATCCCGAGGATTGAGTTATCCCGAGATTAGGCGTGGCCTGTTCGCAAATGTGCTGGTTTTTCAATACTTTTTGTGTGTTGTTCATAAATAACCTCCAGATAAGAAAAAATATAAAAACACCTCTATAATGTAGTTGGCGGCGAAAGTCGACTAACTGCATTCAGAGGTGTTTTTATGTCCGATGAAATTGTGTTTGATGTTCTATGCACAAAAGTGCTGGATGCATTGCGGGCTCTGGGGCTTGGTAAGTTCAGCATACGAAACTACTACTACGAAGGAATGTGGCCAATCATAAAGGTCTACCGTTCCGAGGGGGTGATATTGTATAGTGCTGCCTTTACAAATGAAATTGTGGATCGTTTTCGCTTGGAACACGAAAACGGCTTGGTAGCCGACCGAATCTGGGCGAAAGTCAGAAAGGCTGCAGCTCTCTTTGAGGAGTATGTCCAAACCGGAAAAATCGTTTGGAAACGTGTTAGACCTGCTCCAAAAATCCCCTTGACTCCGTACTATCAAGAACTCCTGTGTAGCTTCTGTCAACATGAAGCGAATACACGAGCCATTGGATTTGAGAGTCTACGGGGCGAGGAGAATATCTGCCGCAAATTCTTTGCATATCTCGACGACAACGATTGCCATACTTGCCAAGATATAAACTTGGGAAATGTCAACGCTTTTTTGGTGTTCATCGCATCTCACCGAAAATCAAGCATGGACAGAGTAGGCAACACATTGAAACATCTGAGCGCATACCTGGTATCCACAAAAAGCTGTCGTGATTTCAGCGCCGCATTGATTACTCGGCCCGCGCCCAGGAAGAAACTGCGACCCGCCTTTTCCTCAAAAGAGGTCCGAATGGTCATGGACACAGCGGCGAAAAATCCAACCCTATCGCTCCGCGATACCGCAATGTTTGCTGTTGCCGCCAGTTTGGGGCTGAGAGCTGGGGACATTGTTCGTTTAACGCTTTCTGATATTGACTGGATTCATCATGAAATACACTTCGTACAGAATAAAACCGGAGTTGAACTGCATCTGCCTCTTGAAGCATCAGTAGGAAACGCCATTGCGAATTATATTCTTCACGAGCGACCCAAAACGCAATCCCGGGCCCTCTTTATTCGTTCCCGTATTCCTTTTGACGCTATGACCTCGACCGCTGCAGGAGACCGCCTGAGAAAATATATGAAACTCTCAGATGTTGAGTATACTCCGGGTGACGGCAAAGGTTTTCACAGTTTCAGAAGGTATATCGCCAGTTCCATGATAAACCAAGAAGTTCCCATCGATACCGTGAAGGAAATCTTAGGCCATACGCAGATAGGCTCATTGAAAGCATATATGCGAATCAGCCGGGACAAGCTGGCAATGTGTGCGCTCGGATTTGACGGCATCGAAGTCATTCAGGAGGCCCTGTTATGAGATATACGTTCACCGGGGCATTTGCACCCCATATTTGTGGCCTGATCGAAAAGAAACAGGCACTCGGCTATGACTACCACGGAAGCGCGTGCATTCTTCAAACCTTTGATAAATTCTGCCGTGAGCAATTTCCAAATGAGACCTGCTTGACCGCGGAGTTAGCCATGAAATGGGCCGAGAAGTCCAAGACCGAGCAAAATCTGTCCAGATTGAATAGGGTATCTGTGATTCGGGAGCTCGCCAAACACATGAATAGTGTAGGAGAACAGGCGTATCTTTTGCCACTTCAGCTCACGAAGAAAACCGGACGGCATATCCCGTACATTTATTCAAAAGAAGATCTGTCCAAGTTGTTCAAAGAAATAGATTCTCTGCAGCCCAGCCTTAGAGCACCCACAAAACATCTGGTGGTATCTGTAATATTCCGAATGATTTACTGTTGTGGTCTCAGACCTATAGAAGCCAGACGGCTCCGAAGAAAGGATGTCAACTTGTTTAATGGGACGGTGAATATCCTTGAATCGAAAGGGCACAAAGACAGAATCGTTGTATTGTCCGAAGATATGCTTGAACTGTGCAGGAATTATGACCTGCGCGTAGAGAAGATATACCCTCACCGCAAATATTTCTTCCAGAGTCCAAGTGTCCGAGGCGACGGAATGTACTCAATGGAGTGGATCATTCCGACATTCAGAAGGTTCCTTCAGGCGGCAGGCATATCCGGATACGGTGAGATCCAGCCCAGACTTTATGACCTGCGGCATACATTTGCAACACATCGGCTGCATCAGTGGGTAAAGGAAGGAAAAGATGTAAATGCCTGCCTTGCGTATTTGAGCGAGTATATGGGCCATTCAAATCTCGAGAGCACGGCATACTATATTCATTTGCTTCCAACGCTTTATACCGACTTGCCAGAACTGCACCTTGATAGTTCCTTTGAAATGGAGGCAGATTTATGCGACTGAAAGATGAGAAATTCTATAAAACGGTAAGGGACTTCCTTGACATCTACTTGATTAGACATAGAGGCTATAGTTTAAATACGCAGAAATCGTATCGAGAGGCAATAAATCTTCTTCTCCTTTATTTTAAGGCGGAGCGTGGGCTTGAATATTCCAATGTTGGCTTTGAGGACATCACTTACTCAAATATAACTGGTTTTCTCGAATGGCTCTCAAAATCCAGAGGATGTTCTCCAGCAACGGTAAATCTGCGGTTGATGGCAATTCGTTCTTTCACAAAATATGCAGGGATATTAGATTCCGGCAAAATCTATATGCAGGTCGAAGTCGGCAATATTTCTGTCCGAAAAACTCCGGGAAAAGTTGTGGAGTTTTTGACGGCTCCTGCATTGGAAACTCTTTTTGAGCAACCCAACCGCTTCAAAACGAATGGATGCCGTGACTTCTGTTTTATGCGATTGATGTACGACACCGCAGCACGTTGTCAAGAACTGGTGGATGTAAAAATCCATGATTTGAGCATCCAGAATTCTCATGCAACAATCTGCCTTACCGGAAAAGGAAATAAAATGCGAATAGTTCCCATTTCCCCATCTGTGGTTGAATTGCTCAAAACTTATTTAGATAAAGTCCATCCGACCGAGCAGAGAAAGAGTGATGACTATCTTTTCTTTACAATACATCATGCCCGCAAAAGCAGGATGTCCACCGATGCCGTTAATCTCTTTATGAAAAAGTATGGTGAGATGGCAAGGCAAACTTGTCCTGAAGTGCCGGAACGAGTACATCCACACCAGCTTAGGCATTCCCGTGCTATGCATCTGTATCGTGCCGGGATGCCGCTTGTCCTCCTCTCGGAGTTCCTTGGGCATGCCGACGTCAACACCACTCGAATCTACGCATGGGCCGATACAGAGATGAAGCGGCAGGCAATTCAAAAGGTATCTGGAGATACAGGCAGAATTCACATTGAACCTATCTGGGTAAACGATGAAGAGATGATAAAGCGTCTATATGGTTTGGCTTGATTTTACCACATTTTAACCGTGTTCATAATGCGACGACCAGCTATGATCTGGTCGCCGCAAATTTATTATCCGGAGGATTTAACATGAATTACAGCAGAAAAAACACTATCTCTCAACAAAAAAACGATGGCCAATCTTACTCCCTCGGGATAACTCAATCCTCGGGATTAGACCGCTTATCTGGATATCCAGATAAGCGATCTGTGGCGGTCAAAGTATACGCCAAGTCATCCTGACAGCCAAGACCGTTGCCGCCGTTCTGCGGCTGCCGGTCGACTGTATTGCCTGCAATGCAGATGGCATCTGCCTCCTGCTCGACCAGCGGCACATTGTTGCCGCCCGTGCCATAACGGGCGGACATGGTCGGCGCGACCTTATGTGGCCCTGTGTAACGGCTGTCAATGCCGTGATTTTCATATACGAGAGGCTGGTGCCCATGCTCCTGCGCCCGCAGCGTGCCGGATATATTTTCAGAGCAATTCATCACGCTGCCACCCTGGTCGTTGAGGCACAAAACCGACGGCATACAGTTCCCTCCGGGGCTGCCCTTGAGTGTGGGAGCAACCGATTCGTTGTATCCAATGCCGCCCGCGCTGGCACCTGCCCCGGCAGAAAAACCAGCCACGAAGGTCTGCTGTTTCATTCCCGGACTTGCTTGCAACGCGCCCGCCACATCGTGCAGATCCCGCACCTCGTCCCGTTGATTGGCGGCAAAGGCCATGACGCCATTCCTGCCGGTGGACATCCCACAGTTGACGCCGAGCGTGGCCGCTACATCGCCGGTCAGGTCGCCGTTGTAGCCGTCAAAACCCTCCACAGCATCGTCCGGCTGCGTCACGAAGGTCTGCATCTGCATATTCGTCGTTGCCAACAATGCGCCTGACACGCCGTGCAGGTCGATGCCCTCGTCTCGCTGGTTGATGTGGTACGCTTCTAATCCTGTGGGCTGTCCGTCCGGGCGCATGAGCCCCGCCTGAATTCTCAATGCCCGTTCCAGCTTTTGGGGCAACTCCTTTCCGCGCTCAAAGGCACGGCGCAGGATGCCAATGCAGGCGACTTTCGACAGATAATACTTTTGCGCCGGGGTTGCCTCCAGTATGCCGGAGAGCGGGACTCGGATCGGAATACGGGGCGCAGCCCCGGTATTGAGGGGGCGTTTCCCTTTGCGCCATGGAGATCGGAGATCCCAGTGGCGCTGCCCGAAGAGGTCGACAGAACCGGATACCAGATCCAGGTGGAAATACGGGATCGAAATCAGTTCGGAGTCCGGTTTGCCCGGTCTGCGCTTGGGCGGAGCCCCGGTCCCTTCGGCTGCTTCCAATTCAAGCATCATCAGCTGCCCGTTTGCATCGAATCGGTACATCTATGTGACCTCCTTCCCGCAGTTTTCCGTTTCGCCAAATGCATCAAATAAAAGCTGCGGCGCAAGCGGTCCGGCGAAGTCAGCAAGGAGGAAAATGCGCTTGCGACGCTGCGCGACGCCCCAAAATTGCGCATCCAGACAGCGCCATGCAAGAGAAAACGCACCGCCTGCCGTGAGCTCACCGGCGTCAGGCCATGCGTAAGGATAGGGGCTTGGGATACGCTCATTGGGAAAGCAGATCCGCACGATCTCCTCCAGCACGATCCGAAAATCCTCGTACTTCGGTGTCCCGCTTGAAAAAGCACCCGGCACATTCTCCCAACACATCCAGCGCGGCCGTATGTTGACACCCTCCCGACCACGGGCTTTCTCTGCCAACCGCATTTCGCGCACGATCCGCATCTGCTCCATAAAAAGGCCGGAACGAGCCCCCGCAAGACCTGCCCTTGCGCCGGCAACAGACAGATCCTGGCATGGGCTGCCCCCGCAGATGATGTCCACGGGCGGCAGCTCCGCACCATGCAGCTTTGTGATGTCGCCCACATGGAGCATATCGGGGAAGCGCAGCTTTGTCACCTCAATGGGAAAGGCTTCGATCTCCGACGCCCACACCGGCGTGATGCCACTGCGGATCGCGGCCAAAGGGAATCCGCCAATGCCATCGAATAAGCTGCCCATCGTCAGTCTGCTCATTTCGCCACCGCCTGTACGACCGTGCGCGTGGTGTTGACGGCGGCCTGCGCGGTATAGACAGCACTCATGAGGTTTGCCTTGGTGGAGGTATCCAGTCCAAAGGCTCCGGCGATACGGGGGATCTCACCGGCAGAGAGCATGAGCCCAAGCCCTAACAGGGCATGATCCTTGAACACCATAAGCCCGGCGACAAGGATCGTCGCCTGCAAGAACGCCGACAGGCATAGGCCGATGATCTGCTTGCACCATTGGATAAAGCCGTCTGTATATCCGCGAGGGACACTGAACATATAAAGGCTTCCCACGGCGATCTGGATGAGCAGGATGCCGCCGCGCTTCAGATTGGCGAAGAAGACCTTGATGATCGCATACGCCATAAGGATGATGCAGAACAGGATCATGATCCCGCTGGTGATACTGCCGAAGCCCAGCAGCGGCCCTGCCGTCAGGTCGGATATCGATTCCACGGCGTTGAACTCCCGCATGACCTCTCCGGCCACATCGCCGATAGAAGTCCCGTAGCCGGTGAGAGCTGCGGTGAAGGTCCCCTGCAGAGATACGCACAGCTCATAAAGCCGGACCGGAACAACGGTGAAAAGGCTGACAGCCATAAAGCCCTTGATGGCATTGAGGGCGGTCTCGCGGATGTTGCCGCGGCCGCTGGAATACTCCACGCCGGTTTCAAAGCAGGCCACCACCAGCCCTGTTCCGTAGAGTGCCCATGCCAAATAGGAGAAGAACAGCACGATGCTCTGCACCCATGACATCTCGAAGAGCTCGACACCCATGTTTCCCATCTCCGAAAAGAAGTTGCCGAGAAAGCCTACGACCTGACCGTAGAACCAGTCCACAATTTGGCCCAAAACCTTATCGGCAACAAAATCCCAAATAAACATTGTTCGGTTTCACCTCACTTCCGGGTGAGGCCGTACCAGCTGCTTTGGGATATGGCAAAGGCCGTACAGCTGGTACGGCCTTCAAATCATGCTCGGTTTACATTGTCTGTGACCATTGCTGGTCGGTGGACCGGCTTATGTCTTGGAATACCTCCAGATAGTCTGACACTGCATCGGACAGCACCTCATAATCCTGCCGGGTGGGGTGATACACATACCAGCTCACCTTTCCATAGTCATCCCAAATGTGCGGCTCCACGCCGTTTCGGAAATTGGGATGTGAGGTCATCTTTATCCCAAGCAGATCCGAGAAGCGCAGGCGCAGGGTATCCACCTGCCCTTCGCTGCGGTTGAGGATCGTCAGCTGCAGGGCATTGTACTGGCTGGCGATCATGCCGGTGACGAATTGGATCTTCGCCCGATTCATGTCATTCAGGCGCACATAGCAGGCTCTGCCCACATAAGTGGCGTCAGGGTACCGTTCTCCGACGATCTTCCGAAGCTCCTGTTCGTAAAATGTCATCGTCTGCACCTCAAATTCCGATGATCTGCCAGATGTACAGCGGAGCCGTCAAGGTGAACACCAGGCAGGCGAACAAAATGGCGGGCGCCGTCCACTCGAACTGGCCGCTTTTTCTGAAGTCGAAATAGGCCGTCCCCAACTTGGCGAAGAAGAATACAGCCAAGATCAGGTCGATGGCGGGAAAGACTACATTGTTCACCACGGTCTTGATCTGACCGGAGGCCGTTTTCCAGGTGCTTTCCACCGCGCCGGCCACATCGCCTGTGCCTGCGGCAAAGGCCGTGGCGGAAAAAGCACAGCACAGAAGCAGCACAAGGGCGGTCAGAATCAGGATTCTCTTTTTTCTCATAAGTTCCTCCGTTTCTATCGTTGTTTTGTGGGAGCAATATGCCACTCCTCCCAGAGATTCCCCCGGATGGTGACGCGGTCCGTCAGGTTCATACTGAGCATTCCCGTGGGTGTCCAGCAGTCCAGGAGCCAGGTATACGGCGTATAGCTGCCGTCCGGATACCAGATGGGCGTGAAGTGGGTGCGGCGGTTGTAGGTGCTGTAGGGATTGGCTTTGAACTGGAAAGTCGTGCTTCGCCCGGAGATATCCGCCTCCAGCAGCCGCCAATAGTTCTCATAGCCAAACTCCGGGAAATAGGTCACGGCATTCTGCGCCGCCGTGACAGCCGCACTCTGATTTGTGGTGACTTTTGCGGTCACCTTCTCCTGAACGCCATAGCCGCTTTTCAGCGTGGATGCGGTCGCCGTGGGGCTCTTCTCGTCCGGCGTGATGCGCATGGATGCAGTCAGGCTTGCGGAGTAGCCGTTGTAGTCAAACTCCCACCAGCCATGATCCTCCCACCAGCCGTTATCCACCCAATGGTACCAGCGGTCCCTGTGGGTCTTGCCGTCCGCATCCGTCCAGCGGTCTGTGTGCCAGCATTTCTGCCAGTTTTCTACCCACTCCCAATTCTCCTGCCACCACGGTGACCAAATGCCCCATGACGCCGAGGTCACCTGCTCCTTTTCGGGAACAGACGCCGGCCTGAAGCCGTTGTTGCGGTCATCCGCCAGGGGATTGGGCGGGTCATTGCCGTCCAGATCTACGATATTGCAGGTGATGGTGCCCTGCGCCGAGCCGCCGCCGTACACGCTGACGAAAATCGTTATGACACAGGGTTCCGCGGGAGTACGCCAGCGCACCCATGCCAGCTGGCTGTCGCCGTCCGGGTAGTAGACATTACTGACAGTGTAAGTCCTGCCCTGAATGTTAAAGCGTACCGATACGGGGTTGTCCGGGTCGGACTGTCCACCGCGCACCTCCACGGAGGTGATAACTTCTGTGTTGACGCGGTATTCATAATCAAAGTCATTGATCTCCGGCGGCGTGGTCACCTCGTTGAAGCGGACGATGCCGATTCCAAGAGAGGAGATGATGTCGCCATTGGATACCTTCTCCGTGCGGCTGCCGGACCATGCAGTGTAGCCGAGATCCGCTTCCTCCAGAAAAATCGCCAGCGGCAGGTTTTTATGGGTAAGAGAGCCGAGCTTTACTCGGAGGTCACCGTTGACGGTCTGATCATACAGAGCCGCTTCCGTGGCGGTCATGGCAAACTGCTGACCGTTGTAGCAAAGATAGGCCAGCGGCTCCACCACGATTCTGTAATCTCCACTGATAAGCAAATCAAAGTCGATTCCCACATATCCGGCAATCGCTCGGATGACCTGTTCATCGGTGAAATAGCTGCGAATCGCGGCGATGCTGGCCTTACTGCTGCCGGTGGAGATGATCTTGGGCAGCTTCTGAGTTGGCTGCACGCAGACATAACCACCCACCACGGGAGATAAGGTTCTCCCAGCATTATAGGAGAGCTTGGACACTTTTCCGAAATGAGCAATGTTTGCGTTGGGCTTCTGATTGCTCCAATCCACCACACTTCCAATAACTGCTCTGTTGTCAGCATGAACGACAGATAATCTCACGCCGTCCATGCCGGGATTCCAGTAGTTGGTCTTGGTACCGTCCCCCATGCTGCCTCCACCGCCGTCAAAGTTGCCATCCCCTGTGGCATAGGCGGGAACAGCGGCAGATATCGCTATCACCAATGCCAGCAGCAGGGATAATATCCTTTTCATACGCATTCCTCCAGTCGTGAAGATAAAAAGAGACACGGCCGTTTCTCAGCCGTGTCTCTCTTGGAAGGGCGCGATCAGCCGCCCATGATACCGATCTTGTTGCCGTTCTCATAGATGTCCTGCCCATCGATGACTGTGTTTGGACCGCTGGGCGTGATGTAGCCGAAGCCCGGAACATATACCTGTCCGGCATCATTGGTGCTGCCGCCCGCAGGCTCCGTAGGCTGGGGCTTTACCTCAGTCTGCTCCGGCTTGTAGGTGGGCGGCGTTTCCTTGTTGCGGTCCGCTTCCGGCACATCATCCGCCGCATGGTCCTTCTCCGTCTTGCCGGGATGCTCCGGTGCATCCGGCTTGGTGGGCGTACCCTGAATGGTCTGCTCTGTGCCGGAGTTGTCCGCATCCCTGCCGAGATCATGCTGTTTACCATCCGTCTTGCTGTCCACCTTTCCCTCTGGATCGCTGATGTTCACTACCGGGTCTTTCGTATTGGGTGTATCGTCCGGGATGGCGGGGTCGATGGGCATGGGTACCGCCGCAAGGCGGCTGACGATCCCCACCACCAGTGCCGCGCAGAGCAGGACGCCTGCCGCAATGAGGATGATGCGTTTTGTTTTCTCTGTCATAATCGAACTCCTTCCTTTGTAGGGGTCAGTGATTTTTCTTCTTATCCCGAACATACCACAGCTTTCTTTGGAAGTCTACTGCAAGAAGTGAAAAGAACTAAAACTTCGGGATATACTTGGCCTGCACCTGCAGATTTAGGCTCACGGGCGGCAGCACCCGTCCGGCAAAGCGGGTGGGGACCTCCAGATGGAGAGTGGCGGTCGCGAGATATCCCTCGCTCCGGCCTGAGGCGATGGCGTTGTTGGAGATATGAACGGACAGGTCGGAGAGCGTATACTCCAGCTCATTTCCGGCGTATTTCATGTAGCCATCGCCATCTGTGGTAAGGCCGAGGATATAGGACAGGTTGCCGTAGATGTCACCGGCGTCGATGGACTCGAACCACTCACCGTCCCCCTCCGGGAACCAGCCTGCCGCATAACCTTCCCGCACGGAGTGGTACACATCGTCATAGTTCTCGTTGACGGTGGCGATGACCGCCTGCTGCACAGCATCCCGCACGCCCTGCACGATGATGTTCACCCGGAAGTATTCCGCTATGACCATAAAGAGCATGAGCAGGCAGAGGGTCACGGCGATGACCATTGGATAGCCTTCACCGGAACGGGAGCGAAAAAGCAGCTTTCTCATTTCCAGTACACCTCCGATCTGCCGCTGGCCTGTGCCGTCAGCTCAATGGGGAAGCTGCCAAGCCCACCGAAGCCGATGTCCACATCCATGGTCAGCGTCACCGTCACCTCCTCATTGAGTTGGATGCGGCCGGTACGGGACCAGCGGATGTCCGGGTCGATCTCCAACCGCTCAGACAGCACCTGCGCGCGGGAGGTCGTTTCACTCCCAACTCTGCCGGTGATCTCGGCTTCCCGCACCAGCTCGGCGGCGAAGGTGTCAAGCTGCTGCTTCGCCACATATACCGGCAGTACCTTCACCGCCAATGCGATCACCAGCATGGCGCAGAGGATGAGGACGCAGGTATCGATATAGCCCTCGCCGGAGCGCTTCTTCCATTTGTTTCTCATCCGAACAGCCCTCCCATCGAGGTGAGGATCTGCATGAGGATGACCACAATGTAGATGAGCATAAAGCAGACCAGCATGACGAAGGAATACACACGGATCTTGGGCGGGATCTTCGCTGCCTGTGCCTTGAGCCGCTGAAGCTCCAGCTGTTTCATATCGTGGGAGAGCATCTGAAAATAGATGCGCCCGTCATCGCCGCGCAGGACGCCGATGAGCCCGCGCACGATGTCGGAGAGCATGGGCGACGCCAGCCTGCCCTCGAAGCGAACCAGTGCCGCCTCGTAAGAGGACGAGCGCATATCCGCCGTCAGCACATCCAGCTCACGGGCAAAGTCGGGACCGGCGTGTCGCTTATAGTTTTCAAGGATCGTCAGCACATCGCGGCTGGCTCCCAGCTCCTGCTCCACTGTGGCAACAAAGCGGGGCAGCTCACCCTCGATCTTCTCGCGGCGTTCGGTGACCTTTTCCTCCGCCTTGCGGCTCTCCTTGAAGTAAAGCAATATCGACAGCAGCACCACGATGGGCGAGAGCAGAGGGAAGATCAGCAGACACGGAATGACCGCCAGCAGCGCGGCGGCAGGCTTGAGGATGGTATAGGCCAAGTAGACCTCCGGCGTCATATCCATGCCGGCAGCACTCAGCGTGCGCTCCAGCCGATGCCTCTTGTATTCATCCATTCGGATATACTTGGAGAGCTTGATGGCCCAGCCAAGGAAGATGGCGTCCAGCGACTTCATCCGCTTTTTCTCGGTTCGCCCTGCGGATAGGAGTGCTTTCTCCGTGGAGAGACGGGGCAGCTTCAGAATGTCTGCCAAGATGAAGAACAGTCCAGCGGCAACGGCCACGCCGAAAAGGAACAGTAAGATCGTCATGTCCGTCACCTCCGATACTCGATTGGCTGGGTCAGCTTGACCACTCTGGCAAAGGCGAGAAAGATAGCGGCGGCACAGACCGCCAGCACCGCCTTGCCGGGTACAGTGGTCATCAAGGTTGCATACCAGTCCTTGTTGAGAAAGTACAGCAGCGGGATATTCAGCACCACCAGCGCCGCCATGGAGATGAATTCCTTGCGGGGCGCGAACACGAGATTCTCCAGCTCCCCATTGATGATGCGCATATCCGAGAGTTTTGCCACAATGGGATTAAGGGTGCTTTTCATGCTGTGGTCATACTGGCAGGCGGAGAGTGCCTCACACCACTCCCGCCACACCTCATTGTCAATGGCAGACTTCAGCTCCGCCAACGCCGCATTCATATCCGGGTCGATGTGCTTGATGCGGGTGAGGAAGCTGCGGAACACGCCTTGCACGGGCGGGTTCAGATAATTGATGTTCTCCTCCACGGCGGTCTGCAGATCCTCACTGCGGAGGTAGGCCGTGGTGATGATAGAAAGTGCCGTTTCCAACTCGGCGGTAACAGCTTTCCTGTAGTGTCCGGCCGTGAGCTTGATGTACCAAAAGGGCAGGAACATCATGCCGGCCGCCAGCACCGGCACCAGCAAGAGGTTATTCATGATGATGGCGATGCCCGCACCCACGGCAAAGAGCAGCAGGGATGCCGCGCAAAGCACGGGAAAGCGTTCCTCCTTTCCGGTGGCTCGCAGGATCGTCTGCGCTTCCGATATCTCACGGCGGAAGAAGCCGGGCTTCTTGCGCTGGGTCGTCTCATTGATGTCATCCCGGATGCTTTTGGGCCCGGCGGTCAACCGGCGGAACACACCCAGCGTGAAATCCATGGGCGAGATGCGAAAGATAAGAAATGCGCCGGTGATCATGCCGACGCACGCAGTCAGCAGCAGGGCTGTCAAGTGGCGCTCACCTCCTTCTCGGGGTTCAAAAGAGCCTGCAGTTCCTCGTTGGGCATACCGTTTTCCAGCAGGCGTTTGCGCAGACTCACGGAGATCTCGTTCACCTGCGTGTGATGTCCTTCGATGACGAATTTGCCGTCCTCCATGTGATTCTCCGTGATAACATAGCGGAACAGCGTGTTGTAGCGGCGATCCCCATTGGGCAGGATCTCGCATTCCATGATCTCCATCATGCGGCGCTGCTTATTTTCCAACTGCTTGCAGAAGACCACGATGGGGTATGCCTCCGTCACATAGCTGAGAAGCGTTTCGTCGGACATATCCACGGCTCGTTTGCAAAGGGACACCATGCGGCGGTAGGTCGCCTCGCAGGAGTTGGAGTGGATGGTGGTCAGCACCGCCACGCCCACGCGGGCGGCCTCCTGCGCGGCATTCGCCTCGGCACCGCGCATCTCACCCACCACCAGGATGTCCGGGTTAAAGCGCAGGCAGATATCCACCAGCGCGATCTGATCGATCCGCTGACGCTCATTCTCACTGTCGCGGGTCAGCGTGTGGACCACCGAGTTGACTACCTTACCGTTTTCCTCCCGCACCAGTTCCAACTCGCGGGAGCTGTTCTCGATGGTGAAGATGCGTTTGCTGTCGGGGATCGTGGTCAGCAGCCAGCCTGCCGCCGTGGTCTTGCCGGAAGAGGTGGCTCCCGCCACGCAGATGGAGATCCCATAGCGTAAAAATACGGAAAGCCAGTCCAGCATTTCCGCTGTGGCTGTGCCGCTGCGGAGCAGATCCTCACGGCTGAGATTGTGGCGGTTGACGATTCGGATGGAGGCGGCAACGCCCACATCCTCATCCACCACAGGGGACTTCATAGCGGCAATACGGGTGTTGCGGGTCAGGTGTCCCGTGACCAGAGGGCTGGCGTTGTCCAGCACCATGCCGGAGGCGTGGAGCATACGGCGGATGACGGCGAGGGCGTGTTCCGGCGAATCGAAGTGTTCCGTGAGCTTTTCGCTTCGACCGTCCGAATACTGCACCTCGATATCCCGCCACGAGTTGATGTTGATCTCCTCAATGCCGTCGGCGTAGATATAGCGGGTCAGGAAGCCGAACTCCGCCATCTCGGAATAGATGGCGTCCACCAGTTCCGTCTGCGTCATGCCTGCTACGGCGATACGCCGGTCCTGCAGGTACTTGGTGATGTAACGCATGAGCTGTTCCTTGGAGTCCTCGCCGCCTTCGGTGATGAGTGCGGCGTAGGCACCGGAGATGTACTCCTGCACTTCCTGCAGCACGGAATTGAAGTCCCTGCCCTCTGCCGACGGGGTAAAGAACAGGTTGTGCGCCCGTCCGAGGGTGCCAATATCGGTGATCAGTGTCTGCTGCGGTGTGTCATCCACCACGACGGGGACGACCTCCGGCTCCGAGGTGACCTGATATTCCGCCGCATCCCGCCGCTGTGCAGCTGTGGCAAAGACCGAGCCGTTTCGCTTTTCGCCAAGAGCCATATTAAAACACCTCCGCAATGATACGCTCTAACTCCTTGCGGAAGGGTCGGCTGTCCTTGAGGACGAGGTCGGCAAGCAGGTTGCCGGCAAGATACTGCTCCTCCAGCTCCTGGGAATAGGGCAGCACAAAGGCCGTGTCGCCCAGCACCTTGCCGATGTGGTCCGCCGCCTGATAGGGCTTCACATTGGATGCCACCTTATACTGCTTGTCCATGTCCCACTCAGGCCCGTCCAGCAGAGGGAGCTGACTTGCAAAGTAGTTGACGCTCTTGGGGTCGCAGTTGGCAAGGCGCAGGATACTGTCCGCCTCCATCAGCGCCACGGCGGAGAGGATGTCGTTGGCAATGTAGCTGCCGCAGTCCACGATGACATAGGGTGCGATCTGACGCAGGCCGTCCAGCAGCTCTACCACCTGTTTCTGCGTAAAGGGCGGAGTGCTGTACTCGTTCTGCCGTTCGAGCAGCCCCAATACCGCAAGGCAGCTGTTGCGCTTAAAGGTGACAAGGTTATGCTTGATGAGGTTCTCGCTGATACGGGCGGCTGCCAGGACGCCGGCAAGAGAGCCATTGCTCTCCAGAGCGTCCGCGGGGCAGATGCACGGCAGCATGGGAGCGGCCATGTCACAGAGCAGAAGGATGACATTTTTCTTCCTGGCGGAGAGCATTTTTGCGATCTTCGCCGCCGTTACCGTCTTTCCGCTGCCGGGGCTGCCCCAGACCGCCAGCATACCGCCGCTGTCATTCTGCTCCTCCGGCTTCTCTGTGTCGCGCTGAAAGATGCTGGCCTTTCTGAAATTCATCCTGTCACCTCACTCTCCGGCATTTCTGCGGTAGGATCGGCGGCTTCGCCCTCCTCAATGGGATCTTCCTCCGGCTCTGCGTACAGCTCCTCGATGAGTGCATCCTGTGCCTCAATGAACTGCTTTGCACCGTCTGCCGTGCCGCGGTAGACGAGCGCTAAATGGAGCTTGGCGACCTGCTCCAGCTCCGCCAGCACCTTGGCCTGCTCCGGCAGAACGAGGAAGGTCACAGTAGAGGGCAGCTCCTTCTCATCACCCTTTGCTTCACCGGTATTGGCGTCATAGCCGGTGCTGGCGGTAACAGAGATGATCTCCACGTACTGCAGCTCGGCAGGGATGGTGGTTTCGCCGTCCTCCGGGTAGTCCGCCACGATGACCGATACGATGTCGCCGCTCTGGAGCTTGCCGGACAGTCCTGTGGCGAAGCTCTTGATGGTGACGGAGATGGCCTGCTTCGTGCCATCCAGATTATAGAGATACGCATTCTCGGCGGCAGGCGCGTCCGAGAGCTTGGCGGCGAGAATATAATCGCCAACGGCAAGGTCCGCCTTGGCGTATTTGCCCACCACATTGTCCTTCGCGGTCATAAGGCCGGAGGGGAGATTATAGGAGCCGACCTCGGCCGTGGCGACCATGTCCTTGGTGATGAGCTCGCCGGCGTGAATGTCCTTCGTCACACGGACGATCTCCGCCTTCTGGCTGATGCTCTGATTGAACAGCGGCGTGATGCCGAAGCAGATCACCAGCGCCAGCAGAATGCAGATGACGCCGATGACCGTGCGGTTTTTGAAAATACTCATGGAGCAAGTCCTCCTTATTCTTAGATGATATATGCGGTAAAGAAGCCCACTGCAAGAAATGGCGCGAATGGATAGCTCTCCGGCGGGCGCTCTTGCCTGCGGATCTTGTGCAGGGCGGCTATTGCAAGGTAGAAAAGGCAGTACAGCACCAGTGCCAGCACCAGTCCGGCGACTCCGCGCAGAAAGCCCAGCAGGAAGCCGGAGGCGGCGATGAGGAACGCATCTCCCATGCCGCCGCGTCCTCTCCGGCTTGCCAGCCAAAATGGGACGGCCAGCGTCAGGCCGAGAAGCCGGGCGGGGCTGAAGGAAATCAGCCCCGCCCCTGCGATGACGATACCGGAAAGGTCATAGATCTGCCTGCGCCGGAGATCCGTCCATGCCGCGCTTATAAGTCCGATGAGGAACAGCGTCCCCTGCAGGACAGATGCCACGGATCAGCCGCCCAGCGCGCCGGCGTAGTTGAACATATCCTTGATGCGCTGGTTCAGGGTGGGCATGACCACATCGCCGAACAAAGCGTAGAGGCCAGCCAGCAGCAGCGCGCCCAGCACCACGGCGATGAGGATCTTGACGGCGGTGTCGATGTAGCCCTCACCGGAGCGGCGGGTGGCGGCAAGGCGGATGGCCTTGGTGCGGATGGAATTGGCGGTGTTCTTGATAAACTTCTTCATGTGATAATTTCCTCCTACAAGTTATATGTTTCGTATTGTGGGTGACTTACATGACCTGCTCCGCGGCGGGAGCATTGTCCGGCTGCTGGGCCTGCCGGAGCGACTGCTCGTAGGCGTTCAGCACCGTGTCGTTGAACTGCTGGCGGGCCTCCTTCGTGCAGGGGAAGCAGATGTCGCGGTAGTCCCCATGGCTGTCCTTGTACTGCGGCATGGCGACAAAGGGGCCTTTCTCTCCGCGGATGACCTTCACGCCGCGAATGGCGAATACGCCGTTGATGTCCACATTGGCGTTGGCGAGAGTGTACTTGCTGTCCTTCACGGGATAGATGCGCACGGCGTACTCCACGGGGAGCGGGGTATCCGGTGCAGGGGTGGGAGCTGTTGCCTTGGTTTGGGCTTTGGGCATTGGGATTCCTCCTTTTCTGATTTGGATATGAAAAAAGCACCCGGCCGGGTGCTCAGTTCACGGACACAGATCCATTTCCTGCTGGGGTGCAAACTCGATCTGCCGGAAGCCGACACGGTCGCAGTAGTAGAACTCGCTGCCGTCGGCGTCGTACAGCTCCAGAACATCCGAGATGCCGATGGGTCTGCCGTCGTAGCCGGGAACCGGGTCGCGGAAGAGCGTGTAGATCTCCTCCGGGTCATTGGTCCCGACCAGACCGTCATAGACTGTTTCGTAGTGCCTGCGGTCAGGCTGTCCGAAACGCTCCAGCAGGGTTTCATACGGGATGAAGCGCATATTGATGGGGCTGTCCCGCGAGAGCTGCCACACACGGCAGCTTTTCAGGGGCGGAGCCTCCGGGTCGAAGCGGCCGCCCCTCTGCCCCAGCAGGAGGCGGTCATAGACACCGTCCTCCCAGCGGATGGTGAGCGACTGCTTTTGCAGAAAACGCTCCAGCTCCTGTGTTTGGAACATGGTGTCCACCACCGCCTCCTTTCCCGCGATGTATCCGGCAGGATTGCTGTAATAGAGGACGCGGTCATGGTTATCAATGAAGATGCGCTGCACTTATTTCACCTCCGATCATTCCAGCTTCATCTCACCTGCGGCCGGTTCCTCCTGCCGTGGTGCGGTCAGCTCCATGAGCTTCTCCCGCGCCCAGTCCGGCAGATATTTTTCGTCCAGCACACCGATGAAATCCTCCCGATTCCATCTGGCTGTTTCACCGTCCGAGAGGCAGGTGGCAAAGACTGCTCGACCACTGGAATGCGGCTCGCATCCAAAGCCGCTCCGGGCATACCAGAGTTGATCCGCCTGACTCCAGCAGGATTCCTTCAGCGTATCCGGCGACAGCACCAGCACCTTGCCGGTGAAGTCCTGCTCGGCGCGGTCACCGACACAATGCTCCGTACCGAAGAGATTTAATGCCTGCACCGCCTTGCGGTAGAAACTGGCGAAGCCATCCAGCACGGCCGGATGGCTTCGGACAACAAAATCGCTGTTGTGGTTGAGATCCGTGGGAATATATATCTTCTCTGCCCAATGCTTGTTGGCGTAGCTGAAACGCCCGTCCCACTTGAGCTCATGCAAGGTATTGGCGAGCACCCACGCGGTACGCTTGAAGCCGTATTCGTCCAGCACGGGTGTGATACAGTCCTTGTCCAGATGCATTCCGTCGAAGCTCCGGCGGATGGCGTCCTCGATGTCCGCGTCGCGGAAGGTGCAGTGCCCCTCGGTGCAGCCCTCGCAGCTGCCGCAGAGGTCCGTCAGCTCCCGCATCAGCTGACCGGCGCGGTCCGTCAGGGCGAGGATCGTGCGCACCATCTCCATGGCGGTCATCTCGCTCTTTGACAAAATGACCGCGCCCTTGGCGCCAGCCATTTCCAGCTTCCCCTCATCGTCCAGCCCGCAGACGGTCAGAACGGCGGGAGGGATGGTGACGCTCTTGTTGTCGTTGTATTTTATAAATTTCATGCTGCTTCTCCTTTTATTGTTCAGATTTTTAAGGGATGCTCCGGCTCATGGATCAGCTCGTAGCGGGTGTCGCCATCGCCGCCCAGCAGACTATCCATAGAGAGCTGCCAGCAGGCTTTTCGGGGGTCATAATTGGTGATGACGATCTCCTCATATTCACTGCCTGCCGTCTGGGACATGCTGTTGGGACGGGAGGTGCGGAAGATATAGCAATCCTGATAGAGCTCACAGATGTAGTCCTGATAGTTGTAGGAAACGATGAAGCATCCTTCACAGGTGACCAGTACATCATGGAGCCGCTGATGATCCTCCGGGGGAAACTCCACCTCGTAGCAGCTCTCCGCCTTGTAGTAGGGCGGGTCACAGTAGATCACGGCACCTGCCCGGTCGTACTGACGGATGACCTCCTCGAAGTCCTTATTCTCCACGATGACATTCGCCAGTCTGCGGGAGCATTCCCAGATCAGGTGAAAGAAACGGCGGATGTCGCAGGGCTTGCCGCCGAAGGACTTGGCGCCGCCGCTGAAGCTGTAGCGGATGAGCTTGAAGAAGTCCGCCGCGCGGCGGATGCTCCCGCGGGGCGTGCGCTCCAGCATAAGGGCGCGGATGACCTCGGCGTCGGGCGGCTTCAAGTAAACCTCCGTCAGATCCATCTCCTCCTGCAGGTAGTCGTCCGTGAACTCGCCCTTGGAGAAGAACTTGTAAAGGACATTGAAGTCATCCCGCGTGTTCAGCGGCAGGAAGCCAAGCTCCGCCAGCAGTGCCATGGGGCGGTTCTTCACGCAGCAGAACAGGTTGGTGAGATTGCCGTTGAAGTCGTTGTAGACTTCTATGCAGCCGCGCTGGATGGGGCGGCACATGGTCACCGTGCCGCTGCCGCCAAACACATCGATGAAGCGGGTGTAGCGGTCCGGCATCAGCTTGTTGATGATCCACAGCAGCTTGCCCTTGCCGCCCACCCAGGGAATAAAGCTGTTCAAGAAGTGTCACCTCCCTCCAGCGGGAGGGAGAGCTGACCGGTGTCCTCATAGTCAGGCAGGGTGCAGGACAGGCCGCGCTCCGCAAATGCGATTTTCTTGATCCGGCTGCGGAGCTGCCGGATGGTGCGCCGCAGCTCCTCCTCGGTGGCGGCATAGTAGTAGCCGCCGTCAAAGCTGCAGATGGGGATGCCGTCGCCCCGCAGGGCGTTGATCTCCCGGCGCAGCTCGGAGCCGCGCATTCGGAAGGCACACTCCAGCTCCCGGCTGGTGACGGCGTTCGCCTCGCCCTTGTGGTAGAGTTCAAGGTACTCTGCAAGGGCTTTGTTGATCGGCACAGTTCCTCCTTTCCGGGTCCGTTATCCCGGAGCAGGAGGTCAAATCAGCGCAAAAAAGAAGGGGCCGCTTTTCCCCGTCCGGGAATACGGCCCCTTGGTGTAGTTCTTATCCGCGCAGCTGGCGTGGTTAAGATATGGTCAGCTACTGCATTTCCATGGTAAGATCCTGTTCCTCCGCAGGGTAGCACACATAATCACTGCCGATGAACACGCCGGGGTGCTCGTCCTCATAGCGGCAGCCCAGCGCATCCAGATCCATGTATTCGTACAGCTCCTCCGGGACGGTAGTCTCATTGGCGAGGTAGTACCTGCCCAGCGCGGCGTAGCTGTTGACGCCCTTGAGGATCGTGTAATCACTCAACTGTTCTGGTGAATTTGCAAGAATCTCCCCAGCCTCAGCCTCGCCCTTTTGCAGAACGATGGCGGAGAGAATCGCCTTTTCGTCCTTGGTCAGAGCGCCCATCCTGCGACGGGCCGCCTCGAATTCCTTCCGCGTCTTGAGCGGCAAGGAGAGTTTATACTTTTCTTGAAATTGTTCCATGGTCATTTCATTTTCATCTCCATTTTCTGTGTTTCCTGCATTGGTGACAGCATGGGCTGATAGTCCGCACGGTGCAGCAGGCCGTAGGGCGAGAGCACTGCGTTGTCCTCTCTGATGAGGTCGCAGCCGTAGGCGTAGAGGTTTACATGGGAGAGCAGCAATTCCACCGAGTGGTCATCCGTCATGAAGTGAAGCTGGTCGATGGCAGTTTCCTGCGGCGAGCTGATCTCCGGTGTGAGAACGTAGTCATCCAGACACTCTGTCAGGCTTATGGCGGTCGCAATATCCTGCACCTCAAACTGCTTCAGCAGAGCCTTCAACTTTGGAAGCTGCTTTTCAGGCGAGGGCATACCCCGCACCGCTGCGGCGAGCACGTTGAATTCCTCCAGCTCCATGGGCAGGTCGGTGAATTCTGCCGCATAGGGGATGATCCCGTCATAATCAATGACTGTGACGCCCTCCCAGCCCTCCACACCGAGCTGTTCCTGTGCGTCCAGCAGCTCCGCCTCTGCTGCGGGAAGATCCAGCGTCACCGTGCGGTCATCGCCAATGTCGGGATGCAGTCCGAGCGTGAGCCGGAAGAGGTATCCCGGCTTTTCCGGCAGCGTCTTTTGGACGGGCGGCGCGGTTGTCAGCTCGCCATCCTGCAGCACATACAGGCTGCCCACAAAAACGCCGTTTTCACTGCATCGCATCATTCTTCCGATGCCGGCGAAGTCCAGCATCTCGAATACCTCGTTAGATATGCCGTCCAGCTCGGGGACGAACTCGTTTTCCGCATAGAAGCGGCCAAGCTGGGCGTCATCTGCGGCATCCACTACATGGTAACAGTCGGTTTTTGCGCTGACCGCCAGATCCCGCAGATCCTGCAGCGTGATGACGCCGCCGTTGGCGTTTACTTTTCTCTGCACCGCTATGGAGAACATCCCCTCAAAGGCGATTTCTTGTACCTCGTCCAATGCCGCAAGCTGTGCGGCAAGGTCGTTGAGCTCGTTGAGGCTGATGTCTAATCCATCCAAGTGGGGCGAGAGATACTCAAAGGCATAGTAGTCTTCGACCTCCATGTACAGAATGTCATCTGTCTGAAGGCGTACCTTTTCCATGGCGTCCCACACCTCCCACGGGGAGGCGGGCAGCTCCAGCTTGGCATAGGCTGCGCTATACGGCGTATCATTTTTAGCGAGATACACACGCAGTATTCTTTTACCCAAGGGTCATCCCTCCCATCTCCGGCTGCTGTTCATAGCAGGCGGGGTCTGCGCCGGGGACGCCCCAACCGAACATGGAACCCGTTTTCATGGCTTTCTCCTGTGCGGGGGTAACGCCCAGCCGCTCGTTGTTATAGTCCGCTATCTCACGGTTATGCGCTGGATCGTTTGTGTTCCAGTCGCTGGGATAGTAGCCGCTCTCGCCGCGCTTGATACAGATGAGCTCACCGGTGCCGGGGAGGGTGGAGAAGCACAGCTCCGGCAGTCCATCCGCCAGCTTGGGGGAGAAAAGCTCCTGTTCCGTTTGGATGCTCCACTCGTCCGAGTTCCAAAGGTGGACATACAATTCACCGCCGTCATCCACGGAAATCTCCCGCTGCTCAAACCCCTCGCCCCAGCCGTCCGAAGCCTGTCCGGTGAGGTATTCCTTTAAGGTTTCCAGCTCTGTGTCCGATAATTCCCCGGCAACACGGCATTCCGCTACGCCCCAGAGCTGCCGGTCACGCACCTCCACGGCGAAGACGGCAGAGTGGACCTTGCGATTGACACTGTCGGCCTCATCATACCAATGCATGATGCCGCGCTCGGTCTCCTCCGGCATCCGGCTTTTCACCAGTGCCGCCATGATCTGATCCTGATAGCCGCGCAGCTCACGGCCCTCCAGCAATGTGCTGCTGTCGTCGAGATCACCGTACTCGTTCCTCTCGTAGAGATCGGCGGTCAGGGGCATATACAGCTTGAGCGTGGTCAGCTTGGGCGGCAGCACGGTGAAGCTGTCCTCGCCGGGGGCGAGCGGCAGCGTGCGGCCATTGTCCCACTTCATAAATATTTGTCCTTTATCGTCCACGAAGTCCACCTCGCCCTCCGTGCCGGGGAGAATGGGCGCGTAGGGATCGTCCATAGCGTTCAGTCGAATGCGGGTGCCGGGCGGATACTGCTCCCGAATGAAATTCACCATTTTTCTGTCCATCATCGTTTCCTCCATGTTTTGCTCTCTGTCGTAAAATTCCAGCTCGTAGATCACGCCGCGATCTTGTTTTCGGGAATCCTTCACCTTGACCGTCGTACCATCAAAGATGTATTTGTCGGCTTTCCCAAAGTCGGTGTAGAAGCCCTTGCCGTGGTTGCAGGTGGAGAAGGGATGCTCCGGCTGATCCTTGATCTTGGAATAGAAGCCCACCGTCTGCACCGTGGTCACCACACGAGTCAGCCCCACCATATCCGCGTGATTGGCGTGGCTGACGGTCTTGAACTCCACTCCGGGTCGGATGAACCGTTTCAGCTCGGCAAGGCTTTTGAAAGCGACCGGCTCTCGCTGCTTTTTTGAAGCGTCCATTACATTCCCCCGAAGGTCATGCCCTGCTCGGGTTGAGGATCGTGATCCTCCTGCCGGCAAGGGGATTCCTCGCCGTAGAAGTCGAAGATCATGTCATCCACCTGCTTGCGGACGGCGGGATCATCGGTCAGCACCTCAAAACGGAAGCCTGTGGTGGGACGATACGGAAGCTCCTCCCGCACGCACTCGAGAAAGGCTTCAGCATCGGTAAATTCCTGTGCATCGCCGTTGGCATAGGTGACACGGCCCGCCAGCGGCTTGTCCCGCGCCATGTTCTGCCGCTGGACATCCAGATCATAGGCCGTACAGTAGCAGTTATAATCGCCCGGAGACGGATTGCAGCGCAGACAGTAGCGGTAATGCTCCGTTTCCACGACGTAACCGTAGTTTTGTGTCCAGCCGCCGCTGATTTTCCCGCCGTGTTCATAGCAGAAACGCTCCATAGCGAAGCGGTTTTTCAGCACACTCTCCCGCAGCGTGTCCACGACCTCCTGCAGTTCTGCCTTGAACACGGGGCTGTTCAGCTCCTCCGGGCCGCGGGGCCACCATGTATGCCAGAACTCGTTGCCGCTGCGCCCGAAGTCCATACGGACATGTCCATTATCTGAGTTTTCAGATAATGGACATTATTTGAGATAAATTATTATTCGAGAAGAATATTACCCATCCTTGCCTATCAAGGACTTCTGTAAAATCTTCTCGAATAACAAAAGCGTTGTATTAAATTAGGAAGCTCGGAATCTCAGCTTTCAATTGGTGCTCAAGAGATCCATCATCAGAGAACCATTTTTTGTTCCAGTCTTGTATATGCTTATTCAAAGTGCATTGCGAAACAGCAGCGTAGACTTGTGTGGTTTGTAAAGATGAATGCCCCAGAAAGTTTTTAATCACAATAAGTGGTACGCCCGCTTCCAACATATGTGTAGCGGTTGAGTGCCGCATAGAATGCGGGGAGTAGCTTTTTGCCCTAAATAAATTAGGATGACGCTTTCTGGCGAGTGAAACATATTTTTTAAAAATGCCTTCAACACATGATACGGTCATTTGTGCATGCGTTTGACTGGGAAAAACAAACTTGTCGAAGCACCTGTCTATCTCTCTGAAAACAATATATTGCTTTAAAATTTTTGCGGGCGCAGTGGGAATCCCAATGTGCCGGTATTTACCACCCTTCCCCTTTAATGTAAGTGTCGCAGTTTCTTTATCAAACCTGACATCTGCAACAGTCAGATTACACATTTCCTGCGCCCTGGCTCCGCTTGCATACATTACACTAAGCAGTGTTCTGTCTCGCAATCCGATTTTGCTCTTAGTGTCTGGTAGACTAAGCAACAGCTTCACTTCATTTAAGGAAAACGCTGTTCTGGTTGGTTGACCCTGCTTTTTTGCAGGGATTTTATTAATGTCCTTGCGGAAGCAACAGGCCGCATCAAAACTGCGGCTTTGGGCATATGCAGAAAATGCAGATAACGCAGCCAGTCGCTGGTTTCGAGTAGAAACACTACAAGTGCGCTCAACTTCGAGCCACTCCAAGAAATTCGTTATGGTTTCATAGTTCAAATCAGCGAATGTTATCCTATCTGGAGCCAAAGAATACTTTTCACCCAAGAATCTCAGAAGGAGTTTGAATGCGTATTTGTAGGATGTAATTGTATTTGGCGAAACACCCACCGAGGACGGAAGATAGACTGTAAAATAATGTTCAAGAAGCTCCATAAATTCGGACATATTTTTATTCATGAGTAACCTCCGGGAAAATATCACCAATGTAGTTTTCGAATGACCGCATAGCATCTGGATACATAGTACTGCTAAATTTCAGATACTTTTCTGTCTCATTCAAGTTTTTGTGTCCAAGAAAGGTTGAAAGAAACGGCACTGAATCGCTCAACGGCCTGCCAGCCAACTCTGCTTTAGCAAAAGCTTTAAATGCAAAAGTATGTCTAAAACAGTGCATACATGGACCACGCTCATGCGGTTGGCGTGCCTCGCTATGTATCTGGAGTATTTTCATTATGCGGTCAAACTGTCTGCGCACAGCTTTCCCGGAGATTGGTGTGTCCAAGGTTTTTCCTGGGAATAGATAGGCTGATGGGGTCGTTTTCATGTTCATAACCACACAATAACGGTCTAATATTTCAAACATAGAAGAGCTCAGTGGTACTAATCTCTCCTTTTGATTCTTTGTCCGTCGCAAAATTAAAAACCCGCCATCGAAAGCAATGTTTTGTATCTGGAGGGAAAGGACTTCTCCAAGCCGCAGACCACAGGAGTACAGTAGACGCAGAATAACTGGAAATTCAATTTGTATCCACGGATTTGCTTGGTTAACCGAGAAGTTAATATTGTCAGCAGTGCAAAAAATCTGCTCGTATTCTTCATCTGAAAACAGATATGGAACATACTCGTCACGGGCTTTGTATGCGGGCGGAATATATGCATCAATGCCGCCGGTATGCAAATGCTTGCAAAATAGTCTCAATTGACTAACCTTTCCAGCAACCGTATGCGACTTCCCGGACAAGCCTTGAATCCAATTCTCCACAATCGGTTCGTTCAGTTTCTTTTCGTACAAACCTATGTCACACAAATAACCATCAAATTCGAGAAGCACAGATACGGTTGCTCTCATGGTACGCTCACTGTAAATTGACGAGCGCATTGCAATGTGGTCGCTTATTTCGGCACGAAATACACTCTTATACGCATTCATTCTGCTGCCCTCCATAAAGATATGCTTTAAAGTTCCCGGTTGGCGAGGGCGCAGGTAACGCATATAAGCGCAAATTTTCCAAGTCAATTTTTGCATAGTGTGTAATAGCCCGCGGATCTGTATGCCCAAGAATTTTTCTCACGGCTTCGTATGGAACATCATCATTGACCAAAGAACTGGCCAATGATGCGCGGAGTGAATGTGCACCATGCTTTTTTCCAAGGATGGGAATGTCGGCAGCAATAAATGCATTTTTGAGCATTGCCCTAATAGCGGAGGTGGAAATCGGGGTGTAGGGTGACACCGCACTCAAGAAAACAACATCCGAATCATCAGATGGGCGGGCTGATTTGAGATAATTCAATAGAGCAAATTTGACTTCAGGTATCATCGGGTATTCTTGCTCATTTCCGGTTTTCTGCTGGATGAAATGTATTCTGTCATATTTGAAATCCAAATTATTAAACCGTAATCCTACAATATCGCCAGATCTCATACCCATTCTTGAGGCAAGCAAAATTATAGCATAATTTCTTATCCCCGCTGTAGAAGACTGATCAATTGCGCTTTCAAGCCTACGAATTTCATCGACTGAATAGACAGATGGTAGTTTGTATGGCCGTACATAATGAGGAACTATCTTTGATACATCGGAACAAACTAACCCTGCTTCGTAGAGGTAGACCAGAAAACATCGTATTTCGATGTAGGCCCCTTTATTGGTGAGTCGCAAACACGCATGAACTGTAGTACTTGCATTGATGTTAGAGAGATTTTGCAGCCCAAGATCGCTCAAAATATTTAAAAAGCGAGCGCAGAAATGATATTTGTTCTTGATTGTGTTATCATGATTACCCTTTTGCTTGCAGAGTAACAGATAATCCGCCAGAATCGCACTCCATTGCGGAGGCGGTTTTTCACATCCACCTGTATGTCGCCTTATATACTGAGTTTCATAACACTCATCATTAAGACGACGAATTACACTGCGCAAGGATCGTGAATATGAGGCAGAAAGCAGCCTCTTGTTTAGTTGTTCCTCAAGAAAGCGACTGCCGATATCCTCAGAGTATATGGAATAGCCATGTTGGCTCATATAGGTTCCTACCCGTTTGAGGATTCGTCTATAGTTTGTAATGGTATCTTTTCCATACCGTAGATTTGAAAGTGTCCCTAATAGGCGCGCAGAAACATTTTCAAACTCCCCCAAGTGATTTTGTACATCCATACCAGAACCTCCGTATATATGATTTGCATCCTGTTGTTGCATTTCAATTATACAGAGAGCTCAAATATTTAGCAGATTATTCGAGAAGATTTTACAGAAGTCCTTGATAGGCAAGGATGGGTAATATTCTTCTCGAATAATAATTTATCTCAAATAATGTCCAACGGTACCCAGCCGCTTATCTTCTTCAGGGTGCGGGGTATAAAATAAGCCCGCCTCCTCCGGGCGGGCAGGTCGGATATGAAATTTCATGTTCTCCGCGGGATACGGGAGCTGATGCGCCTCGCAGAACTCACGGAGCGTCATGTTGCCTTCATCGAGGAAACCGAGCTCATCCCGCACATCCAGCCGCCCGGATTTAGGCATCGCCAACTTTTCCGGCATCAGCACCGAGCCTGCGTGGTTGACCACAATATTTTCTTCCATGTAGCACAGCTCACCGGGATCATCGTCAGAGCCGCGAATGTCATAGTAGTACCAGCCCTTCGGCACGGTATCACGGGCAATACGCCCGTTGGTGAACAGCGCGGGCTTATCAAATACTTCAATGTGTTGGAATTCCTCGGTTCTTGCGTTTACAGCCATTTGGGTTTCCTTCCTTTCCTATTTTGGTAACGGCAAACATACTACACATCTGCCGCAAAGTCTACTGAAACATTTGCTGCTCCTGCCGCTGCTCCGGGAAGGGCGGGTCCAAGCGGCGCAGCAGGCCGAACTCTGTTTTTGTCACGCAGTCGTTTTCCATGCAGTCCTGACCGTATTTTTCAAAATCCATGTAGCCGTCCAGCTCATAGATGGCTTCATCGTCCAGCCCCAGCGTTTCCTGCAATCGCTGCTGACCGTAACCGTAGGCGCCCTCCGTGATGCGCTGATAGTTGTCCAGATTTCGCAGGTGTTCACAGGCTCCGCGCAGCGTATCCGGCCGCTCGGCCTCCAGCACGGCGGCGTAGGTCAGGAGCATCCCGTCCTGTTGCCAGATGTCCTCCAAGGCTTCCGCAAAATCGTTGTAATCCTCCACGGCGGGACAATCCGTATCACGGATCAGCTCACCGATGTAAGGCACCTTGAAGCGAATATCGCAGAGCATGGCATCCGCGAAAACATCGATATCAAGGTATTTTTTCACAGCGTCGAGGTATTCCTCATCAGCGGGGAGGACGAGGGTGTAGTCCGGCTTTCCCTCGACGCGCAGCGTCATGCGGAGCATTTCATCCCTGCTCTCATCCCGCCAAGGCTCTGCCGGCGAAAGATAGCTGCGGTCGATCCCCATATCCGGCGTCAGCAAACTGCGGGCGTTAGGGACAAAGGCGCTGTACCGGGCGTAGTTGTGCCCCTGTGGGTCAACAAGGAAACCGTCCTTTCCCTCCGCGTCGAGGATGAGCAGACAGTGTCTGGCCTCCTCATCGTGCCGGATGGCATTTTTGTTCTCTGCGATGAAATCATAATCAGCCAGCAGTGCGCGGCTGAACTGCTTGAATCGCTGGGAGGGTAACTCGATTACCTTATCTACACTGCATGCTTCGCCTTCATACTCGGACTGTTTCCGCCTGAGTTCTGCTTGAATAATCACATCATCCCTCCCATCTCCATGTGGCTGCTCTGGCTTCCGTTCATCACTTCCTCCATGCTGATATAGCCCTTATAGGCGATGTAACCCCGGTCGGTGAACATTCCGTCCTCCTCATTCATGCGCTCCGTGCCGTACTTCTCATAGTCATAAAAAGCGTCGAGATTTTCGTCATACTCAAAGCGACCGGACTGCTGGATCATGTATTTGCCGTACTCCTCCGGTGTGCTGGCACTGGGGGCAAAATCAAACAGGTCGAGATTTTCTGCCAAATGTTTTGCCTGTTCCGTGGTATGTGGTCTTGCCATAACAGCTGCCGCAGCATATTTCCTGATACTCATGTCGGAAAACTCATCCAGTGCCTGCACCAGTGCATTGAGTTCACTGATGTCAACATGGTCCATGTCCAGCAGGTCAAAGACTTCGTGTGGGAGCCAGCTATCCTCCAAGCTCAGACGAATCTCCGATGGATCTGTGATGCCCCCGCGAAGGAGGGCGCGGTCGATCTCCTCCTGCACCATGGGGAGGTACAGCCATGTGATGTGTTCGGTGTCCTCCGGCTCGGCTTTGGAGGTCACCGCAACGGTGATGGCATTCGGCTCATAGTAATAGCAGGGGAAGAACCGGCCATCGTAGACCTGCTCTAACTTCATGCCGTTGTCGTAGACTACGCCGTAGGGTGTGATCGTTCCGCCGCCATTTTCAATGAGCCGCCGTGCGGTTCCCTCGCCATCCAGTTTGTTCAGTTCATCCGCACTTGCGCTGCCGCCGTGCAGGTTCATGTAATGGTCACGACCAACAGCGGCGAGGTCGGAAAAGTCGGTGATGACCGTGGCCTGCTGGCAGCAGAAGGTCAGGTTGATGAGATCTTTCAGCTCGAAGAGTTCCAGCTTGTGGGCCATTGCCTGAAACTGTGCGGCCTCGCCGGTGTCAAAGCTGTCCAGCCGTTTGGCGAGGTAGTTCAGTTCCTCCACATTGACCGTGAGCATTTCCGTGCGCTTGAGGACAGCGTAGAAGCTGTCGATCTTCTCCACCTTGCAGTCCGCCTTGACCGCGTCACCGATTTCCAACTCCTCCAACAGCTCCATGCAGTGTGCGTGCTGGTCACGGGGAATGGGGAACGGGATGGTCGCCACGCCGTATTCTGGGTGATTGGGGTTACCGAGAACCGCTCGAATCATCATGTTATCTCCTCCGTTTTTCTTTCAAGATTTAAGACCACCTCGCCATACCTGCACAGCAGGAGTGCTCCGAGGATGAGCCGGAAGGCTCTGTCGCTGACCAGCTCGGAAAAAGCAAGGTCTTCTATCATGATGTTGTCACCGCCAACGGAAATGGTCTTCGCCGCCTGATAAATGCTGTACAGCTCCGGGTGAATACCAGAGAGGCGAATGGCGGAGAAGTCGAAGCCGCTGCTGTCGAAATGCCAGAGGACTCTTTGCCAAAGCTCCTCATCGGCGGTAAGCAGAAACAGTGCAGCCGTATTGCGCTCGGACATACCGTAGCAGCGGTTTTTCCAATGCGTCCATCGTTCTCTGTGGGCATCACTGAGGAAGAAGCGAAAGGGCTGCCGGTTCAGCTCATCTCGCAGCCGTCTTTGCAGCGGGCGGAACATCCTCCCGCCGAAGCACTCCCGCGCCAGAGCGTTCAGCTCCACCACGCCGGTCTCGATGCGCTCCTCCAGACAGACGCATTCATTCAGGTGGCAGGGGTGTCCGCTGTCATATCTCGTGCAGTCTTTGCAGCGCACATCGTCGGCACTGTAGCGAAAGCTGCTGCGGATGCGTCCGCTTCTGCGAGGCTGATGACGGGGTGGCGTCATCATCTGCACCTCTACGGCGAACAGGGGTGTGAACTTCATAAAGTATCGCGTCAAATAATCCCTCTCCTTTCTGGAAATAAAAAAGGGCCGGAGTCTTATTGCTAAAACTCCGGCCCATGCCATGTCGTATTACATTGTCTGCTCCTGCGAGGCTCGTTCCAACGCTTCCTCCTGCTGACGGACGCGCTCGTCCAGATCCGGTACGCACAACCTGATCTGCTGCTGGATTCCGCGGATCATTTCTTCCTGCGTATCCGTAAGCTCAAAGAAGTCCTCATCCACGGAATCGGCGCAGCAACGGAATATCTCGGTCAGCTGCTCCGGGCTGAAAAGCTGTTCCTTTGGGATGAGCCCGGAGCGTGTGGCGAAATCCTGCTTGGCGGCATCGTAGTTCTCCATGAAATAGTGCCCGTGTACCACGCCCGTGCGGTCATAGTCCCAATCCCATGTGACGAATTGAACGCCGTATTTGCTCGGAGAACCTGCCAGCACCGTGCCGCCAAAGTCAGCGAGGATGCGGTAGTCTCCATCCAGCCCGCTGGCTTTGAGCTGTGGAGCGGATTCCATAGCGGTCATATACTCCAGCGTTTTCGCGGCGATGTCCTCGACGCAATATAGGGCATCCTCTGCCTGGGGCGTGTCCACATCCTCCCGCCGATAGAACACACTGCCCTTGCCGGTGATGCGGCACAGCGGCGCATCGTTCCAAAGGACAGGCAACTGCGCTCCCTCCAACGGCAGGGTTTCAAAGCCTGCACGGTGCAGAGGAATACGGACTTCTTCAAGGTAGCGGAGCTGACGGTTTGTGTTTTGGTTGTCCATGTGAGCGATCCTCCTGTTGTAAAAAAATGAGGCCGGAGAGGTCTTCTCCGGCCTGCCGTTTCAGACGCTGCAGCCAGCGCCCTTTTAGAAATTGAAAAAGGGCGCCGCTTTTTTCGGCCCGTCAAAGCCGACAAAACGACGCCCAAATATTTGTGATTCTTTTTCTGCGATGATGCCGCTTTTTTTGAGAGAAAAGTCCTCTCTAAAAGGGCGCTGGAGGTTGGATACTGTCCAAGACATGAGATCCTCCAGTTCAAATCCGGTCAGTTGCTCCGAAACCTCCATAAAAATCTATGGTTCAAAAGAAGAAATCCGGGCTCGAAAAAGCCCGGAAACGGTTGATGCGCCTGGCTTTGCGCCAGACGCATCTATACCGGTAACTCTTTATGGTGCGGCTAACAGGACTTGAACCTGCACGTCGTGGACACTGGACCCTAAAACCAGCGCGTCTGCCAATTCCGCCATAGCCGCATAACAAAATTAGTATACGTTTTTTTGTGCGGTTTGTCAATGGCAAAACCGTATTGACACGGGCATCCGTTTTAATATAGGGCAATACCGCATAATTCTAAGTGCCGATACGGCGAGCGAGGTGCGGCAGCTGCTAAGCCAAAAGCGCAGATAATACTTTGTGTATTATCGAGCATTTTGGCAACGCAGATGCCGTGCCGCAGCTGCCGGAGCGGTGCTTAAGCCGTAAGGCGGGAATTATGCGGTGTTGCCATAGGAAGGCTTGCGCACAATTTACGTTTTATCTATGGACGTGTGCCCCTGCTGTACGGTATACTATAGGCAAACCGCCTGCCAGCCTGTGACCACGGAGGTAGACCTTGAAAAAGAACATCCTAGCCAAGCTCTCGCCCTTCCATTTTTTGATGCTGCTGATCGCAGGCATCATCAATGCTATCGGTGTAACGCTGTTTATTGCGCCGGTACAGCTGTACGACAGCGGCATCTCCGGCACATCCATCCTGCTCTCCCAGCTGACGCCGGACTATCTTTCGCTGTCCTTCTTCCTGATCCTGCTCAACATCCCGCTGCTGCTGTTCGGCTTCAAGCGGCAGGGGGCGGTGTTCTCGATTTACGCCATCTTTACGGTCTGCGTCTACTCGGTGGCGGCCTGGCTCATCACCGATGTGCTGCCCATCGACGTCAGCATTGCCTCGCCGCTGGCGGGCACGGATTTGTTTTTGTGTGCGCTGTTCGGCGGCATCATCTCGGGCGTTGGCAGCGGCCTGGCCATCCGCTACGGCGGCGCGATGGACGGCATTGAGGTCGTCGCCGTCATCTTTGCAAAGCCGCTCGGGCTGTCCGTCGGTACATTTGTGCTGATTTACAACGTGCTGCTGTACATAATCTGCGGCATCGTCATGGGCAGTTGGATACTGCCGCTCTACTCCATCGTCACCTACGCGGCGGGCTCCAAGACCGTAGACTTCATCGTGGACGGCCTTGACAGCGCAAAGGCGGCCATGATCATCACGACCCACCCGGACGAGATCGCCCGCGCTGTGTCGGAGGAATTCGGCACGGGCCTGACCATCATAGACGCCCACGGCTTCTACTCGGACACGCCCAAGACGGTGCTGTACGTTGTGGTCAACCGCTTCCAAACCGTCAAGCTCAAGACGCTGGTCAAGGGTGTCGACGCAAACGCCTATATGGCCATCAGCCCGGTGGCCGACCTGCTGCACGGCAGCAAGGAAGAAGAAACCGCCTGACCCAAGCCCCCTGCATCCCCGCGATGCAGGGGGCTTTTTGTGACATAATCCGCGGACTGCCTGCACATTCTAATCTCAAAGCGAGGGATGAATATGCACCGACACAAATTTTTACGGCATGCGGCGGCTCTCCTGGCGGCAGCGGTCCTGCTGGCGGCCGTGGTAATGGCGGGCCTGGCGGCGGCTCTGCCGGATACACTTTACACCGACGGCCCGGCGGCGGAGCTGGAAATTGCCTCGATGCCCTACCTGACCGTAAAAAAGCGGCAGGGGAGCGTGGCCGCGGACAGCACGACGCCTGACACAAGCGCCAACGTCACGCTGACGCTGTTCGGCACGCTGCCGGTCAAGACCGTGCGTGCCGTCAGCACCGAGCGGCGCACCGTGCAGGTCTGCGGGACACCGTTCGGCGTCAAGCTGTTCTCCGACGGGGCGCTTGTCGTGGCGTTCTCGGATCGCTACACGGCGCTGGGCAGCGAGAACCCCGCCAAGGCAGCCGGGCTGCGGCTGGGCGATTTGATCGTCTCCGCCAACGGCAGGCCGGTACGCAGCAACGAGGACCTGACCGCGGCCATTCAGGCGGCGGGCGGCGCGCCCCTGACCGTGGTGTACCGGCGCAGCGGTGCCCGGTACACGGCGACGCTGACCCCGACGGCGGACGAAAACGGTCACTACAAGGCGGGCGTCTGGGTGCGGGACTCGGGCGCGGGCATCGGCACAATGAGCTTTGTGGACCCGCAGCGCGGCACATTCGCGGGGCTGGGGCATTCCATCAGCGATGCCGACACAGGTGCGGATCTGACGCTGCTCTCCGGGGAAATCGTCCCGGTGACGATCACCGGCTGCATCCGCGGCGCAGCGGGCAGCCCGGGCGAGCTGCGCGGGGAGTTCGCCGCCGCACCAGCCGGAACCGTGTTGGCCAACGATGCCGCCGGGGTCTACGGCAGCTACACCGGCAGCTGCACCGCCCCGGCACTGCCCGTGGCAAATTTGCAGGAGGTCACGCCCGGCGAGGCTGAGCTGTGGACCACTGTGCTGGGCACGACGGCGCAGCCCTATACGATTCAGGTCGAGCGTGTGACGATGACCGGCAGAGACCCGAACCGAAACCTGCTGGTCCGCGTGACGGACAAGCGCCTGCTTGACGCCACCGGCGGCGTAGTGCAGGGCATGAGCGGTTCGCCCATCGTGCAGAATGGCCGTCTGGCGGCAGTGCTTACACATGTGCTGGTGAACGATCCGAGCAGGGGCTACGCAATCTTTGCGACCACCATGCTGGAAAAAGCAGATGCTGTCGCCAGCAGCAAATGAGTGCCGAAAGTGGGACGCAGCGGACGAAAAAGCGGGACTGCTGACCGACAACAAAAACCTCGAAAAGAATAAAATGGTGTTGATACGTGTACTATTTTGCCGATGACTGACGAATTATAGAGAAAATTGTCGAACGAAAATTTCGGGAAATACCGATAAACAGCGGGAAATCTATTGATAAATGTGGGAAAATATGGTAGAATTCCCAATGTAAACAGAAACCGAGCGAAGTTTACGCGCGGGGTACGCGCAGCTCAAAATGTATGGAGGATATGTGACGATGGAAAAGATCAAATTTGTAATGACCGACACGGACACGCAGGTGTCCGCTGTGTGCCGCCGTGCGCTGGAAGCCAAAGGCATTGCCGTGACCGTCTGTGAGAAAAACGGCACCAAGGCCCTGGAAACCCTTCTGGCCGTTCATCCGCAGGCCGTTCTGCTGGATGCGTTCATGCCGGATCTGGACGCAATCACGGTCAAGCAGCGCTACGAGGCCCAGAACACCAGCAGCACCCACACGACGTTCTTCGTCACGGGGGCATTCCAGAGCGAGGAGATGGAGCAGGAACTTCTTGACAGCGGGTTCTCGTTCTTCTTCGTCAAGCCGTTTGACGAGTCGGTCCTCGTCAGCCGTGTGCTGAAGGCGGCGGGCAACACAATGCGCCCGCAGGTCGTCTCGCAAGACAGCGATGAGCTGACCGTGACGGAAATTCTGCACCAGATCGGCGTACCCGCGCACATCAAGGGCTACCAGTTCCTGCGCGACGCCATTCTGCTGACGATCTCCGACCACGGGTACATCAACGCCGTGACCAAGCGGCTTTATCCCGAAATCGCCAAGCGCAACATGACCACGGCCAGCCGCGTCGAGCGCGCGATCCGCCACGCCATCGAGGTCGCCTGGGACCGCGGCGATGTGGACACGCTGAACAGCTACTTTGGCTACACGATCCACAACCTGCGCGGCAAGCCGACGAACAGTGAATTTATTGCCATGATAAGCGATAAAATTCGTCTGGACAAAAAGCGGCATGCGTAAACTGCCCGTCGCCCGGTTGCCACACTCCCAACTTCGTGTTATAATACATTTATTATAAGGCAATACCAAAACAAAAGCACCGCAGGATGCACACTGCGTCCGCCGGTGCCGCCAAAATAACACGGAGAAGGAATCGGCTATGGACAAAATGCTTAAAATTGCGGTTGCGGGAACGGGCTATGTGGGACTTTCCATTGCAACGCTGCTGGCGCAGCACCACGAGGTCTGCGCGATTGATGTGATCCCGGCCAAGGTCGATCTCATCAACCGGCGCAAATCTCCGATCCGGGACGAATACATTGAAAAATACCTGGCCGAAAAGGAACTGAAACTGACCGCCACGCTTGACCCGGCACAGGCGTACAGCGGCGCGGACTTTGTCGTCATCCCCGCGCCCACAAACTACGACAGCCGCACCCAGCACTTTGACACCTCGGCTGTCGAGGCGGTCATTCAGCTTGTCATGCGGTACAACCCCAACGCCGTCATGGTCATCAAGTCGACGATTCCCGTGGGCTACACAGTGTCGGTGCGCGAAAAATTCGGCAGCAGCAACATCATCTTCAGCCCTGAGTTCCTCCGCGAGTCGAAGGCACTCTACGACAACCTTTACCCGAGCCGCATCATTGTCGGCACTGACCTGAACGACCCGCGCCTGGTGGAGGCCGCGCACACCTTTGCGGCGCTGCTGCAGGAAGGAGCTATCAAGGAGAACATCGACACGCTGTTCATGGGCTTCACCGAGGCCGAGGCCGTCAAGCTGTTTGCCAACACCTATCTGGCGCTGCGCGTGGCGTACTTCAATGAGCTGGACACCTACGCCGAGAGCAAGGGTCTGAATACCCAGCAGATCATCGACGGTGTCTGCCTTGACCCGCGTATCGGCAGCCACTACAATAATCCCAGCTTCGGTTACGGCGGCTACTGCCTGCCCAAGGATACCAAGCAGCTGCTGGCCAACTATGCCGATGTGCCCGAAAAGCTGATCGAGGCCATTGTTGACAGCAACCGCACCCGCAAGGACTTTATCGCGGACCGTGTGCTGAAGCTGGCCGGATACTACGGCTACGCCGACGAGAATGAGTATGACGCCGGCAGGGAAAAGCCCGTGACCATCGGCGTCTACCGCCTGACGATGAAGAGCAACAGCGATAACTTCCGCCAGAGCTCGATTCAGGGTGTCATGAAGCGCATCAAGGCCAAGGGGGCGACGGTCATCATCTATGAACCGACGCTGAAGGATGGCGAGACCTTCTTTGGCAGTGTTGTTGTCAACGATTTGGGCAGGTTCAAGGCACAGTCGCAGGCCATTCTGGCAAACCGCTATGACAAATGCCTGGACGACGTAAAGGAAAAGGTCTACACGCGCGACATCTTCCGCCGCGATTGACCGCGTTTGCCATGCTGTTTATGCAGCTGCGCCGCGCCCCGATGACCCGGGGCACGGCAGCAGCTGCTTTATTTTTTTGAAATTCAGGCAAAATCCGGCAGAAAATTGTAAAAACGCGCTTGACAGATGCCCCTCCTTCGTGTATAATCATACCTGTTGTTTGCCTCTGTAGCTCAGTCGGTAGAGCAGGGGACTGAAAATCCCCGTGTCATTGGTTCGATTCCGATCGGAGGCACCATTTTATGCGGCCGTAGCTCATCTGGTAGAGCGCCACCTTGCCAAGGTGGAGGTAGCGAGTTCGAGCCTCGTCGGCCGCTCCACTTTTGACCACCCTTCGGGGTGGTTTTTTTGTGCCGAAATCTCACCAAAATAGTGCATACCTCGACTTTTGCCCATTGACAGAGGCACTTTTATAACAGTATACTTAAACTGTTCTTTTGCGAAAGAGGAAGAACGATTTGCGGTATAGTATTAAAAGGAGTGCGGAATCATGAAAAACTCGAACAGTAAAACCTTCGTTGCCGTCGGCATCGGCGCAGCCCTGTTCTTTGTTCTGGGGCGCTTTGTCGCTATCCCCAGCCCGGTGCCCAACACCAACATCAGCCTGCAGTACGCGGTGCTCGGCCTGCTGGCCGCCATGTACGGCCCTGTGGCCGGCGCCCTGATCGGCTTCATCGGCCATGCCCTCATCGACCTGTCCTGGGGCGGCATCCCGTGGTGGAGCTGGGTCATCGCCTCCGCATTCACCGGCGTGGTCGTCGGCCTGTTTGCCAAGAAGCTGAATGTGCAGGAGGGCGACTTCAACAAACGTAAGGTCGCCACCTTCGCCATTGCCAATGTCGCGGCCCATGCCATTGCCTGGATCGTCGTTGCGCCTGTGCTGGACATCCTGATCTACGCCGAGCCCGCCAAAAAGGTCTTTGCACAGGGCGCGTTTGCTGCTGTGTCCAACATCATCACGGCTGTCGTCGTCGGTGGCCTGCTGATTCTGGCCTACACCAAGACCATCGCCAAGAAGGGCTCTCTGGACAAAGAGTAATCCGCTGTAAACCCGTATGCCTTCCCACAAACGCGGGAAGGCATTTTGCTGTTCCACCACAATTTCCCCTGCGAGGTGCCGTATGGCTGAAACGAGAACCCCGATCATATCCTTTAAAAATTTTTCTTTCCAGTATCGTGCCCAGAAGCAGCCCACGCTGCATGACATCAATCTGGATATCTACCCCGGGGAGCGCGTGCTGATCGCCGGGCCGTCCGGCAGCGGCAAGTCCACGCTGGCGGCCTGCATCAACGGCCTGAACCCGTTCTCCTACCCCGGCGAGTGCACGGGCACGCTGACTGTGGACGGCGTGGACGCGCCCCACAGCAGTATTTTTGAGCTGGCGGGCCACGTCGGCACGGTGCTGCAGGACCCGGACGGCCAGTTCATCGGCCTGACGGTGGGGGAGGACATCGCCTTTGCGCTGGAAAACAGCTGCACCCCGCAGGACGAAATGCACGAGATCACCCGCCGCGCCGCCGCGCTGGTCGGCATCGAGAACCACCTCGACTACGCTCCGCACGAGCTTTCCGGCGGCCAGAAGCAGCGCGTCAGCCTCGCGGGCGTCATGGTCGACGAGGTGAAGATTTTACTGTTTGATGAGCCGCTGGCAAACCTTGACCCGGCTACGGGCAAGCAGGCCATTGAGCTGATCGACACGATCCAGCAAAAGACCGACACGACGGTCCTCATCATTGAGCACCGCCTTGAGGACGTGCTCTGGCGCAGCGTGGATCGCATTGTGCTGGTCAACGAGGGCCGCATCCTGGCCGACCTGCGCCCCGACGAGCTTCTGTCCGGCGCACTGCTGGCAGAAAACGGCATCCGTGAGCCGCTTTACGTCACGGCCATGCGGTATGCGGGCATTGACATCACGCCCGCCAAGCACCCCGCCCATGTTGACTCCGTCATGCTGGATGATGCCGATACCGAGAAGCTGCGCGCCTGGTTCCGCGCCGAGCCGCTGCCCGCGGCCAAGCCTGCCCCGACCCCGCTGCTGGAGGTCAAGGGTCTGTCCTTCGGCTACAGCAAGGACCAGCACACCCTGTCTGATGTGAGCTTCACGATTGGAAAAGGGGAGATGGTCAGCATCGTGGGCCGCAACGGCGCGGGCAAGTCAACGCTCTCCAAGCTGATCTGCGGCTTTGAGACGCCCGACAGCGGTGAAATTTTCTTTGACGGAAAAGACCTGAAAGACGAAAACATCCGCCGCCGCGCCAGGCATATCGGCTATGTCATGCAGAACCCGAACCAGATGATCTCCAAGACGATGATCTTTGACGAGGTCGCGCTGGGCCTGCAGGGCAGCGGCCTGACCGATGCTGAGATTCGCGCCAGGGTCGAGGACACGCTGAAGGTCTGCGGCTTGTACCCGTTCCGCAACTGGCCCATCTCGGCGCTGAGCTTCGGCCAGAAAAAGCGCGTGACCATCGCCAGCGTGCTGGTGCAGGACCCCGAGCTTATCATTCTGGACGAGCCGACGGCGGGCCAGGATTTCCGACATTACACCGACATTATGGAGTTCCTGCGCGGGCTGAACGCCAAAGGGGTGACCGTGGTCATGATCACCCACGACATGCACCTGATGCTGGAATACACGCCGCGGGCGCTGGCCTTTTGCGACGGGCGGCTCATTGCGGACCGCAGCGCGGCGGCCATCCTCTGTGACCCGGCGCTGATCGAGCAGGCGGCCTTGAAGGAGACGAGCCTTTACACGCTGGCCAACCGCTGCGGCATCACGCCCGCCGAGAAATTTGTGGAGCGCTTTATTGCGGCAGACAGGGAGGTGCGCGCCGATGGCTGCTAATACCGTTTTGAACTATATGCCGCGCAAAAGCGTGGTACACGACCTGACCGGTACGACAAAGCTGGCGTTCTTTCTGCTGTTTACCTTCGCCAGCATGATCACCTACAACACCTGGGTGCTGCTGGGGCTGATGGCCGTCAGCTTTGCGGTGTTCAGGCTCAGCCACATCAAGCTGCGCGAGGTTCGTTTCATGCTGGTCTTTATGCTGGTGTTCCTCGCGCTGAACGACCTGTTCATCTTCCTGTTCGACCCGAACCAGGGCACGGCGCTCTACGGCACCCGCACGGTGCTTTGCCACCTGTTCTGGCGGTACGACCTGACCGCCGAGCAGCTGTTTTACATGTTCAACATCTCGCTGAAATATTTTGTCGCGCTGCCGGTGGCCATTCTGTTCATCTCGGCCACGAACCCCAGTGAGTTCGCCGCCAGCCTGAACAGCATCGGCATCTCATACAAGGTCGGCTATTCCGTCGCCATTGCGCTGCGGTACATTCCGGATATTCAGCGCGATTACCACAGCATCAGCCAGGCACAGCAGGCCCGCGGCGTCGAGCTGGGCCGCAGCGAGCCGTTCTTCAAGCGCCTGAAGAATTCGGTCAGCATCCTGCTGCCGCTGATTCTGACGAGCCTGAACCGCATCGACACGATCTCCAACGCCATGGAGCTGCGCGGCTTCGGCAAGCATGACAAGCGCACCTGGTACACCCGCCGCCCCTTTGCCCGCCGCGATTTTATCGCGCTGGTAGTCGGCGTCGTGCTGCTGCTCATCAGCCTGACCGTGACGATCAGGTTTGGACGGTTTTACAATCCGTTTGTATAAAAAACGAAAAATGCGCCCCTGCGGCATAACTCCGTAGGGGCGCATTCTATATGAGCCCGTGCCCGTTTGCGGTGGCGGAAGCTTTCCCGGGCGGATATGGAATCCGCCCCTACACATAGGGACGGCGCCTGCATCGACTCGGAAAGTCCGTGTTGCCGTGGTCGAACAATGCCTGCCCCTGCAACCCCATCAAAAAAACAGCCGCCCGCTCAGGCATCGTACCTGGGCGGGCGGCTGTTATTCTGATTTTACTGCATCAGCCCACACACCAGCTGTGCATAGGCAACGGGGTCCTCAATGGGCAGACCGGCGATCAGCAGGGCTTGGTCATAGAGCAGCTCGGCGTACTTGGCGACCTTGTCGGTATCGCCCGCGGCGTGGGCAGCCTTCAGGGCGGCAAAGACCGTGTGGTTCGGGTTCAGCTCCAGCACCTTCGTGCTCTCGACGCCCTCTGCGTTGGGCATGCGGCGCAGTACCTTCTCCATCTCCATCGAGATACCGCCCTCGGCAGACAGGGTGACGGGGTGTTCCTGCAGGGTCGGATTGACCTTGACCTCCTTGACCTTGCCGTTCAGGTCCTTCTTGATTTCCTCAAACAGGTCCTTGTTCTCGGTCTCGGCAGCCTCGGCGGCCTTCTTCTCGTCCTCGGTCTCCAGACCCAGGTCACCGGAGTTGATGTTCTTAAACTCCTTCTCCTTGTAGTCGCGCATCATCTGCAGGCAGAACTCATCCACATCCTCGGTGCAGAGCAGCAGGTCGTAGCCCTTGCTCAACACCAGCTGGGCGTTGGGCAGCTTGCCCAGACGGTCCGTGTCGTCACCGGCGGCAAAGTAGATGCACTTCTGATCCTCTGGCATCTTCTCGACGTACTCGTCCAGCGTGACGAGCTTTTTCTCCTTGGCGGAGTAGAACATCAGCAGGTCGCCCAGCAGATCCTTGTGCATGCCGTAGTCGCCGTAGATGCCGAACTTGATCTGGCGGCCAAAGTTCTTCCAGAAGGTCTCATACTTCTCGCGGTCATTGACGAGCATCGCGTGCAGCTCGTTCTTGATCTTCTTTTCCAGAGAATTGCGCATCAGCTTGAGCTGGTTGTCCTTCTGCAGCGTCTCACGGCTGATGTTCAGACTCAGATCCTCGCTGTCCACAACACCCTTCACAAAGCTGAAATAATCCGGCAGCAGGTCGGCACACTTCTCCATGATCATAACGCCGGAGGCATACAGCGCCAGACCCTTCTCGTACTCCTTGGTGTAGTAGTCGTACGGGGTCGAGCCGGGGATGAACAGCAGCGCGGTGTAGGTCGCCGTACCCTCGGTGCGGCTGGTGATGACGCGCAGCGGGTCGGTGTAGTCCATGAACTTGTTCTTGTAGAACTCGTTGTAGTCCTCGTCCTTGACCTCGTTCTTCAGGCGCTTCCAGATGGGCACCATGCTGTTCAGCGTTTCCAGCTCGGTGTAGGTCTCGTACTCGGGCTTGTAGTCATCGCCCGCGTCCTCCGGCTTCGGCTTCTGGCGGGATTTCTCGCGGTACATCGTGATGGGGAAGCGGATGTAGTCGCTGTACTTCTTGACGAGGTTTGCAAGCTCGTAATCCTCGAGGTACTCGCTGTACTTGTCGGTATCGGTGTCGTCCTTCAGCACCAGAATGATCTCGGTGCCGACGTCCTCCTTGTCAGCCTCGGTCAGGGTGTAGCCCTCGACGCCGGTGGACTCCCACTTCCAGGCCGTGTCAGCGCCCTGCGCGCGGGAGATGACGGTGACCTTTTTGGCCACCATGAACGCGGAATAGAAGCCGACGCCGAACTGACCGATGATGTCGATGTTATCGCTCTGGTTCTCGGTCTTGAAGTCGAGGGAGCCGGACCTGGCAATCGTGCCGAGGTTCTTCTCCAGCTCCTCCTTCGTCATGCCGATGCCGTTATCGGTGATGGTCAGCGTGCGGCTGTCCTTGTCGGGCTGGATGTGGATTTTCAGGTCGTCCTTCGTGATGCCGATGGACGTGTCGGTCAGGCTCTTGAAGTAGCGCTTGTCGCAGGCGTCCGATGCGTTGGAGATCAGCTCACGCAGGAAGATCTCGCGGTTTGTATAGATAGAATTGATCATCAGGTCAAGCAGCTTTTTGCTCTCGGCCTTAAACTGATGCATAGCCATGGTAGAAAACCTCACTTTATACAAATGAAATTAGCACTCGTTTATTTCAACTGCTAAAGCTAGTTTAGCACTCTTTTTGATAAAGTGCAACCCTTGCGCAGCATTTTAACAAAAAATTTAAATTCAGGGCTTTTCAAACGTGGGAATTTGCGGTATGCTAACAATGTATAAGGTATTCTGTTAAACAGCGCGGCAGGGACCGGGCATGCCCGCCCCGCGGGCTTGCCCGTGAATGTCTGCCTGCGTACAGCTGCGGGCCGCATATAGGCGGCCCCTACGCTCTGCCGACAAAAAGCGATCCCTTACCATAGAAACACCATAGAAAGAGGAATCCATCATGCAAATATACACCCACACTCTCCCCGGCGGCGCACAGCTCATCGGGTATCTGCGCGATAGGACCGTCGAGATGCCTGCCTTCAACACCCGTCCGGCCATTCTCATCCTGCCGGGCGGCGGCTACGCCTGGTGCAGCAGGCGCGAGGCCGACCCCGTTGCCATGCAGTTTCTGCAGGCTGGCTACAACGTCTTTACCCTCTATTACACCTGCCGAAGTGACGAGACCGTGCCCGCGCTGCGTTGGCAGCCGCTGATCGATGCTGCCGGGGCGATCCTGCATATCCGCCGCAATGCAGAGCAGTTCGGCACAGACCCGGCGAAAATCGCCATCTGCGGCTTCTCGGCGGGCGGCCATCTGGCGGCGTCTACGGCCATCCTGTGGGACGCCGAGCCTGTGCAGACCGCCCTTGGCATCCACGGCACCGAGGCCCGCCCCGATGCCGTTGTGCTGGGCTATCCGGTCATCACGGCGGGGAAATACCGCCACGACGGCTCCATTGTCAACCTCTGCGGCGATGACGCCGACCTGCGCGCCACAATGAGCCTGGAAAACCAGGTCCGCGACGGTCTGCCGCCCTTCTTCGTCTGGCATACGGTGGAGGACCCGTCCGTCCCCGTGCAGAACTCTTTGATGCTTGCCGGTGCGCTGACAGCCCATAAGGTCCCGCTGGAGCTGCATCTTTTCGCCCACGACGGCCACGGCACAAGCACCTGCACGCGGGAGGTCAACACCCCCAACAAGCACAACAGCGCCTGGGTGGCCCTCTGCACGGACTGGCTGGCCGAAACCTTTGATTTTCACCTGTAACAGGAGATGACAAAGCATGAAAATCATGTTTTACGCGCTGCGCCCCTTTGATGAGCAGCAATACTGCGAGCCCTACAAAGCCCGCTACGGCATCGACTACACCGGCACGCCCGACGTGCCGCGCCCGGATAACCTGCATCTGGCCGAGGGCTGCGACGCCGTCAGCACGAACCCCTGCGAGATACGCCCTGAATATTTGCAGACATGGGCTGAAATGGGCGTCAAATATCTGCCCTGCCGCAGCATCGGCTATGATCATATCCCGCTGGACACCGCCAAAAAACTGGGTCTGCGCATCAGCCACAGCCATTACCCGCCGGACGGCGTGGCCAACTATACGATCATGCTCATGCTGATGTGTACCCGCCGCATGAACGAAATCATGCTGCGCGCCAATGTGCAGGACTACTCGCTGCCCGGCAAGATGGGCCGCGATATTTCCGGCTGCACGGTGGGTGTCATCGGTACGGGCAAGATCGGCCAGACGGTCATCCGCCACCTGAGCGGCTTCGGCTGCAAGATTTTGGCCTACGACCTCTATCCGAACGACGCGGTCAGGCAGTACGCCGACTACGTCACGCTGGACGAGCTTTACGCGCAAAGTGACATTATCACGCTGCACACGAACGCCACGGCGGAGAACCACCACCTCATCAACGCCGGCGCCCTTGCAAAAATGAAGGACGGCGTGCTGCTCGTCAACACGGCGCGGGGCACGCTCATTGACCCCGACGCGCTGATCGCCGGGCTGGAAAGCGGCAAGATCGGCGGCGCGGGCCTCGACGTCATTGAGGATGAGACCGGTATTTACTATTACAACCGTATGGGGCAGGCCATCCCGAACCGCGAACTGAACCTGCTGCGCAGCTATCCCAATGTCATCGTCAGCCCGCACACGGCGTTTTACACCGACGTCAATGTCGCCAGCATGGTGCAGAGCCCGTTTGAGGCGCTGGACGCCTACGCCCACGGCCAGCCCTACGCCGGTGAGGTGCAGCTGTGATGCCAGCCGTTGAGCCGGGCCGTTGCGGCGAACACTGGGACGACTGCCCGCGGCTGGCGGCAGGGGAACGCTTTGACTTTGCCTGTGCGGGCTGCGGCGACTGCTGCCGCCAGAGGCGCGATCTGGTGCTGTCGGGGTATGACCTCTACCGCATTGCGCGGCGGCTTAGCTTGTCGCCCCGTATCGTGGCGGCGGCGTTCTGCAAAAGCTACCTTGCGCCTGAAAGCTGCCTGCCCGCCCTGCGCCTGACGCCGGACCCCAAAACCGGCAACTGCCGCTTTTTTGAGGGCAGCGCCTGCACCATCCACGCCGCGCGCCCGCTGGCCTGTGCGCTCTACCCGCTGGGGCAGAGCATCGACACGGTGACAGCGCAGACAGAATATTACGTACAGACGCCGCTTTGCGGTGCGCGGGCAGGGGAGGTACGGACGCTGCAGGACTATCTGCAGGATTCCGCCGTGCTGGACCGCGCGGGGGTGGATGCCCGCTGGGCCATCATCTGCACGCAGCTTTCCCACCGGTTACAGGCCGCGGGCGGCGCGGATAACCCCCGCTTCTCCGCCGCTGTCAGGCGTATGGAGCGTGCCCTCTACTACGACTATGAGCTCGGCGACGACTTCTACCCGCAGTTTTGTCAAAACATAGAAATTTTAATGCCGCTTTTGGACAGGATGCTGTAACCGAATGGTTTGTAGGGGAGGCATTCATGTCTCCCGTGTACCTTTCCACCGCCGCCAACGCCCGGGAGAGATAAATCCCTCCCCTACAAAACAACAACAAAAGCGCTGTGACCTTTTCAAACAGTCACAGCGCTTTTCCTATATTGCTTTGTAGGGGCCGCACATGTGCGGCCCGCAGCCTGAAGATAACCGCGCATCTGCGGGAAAGCCGCGGGCCGGGCATGCCCGGCCCCTACGTGTAAATCAGCAGATAAAGAATCCGCCTCTGCCGCCGCAGCAGCACCAGCTCAAAATATTGCACACCAATAAATACATCCAGAACGACAGACAGAAAGACCCCGGGCTGCCGCTGGGCTGGGCGTAGGGCTGCTGGTAGCTTGTGTAGCTGCGGCCCGGGCTTTGCAGCTGATCCAGCAGGTTTTGATAAGCGTAGTTGTTCGGCTCCATCGAGACCGCCGTCCGGGCCTCCTCCTGCGCGCGGATGTTGTTGCCAAGCCCCTGATTGGCCAGCGCGGCGTAGTAGTGCCACTGGGCCGTGCGGTTGGCAGTGGGGATGCCGTTCAGCGTGTTCATGGCCTCCTCATAGAAGCCGCTGCGGATGTAGTTTGCCGCGGCACGCAGCTCTGGGTCACCGGCAGCGCTGCCGTAGCTCTGCCGCCCGGACGAGCCGCTTGTGCTGTAATACCCAAACCCGAACGGTCCAAAGCCAAACCCGGCCCCGCTGAACGGGTCCTGATACTGCTGGCTGTAGCCGCTCTGGCTGCTGCCATAGCGCTGCCCGCCAGCACTGTAAGACGCCCCGCCGCCCTGCTTGATGCGCATGATCTCGCTGTAAGCGGCCTGTACCTCTTTAAAGTGCTCCTCCGCCGACGGGTCATCGGGGTGCAGGTCGGGGTGGTACTCCTTGCATTTTTTGCGGTAGGCTTTTTTAATCGTTTCGTCGTCGGCACTGGGGGTGATGCCCAATACACTGTATGGATCAGTCATGGCGCTTTGCCTCCCTGTGCTTGCGTACCAGCGCGTATTTGCTCCACACGCCGGAATAGATCGTGTTGTACAATAGTTTCCCCTCCGGGGTGTCCTTTAAAATCGGCAGCATCTCAAACTGCTGTGCGCAGCGGCCCATCTGCTGGGTCAAAAGCTCGTGGCAGCGCTGCTCATAGGCGGCGGGCGGCAGCTCGTCCGCCAGCTGCCGCAGGGCGTTGAACTGCCCGCGTCGGCTGTCCTTTTCCAAATCGTCGTAGGCGTCCATCAGGTAGATGAACGCCCCCAGCCCATTGCCCATGCCGCGCAGCGCCGGGGCCCAGATGTCGTCGCGGCAGGCGAACACCTCGCCCAGCAGTGCGCCAAAGGCGTTGCACAGCGCATCTAAATCGTGGCTGCCGGCGCTTTCCAGCGCGTTCAGCCTGTCCAGCTGCGCGGCCATGGTCTGCAGCTGGCGCGGCCAGTGCTCCCGCAGGGCGGGCAGGCTTGGCTCCAGCTTTTGCGCCTGCGTCAGACTGGCGCGGCGGTGATCGTCCTGCCAGTCATCGAGAAAGTTGTAGTACGCCAGCGCGGCGGTCATATCGGCGGCGTAGTCCAGCAGTTCGTTGTCCGCGCGGGGGCGTTTTTTCAGTGGGTGGGGCACGCAGCGGCCCTCGGAAAAGGCTGTGGGCGTGTCATACAGTGCTGTCAGCAGAATGGCGACAAACGCCATGTCATAGCTTAATGCCAACTGTCCGGTGCGTCCGTAGCGGCGGCCCAGCGTCCGGCACAGCCCGCAGTAGTAAGCCTGGTAGCGGTCCATCTCGGCGTCTGCCAGACCCTTACGGTAAAGCGTAACATATCCGAACATCGCGCGTCAACTCTTTTTGATGAACTGATGGCCGCACTTCGGGCAGGTGATGCTGATCTTGCCGCGCCCGCGGGGCACGCGCAGCTGCTGGCCGCACTGGGGGCAGCGATAATAGTGATAGTCCTTGCGCTGCTTGAACCGCACCTGCTGCTTGCCAAACCACGTGGTAACGCGGTTCTGGTAGGAGAGATATTTGAGGTTTTCACTGTACCGCTTGCGGGTGTTGCGGCTCAAAATGCGGAAATAGCTGTAGACGATGGCCGCCAGCCCCAGCCAGTACAGCACCGGCGACACCCACGCGCCGATGACAATAAGGATAAGCGACGAAATACACAGGAAACCGCCGAACTGGTCGAACCCATATCGGCCCGCCATAAACCGCTGAAACCAGCCTTTCATGTAAAAACCACCTTTTTGCGGCAAAGCCGCATTGTTTTCATCGTACTATTATGGCACACAAATATGGGCAAATCGTGAACAAGCGGGGAATAGAGTTTGAACAAAAGCGGGTTTAAAGTGAATCAGAGAAATAATCACTGTCAATGCGCTTGATTTGGTACACCTTCTGCACAGACACGCCCAAGCCGTACTCAATCATCAAGGAAGTGAGCTTTTGCCCGTCGACTAGAATAATATGCTGTGCATCGGCGTACTCTTTGGCTCCCTTGGAAAATTTAGCAGTTGTAATGAAAAGTCCTTTTTCCACACGGGGCGGGCCCATCATGGCACCGAAAAATTTTTGAATCTCCGGCTTGCCGATGGTAACATCGGGGTTCCAACGTTTAGCCTGGATGTAAATCAGGTTGAAGCCGAGTTTGTCCTCATGTATAACACCGTCAATGCCGTCGTCACCACTGGATTTTGTTTTGAAGCCATCGCCGTAATCCATGGCTTTCATCAAGTCAACGACCAGTTGCTCAAAAAATACAGGCGTCTGCTGCATGATTTCGGCAAGCAGGTCATCAGCCAGAGTATCATTGATTGTTTTGTGAAGGGCATCCATCTGCTCTTCGGGAGTTTGCGTATCAGATGGTGTGATGGTTGCAGTGTCGTTTGCGGTATCTACATCGTCAGTCCTGTTTACGAACGCAGCGAAAGATGGATAATTACTCTCCAAAAATTCGTTTGTGATGGCGACGTCACTGTGGAGAAGTGTGCTCCCGGCTGTAGTGATGATGTAGGTGCCTCGTTTGGGTGAATCTACAAGTCCGGCCTTTTTTAGATAGGTCTTTGCCCAATTCAACCGATTGGCAAACGTAGTCTGCCGCTGGCTCGGCAGCTGCTCAGCTAAATCTTCCGGGGAAAGCTGAAGAATATTTGCTACAGTAGAGGCAACTTCTTTAGCAGTATGAATTTTTCCATCGCTGATTGCGGTAAGGAAGGGGTCATATAGTTCGTTGTACTTAGGTATCGCCATTTTACATCTCCACTTCTTTTATCCGCGCGTCAGTTTCACCACGCACTCAACGGTATTCCCTTTATCCCACAAAAGCTCCGTAACTTCCCCGCCATCCTTGAACACCGGAAAATTCAGACCAATCCGCTTTAGCGGATATTCAGACTCGTCATTCCTGTAAATTTCAATTTCCTTAATCAAGGCTGTGACCACATTTCTCTTTTCTTCGT